>Ga0247764_1000935_pt1 | contig 10220 bp, 8 predicted proteins | sample UWRJL051202B4_FD_179932 | JGI IMG/M metagenome (GOLD analysis project Ga0247764, IMG submission 179932) | Plant litter microbial communities from Arlington Agricultural Research Station in Wisconsin, United States - UWRJ-L051-202B-4 | ecosystem: Environmental > Terrestrial > Plant litter >...
GCAGGATAGGGATGTCGTTCACACGGGCTCTTATCACATCTTCGTCACTGCCCCCAAAGAAATTTTCGTCCGTGAGTACGGAGAGACACGAGGCGCCGGCCGCCGTGTATCCCTTTGTCACCGTTGCTACGTCTACCTGGTCGTTGATCACGCCTTTGGAGGGGGACCTTCTTTTGAATTCAGCGATAATACCTGTCTTTGCCGGGTCTTTCAGAAAGCTCTTCAGCGACAACGTCTGTCTGCCAAACAGCGGCCGCTGCTTCAGCTGATCTACCGATACTTCCTCCTGCCGCCTGGCTACTTCTGTCCGTTTATGCGCTATGATCTTATCCAGGATATTCATGTCTATTGCAATGCGATTAAGTTTTTCAATGCCCCGTATGCCTTACCGCTTTCCAGGCTGTCCACCGCAGCGGCATAAGCATCATCATACTTACCATAGTTACCCGTGGAATAAAGGGCCATGGCCGCATTGGCCAGGACCACGGCATTCTGGGACCAGGTGCCTTCTACCTTCAGGATCTTCGTAAATAATTTCGCCGCTTCCTCGATGGTATTACCTCCGTAAATATCGGAAGCATTTACCATTCGTTTGCCCAATTCTTCCGGCGTCATGATCTTTTCTCCCTTATTGGTAATCACCTTTGTATCTCCGGTCAGCGATATCTCGTCATATCCGTCCAGCCCATGGATGATGGTGTACTGGCTTTCTGTCTGTTGTAGCAGGTAATTGTAGATCCTGGCCATTTCCAGGTTATATACGCCCACCAGCTGGGTGCGGGGAGCCGCCGGATTCACCATGGGTCCCAGCATATTGAAAAAGGTGCGGATACCCAGGTTCTTACGAATAGGGCCTACCGTCTTCAACGCCGGATGGAACAGGGGTGCATGGAGGAAGCAGATGCCTGCCACTTCAACCTCCTGCTTCAGACGCTCACTGTCATTCTTGAACTTATACCCCAGCTGTTCCATCACATTGGAAGCGCCGCTGATCGTGGAAGCCCCGTAATTACCGTGTTTGGCCACCTTCTGTCCCGTACCGGCCACGATAAAGCAGGCCAGCGTGGAGATATTGAATGTATTCTTCCCGTCGCCGCCCGTGCCGACGATGTCGACGGTGTCATGGCCGTTCAGATCTACCCGTACGCATAGATCCAGCAAGGCATCCCTGAACCCCTGCAGCTCGTCGATGGTGATGCTGCGCATGAGGAACACCGTGATAAAGGCCGCCATCTCGCTGTCATTGTACTGTCCACCGGCGATATTGGTCAGCACCTCCCTGGCCTGCTGCCGGGAAAGGGCCTTATGTTCGAAGAGATATTGTAATATTTTTTTCATATTGCTTTCTTGTCGATGGTTGGTGTTTCTATGCCTTCAGCCAGTTTTTCATGATCTGCTCCCCCCTTGGGGTCAATACGCTCTCCGGGTGGAACTGTACGCCCTGCACATCCAGGCTTTTGTGCTGCAACGCCATGATATAATTGTGCTCGTCACGGGCCGTGATCTCCAGCTCATCCGGGAATCCTTCCTCGCTTACCACCCATGAATGATACCTGCCTACTTCCAGCTCGGCGGGCAGGCCTTCGAAAAGCCCCCCGGGTTTGTCGATCTTCACCGGTGTCGCCACTCCGTGGTACACTGTGCTGAGGTTCGTCAGCTTTCCCCCAAATGCCTGGCCGATGGCCTGGTGTCCCAGGCAAACACCCAAAATGGATTTGGAGCTCGCGTATTCCTTTATCAGCGGCAGCAGGAGACCAGCCTCTTCGGGTATACCCGGACCGGGAGAAAGGATGATCTTATCATATTCCTTAACCTTCTCCAGCGGGAGCTTATCGTTGCGGTGCACTTCCACCCGCTGACCGATGATCTTCTCCACCAGGTGCACCAGGTTATAGGTAAACGAGTCGTAATTGTCAAATACAAGTATCTTCGGCACTGTACGGTGAGTTTAATATTATGAATGGCTGATATCTTCAGCAAAAACGATGGCCTTCTTCAAAGCCCCCAATTTATTGTTCACTTCCTGTAGTTCGCTTTCCGGTTGACTGGCGGCGACCACCCCTGCTCCCGCCTGGTAGGTCAGCGTATTATTGCGGCTAAGCAGGCTGCGGATCATAATGGCATGGTTACAGCTGCCGTCGAAGCCCATGAAGCCGATGCAGCCGCCATAGTAGCTTCTGGTCGTCGGCTCATATTCATCGATAAGCTCCATGGCCTTGAATTTCGGCGCACCGCTCAGCGTACCGGCCGGGAAGGTAGTGGCCAGCAGCTCGAAAGGATTGTAGCCATCCCTCAGCTTACCCCGCACTTCACTCACCAGGTGTATGACATGGGAATAATATTGTACCTGGCGATAATGGGCCACCGTCACTTCGTCGCAGCTGCGGCTGAGATCGTTACGGGCCAGGTCCACCAGCATGACGTGCTCGGCGTTCTCCTTCGCATCTTTTAATAATTTATCGGCCATCAGCTCATCTGTCATGTCGTCGCCCGTCCTTTTGAAAGTACCGGCAATGGGATGCACCACCGCTTCCCCGTTCTGCAGGATGAGCTGCGACTCGGGTGAAGAGCCCATGAGCTTATAGTCGCCATAATCGAAGAAGAACAGGTAGGGAGAGGGATTGATGCTGCGCAAGGCACGGTAGACATTGAACTCATCTCCGGCAAATCCCTGCTGGAAACGACGGCTGAGCACGATCTGGAAGACGTCTCCCCGGTGACAGCTGCGAATGCCTTTCTTTACGATGTCGATATATTCTTCATCTTTCAGGTTGGAAGTCTCGGCGCCTTTTATTTTAAACGGATAGACAGGCACGTCCTTACTTTTGATCAGCGATTCCACGACGGCAAACTCTGACTCAAGACCGGCGACCTGGTTCTCGCAGATATACAGTTCGTCCTTGAAATGATTGATGGCGATGACGTATTGATAGAGGCGATAGCGCATGAGGGGAATGGGGGTCTCACCGGTCTTCAGCCGAATGGTGTCGAAGAATTGAACGGCGTCGAACGTCGTATAGCCGAAAAGACCCTGCACGGCCCGCACCGCTTTTTCAGGGGCAGGCTTTGTGTCGAAGCGCTGCATAAATTCCCACAGCAGCTTTGGCGTTTCGGAAAGCTCGCCCAGCGGACGCTTTTCGGGCGGCAGACCCGGCAGCTTGAATTCGATGTTCCGTGTGTCGGAGATCTCGATGCCGGCGATGGCGTTGATGCATATAAAGGAATAGCTGTTCTCCGCCACATGATAGTCCGTGCTTTCCAGCAGGATGGTGTCACGGAAGCGGTCCCGCAGCCGCAGGTAGATCCCTACGGGCGTGAAGATGTCCGATAGTAGCCGGCGGCAGTTGGTCTTTATTTCTATTTTCTTCATAATGATTCAGTTGCGTTGACTTCAAACAATGAAAAAGGCCCCAAATACTTGGGGCCCAATATAATAATACTGTAGTAATAGCATTACTTGCCCCGCTTGGAGTTAGTATGCCACCACCACACTTTATTTGCGAATTGTTTTGTCATTGCACGGCAAATATGGGATAGGCTGATGAATCTTCCAAATTTATTTATTACAGCACACCCTTTGTGCTCGGCAGGTAGTTGCTGAGCGGGTCCCGCTTCACTGCCATCCGGATGGCCTTGGCGAATGCCTTGAAAATGGCTTCGATCTTGTGGTGCTCATTTTCGCCGTGGCATTCGATGTTCAGGTTGCATTTTGCGGCATCGGAAAAGGACTTGAAGAAATGGAAGAACATCTCCGTGGGCATTTCCCCGATATGCTCCCTCTTGAATTCGGCATTCCAGACGATCCAGTTCCTGCCTCCGAAATCTATCAGCACCTTGGCGTCGGCCTCATCCATGGGTAAGGCGAAGCCGTAACGTTCCATGCCCCGCTTATCTGCCAGCGCCTGGGCAAATGCTTCTCCCAGCGCGATGCCTGTATCTTCGATGGTATGGTGTTCGTCGATATGCAGGTCGCCGTTGGCGCGGATTGTGAGGTCCATCTTGCCGTGCCGGGCGATCTGTTCCAGCATGTGATCGAAGAAACCGAGTCCTGTGACGATGGCTGCCTTGCCGCTGCCATCTACGTTGAGATCGATCTTTATCTGCGTCTCGTTGGTGTTGCGTTCATGTATGACCCTCCGCAGTCCCAGCTTCAGGAACTCATATATTTTACTCCAGTCTTTTGTTTCCAGGGCTACGACTTCGTTCAGGGCCTTTTGGCTGTCGCTGACCTCGGCGCCGCCCAGACCCGGCTCGTTATTCAGCCAGATGCCCTTGCAGCCCAGGTTCTTTGCCAGCTGTATGTCGGTGATCCTGTCGCCGATGACGAAGCTGTTGGCCAGGTCATAGTCCGGGTTGTCGATGTATTTCGTCAGCATGCCGGTACCCGGTTTGCGGGTAGGCGCGTTGTCTTTGGCGAAGCTCTTGTCGATGTATACATCCGCGAAATGGATGCCTTCGCCATCGAGGCTCTTCATGACGAATTCCTGCACAGGCCAGAAAGTGTCTTCGGGAAAGCTGGCGGTTCCGAGACCGTCCTGGTTGGTTACCATCACGAGTTCATAGTCCATCTCACGGGCGATACGACCCATGTATTCGAACATGTAAGGATAGAATTCCAGTTTTTCGAATGAGTCGATCTGGTAAGTGGGCGGCGCCTCCCTGATGAGCGTGCCGTCGCGGTCTATGAATAATATTCTTTTCAATGGTGGCCTAAGTTTCCGCAAACCTACGAAAATGGCCAGTGACATTGCACTGGCCATAACAAAAATCTTTCTTTATATCTTACTTACTGTAAGCAATCTTCCAAACATTCCCCTTCGTATCATCCGTCACATACAAAGACCCATCGGCGCCTTGCGCCAATCCGCACGGTCTGTAATCCACTTTACCGGAAGCCGCCTTATCCGGTCCGCCGGAGAAATTATCCGCAAATACTTCCCACTCTCCGCTGGGCTTGCCATTGCTAAAGGGCACAAACGCTACAAAATATCCCTTCTGCGGCTCAGGCGCCCTGTTCCAGGAACCATGAAAAGCCACAAATGCTCCATTCCTGTACTTCTCGGGAAACTGGCTGCCCGTGTAGAACAACAGGCCGTTCGGCGCCATATGCCCGGGGAATGCCACCACCGGGTCCTGGATATCTTTCGCCCCTTCCTTCTTACCATTTCCACCATATTCCGGCGCTACGATCTTCTTTTTCCGGAACTCGTCGTAATAGATATAAGGCCATCCGCAGTTGGATCCTTTGTGCAGCTCATACATGCATTCCGCAGGCAATTCGGCGCTCTGCTTCGTGTCATACATATCAGGGAACAGGTCATGCAGCTGATCCCTTCCGTGCTGCATAACGAATAATGAATTGGTGGTCGTGTTCCAGTCGAGGCCGACCACATTGCGCAACCCCGTGGCATACCGCGTACCGTTGCCATAGGTTTGATTGAGCTGATCAACCTTGAACTGCCAGATACCACCCGCCGAGTCCAATATCGGGCAAGGCTTCCTGCCCAGGCTGCCCTTTTTCCTGTCTTCGATCTGGCAGGAATTGGAATAAGCGCCGATGTTGACATAGATATTGCCTGCCCCATCAAGGGCGATGGACTTCGACTCGTGCTGATGACGATCGATCAGACCCGTAATGATCTTCTCGGGACTATCAGGGTTGGTGACATTGTAATTATCATCCAGCTTATAGCGATACACTTCTTCATCAGAAGACGCATAGAGATATCCTTTGCTGATAGCGATGCCAGTACCCGCATAATTGCCGAATCCGGTGATCCGGTCAGGCTTGCCATCCCCGGTGGTATCCTGCAGACGATAAATCCCCTTCCCATCCTTCAGGTTACCGAGCTTCACAAAGACGACACCATTAGGGGCAATGGCTATATGACGGGCCTTCCCCAATCCCTCCGTTACGACGCCGGCAGAAAATCCGGCAGGCAGCTTGATGCTCGTGTCCTTAGCGATCCCTGCGGCGGTGGAATCGGGTTTGGCCGTAACATCCTCTTTTTTACCGGAATCCCCGTTACAGGCGAAAAGTCCCATTATGCACAGCCCGATGGCAAGATGCAGGGCTTTGTGCGGCATTGTCATTAGTTTTTGAATTGGTTGGTTCATGGAATACATTATTGATATTTATGTTTGTCCTTCGGACAACGAACCTCCGGTTCGTTTCGATTGTAATTTACACGAATGCCCTGACCACCCGCGCACTAATTTTTATCTTAGGACCGATACCCGGCCAGCGCTTCCAGCAGCTCCTTATTCTCCTCTTCCGTACCCACCGTGATCCGAAGACAACCCTGGCAAAGCTCTACCTTACTCCTGTCCCGCACTACGATGCCTTTCTCCAACAGATAATGATAGACGGCAGCGGCATCGGTGACCTTTACCAGTAAAAAATTGGCGTCGCTGGGAAATATCTTCACTACTACCGGCAGGGTCGCCAGCTGCTGTTCAAGCTGTCCGCGCATGGTAACCAGGGCACGGATCATGTCGTTGACCTGTTCCGTCTCTTCCAACGCCTTTAAGGCCAGCTCCTGGGTGGCCTGGTTGATGTTGTAGGGAGGCTTTACTTTATTAAAGACTTCGATAATGGCTTCACTAGCAAAAGCCATACCCAGGCGAAGCCCGGCCAGTCCCCAGGCCTTGCTCATCGTCTGCATAACCACGAGGTTCGGATAATCCGGCAGCTCCTGTATAAAGCTCCGGTGACGGGAAAAATTTATATATGCTTCATCCACCACGACCAGTCCGGGGAAATTATTGAGTACTACCTCTACATCCTGCCGATCAATAGAATTGGCAGTGGGATTATTAGGGCTGCAGATCCAGATGATCTTCGTGTTGGCATCCACCAGGTTCTCCAGGTGTACCAGGTCCAGTTGGAAGTCGTCCGTCAGCGTAGCCCTGCGCACCTCGATGTCGTTGATGTGCGCGCTGACCTCATACATGCCGTACGTGGGAGGATTGATGATGATATTATCCTTACCCGGTACGCAGAAGGCGCGATACAGCACATCGATGCATTCATCACTGCCATTGCCCAAAAAGATATGTTGGGGTGAGATGCCCTTGATCCTGCTCAGCGCCTCCTTTACTTTCCATTGCATCGGATCGGGATACCGGTTGTACCACTTTGTCAGCGGCGACCCCAGGCTATTCTCATTCGCATCCAGGAAAACTTCGGCTTCGCCTTTGAACTCATCCCTTGCCGATGAATACGGCACCAGCTTCCTGATATTATCCCTTAATAGCTTGTCCAGTTCAAACATATGCTTGCATTTATGATATTCTTACCCTGACGGCATTGGCGTGCGCTTCCAGGCCTTCGGCCTCCGCCATCACGATGACGGCGGGTCCGAGGCTGCGAATACCCTCCGGGCTCAATTGTTGGAATGTGATCTTTTTTACAAAACTGTCCACGCTCACACCACTGTATGCCCTGGCATATCCGTTGGTCGGCAGCACGTGGTTGGTGCCGCTGGCATAATCGCCCGCGCTTTCGGGGGAATAATGGCCGATGAATACGGAACCGGCGTTGACAACCCTTTCCGCCAGCTCCACTGCTTCGTCGCTGGCCAGGATCAGGTGCTCGGGTGCATATTCATTCAGGATCTCCATGGCCTGCGTGGCATCCTTCGTAATAAACACACGGCTGGACACCAACGCTTTTATGGCGACGGCTGCGCGGGGCAGCTCCGCCAGCTGCAGCTCTACCTCGGCTATGATCTTTTCGGCCATAACCCGGGAAGGTGTGGCCAATATCACCTGGCTGTCCGGTCCATGCTCGGCCTGTGACAAAAGGTCCGCCGCCACAAAAGCCGCCGTTGCGCTGTCATCGGCATACACGGCTACCTCACTGGGACCTGCGGGCATGTCGATGGCGATGCCATCCTTTTGTATCAGCTGCTTGGCGCAGGTGACAAATTGATTGCCCGGACCGAAGATCTTGTAGACACCCGGGATGGTCTCCGTCCCATAAGCCATGGCGCCGATGGCCTGTACGCCGCCGGCTTTATAGATCTTCGTTACACCTACCAGCTTTGCGGCAAATAAAATGGCCGGATGAAGCCGTCCCTGGTGATCGGGCGGGCTGCACAATACGATGTCTTTACAGCCGGCCAGCTTTGCCGGGATCCCCAACATCAATAAGGTGGAGAACAAAGGCGCCGTTCCGCCGGGTATGTATAAACCCACTTTTTCGATGGCTACCGACTTTCGCCAGCATTGCACGCCGGGCATGGTCTCCGCAGCTTCTACAGATTGTCGCTGGATGCGATGGAAGGCTTCGATATGTCTGTATGCCTGCCGGATGGCCAGCTTTAGTCCATCTTCCACTTCCGCTACTGCCGCCTCTATTTCCTCACTGCTGACCTCCAGGCTTTCGGGAGATACTTTATCAAATTGAAGGGAAAACCTTTTGACGGCCGCATCCCCCTCTTTCTTTACCGCCGCCAGTATAGCCGCCACTTTCTCTTCCAGGGCTGTCGTATCCAGCACAGGTCTCGACAGCCATTCTTCCTTCTGCTCAGCAGAAACAGCTTTCACCAGACTAATATCAATTACTTGCATATCGATGGATTAAATGATCATTTTTTCAATCGGCACCACGAGTATCCCCTGCGCGCCCGCATCCCGCAGCCGCTCGATGATATCCCAGAACTCATTTTCGTTCAGCACGCTGTGAACGCTGCTCCAGCCGGGCTCTGCCAGGGGCAGTACGGTGGGACTCTTCATCCCGGGTAACAGCGAGATGATCTCCTTCAGCTTCTCATTGGGAGCATTCAGCAGGATGTATTTGTTATTTCTCGCTTTCCTCACAGCGCGGATACGGAAACATAATTTATCCAGTATAGCCTGCTGTTCCGCATTCAATCCCTTATTCTTTATAAGCACCGCCTGCGATTGCAGGACCGTCTCCACCTCCTTCAGGCCATTCATAAAGAGCGTGCTTCCGCTGCTGACCAGGTCCACGATGGCATGGGCCAGCCCGATGCCGGGGGCAATCTCCACAGAGCCGCTGATCTCATGAATATCGGCCTCTACCTTGTTCTTTTCCAGGAACTGTCGCACCAGGTTTGGATACGTGGTGGCAATGCGCTTGCCATGCAGGTATTGTACGCCTGTATACTGATCGCTCCTGCCGACGGCCACCGATAAACGGCACTTGCCAAAACCCAGCTGTTCCACTATATCCACCTGCCGGCCATTCTCAAGCAGGACATTTTCCCCGACAATGCCGATATCCGCTACCGCATCCTCCACATATTGGGGGATATCATCGTCCCTGAGAAAATAGGCTTCCAGGGGGAAATTGTCCGATTCTGTCTTCAGCTTGTTGACACCGTTCTTCAGGTCGATGCCGCAGTCCTTCAGGAGCTTTACGGAATCATCGTACAAACGTCCCGATTTCTGGATGGCGATCTTTAGTTTCATACCATGTTGGTTAAAAAAATTAAGGGCCTACCTTGCGGTAAGCCCTTTTAATTAGTTGTTTTATCTAGACAAAACATCACCGGCCTACCCTTGTGGTAAGTAAAAATGATGGTGGTGATGATGTGTTCTAATCTTCATAATGAGCCCCAAAATTAATGGCCAGAACCCAATGACCAAAATTTTATTTTGACTTACTAGTATAAATATCCCCTTAGGTACTTACATGGAGAGGGGGATTATGCCGGGAAAGCGACATCCCACCTATGAGATTTATGACTATTTTGATCCACCGATCGGACCTGTCCTATTCATCTCCACATTGACCCTTGTTTTTTAAAAAAACACCTAAACCAATCAATTCCATGAAATCTGTATTACTATGGTTAATCCTGGCAATGACAGGATCGCTGGCCTATTCGCAAACCGCCATTACCTTTACCAACGCGGAAGTAGCCAATATCCTTAAAGGAAGCTACACACCGGTGACTTACGCAGCCCCGTCCCCGATCAATGATCCCAACACGATCTCAGCCGGACTGGTGGGCAATGTCTCGAAGGACTCATTAAAAAGCTCCCTGGTGGCCCTCCGGAAGTTTCAAAACAGGAATACGGGGTCGGATACTGTCTCCACTACCCGGGGTATCGGCGCGGCACGCCGCTGGGCATATAACAAATTCCTGCAGTACAGCGCCGCCAATGGAGGCCGGCTTAGGGTGAGCTATTTTCAATTCACCCAGACCATCTGTTCGAAGACCCGCCACCGGAATGTCGTCGCCGTACTA
>Ga0247764_1000936_pt1 | contig 10217 bp, 5 predicted proteins | sample UWRJL051202B4_FD_179932 | JGI IMG/M metagenome (GOLD analysis project Ga0247764, IMG submission 179932) | Plant litter microbial communities from Arlington Agricultural Research Station in Wisconsin, United States - UWRJ-L051-202B-4 | ecosystem: Environmental > Terrestrial > Plant litter >...
AGCTGTTATGGGGTACAGCCAATCTCTTTTCCAACCGCCGTTATATGAACGGGGCGGCTACCAACCCGGATTTCCATGTGCTGGCCCATGCGGGTGCGCAGGTAAAGGCGGCGCTGGATGCCACTATTGCGCTCGACGGACAGAACTATGTCTTCTGGGGGGGCAGGGAAGGCTACATGAGCCTGCTGAATACGAATATGAAGCGGGAGCAGGAGCACCTGGCGAGGTTTTTACATACGGCGAAGGACTATGCGCGCAAGCAGGGATTCAAAGGCGTATTCTTTATCGAACCCAAGCCTTGCGAGCCCACCAAGCATCAATACGATTATGACTCCGCGACGGTGATCAGCTTTCTCCGCCAGTATGATCTGCTGAAGGATTTCAAATTGAATATCGAGGTCAACCATGCGACGCTGGCAGGGCACACCTTTACGCATGAGCTGCAGGTGGCCGTGGATGCGGGTATGCTGGGTTCGATGGACGCCAATAGGGGAGACTATCAGAACGGGTGGGACACAGACCAGTTCCCCAACAACATCAATGAGCTGGTGGAAGCCATGCTGATCGTACTGGAGGGTGGCGGATTCCAGGGCGGGGGGATCAACTTCGATGCCAAGCGCCGGCGTAATTCTACGGATCCCGAGGACCTGTTCCATGCGCATATCGGGGGCATCGACACGTTTGCCCGGGCGTTGCTGGTAGCGGATACGATATTGAAACAATCTGAATATAAAAAGATACGTGCTGACAGATATGCTTCATTTGATAATGGGCAGGGGGCTGCATTTGAGAAGGGCAGCCTGGGGCTGGAGGACCTGCGGGAGTATGCCATCGCCAATGGTGAGCCGAAAGTGATCAGCGGACGGCAGGAATACCTGGAAAATCTGATCAATAGGTATATTTAGCATATTTTAATAGCAAAAAGGGTGGTCGGATCGATGAATAATTGGCCGGTTACCCTATTTTTACGGACTTTACATTTTCGGGTGAGCCAACCGCCCGGTCATTTTTATAAACCAGTCGCTGCTATATGCAACAATTAAAGTCTTCCGATTACATTGTCTTCCTCATCTATTTTATCATTGTTGCGTTGTACGGCTGGTGGGTGTATCAACGAAAGAGGACGGCGCAGACCAGCACCAAGGATTACTTCCTGGCGGAAGGTTCACTGACGTGGTGGGCCATCGGCGCATCGCTCATCGCTTCCAATATCTCCGCTGAGCAGTTCATTGGTATGAGCGGCAGCGGGTTTAAGATGGGCCTGGCCATTTCTACGTATGAGTGGATGGCTGCTGCGACGCTGATGATCGTGGCTATTTTCTTTATCCCCGTGTATCTGAAGAATAAGATCTATACGATGCCGCAGTTCCTGAACCAGCGGTATAATTCCACGGTGGCGATGATCATGGCCGTGTTCTGGCTGCTGCTGTATGTGGTGGTGAACTTAACGTCCATCCTCTACCTGGGGGCATTGGCGGTGAGCGCGATCTCCGGGATCAATTTTACTGTTTGCATATGGGGGCTGGCGATCTTCGCCATCATCATTGCGCTGGGTGGGATGAAGGTTATCGGGTATACGGATGTTATCCAGGTCTTCTTCCTGATATTGGGCGGTCTGGTCACGACCTATATCGCGTTGAACCTGGTGTCCGAGCATTTTGGCACCAAGGGAGTCTTTAATGGCCTGAAGCTGCTGACGGAGCATGCGGATGACCATTTCCATATGATCTTTAAGAAGGACAATGCCAACTATATGGATCTGCCGGGTCTGACGGTGCTGATCGGGGGTATGTGGATCGTGAACCTCAATTATTGGGGATGTAATCAATATATTACGCAGCGTGCGTTGGGCGCCGATCTGAAGACGGCACGGAGCGGGATCCTGTTTGCCGCCTTTTTAAAGATGCTGATGCCGGTGATCGTCGTCATTCCGGGCATAGCGGCGTATCTGCTGTACAAGCAAAATGTGTTCAATACAGAGATGATACAGGGTGGTGAAGTAAACCCGGACCGGGCGTATCCCGTATTGCTCAACCTGCTGCCGGCAGGTATGAAGGGGCTGGCCTTTGCGGCGCTGACCGCGGCGGTGGTAGCCTCCCTGGCAGGCAAGGTCAACAGTATATCCACTATTTACACGCTGGATATCTATAAGAAGAGATTGCATCCGGAGGCCGACGAGCGTAAGCAGGTGTGGGTAGGACGCGTAACAGTCGTCGTCGCCATGATCCTTGCCATCTTCATCTCACCTTTCCTGGGGATCGACAAGAAGGGAGGCTTCCAATATATCCAGGAGTATACAGGTTTTGTATCGCCCGGTATTTTCGCCATGTTCATCCTGGGCTTCTTCTGGAAGAAGACCACGTCCAATGCGGCGTTGTTTGCCACGATCGGCGGATTTATTTTGTCCATACTCTTCAAGTTCCTGCCATTGATGATGAACCTATCGTTCCTCGCGCCTTATGGGTTTGCAAAGGCCAACGACAAGGGGGTATATGAGATACCTTTCCTGGACAGGATGGGTTTTGTCTTCGTCATCTGTGTCGTGGTGATGTATGTCATCAGCATGGTGGAGAACAGCAAGGGGCTGCGTCCAAACGGGCTGGAAGTGGACAAGAAGATGTTCAAGGTGAACCCGGGCTTTGCCGTGGGGGCGCTGATCATCTGCGGATTGCTGGCGGCGCTGTATACGGTGTTCTGGTAGACTACCAGATGCTGACACGCAGGCTGTCCGGCCGGTACATCTTATCGCCGGGTTTTACGTTGAATGCTTCATAGAATTCAGGAACGTTGACGACGGGACCGTTGACGCGCTCTCTATAAGGGGAGTGCTCGTCAGTCAGCAGGCTGGTGGCCAGTGATTCTTTTCTTTCCTGTCCGATGTATGAGTAGGCGTATCCAACGAAAAAGCGTTGGATAGGCGTGAGGCCGCCGATGTTATGCCCATTTTTATAGGTGCCGGTCTGTTTGAATGCATCCAGACCCAATAGCAGGCCGCCCAGGTCGGCGATGTTCTCACCCTGTGTAGCGCGGCCATTGATGTGGAGAGTATCCACCGGGGAAAATTCCGAATATTGTTTTATTATGCCTGCGGCCCTTGCCGTGAACTGGGATTCGTCGGCGGGCTGCCACCAGTTATGCAGATTCCCCTTCTCATCGTATAACCGGCCCTGGTCGTCAAAGCCATGTGTGATCTCATGCCCGATGGTGGAGGCAGCCGAATATCCATAGATAAATGCTTCATCGAGGTCTTCCACTTTTTTGCCGGGGACGAGAAAAATGCCGGCGGGGAGGACTATCTCATTATTGCTGGGATTGTAATAGGCATTGTAGGTTTGGGGTGACATGTCCCAATCGGTACGGTCTACCGGCCGGCCCAGCTTGCTCATCGTATAGTCGTACCACCACGTGAAGGCGCGTTGTACATTGAGCACGTACGGTCCGCGATCGATCTTCAGCTTACTGAAGTCCTTCCATTTATCCGGGTAGCCAACTTTCTTTGTGATAAGGGATAATTTACCGATGGCCTTTTGTTTTGTGCTATCGCTCATCCAGCTGAGCTTTTCTATCCTTTGGCGAAAGGCCGTGCGGATGGATTCAACGAGGTTACCGTAACGTTGTTTCGCTGTTTCGGAGAAATATTCTTTTACGAACAACTGGCCGAGGGCCTCCCCGATGAGATTATCTTCCGCGTCCAGCACTCTTTTCCAGCGAGGTCTTGGCGTAGTAGTACCAGAAAGGGTCCTGTGATAGTCGAAGTAATGGGTATAAGTCTCTTTATCCAGGTAAGGTGCGGAGGACATAATGAGATGCGCTTTGCAATAGCTCTTCCAATCTTCGATGGACGTAGTTGACAGCTCCGTATTTAATGCAGCGAAGAATTCCGGCTGCCTTATGACGAGCGAGTCGATGTGTCCCACGTTCGTAAACTGCAGCCAGCTTTTCCAGTCAAGGGCAGGCGTCAGCTTTTGCAGTGCAGCGAAGTTCATCTTATTATAATTCCTGAAAGGATCGCGGGTGTCTTCCAACGAACGGGATGCTTTAGCGAGACGTGTTTCCAGCTGAAAGACGTTGGCGGATGTTTTTTGTGCAGCGGCGCTATCGAGGCCCAGCTGCTGAAAGATTCGCGCCAGGTACAATTTATAGGCATCCCGCACCTGTACATAATTTTCTGCGGTGCTGAAATAATAGTCGCGGGACATGCCCAGGCCGCCCTGCGAAAGCTGATAAATTATTTTATCGCTGTTCCTGTCATCCTGGCCCGCCGTCCCGGCAAAGAGAACCTCAATCCCTTTCTTGTGAAGAGAAGCGGACACTCTTATGAGGTCGATGGAGGAATGAATGTCGTCGATGTCTTTAAGCTCATTGCGAAGCGGCGACAAACCCAGTTTGTCGATGGAAGAGGAGTCCATGCCGCTGTGCCAGAGATCACCGATCTTCTGTGTAATGCTACCTTGCGGAGCTGCGGCTGCGGCGGCTTCTTCGTTGATCTTCCTGAGCCGGAGATATATATCCTGCTCCACCAGCTGCGAAATGGTCCATGCACTTTCGTCGGAAGGAATGGGAGTGTTCTTAATCCAGGCTCCATTGGCGTAGGAGAAGAAGTCGGACGCGGGGCTGATAGCCGTGTCGATGTTTTGCGCCAGGAAATCCGGGGCAGGGTCTTTCCTGTGCGTAGAGCCGCAAGCGGATAAAAGGAATGTGGTAACAGCAAGCAAGCCAAACGTATTGCGCATGGAGTTTTGAATGGTTATTACAACACAAATATATGCGGATAGATAATTGGGTAATTGGGTAGAATGGACGCTCTATTTACAGCAATCCTTTTTACGGATGAAGATGGCTTTCAGGAGCCTGATAAGGACATTGCCGATACTTTTTGCCGTGGACATGGTACAAATTTACAAGGGATTTGGGTATAATTATAACAGATTTTGGCCCTGGTTTGTTGCGAATTAACCCTAATTTTACGCCCCTTTATGACGAATACTCCCAAGAAGACAATTATTGTCAGCGCAGGTCCGCCGGCCAGGGGGCAGTCTACTTATTCGACGGGTGTGCTGCTGAACTTCAACCATGCAAAGAAAGGCAGCCTTGCTATCGAGCTGTTGATGGTGATGGGAAAGAAAGATGGTAAAACTTTTCAGCGTATCCCTTTAGCGGGCACCAATTATATGGCCTATCTCAGCGGGCTGCCGCCGGCAATAGCCGCTGTGATCAAAAAGCTGCGGGATGATGCCCTGGTGGATCATCTTGTACGGAATGGCTTTGGGTGGCTGCGGGATGCGGAGAAGCCTTTCGAGCACCTCGATGAGCGGCATTTCCCTTTATTAAATGAATATGTCGGTGGTGTGCTGCAGGAGCTGAAGCCATTAGCGCCTGCCATCGAGCGGCTGTATTATCTGCCTGCGGGTGTAGCTTTTGCCAATCACAGTGTACGGCCCGCGACCATCAGCGCATTTGTGCCCGGGCTGCATTTCAAAGTAGAGAAAGAAGAAGGACGGGTCGGGCTGTATTGTTCCGTCCTGATCAATGGGAATGTTTTTCCATTAGAGGATTTTCAGCAACTGTCTTTCCTGCTGAAGAGCGGGAATGAGTTCTTTGTGCTGAAGAAGGAGGATGTGGCGGTGCTGGAGAGCTATAAAACGGAATGGAGAAATGTGCATGCGTTGGGACAGCCCCGGTTCCTGGAGAAAGTGGTCAAGCCGCTGGCGGAGAAATACCCGGTGGATATGGAGGCGGTGATCAGGACGGAGATGGTGGATACGGCTCCCCGGGGCAGGGTATTCGTCAGTGAGCTCAATGAGAATTTTTTATTGATCAAGCCAAGATGGCTATATGCGGACCAGGAAGTAGATGGTGAATATGAAGAGGAGACAAGGATCGAAGCGGAGGACAGCGTCTATATCGTTCGCCGGCGTAAGGAAGACGAAGATATGCTGAATGGCGCTATCCGCGACCTGCATCCAAAATTCGCCGGGCAAAGCAATGGTTATTTCTATCTCAACTTCAAGGAGGCGCTGGAGAAGAGCTGGTTCCTGCGGTTCTACCAGAAGATGCAGCAGATGGACATGCCCGTGCTGGGGATGAACAAGCTGCGGAAATTCAAATATAATACCAATGTACCGAAGCTGGAGCTGACGGCAGGTAAAGGCATCGACTGGTTCGATCTTACCATCACCGTCACTTATGGCGACCAGGTCGTGCCATTGCATGATCTGAGAAAGGCCATATTAGGCAAACAGGAGTTTATATTGCTGGGTGACGGATCCCTCGGGATGCTGCCAAAAGAATGGATACAGCAGTATGGGATGTTGATGAAGATGGGACAGCTGAAAGATGGCGGGCTGAAACTGCCGCAGGTGCATTGGGGATTGCTGGAAGAGGGACTGGCTGGGGGTACGACGCCGGATGCTATGACGGAGGAATTGCTGGCGGAGCTGGAGAGGAAGAAACAGCGATTGATGGGAATCGGAGAGGTAAAGCAAAGAGGGGTGCCTGCCGGGATACAGGCAACCCTGCGGGATTACCAGGTAGCGGGGTTCCATTGGATGTGCCTGCTGGATGAAATGGGCTGGGGCGGAGTCCTGGCGGATGATATGGGGCTTGGAAAGACCTTACAGACCATCACCTTCCTGCAATTCCTCGTGGACCATTACCCTGATGAAACGCACCTGGTCGTCACACCCACGTCCTTATTATATAACTGGGAGGCCGAGCTGAAGAAGTTTGCCCCGGGACTGGGCTGGCATATCCATTACGGCGCAGACCGGGTATTGGATGAGGCGACCTTTAAGAAGTCACACATCATCATCACCAGCTATGGCATGGTGAGGAACGATATACAGCATTTTACTTCCCAGCGCTTTGGCTATATCGTCCTGGACGAGAGCCAGGCCATCAAGAACCCGGGATCGCAGGTCCGGAAGGCGGTGCAGCAGCTGGTGTCACGCAATAAGCTGGCATTGAGCGGTACTCCTGTCCAGAATAACACATTCGACCTGTATGCACAGATGGATTTCCTGAACCCGGGGATGCTGGGCAGCCAGGATTTTTTCAGGATGGAGTTTGCCACGCCTATCGATAAGAACGGGGATAAGGAGGCATCGGCGCGACTACGAAAGATGATCTATCCTTTTATCCTGCGACGTACCAAGGAGCAGGTGGCGAAGGACCTGCCGGATAAGACAGAGATGATCCTCTGGTGTGAGATGGGGACAGAGCAGCGGAAGATCTATGACAGCTTCAAGGATCATTACCGGGAGAGCATACTGGAACATATAGCCGAAGATGGGGTAGGGCGAAGCAGCATCTATATCCTGGAAGGCCTGACGAAGCTGCGGCAGATCTGTGATAGCCCGGCTTTGCTGAAAGGGGCGGAGGCCGGTGGGCCGGGACCCGGACCGGATGGGGCGCATCCCAGCGCCAAGCTGGACGAGCTGATACGGGAGATAGAGGAGAATACGGGTCATCACAAGGCGCTTATATTTTCTCAATTCACCTCCATGCTGGAATTGATACGGGCGGCGCTGTCAGAGCGCGGGATACCATACCTGTACCTGGACGGGAGCGTGGCGGCGGAGGACCGGCGACAGTCGGTGCAGCAATTCCAGGAAGACGAGGATACGCGGGTATTTCTGATCAGCCTGAAAGCGGGAGGGGTAGGATTGACGCTGACGGCGGCGGACTATGTATACCTGGTAGATCCGTGGTGGAATCCGGCGGCGGAACAGCAGGCCATCGACAGGAGTCACCGGATAGGGCAGGTCAAAAAGGTGTTTGCTTACCGGATGATCTGTAAGGATACGGTGGAGGAGAAGATCCTGCAGCTGCAGGAAAAGAAGCGGCAGCTGACGGCGGACCTGGTGGGGGATGAAGGAGGGTTTGTGAAGAAGCTGACGCAGGAGGATGTGGCGTATTTGTTTAGCTGATCAGCTCGATACCTTCCTCCGTGAGCTTTATTTTTCTCTCTTTATACAGGCGACCCGTGGTCATTTTGAATGTTTTCTTACTCATGCCGAAGAAGATGTAAATTTCTTCCGGATCGGATTTGTCGTGATAGGGCAGGCGGCCTTTATGTTCTTTCAGGAGGCGGAGGACCTTGTCAGCGGCATCTTCTACCCGTTCATAGCCGGGTTTTCCTGCCACTACATCGATCTGTGTTTCGCCGGATGGGGACTTTTCGGCAGGTACGATGTTCTTTATAAAACCTTTGAATTGGTCCCCCACGCGTATTTCGCGGAAGATCTCGTTGAAATGAAGGACGCCGGTATGTTTGTTATTGATGATAACCACGTACCCGATGTCGGTGCGTCGTAGAACGGTGAGGTCGACGATGTCTTTTTCCTGGACGGTGAGGTTGTCGTTGCTGAGGTAGCTGTCTACTTTTTCGGACGCGGCCAGCCGGCCGGTCTGTTCATCCAGATAGATCTTTACGAGGTAGTCGCCGCCTTTGCGCATGCCGCTGAGCTGCCGGGATTTAGGGACGAAAAGGTCCTTCATCAGGCCCCAGTCGAGGAAGGCGCCCAGGGGAGTGACGCTGACGACCCGGAGCAATACGATGTCGCCCAGGATGCCCATGGGATGCTGGGTGGTGGCGATCAGCCTGTCTTCACCGTCGTGATAGAGGAAGACCTTCAGCTTGTCCCCAATACGGGCATTTTTCGGCACGAATCTTTTTGGGAGCAGGATACCTTCGTTGCCATCGTCCAGGATGAGGCCAAAGGCCAGTTCTTTTTTTACCGTCAGCGTATTATATTCTCCGACATGGATCATGGGGCAAAGCTACAACAAAGGGCCGGGATGACCAGTCAGATGTTGGGTAGGGACGGCTTGTAGACGTATATTGACAAAAGTTCGTAGATTCACGCGCTTATGCATTATTTAAATTCTTCCAGACTATATAGAGGATTGGTAGTCGTGCTATTAACGACGGGCGCCTGGCAATGTAAGGGCAGCGGTCATGACGGGCAGGGTAAAGACTCAACGACCGTGCATGTACCGGGGGACACCGGTTTGTTGCGGAGTGCGGACGGTGATGCCGGACCGGTCAAGCCGGCGATGGCACTCAGGGAGATGACGCTGGCAGATGGAACCCATGTGCTAATGGATACCCGGACGGTGATCCGGCCGGCGGAAGGTTTTGGTACAAAGAACCGGGAGATCACCTTCGATGGCGAGGCCATACTGACCATCCGGGCCAACCCGGGAAAACCTTTTATCATCCATACCCGCAACCTGGTGGTACAGGTGCTGGGTACGCGGCTACATATAGACGCTTTTGCCTCCAGTCCCGGCGAAGAGGTCGACGTACTGGAGGGTAAGATCAAGGTCAATAAATCCTATCATTCTTCCACCGATAACGGGCAGGAGACCCTGCAGGGCGGGGATATGGTGATGATCAACCGGGACATCGACCTGATGGAAAAAGAGACGCTCAAACCGGAAGAGCGGAAGGCTGTGCTGGCGAAGTTTTCGCTGAAGGACTCAATAGCTCCACGTAACTAAATGCCAGGATGCAGCCAGCCAGGTGAAGTAGTATCCGTTGCGCACGGATATTCGTACGTCAGAAATATATAATTTTTGGTCTACCTTGTGATATGCTTCCAGTCGTATCATACCAGGTTGCCGACAGCATCGATGTCAAGGCATTCAAAGCAGCCTTTAGCGAGGGGATCTACCTGTTTGATGCGGATGAGCTGTTTTACAAGTTGGGGCCGGAAACCTATGTATATGTATTTAAATATGGAGTGGTGTGCTTCCTGAACGCCGACGAAGGTTTTTGCAAGACCTTTCTCGGGAGGCTGGCCCCGTATTGTAAGAACCCCTTCGAGCAGCACCTCAGCGAAGAGTTCCAGATCGAGACGAATGCCCGGGAGAACAAGTTCGGATATAATAAAATAGAGATCGTGAGCGCGGATACGGAGGTCCTCCGGCTTGTCATGCTGAACGTCAGTCAGTCCGTGGCGCTGGATTATTTCTCGGACCTGACCAACCGCCTGCTGGAAGAGACGAACTCGCAGACATCCCTCCTCGAAAAGAAAGGCAAGCTGGCCATCTCGGGTAAAAGCCTGAAGATGTATATAGGGAGAACTCTTAATCTCAAGAACCGCATCGCCGAGAACCTATATATCTTCGACTCGCCTCCCGAGACCTGGGAGGACGAAAACCTCAACCGCATCGACGTAGGGCTCAAGCGAACTTTTGACCTGCAGGACCGG
>Ga0247764_1000937_pt1 | contig 10215 bp, 3 predicted proteins | sample UWRJL051202B4_FD_179932 | JGI IMG/M metagenome (GOLD analysis project Ga0247764, IMG submission 179932) | Plant litter microbial communities from Arlington Agricultural Research Station in Wisconsin, United States - UWRJ-L051-202B-4 | ecosystem: Environmental > Terrestrial > Plant litter >...
GCAGTCATTACATCAAAGCATTCGAGTATTATGATAACGGAGATTATAAGTCGGCGGCTGAACACTTCTCTTTGTCTATCAAGGCAGGATATAAGTCAATGAAGAGCTATATGTTCAGAGGCGTTTCCGAGATGCTGGAGAATGAGCTCGGCAAGGCAAGAGTCGATTTTTCAACTGCCTTCCGGATGAACCCTTCCAACAGTGATATAAATTTTTATATTGGCAGGTTATATTTTGTTGAAAACAAATATGATTCGGCCATTTTATATTGCGATAAGGCTATTTTGCTTGACTCCTCGGACGCGGATTACTACGATTGCCTGGCAATGTCCTATTTAGGTTTGCAAAAGGTTTCTCTGGCCTTGAAAAAGGAAGACAATGCCATTAGCCTATCGCCTTCCAATACCATTTATATTAACAACAGGGGTATTATCAAACAAACCATGGGAATGTATCAGGAGGCAATTGACGATTTTAAGAAGAGTCTTCAGTTAAATCCCAGCGGCAATACCGAATACATAAATATCGCATTTTGTTTGTATAAGCTGAAAGAGTATAAGGAGGCCCTTGAAATTTGCAACCAGGTGATTCATAACAACCAACAATTGCCCTACGCACTGTTCGTAAGAGGGCAATTGTATTATGATATGGGTGATACGGAAAAAGCCTGCCTGGACTTCAGGCAGCTTTCTCTGCAAAAAGGAGAATATGGTGCAAAAGGGGCCGTCTATTTAAAAAAGTATTGTCATTAAAGATCATGGACTTTTGATCCTATCTGATATTTTCTTTCATAGGAATGACAGGCGGAAATCAGGTATGGATGATACTTTATTTTATGCTTTTTAGTATATAAATATTTGTCCAGAAAGAGTACTCTATAAAAAAGGCCCGAAGTTTCTGTCGCATATATCTCATGCACATAATCGTGGTACAGGACTTTGTTATTATTAAAAGGCTCCTCCTTGAAGTAAAGGCATTTATTGGAGTCGATTTTAATAGTAAGGTCGAAGTCGTCTTCTATAAATTTTGATCCTAATGTAAAAGAGGAGAGCATTTTATTCTTACTTTTTTTATAGGCCTTTATAAAAGCTTTATACGACCCGAATTCTTCGGCTTTATCCGGTTCTTCCTGCAAATACATGGGATAATTATTGTATTCATAAACCATGACTCCTTTTAAAACAACGGTATCGATAATCTTTATAACCTTTATCTTTTTTTGGCCATAGACAGGCGAAAAAAAGAGTCCGGTACTAAACAGGAATATCAGTTTAACAATAAGGTCATATTTCATAGGTTGTCCTTTTAATTGGAAGTCTTTTTGTCTTCTGAACTTTTCTGCGCCTCGGCTGGTTTTACTTCAACCACTTTCCCTTTTAATTTGACCGGTTTGCCGTCAGTAGAATTGATTTGCGTTTTAGGTTGATGCTCTTTGGTTGTTCCGGTCCCATTCAATTGATCTGCAGTTGCCTTGTTGATTTTAAGAAGCCACTTTTTATCGACTTCCCCTACTTTGATTTGATTACCCTTGTCCGCTTCATATTTTTGCGCGTAGGCCAGTATTGTCTTTACAACATCCACATTAATTTCATTGCCATAGAATCCGATAAGATTATGATCCACCCCCAGGCTGTGCAGGTCCTCATGCTGTGTTACATAAGCATATACATCCTCAATCGTTTTCAGCTTAGGTTCTATGTCTACGAAAGGTTTTGCCGCCAGGACCTGACCTGCGTTGTCGGTATAGTCCATTATTCGCATGTAGTCACCGCCGGAAGCGGTTTGGCCAGCCCAGCGTGCTGTTGGATCATAATCCTCTTTTTGAATATAATTGGCTTCATTGTCACTCCTGGCGGCACTCGCATTCTTTCCAATAACTTTGTCCATTTCTTTTGCATTTTTGGTTTCCTCCAACGGGGCTACTTTAATATCGAATTTAATTTGATATTCCGTTCCGCTCTCCGTGACGAACTTATATTTATCTGAGGCTGCATTGATGTTGCCGGCGGCTTTCAGGGCGGCATCATAGGTTTGTTTTTTATTGTCCGTATAATAGGTAGCTCTTATGGTAATGGTTTTATTTTTTTCATCCACGTACACGCCATAATCCTTACCATCTTTATCGATCATCAGAGTAGGATCATTATTTACAAAGTTATAAGGACTCAGAAAAGCGTATTTTTTTTGCAACGGGTCGACACTGAGCCATCTGCCAATCCTGGGATCATAAATCCTGTCCCCATAATCAATCTGATTCCCAGCCCCCTTAACCTCATCATCCTTTTCCTTGCCATTAAACCCATAGCGGTAACCGGTCCCGCTTTGGGCATAGGAACGTCCGGGCTGTTCCATCCCGAATGGATAGTAATCGTTCGCGCTCACCAGGTCGGGTATAAAATAATTCACCGTGCTGTCATTCGAAGATACTCCATAGCGCTTGTCACTGACCGTAGCCACAACATTTCCGAGATGATTGGATAATTCAAAGATCTTATTCCCCCGGATAAATGTAAGACTGTCTCCCGTACCAAGCAAACCAATAGGGCTGGAAGTCACCGGCACCGCCATCTCAACGTCATTATTTGTTTTCAGAATACCGACACGGCCACTGCCATATATATGTAATTCCGTCTGAGTCAGATCTTTACCCCGGACAGATGGGTCTCCATACGTGTAAACCCCCAGTACGTTCCCCTGTGCATCCCTCACATACCAGGTCGTCAACGTATCCCCGGCATGAATGACGGACTTACTGATCCGATTGCCGGCCGCATCATAGGTAAACCGGATAGTCGTATCCCCGTCTTTCGTTATACTCGCAATCTTACCATATACCGTCCAGTCGATATTGGTGATATGGGAAGCTGCATCAACTACCAGCTCTCCAATCGAGTCATACTTATAGTTGCCGGCAGACTGCCCGTCGATATCAGCAGCATAATTCCCGCCAGGTACCGAATCGGTTATATAATCCAGCTTATTCGTCCCGGGCGTATAATTATAATTGAGGCTGTCCATTCCAATAGGCTGTCCGGCAAAGGTATTATTTCCATCCCTCTTGTACTTCGTTATGTTCCCATTAGGATCATAAGCAATAGCCTCCTGGAAATCCGGCACTTTTGAAACCGCACTCCAGGATGTAGAGGTCTTATTCCAGGCATCCATGTGGATTAGCCTGTTAAGCTGGTCATATTTATAATTATACAGCAATGAATTAGTAAGCTTGCGCACACTCACCCCTATACTGCTGACATTCCCATTGTACAAAGGCCTGTAATCCACTCCAAGTGTCGTATTGACACCATTATCAGGCGGCGTATCCCCACTAATCGGAGCATAGTCCCCATTATAATAATTCAACATCAGATTATACGCACTGGCCGCCACAATATTACCCATACTGTCAGGTCGCAGGGTGAAAGCCCCCCCGGTATAGGGAGCGGGATTAATGGCCTTTAGCCATCCCTGCAGAGTATATGCATAATTTATCCCTTGTACCTGCTGCTGCCCCAGCACAGTCCTGGCCAAAGGCCCATGCAGATAATAACTGTAGAAAGCATCGTTATCCCAATTAATGCTGTCCATGCTGCTCTGCACATTCGTAATCCGGTTCTCCGCATCATAAATATAATTATGATAAAAGGCATCTGCAAACCTATGCTGATAAACTACCTGGTTGACTTTTCCGCTGATCAGGTCGTAGTCATAGCTTATTTTCTTAAACCGATTGCCATTATTAGCCATGCTTCCAAGCTTGAAATCCTGCACCAGCGTATCCACATTGCCCAGGACATCATAGCTGTAATAAGTAGCCGTGGCCGGATTACCGGCGTTCATATCAGCCGCCCCGTTGTACAAAGCCGTCCAGGCTACCCTGTTGCGCAAATGTATGGGCGATAGTTCAGGAAGAATAGCATAAGCGGCTGTATCATAGGTCGTAACCGTAATCTGGTCGGCCGTACCGGCAGCATTACTCTCCCATTGCAACAGAGAAGCTTCCACCCGGCTGATAGCATCCGTAATAGCAGTGCTGCTGACCAATTGCCCTACCTGATTAATCCGACTGATCGAATCATATACGGTATAACTATACTGGTTCGTAAGCTGCTGCCGCCCATTCTGCGAAAGGACCAGACGACCGAGCCGGTCATACCAGAATTTTGTCAGTCCCGCGTCGGGGGATTTTTGCGAAACGACCTGATTCAGGGTACTGTACCGGTAGTTAGTCATCAACGTATGCGCCGGTACTAATATCTGCCCGGCAGCCCGGGCGGTCTTCACATTCGCCAGCCAGGTGCTATCGGTGTTCTTCTGCACCCCGGCGGGAGGTACCGTCTTTGTCAGATTACCAGCCTGATCATAATAATATAAAGTGTAATGATATTCGTTCTCTACATGCCGGACAGTAAAAGTCTCATACTTATACGCCTGTAGACAGGTAGCCTTATAACGGCTCTCGAAAGCGCCCGTCAGAGAGTCTACATACGCATTGTATAATTCAGTCCCCTTACTGACCGCAAAGAAAGTGCTGTCCGTACAGGTAGTAATGGAATCGACAGTCGTGGCCGGATATAAAGGCGCAGCCCTTCCACAAAGCAGCAAAGGACCTGAACCCGAGCCCGACCCGCCGCCGGAGCCGTCACCGGACCCGGATCCGCCACCATAACATCCTACGGCAAGAATAGAATCCACCTGGTCGGAAGTATACGTAGTATTCCAGACAGAATCGGCATAACCGGTAAACAAATCCCTCCGGCTGATCTTATAATTAACAGATAGCAGGGGCCTGTTAGCCGGCGATACGATAGACGCATTGGACCAGAAATCATATAGGCCATACACAAAGATAGTCTCCTTACTCTGCCGGAAGATCAGCCCATAGTCCGTTCCGGTAACGCTGGCCTGATACATATCATTCGCCAGCCCGGTAAAGGGAATCTGAAGATAATTCTGGTCACTATAGATCTGCGTACTATCGGAAGTACCCCTGTTATTGGGAATAGTAATGGCCGGAATCGTGACACTATCTATATTGGTGACAGCCGGCTGCGTACTCCAGGTCGTAACCCCCGGTGTAGTAGGCGCCAATGCCCTGTTGAATATGCCATAGACCGAACTCCAGAGATACCGGAAATGGGCTCCTCCCTGGGTGAATATTTCATAGGCGCTGTCCTTCGCATAAAGGTTCAGACTGGCCGAGCTAAACGTAATCCCCTTTGGCAGCTTGCTGAAGTCGAACAGGACATTGTCCCGGAGCTTGTACCAGAGACCGCCGGAAGTCCAGGTACCCGCGGCCAGACTCGCCACCGATGCAACCGTATTGCTGGTAGTAGGATCCCCTTCATCATAATACTGCCGGATATGATTTACCTGCTTCACCGATATTCCATAATTGTTGACACGAATGGTATCGCCGAGGGAAGTAGGATACCGGTTTGCAAACTGCTGCTGAAGGACCAGTATCGAGTCACAGGAGAATTTCCCCGGTGCAGATCCACTACCGCCGCTACCCCCACTGCCACCACTGCCGCCGGAGCCCTGGGAGCTGCAATTAGCCATGAACTGCAGGTACTCCCATGCCTGCTTATTAAATCCCAGGCGGTTATTCATATAATTCTGAAAAAGGTTATTCTTTTCCAGCTGCAAGGTATCTCCCGCCGCTACAGTCCCGGGCGCAGCCGATGGATAGGCTGCCAGATAGGATTGATACGTCAGATTCACCTGCGCACAAGGTAGGCACACGTCGCCGGAATTACACTGCATGGACGGAGGCAGACTGATCGGATGAGACAAATAGGTACAGGTCCCGGAGCCGCTGTTATTACACATCGCCAGCAGCTGATTGAGATCCGCATCGCTCATGCTGATTTGTTGGGTACGGAGCAGATACGCCGAGAAAGAAGCATCGTTCTTACCCACAATCCTATAAATATTATAAATTTTGTTGATCATCGTACACTCGCAGGACGATGGTTTCGTATAGATCGGTTCACTACTGTAGATCGCCGGCTTGTCATACGGAGCCGGGACAGTGATCACTTCCGCATTGCAATGCAATACATCCGTTATGCCATGGGCCTGGTTATAGGCAGTGATAATATCCTGGAAGCTGGTGAATGAATAGGAAGTACCATAGGGCCGGAAGCTCATTCCGGCAGGAAGGGTGCTGGCGCCAAAGGGATGGGCCGTATCGCAGGCCATCCGGCACAGGCTATCCATCCAGGGTATGATGATATTGTTGAGATCCGAAGGAGGATACGAAATACAGGGCGACAATTGTTGAAGCCACTGCCGGGCAAGCGCAAGGACATTCGAAGTATAAAAACTGTCTACAGTCGCCTGCTGTTTTGCCGCTTCGGTCCCGGCCTGAGTAGGACCATTGACATTAGGGAAGTTTTGCAGCGAAGTGCGGTTGACCGTAGTCTTATTGTCAGTGAATTCCGGTTGGTGATAAGCCGCATAGATCTGTTCGGCGGTGGGATCAGGGTTTTTGATCCGGCTATTGGCCGGGGTGCAGCCGGTAGGCTTGTCCAGCAGGTCCGCATACAAAACATCCTGTTTCAACTGCAAATACATTTGCCGGAAATTCCGCCAGGCCATATCCAGGTCACCCTGGCACATCGTGGACGGGTTGAAATCATTCGCAATGGGAGCAAAGGAAGCTACGCAACTCAGGTCAGTGGAACTGCAACGGGTCATAAGACAGGCAACGGCCCACATGCTGAGGTTGGGATTACCTCCCTGAGCAGCCTGGTACTTTGACAGTTTTGCTTCCAGATCGCTCTTTATCTTAGCCGATACGCCGGATAAAGGATCGATATTTGCCGACTCTATATGATAAGGAGCAAGACTGCCGTTTCCTGTCGGATTGAGGTATCCTCCATTACAGCCGTCTGATAATCATCGATGTTTTGCACTTTTCTGTCCCAGATGCCGCTGGGTTTCTGGGCCTGCAGCGCCAGCAGTTTACAGTATTCAGGATGATAAGGAAGTAACGCATAGGCCCAGGAAGAGCGGAAATTCTGTACAAACTGGATCGTCGACAGGGAATTGGGGTCTACCATCAGATTGGACTGGATGTTATATACACTATCCGGCTTACCATCCGCATCCTTGTATTGCACCGCCGCCAGCTTATACACCGGTATATAGTTGGTGTCCGTAAGAGGTGCATAAAAGATGGAATAAGGGTCCTTATTGATATCCCTTGTAGTATCGGCATATTGTCCGAACGGAGGCGTCATATCGGCCAGCATGGAATTTAGAATGTCGTTATCATCGGTAATACTATCCTGGCAAAGGACGTCGCAGGACGACAAGGCATCCTGGTAGGCCGCCGTTGCCGCCTGAATATAGTTGGCCGTGTCCGCCCCTGATATTCCCCCATGCAGTTTATAGCTCGCCCAAAAGTGATTCCAATCGCCGATACTGTCGCGGCAGGCACTGCAAGTAGGGGCACATTGTGTATTGGCAGTGGCAACGATCGTCTTCTGTTTATTGATAAACTGCTGCAGGGACGTACAAACATTATTAGGGAGGTAAATGCTGTCCCGGTAATAGTTATAAGCATCCTGACTGACCGTCAACGTCTTGGTGACCTGGTAGTTGCCCTCCGGCAAAGTGAGCGTAAAATTCAGGCCGGTAGTCGTAGGGGTGCAATTGGGGGCAATAGATCCCAGAGAGAAATTATGCACGACCGTATCGAAGGGCTTGCCTCCCAATAATTGATTGTTGCAGTTGTCGGTAATGCGGATATCCAGGTCATAAAGACAGGTATAACAGATTTTCTGCTGCTGGCAGTTGGTATCATTGAAAATGGAAGGATTCAGGCTATACCGGAATTGATAATTACCGGCGGTAGGCACCAGCAGGCTCTTCTGACTGGTCATGCTAAGCCCCTGAAAGAAAAGAGTATTCGAGTCTGCCAGGCTTTCCGTGATCATAGCAGAAGTATTGGAAGGAAGCGCAGCCATGCCCGCCGGAGCCAACCCCGCAAGAGCTGTACCGATCGTTCGGCCATGCATGTCCACATAGCTGACACTATATTGCCCGTTGGCATCCCTCACCATGTTCTTGAAATAATGTGACCGATCCCCGACTTCAGTACCGAATAAGGCATCCAGCTCATTCTGGTCAGGTGTCCCATAAAAGAATTTGACTTCGTGCCCACTGCCTAACTGATGATCAGGCCCCAATCCCCCCTGCCGGCTCATGCGACCCGTATTATCGGGGGTGTATTCCGATTCTGTAAAAGGAAAACCATGCGCATTGGGAATGAACTGATTCAGCCCGGTCGTCCTGCCGGCAAAAGACGGAGAATAGTATTGACTGGCTCCGGACTGATTGCTCATGCTGTCCGCATGAATAGTACAATACATGCCGGGGCTGGGTAGCGTATCGTAATTCGACTGGCTGTATTCAACCCCATTGATACTGTTGTTAAACCCCGCCGTATATTTGACGATATTATTAAGCGAGGGCGCAGGCATCACCTGAACAGAAGGCCTCCCCTGATAATCATAGTAAGTTTCTCCAACGGCAATGGTATTCGTGGTATTATCCTTGGTCACCGTCTGACGGCTTCGGAGGCTGCCATCATAATATTGCACCAAAACCTTTCGCTTGCCCTCCTCGGCAAAGCTGATATTCGATTGCCAGTTTAAAGGTCGCACATGACCCATAAAAGTATAACGGCCCATAACGGAAGGACTGGCATCCGAACTCCAGATAGCCGGTTCTACCGAATTTCGCCCTTTTAACCTGACTGGCCGCACCCGGATGAACAACGTACCACTATCATCATAAACCAAAGGAATGTTATAGGAAGTCGCCATAACAGTAACCCGCGTGGCATTATTCTGGAAAACGAGACCGGGATCTACCGGACTGTGGTAACGGTTCTTCCGCAGTACGCTGGTATCTATATAAGTCCATTCAAGGTCATACTCATCGGCCCCCAATACAGCCGTCCAGCTGACCGGCAGCTCATCGGCCGTAGGATCGACAGATGGATTGACGGAGATTCCCGTTACCGTATTCGTACAGGAAAAAGTAAAATTGGGTCGCGCGACCAGCTGATTTTCAATAAGCAATACCGACGTCGGATCCCAGGCAGTGACATTCGTATTGACTGACAGCACTTTTACCGTCACTTTATGGGCGCCGTTAAAGACAAAACTGCTCCGGCTGTTATAGGTATGCGCTGAGTCATAATTAATGGTAAAACTGCGGATGACCGAAGCCGTATCGCCAGCCGCATTGGCATAGCTGATCTGCAATTGAGCCGTCAGCGTAAAAGCGCTGCGGAGATACAGGGTTGAAGCCTCATTAATCTTCAGGGTCACTACGTCCTGTACCGTATAGGAAGTGTCGAGCTGCCCCGTGTAGGATGGATTGTAGAAAGTCGAGTCCTCCACCGTCACGGAAGAATCCACCTTGATCTGATGCAGACTGCCATCGAGGACGGCCTTAGCCACGACGCCCCCGCCGCCGGATTGCTGACGATCATGAAAAGGAATTCCACGGGGAGAGCCGGCCCTGGCGGACGCCGCTCCTCCTAAAATGGCTATGCCTAAAAATATCCATGGATAAATGGTTTCCCGCAGCTTGTGCATATATCAGGATTAAAGGTTTGAAGAAGCTAAAAAAATATGGTAATCCTTGTAGGACCCCGCCGGTTCAAAGCGGTTCTCCACATGGTTAAAGAATTTTTTTTCATCAAAAGCGCCATCGCCAAAACTCCCGTTCCGGTAGCCACTGAAAATCACATCTACTTCCCCTTCCGATTGATAGGGACCCGGATGACCAGGTTTATCAATCATCTCCTGCCCGACCAGGGGAGCCGTATGCAGATCGTAGGTCACCTTTTGCAGAAAACCAGTCCGGCTGTCCAATGTCATTACTATACGGGTATACATCTTCCCCGGCGGAAAATTCAAAGTCAGCACTTCAGCACCCTCTTGTTTTACCAGGTCTGCCTGCACTCCTTCCATATGAGATAAAATACTATCCGTAATGCCAACCGGGTCCATCATGCCTGAATGCCGCGCATTGGACAAATAGATCTGCTTTTCCTGCTTCATGACCTGGATGGTGTACTTACCCGTTACCACCGTCTCCGTATTGTCGATGGCAAACCGGCAGCGGTTTTTATCCATCTGTACTTTCCCGAACAAAGAATCCATACGCATACCAGGCTGTTTCTGATTGGCGTAG
>Ga0247764_1000938_pt1 | contig 10212 bp, 9 predicted proteins | sample UWRJL051202B4_FD_179932 | JGI IMG/M metagenome (GOLD analysis project Ga0247764, IMG submission 179932) | Plant litter microbial communities from Arlington Agricultural Research Station in Wisconsin, United States - UWRJ-L051-202B-4 | ecosystem: Environmental > Terrestrial > Plant litter >...
AACTTGACGGCCAGCGCGACCGCCGCAGGTAGCGAGATCACCGCGCCAGGCGACTCCGGTGGCGTGTGCTTGTTCGCCGGACAGTCCGCGTCGGTGACCTCCTGGGGCACCTGGCAGTGTGCGGATGCTTCCAGTGACGCCGCTTGCAAGGCGACGATCACGAAGGTGACCGGCGCAGGCTGGCGTGCCACGAACGACTTCGCGAACTACATCGACCAGGCGTCGGCCCGCACGTCCACCACGTTCCGTCCGCTCACCCTGATCAACAGCTGGACCAACGCGCCGTTTGCGACCACCAACGCCGGTGCGAGCGTCGTCAACGGTGTTGTACAGCTGCGCGGCGCGATCGCGACTTCTGGCGCGAGTGCGCTGCCCTTCACGCTGCCCAGCGGCTTTCGCCCGTCCACGAACGTGTACGTGCCGGTCAACCTGTGCAACTCGACGAAGGGCCGCTTGTTCATCCAGCCGTCGGGCGACGTGACCGTCCAAACGCTGGGCGCTTTCAGCGACGCTCAATGCTTCACCTCCTTGGAAGGCGCATCCTTCGCCGTTTCGAACGCCGGCTATACGGGGCTTGCGCTGCAGAACGGCTGGACCAACGCGCCGTTTACGACGCGCAACGCTGCGGTCAAGAACAACTCTGGCGTGATCCAGTTCCAGGGCGCCATCGCCAGCGGAACCACGGGCGTAGCGTTTACCCTGCCCGCCGGCTTCCGACCGTCGACCAACGCGTACGTGCCGATTGACCTGTGCAACGCGAACAAGGGTCGCTTGTTCATTCAACCGTCGGGTGTCGTCACCGTGCAGGCCGAAACGGCGTTCACCGACGCGCAGTGCTTCACCTCCCTCGAAGGCGCGTCCTTCGTGCTGGCCACTGGCGGCACGGCGCTCACGCTCCAAAACTCCTGGGTCAACGCGCCGTTTGCGACGCGCAACGCCACGTTCTCCAACATCGGCGGCATCGTGCGATTCCAAGGCGCGATCGGCAGCGGCACCACCGGGCTCGCCTTCACGCTACCCGCAGCGGCTCGTCCCGCTACGGACGTGTACGTGCCGGTCGATCTTTGCGGCGCCACCAAGGGCCGCATCTTGATCCAGCCGAGCGGCGCGGTCACCGTGCAGTCGCAAGGCGTGTTCTCGAACGCGCAGTGCTTCACTTCGCTGGAAGGCACCGCCTTCGGTATCTGAGCCAGCCCAATAGTCAGACGCCGGGCGGGGAGCCGTTTGCTCGCCGCCCGGGGTCGACTCGGCCGCACTGTTTCACGAGAAGTTGCAGCACCCCCACAGCATGTCGCCCGCCCGCCGACGGTGGCGGATATGCTGATCGGCCTCCCATGACGAAGGCAGAGCCGAAGTACGAGACGCGCTGTTTCTACTGCGAGCACGAGAACGCGCCCGGCTCCAAGTTTTGCTCGCAATGCGCTTCCCAGCTGAAGAAGACAGCCGCGGCTCAGGGCACATCGAGCTCGTCCAAGGCGCCGTTCTTGATGGTGGCGCTCTTCATCCTCGTTCCGTTGGCACTCGTGGTGGCGACCTGCGGCGACGGCAGTGTGGAGGGTGAGCTGCGCTCCCGCGGCAAGCCGCACGGCGACTTCGTGCTCAAGCCGACCTCGTGCTTTTCAGGCGAACACGAGAGCTTCTTCGGTGTGTGGGTGACCCCCAAGCTCAAGAAGGTCAGCGGCCGTCAAGGCTTCCAAGGCGGGCTCAAGCTGCTGAAGAACAACCTCAACGAGTGGGAGGCGTACGTCGAGAGCCCTGTCGAGTGCGACGGTCTCGCCTGCAAGATACGCCCGCTGGATCGGACACAGTGCAAGGTGTTCCAGGTCGACGTCCGCAACACCAGCACCAGCATCAACGACATTCGCGTCCGCGAAGGCAGCGCACGGTTTGACTGTCAGTTCGCGGGCGGTGGCAGCTTCAATGCCACGCTCAAGTTCGATGGCTGCAGCTAGCGCGCTAGTCGGGGTTGATACCGCGAGAGGTGAGGGAGAGCTGTTTGCGGTATTGGCGCTTCAAGCGATAGAGTTGGGCGGGGCGATGGGCCTTACCGGTTTGTTGAGCGCCTTCGATCGGTTCCAGCATGTCAAGCTCGTCCATTTTCCGGCGAAAGCTGACCTTGTTGATGCTTTCACCGAGCACGGCTTCGTAGACGGCTTGCAGCTCCGGCAGCGTGAAGCTGTCGCCGCACAAGTACACGGGTAGAGAAGAGTAGCTGCTCTTGCTGCGCACGCGTTCGAGCGCTGCCTCGATGATCGACCGATGATCGAAGGGTAGGCCGCGAGCTCGTTCCACGGGTACGAGCTGAACTTCCTGGCTCGAGGCTTCGCTTCGGGCGGACGCGATCAGGCTCTCGGCGACGAGCGCATAGTAGCTGACGGACAGGGACCACCCGCGCGGATCGCGCGCGGCGCCGGAGAAGCTCCCGAGTTGCTCCAAGTACGGGCTCGAGATCCCGGTTTTGCTCTGAAGCACGCGCCTCGCGGCGCTCTCCGCGTCCTGATCCGCTTGGGGATGGATGTAGCCGCCGGGCAAGGCCAGCACGCCACGGAACGGTTCGTGCTCCCGCCGCAGCAGAGCGACGTGAAGCGCCGACTCTTTGAGCGTGAACAGCACCACGTCCACGGTGCAGATGATCGGGAAGGCCATGCCGCTGGTCAGCTGCTTAGTACCGGAATGAATAAAAGTCGACCATCCGTTGGGCCACATGCGGACAGTTACGCCGATACTGAAGGGATGTGAGACAGAAAGATTTCTGGGGTAGTTAGTTGCGACATGCAACGAACTGGGTTAGGTTAAGCTCATCGCCGAAGCGCAGCACCAAGCGTCCGGCACGGAGACATCATGAACTCGCTCCACACTCACCTGTTGCTGATCGACCCGCAGAACGACTTCTGCGACTTGCCGGAGAGCTACCGACCGGCAGCGCGCGGCGGGCAGCCGGCTGCGGCCCCAGCCTTGCCGGTACCGGGCGCGCACGCCGACATGTTGCGCCTTGCACAGTTCATCGATGCCGCGTCGCCGCACCTGAACGAGATCAGCGTGACGCTGGACTCTCACCAACACTTCGACATCGGTCACCCGACGTTTTGGCAAGCTTCAGACGGAGCTCCGGTGGCGCCGTTCACTCAGATCCGAGCGGACGAGGTGCGCGCCAAGCTGTACGCGCCACGCCGAAAGGAGCTCGCGTCTCGGGTGCTCGCGTACCTCGACGCGTTGGAGGCCGAAGGGCGCTACGTGCACATGGTTTGGCCCATCCACTGCGAGATCGGCAGCTGGGGGCAAGGCATCCATGACGACGTGAGGCAAGCCTACAACCGCTGGGAAGAGCGCACGCTCAGCGTGGTGAACAAGGTGACGAAGGGCAAAAATCCCTATACTGAACACTACAGCGCCATCCGCGCCGAGGTGCCAGACCCCGAGGACGACGAGACGCAAGCCAACACGGAGCTGCTGACCGCGTTGCGCCGTGCAGATCGCGTGTACATCGCTGGCGAGGCCGGTAGCCACTGCGTGAAGGCCACCACGGAGCACATCGTCACGAACTTCACGGCTGAAGAGCGTGCTCGGCTGGTGCTCCTCACGGACTGCATGAGCCCCGTCGGCGGCTTCGAAGCGCAGCAGGAGAGCTTCTTGAGCGCCATGCGCGCCGCTGGCGCCCGCACGATCACTGCCGCGCAAGCGTTACAAGAGCTCGGGGCTGCGCCCGCGAGGGCTCGATGACGAGCGTGACGGCGCCGGTCGTTCGCAGCTTGCTGGAGACGGATCTCTACAAGTTTACGATGTGGCAAGCCCTGCTGCACAGCCACCCGGCGGCGCACGCAGAGTATCAGTTCGTGTGTCGCAACGAACCGAAGTTTCCATTGGCCCAGCTGTTGCCTGAAGTGGAGCGCGAGCTGGAACGCCTGTGCGAGCTCCGCTTCGAACCAGCGGAGCTCGACTATTTACGCGGGCTCCGCTTCATCAAGAGCGACTTCGTTGACTTCTTGTCGGTGTTCCGCTTTCAGCGCCGCTTCTTGTCCTTGAGAGCGGACGGTGAGCGCCTCGTGATCGAGGCCCGCGGTCCGATGGCGCACGTGATGGGCTTCGAGATCTTCGTGCTCTACATCGTCAATGAGCTGTACTTCCGACATTTCCCGAGCGGGCCAGAGTTTTTCGATGTCGCGCGCGAACGCTTGAATCGGAAAGTTGCGCAGCTCAAGCGGCACCAAGAGGCGTCACGGGCAGATGCCCCGCCATTCGTCTTGTTCGACTTCGGGCTGCGGCGACGGCATTCCGCTGCCTGGCACGAGACGGTCGTACGGACCTTCGTGGAGGGCGCGCCGACGTGCTTCAGAGGCACGTCGAACGTGTACTTCGCGCGCAAGTTCGGGCTGACCCCGATCGGCACGATGGCGCACGAGTATCTACAGGCGTATCAGGCCTTTGGATCGCGCTTGCGCGACTTTCAGCAGGCCGCCTTGGAGGGCTGGGTGCAAGAGTACCGCGGTGACCTCGGCATCGCATTGACGGACGTCGTCGGAATGGCGGCGTTTTTGCGAGATTTTGACCTGTATTTTGCCAAGTTGTTCGACGGGCTGCGCCACGACTCGGGCGATCCGATCGCCTGGGGCGAGCACGCCATCGAGCACTATCGCAAGTTGCGCATCGACCCAGCCAGCAAACGTCTGGTGTTCTCCGACGGCTTGAACATCCCGCGCGCTCTCGAGCTCTACAAGCACTTCAGTGGTCGCATCCAGACAAGCTTCGGTATCGGCACGGATCTGTCGAACGACACACCAGAGCGCGCGCTCAACGTCGTGATGAAGTTGATGTCGTGCGATGGTCAGCCCGTTGCTAAGCTCTCGGACTCACCGGGCAAGACCCTGTGTCAGGACGAGACATATCTGTCCTACCTGCGTCAGGTCTTTCAACACCCGGCCGGCACCACATGAGCGATGATAGGGAGCGATTCGAGGTTGCGGTAGTAATCGGGCGATTTCAGCCGTTTCATCGGGGGCACCAGGCGCTGCTGCGCCGCGGGTTGAGCGTCGCCGCGCAGGTGGTGGTCGTGCTCGGCTCGGCCCGTCACGCGCCCACCGCGAAGAACCCGTTCTCGGCCGGGGAACGCGAGAGCATGATCGGCGCCACGCTGAGCCAGGACGAACTGGCTCGCGTGCGCTTCGTCCCCCTGCCTGATTTCTACGACGATGCCGCGTGGAGCCAGGCCGTGAGGGCGTCGATCGCGGCCTTCGCGCCGGCTCGCTCGCGCTGCGCGCTCATCGGTTGCAGCATGGACGCCCCTAGTCGGTACATGCGCCGCTTTCCGGAGTGGGAGTTCATCGCAATCGCGCCAGAGCCCGGCATCGAAGCCAAGGCGCTGCGCCGCGCGCTGTTCGAGGCCGATGACGCGCACGCCGCCCTCGGCACGCTCGAAGCGCGCCTGCCCGGCGAGGTCGCCCCGTTGCTCGCCGCCTGGCTCGATTCGGCAGAATTCGAACGACTGCGCGAGGAGCACCTCGCGATTCAGCACGCTCGGGCCACGTATGGGGCAGGTCCGTTCGTGACCGTGGATGCAATCGTGCAAGTCGCGGGTCACGTCTTGCTCGTGCAACGCGGCCGTGCGCCGGGGAAGGGCCTGTGGGCGACCCCTGGCGGTTTCCTCGAGCCGACGGAGACGCTACTTCAAGGCGCTCTGCGCGAATTGGAAGAGGAGACGGGGCTCTCGCTAGAGCTCACTGCGGCGGAGCGTTCGCTGCAAGACGTGGCCGTCTTCGCGCATCCGGATCGAAGCTTGCGTGGCCGGACGATCACCCACGCGCACCATTTCGACCTCGGCGATGGTGCGTTGCCGACGGTGCGCGGCGCGGACGACGCGGCGGCTGCACATTGGATCCCGATCGCCGAACTTGCGCGCCTCGAACAGAGCTTCTTCGATGATCACTTTCACGTGCTCGCGCACTTCCTGGCCTTGCCCGGTTTGGCGTTGCGCTAGGGCCGGGCGCCGAACGACGCCGGAACTGCGCGAGCTCCGGCGTCGAAGGCACGTGGCCGTTCGTTCAGTTCAAGACTTGTGTCCAGGACCAGGACAGCGCGCCTTTGCGATACAGGTAATAGCCACCGTCGCGCTTGGCGGGATACCCCCAGTTGCCGAGCCACTGGTTCGTGATGTTACGTCCGTTGACGTTCACCTCGACCATGCTGTGACTGTTGACGCTGTAGCCAAGGTTTTGAAAGAAGTAGCAGCTATCGTCCGGGCCCTGGCGCGTGAACGGCACGGTCGCAGTCTTGATGGCGTTGCAGCCCTTTGCGCACGTGCAGTTGGGATTGGTTTGCCCGCCCACGGTGTTCACGCCCAGTCCGACCAACCACTGACCCACGCCGTGGAGCGAGTTTTTCGCGGTGCGCGTGTGCCAGTCCGTCCAAGACACGCCTCCCAGATCCGGTTCCTGCGCCGGCGGGAACGTGTAGTCGGCGTTGATGCCCACGACGCGCGGATCCGCGTTATTCGCGAGGTAGAGCGGGCCACCGGAGTCTCCCAAGCACAGGCTGCCGTTGTTTGCGTTTTGCGCTCGCCCTGCGGTGATGAGGTAAGAGGAATCGATGGCGGCGACCTGCGAATCCGTGAGGGGTGAGTCGTCGTGGCGAATCTGTGAAACGGGAATCACCGTTGCAGGGGCGGCTTTGTAGCGACCGAGGTGCACCGTCGAGGGGTCGACGTTCGTGCGCTCTTCGCAGCCCCAGCCCACCTTGACCACCTGCGCGCCCACGGCGATCGCGTCGAGCTCCACCCGCGCTTGCGGGATCTGCGGAGTATCCTGCGCGATCTGGATGACCGCGATGTCCGCGGCCCCGTTCGAGCCGCGAATTTGGTCCTGGCACAGCGGACACGCCCACCAGGAAGGATGAATCGTCGTGTTGACGATCGTGAAGGTGCCCTGTTCCGGGCTGCTCACGTCGAGCCCCCAGTGCATCAGCAGAGGCTTTCCCGGCAGATACTTGTCTGCGACGCCATTGTTGGCGGGGAACCCGTCGGGCACCGGTTGTCCGCGTCCCGGGCGCCCCAGCGACACGCAATGGGCCGCCGTGAGGAACAAACGCGGGCCAACCTTGGCGGCCGTGCACACGTCCCCGATCCCTACCGTCGAGCGAAAGTAGGTGGCCGCTGCCGGTTGTCCACCAATCAGCGCTTGCTCCGCACTCGCGACTGCATCGTCCTCGCCCGCAGCGATGCCTTCGCTGCCAGCCGAACAGCCAAGCAGCGTGGTAGCAGCAAACCCGAGACACGAAAGCACCGACGTCAATTTACGAACTATCATGGTCAAAACGTTCCTCATTTCTCTGTCAGCAGAGACAGCTCGAGGAAGATCACGAATCGCGATCTCACCCACCGCAGGGTTAGAGGAGGCGACCGAACGAAACCTTCGAAGCTCACCCAAGTTTCTTCAAATTCTCAGCGAGAACAGCATCTTACACGAACGTAACCTCGCGCTCGCGGGACCTACGAGCACGCGGCGGAGCAGCGCTTTCGGCAGCTGCTGCAGACACGTGGCTGGGCGCTCGATCCAGTCGCGCATGAGGCTTGGATGCCTCGCGAATCGCAGTACCTTCCGCGGTTCTCCGGGCGCTTCGTGACGCTGTTGCTGGCTGATCCAGAGGCGATCATCTTGTCCAAAGCCGTGAAGGCGCTTGCCAAGAATCGCGCGCTAGTCACCGAGTATCTGGCGTCCTGCCCGCGCTGATTGTCAAAGCTCCGTCGCTGTTCGATGATGTGCGCGGCCTGCCTGCCGATTGGCCGCTGCCGTTCGCGCCCTCCGGCGACACGAGGCGCCGCCGGACTTTCGAGGTATTCGAGGAAAAGACCGCGAACGCTGGCTGCCACGCGTCGGGCGCAAACACGAGCCTCCGAGTCGCATGCGCCTGCACTAGCGCACCGCGTGACTCATGTGGGGTGTCGTCAAGTCCTCGCTCATTGACCACAGCTGTGAGCGGCGATCGGCGCGACGAGCGCGCTCCGGGACGGGGATCTGCTTGCGCGCGGGGCCGAAGAAGCAGCCGCTTCGGTTCTCTGGCGAGTCGTCGTGGGCGAGGTAGACCGGCGTCACGGCCGCCTTCTCCGCGGAGTGTGCGAACCAGAGCGCTACGCGCGCTAGGCACCGAACGAGGGGCGAAAGTCCTCGTGCGTTGTCGAAGACAGCGGTTTTCGTGACGCCTGGGTAGACGCAGCTGACCTCGAGTTTCGAATTGCGGGTGCGTTCTGCCAGCTCAACGGCGAAAAGATCGTTGGCGAACTGCGTTCGACCGGCCACTTGCAGGCCTGGTTTTCCTCGGCGATATTGCAGGTCGTCGAAGTCGAGGGTGTCCTTGTATCGACCTGCGTTGGATACGAGCACGACGCGCCCGGAAGGCGATGCTGTCAGGTGCGGTAACAGCCTGCGCACCACGAGGTAGCGTGACAAGTAGTTCACGACGAGGCTCCGCTCGAGTTGCTCCTCCGTCCATTCAGGAATCGTGGATAGGATGCCCGCGCAGAGTACTAGAGCGTCCAGTCGCGACGTGTACTGCTCGACCTCTCTGGCGACGCGCGCGGCTTCCGCCAGCAGACTGAGGTCCGCCCGAATGAACTGATGGTCTTGGCCAGGTCCCACGCTGCGGAGCTCGCCCAGGACGCGGCGCGCGAGTTCCGGGTCGCGGCCGGAGAAGAGGATGCGATGGCCTCGCTTGGCGAGTTCGATGGCGACCGCACGACCAATCCCTTGAGTTCCGCCGGTGACCAGTGAAATACGTTGCGAAGACGTGGTTAATGCCATGTCGAGACTCCTGCTGTGTGGTGAGTGACAGCAGAGATCTGCGACGCAGCAAGGACCGTGGCCGTCATAAGGCGTCCGGATGGATACATGGATCGTCCAGAGCGCGATGCTGGCCTGCTAGACTGCGGACGTGGACTTGTTGTCGTTGGCAGTGGACTCCCTTCGGTTGCGGCGCGCCGAATACGAACGCGTCGCGTTGGGTGGGCGCGTACCGGTGCTTGTCGCCAAAGGCTCGGGCCTCCACCTGATCGAGAGCGGACGCATAACGTTCAAGGCGCGCGGCGGTCTCCGGCTGGACCTTCATCCGGGCGACGTGGTGCTGGTGCCGGGGGCGGCACAGCGAACACTTGCTTGTGCGAGTTCGACTGCTCGTGCACAAGTGTTGAGTGGAACCTTCGAGTTCTCGGCCCCCGAACATCCGCTGCTGTCCGGGCTGCCCACGGCGTTTCATGTGCCGCAAGCCTCGCTGCTAACGAACCCGCATTGGAGCGTGCACGTGGCTAGCCTGGTCGCGGAATTGGAGCATCAGCGTCAGGGTGCTCAAGCGTTGGTGGCGCGCTTGACGGAGGTGCTGTTCATTCACGTGATGCGGTTGTCCCCTCCGCCCACCAGCGCAGAGTGCCCGAGCGCTGGTTTCATGCGCGGGCTGCACGACGTCGCGCTCCAACCGGTGCTGAGCGCGATGCACAGCGCACCGGGGCACGCCTGGACACTGTCCAGCCTGGCCAAACTCGCGGGTCAATCGCGCTCCGCGTTTGCCGCACACTTCGCCGCAACCATGGGCGAGCCGCCCATGACGTATCTGACGCGTTGGCGTATGTTCCGAGCGCGTTCGCTGCTCCGCGAGAGTGAGCTGCCGCTCGGCGCGATCGCGGGCGAAGTCGGCTACGGCTCGAGCGCAGCTTTCTCGCTGGCGTTCACGCGTCTTCACGGCTCTTCCCCCGGCGCATTCCGCGCGGCAGCGCGCGCCGTTACCACGCCGCTCGCCTACCCACCGGCGCGTTGAACCGATTCACAACACATCGATGTTGCGCTTCGTCAACACGGGTTTCAAAGCCAGCGCAACATCGGCTCAGACAGAACATTCGCAGATACTCAGGTTGAGCCGCTGTGCGTACCGCGCGAACGCACACGCGTCTTTGCGGAACGTGGCGCTTCTTTTGTTTGCCTTCCAGTAAACCGGGCGTAAGACTCCAAGTCGTGCCGCAACTCACTCCATTGGGTCGTGCTCGTTGGTCTTGGTGCGTACTCGCCTTCTGTGTGTCCTGCGGAAGCGGTGCGGAGTCGGGACCGAATGCGAATGGCGGGACCGGGCAACAGACTGGGGGGCACGCAGGGATAGGGAGCGAGAATAGCGGTGGGCGCAATCCCGGCGCCGGTGGCACGAACCTCGGAGGCAGCTCTGCCCGAGGCGGCGCTCCGGGCC
>Ga0247764_1000940_pt1 | contig 10199 bp, 3 predicted proteins | sample UWRJL051202B4_FD_179932 | JGI IMG/M metagenome (GOLD analysis project Ga0247764, IMG submission 179932) | Plant litter microbial communities from Arlington Agricultural Research Station in Wisconsin, United States - UWRJ-L051-202B-4 | ecosystem: Environmental > Terrestrial > Plant litter >...
CAAGCCGGCGGCGGTCGCGTCCTGGCGGCACGGCGTGGCCGAGCGCTACGAGGTGCTGATCGACTTCCGGAAGTACCAGGTGGGTACGAAGGTCGAGCTGCGCAACCTCAGCAACAAGAACAACGTCGACTTCGCCAACACCGGCAAGGTCATGCAGTTCGAGGTGGTCGCGGACTCGGGCTCGCCCGACCCGTACGTCATCCCGACCGCGCTCGACCTGGGCCCGCAGCCGTACGCCGAGCTGGGCGCGATCGACGTCAACAAGCTGACCCCGTCGATGGCCAAGGCCCGCCGCACCGTGCAGGTCGAGCGGAAGCACGGCATGTGGACCGTCAACGGCGAGACCTGGGAGGACGTCGAGGCGTCGAACTTCCAGCGGGTGCTGAGCAACCCCAAGCCGTACGACGTCGAGATCTGGGACATCGTCAACAAGTCGGGCGGCTGGTTCCACCCGGTGCACATCCACCTCATCGACGGCAAGATCATCGCGCGGGACAACACGCCCGACAAAAAGCCGTACCCGTGGGAGATGGGCGGCAAGGACGTCTTCTACACCGGCGAGAACGAGACCGTCACGGTGCTCATGCAGTTCAACACCGGCAAGAACAACGCCGGCGGCCGCTACATGATCCACTGCCACAACCTCGTGCACGAGGACAACGACATGATGATCCAGTTCGCGGTCGGCAACGTGAACGACAACGACCCGGTCACCTCGGACCGCCCGATCCGGGACGACCTGAGCGACCTGCCGGTGGCCTACGCCCCTAGCTACCCGCTGGGGACCTGATGCGGACGGCCGCACGGGTGACCGCCGGCCTGGTCCTGCTCGCCGCCCTCGGGTTCGTCGGGCTCCGCTGGATCGCGGCGCCCGAGGCGGTGTCGGCGACGGTCGACGCCGGTGAGCGTGGGGACGCCGGGGACAGACAGGCCTTGACGACGTTCGACGGCGCGATGGTCCGCAAACGGGCGGCGATCGCGGTCCTGCCGGCCGACGGGGCGAGCGAGGAGAAGGTCCGTGCCGAGATCCAGGCGGCCGCCGAGAAGGCCGAGCTGGGCCCGCTGACCGAGGCGACTTTCGCGGTGTTCAGCGAGGAGATGCTGAATTACCTGGTGCCGCCGGTGACCCTGGTGTTGCCCGAGGGCGTCAAGGTCGACCGGGCGGAGGCCTTCATGCGTGACTACCAGCCGCGTGACGTGGCGTTCTATCTGGTAGAGCCGGTGCTGGTGCACGATGTGACGTTCGCGGCGTTCCCGGCGGGCGGCGTCTCCCCCAAGCAGGCGAGCGCGGCGCAGCAGGCCGAGGGCATCCTGTCCGACTCGCTGAACCGCTTCGACACGAAGGTGCAGTCGGCAGGCGTGGTCGTGCACTACTTCGGCGCGGTGCTGAGCGACGCCACGATCGCCACGGTGCGCGACGCGATGGGCCGGGCGGCGAAGGTGCCGGCCGACCGGGTGACCGTCTCGGCGAGCCTGCCCGGGCCGGGGGTCGACTTGTCGAACGGCGTCCCCGGTCTGGGCGACGGTCCGCACGGCGGGCACAACTGACCTGACGTTCCACCTGAAGGGCCGTCCTCGTCGGGGGCGGCCCTTCAGCCGTGCTTCAGCAACGCGACAGAGCGACCAAATCCATTTTGGGGAATATGTACGAAATTCCGGTTTTCCTCGCTCCCAAGGAGAACGACCCATGCGGCTAGTCCGACCTGCCATCGCCCTCGGTTCCCTGCTCGCCACCCTCATGGTCGCCACGCCCGCCCAGGCCGCGCCCATCGGGGCCGGCTTCACGGTCACCGCCCCCGACCTCGCGTACATCCTCAAGCAGATCAAGATCGCTGAGGCGCACGTGGCAGGCACGACCAGCGCCACCGGACCCTGCGGCGCCCTGGTCGGCAACGGCCCGGACCAGCTGCCCAGCCCGATGATCTCGATGGGCCTGCGTACGGTCGACGGCTCCTGCAACAACCTCACCGCGGGCCAGGAGAAGTACGGCGCCGCCGACCAACTCTTCCCCCGCCTCGCCGGCAAGAGCTTCGGCGCGGGCGAGACGGCCCCGGCGAACATGTTCGGCCCGGGCAGCCCCAGCTTCCCCACGACGTACGCCGACAAGACCGCGAACAACACGGTCGTCGACAGCCGCCCCCGGACGATCAGCAACCTGATCGCCGACCAGACCGCCACCAACCCGGCGGCGGTCGCGGCGGCCGGCACCCCGGTCCGCGCCCAGTCCACCGGCGGCGCCGCGGCCACCGCGGGCGGCACGCTCTTCATCCCCAACGTCACCACCGACGTCGGGCTCTCCGCGCCGTACAACTCCTGGTTCACCCTCTTCGGGCAGTTCTTCGACCACGGCATCGACCTGACCGTGAAGGGCGGCGGGACGGTCATCATGCCGCTGCGCGCCGACGACCCGCTCCTCGCCGGGGCCGACCGGATCGCGGGCAACGCCGACGACCCGAAGCCGGGCGACGCGAAGTACGTCCCGCCGTCGATGCGCTTCATGGCCATGACCCGTGCGGCGAACCAGCCCGGTCCGGACGGCAAACTCGGCACCGACGACGACGTCCAGGACGCCAAGAACACGGACACGCCGTTCGTGGATAACTCGCAGACGTACAGCTCGCACGCCGCGCACCAGGTCTTCCTGCGCGAGTACGCCCTCGACGCGGCCGGTCGCCCGGTCGCCACCGGCAACCTGCTCGGCGGCGCCGCCGGTGGGCTGCCCACCTGGGCCGATACCAAGAAGCAGGCGCGCGATCGGCTCGGCTTGGCGCTCAGCGACGCCGACGTGCTGAACGTGCCGACGGTGCTGGCCGACGCGTACGGCAAGTTCGTCCCCGGCCCGGCCCGCGGCCTGCCGCAGTACGTCACCGCGACCGGCCTGGTCGAGGGCAACCTCGACAACCCGGTGGCCGCGCCGGCGACCACGCTGCGCTTCGACACCGCGTTCCTGGCCGACATCGCGCACAACGCCGACCCGAGCCCGGCCGACACCGACCACAACCCGGCCACCCCGCCGGTCGCCCCCCGGCCCGATGACGACACCGTTGCCAGCGCCGACTTCGCGAGCCAGCCGGCCGGCACCTACGACGACGAGATGCTCGACGCCCACTACATCGCCGGTGACGGCCGGGTCAACGAGAACATCGGGCTCACCGCGGTCCACCAGGTCCTCCACTCCGAGCACAACCGCCTGGTCGGCGACATCGAGCGGGTCCTGACCGCCGACGGCACGACGCTGAACGAGTGGCAGCTGCCGGGCGGCGCCTGGAACGGCGAGCGGATCTTCCAGGCCGCCAAGTTCGTCAACGAGATGGAGTACCAGCACCTGGTCTTCGAGGAGTTCGCGCGCAAGATCCAGCCGGCGATCAACCCGTTCCAGCCGTTCGCGTTCACCCAGACCGAGCTCAACCCGGCCGTGTACGCCGAGTTCGCGCACGCCGTCTACCGGTTCGGGCACTCGATGCTGACCGAGACCATCAGCCGTACGCGCAACGACGGCACGGACGACTCGCTCTCCTTGCTCGACGGCTTCCTCAACCCGCCCGCTTACACCAACGGCGGCACGATGAGCCCCGAGGAGGCGGCCGGCAACGTCATCAACGGCATGTCGGAGCAGGTCGGCAACGAGCTCGACGAATTCCTGACCGACACGCTGCGCAACAACCTGCTCGGCCTGCCGATGGACCTCGCTTCGCTGAACATCGCCCGCGGCCGCTCCGAGGGGATCGCGCCGCTCAACATCTTCCGGCAGACGATCTTCGACCGTACGGGGGACGCGCAGCTGCGGCCCTACCCGAGCTGGGTCGACTTCGGCGAGCACCTCAAGCACCCGGAGTCGCTGGTGAACTTCGTGGCGGCGTACGGGAAGCACCCGAGCGTCGTCGCCGCGACCACCGTGGCCACCAAGCGGGCCGCCGCTCAGGCCCTGGTCGACGGGGAAACGGCCGACGCCGCCGGGTTCCTCAACGGGACCGGCACCTGGACCGCCGCGAACTCCGGCCTGAACAGCGTGGACCTGTGGATCGGCGGGCTGGCCGAGGTGACCGACCCGTTCGGCGGGCTGCTCGGCACCACGTTCAACTATGTCTTCGAGAACCAGCTCACCAACCTGCAGAACGGCGACCGGCTCTACTACCTGGCCCGTACGCCCGGCATGAACCTCCGTAGCCAGCTCGAGGGCAACTCGTTCGCCGAGCTGATCGGCCGCAACACCTCGGCCCACGGACTGCGCGCCGACGTCTTCGCCACCGCCGACTGCAAGTTCGAGCTGGCCAACCTGGCCGGCACCGTCGAGGGCTACGAGCAGTTCGGCAACCGGGTCGCCGACGAGGCCGGCACCGACTGCGACGAGTCCAAGCTGCTGATCCGCATGTCCGACGGCACGATCCGCTACCGCGCCCGCAACACCGTGGACAAGCCCGGCATCAACGGCCAGTCCGTCTTCATCGGAACCGAGAGCCAGGACCGCGTCGCGGCCGGCAACGACAACGACACCATCTGGGGCGACGAGGGCGACGACGTCCTCGAGGGCGGCGCCGGCAACGACGCCGTGCTCGGTGGCGAGGGCGACGACGTCATCACCGACACCGGCGGCGACGACATGCCGCGCGGCGGACCCGGCAACGACGCCATCGACGGCGGCCCCGGGCTGGACATCGTCAACGGCGGTCCGGGCAAGGACTTCCTCGACGGCGGCGCGAACATCAACGACACCTTCGCCGGTGCGGACGACGACTTCGTGAACGCCGGCGACGGCGAGGACATGGCGATGGGTGACTCCGGCGACGACTGGATGGACGGCGGCAACGGGCCCGACCTGCTCCAGGGCGACAGCGGCAACCTGTTCTTCCTCGACGACTCCAACAAGCCCGGCAACGACCTCCTGATCGGGCAGGGCGGCGACGACGACTACGACATGGAGGGCGGCGACGACATCGGCGTCCAGGGCCCCGGCATCGAGAAGAACGCCGGCGGCACGGGCTACGACTGGTCGATCGCCAACGGCGACGGCGACGCGATCGACTCCGACCTCGACCTGCCGCTGCCGCAGCTCGGCATCCTGGTCAACGGGGTGCGCGACCGCTACAACGAGGTGGAGGCGCTCGCCGGCGGCCCGAAGGACGATGTGCTGCGCGGTGACGACGTGATCCCGTCCCAGCGTGGCGGCGGCGGCTTCCTCGGCTGCGACGCGCTCGACGCGGCCGGCGTGGCCCGCATCCGCGGTCTGGACGAGGTCGTCACCGAGCTGCCGATCCCCGCCTCGACGGTGGGCAACGCGTCGGGCCGGGCCTGCGACCTGAGCGGCAACGTCTGGGGCGAGGGCAACATCCTGCTCGGCGGCGCGGGCAACGACCTGCTCGACGGCCGGCTGGGCGACGACATCCTCGACGGCAACCGCTACCTCGACGTGCACCTGGAGGTGCGCTCCGAGACCGGCGCGCTGTTGAGGACCGCCCGCAGCATGAACGAGCTGAAGGCCGACGTCTTCGCCGGAAAGATCAACCCCGGCACCATCCACGCCGTACGCGAGATCCTGACCGCACCGTCGGACGATGTGGACACCGCGGTCTTCTCGGCGGCCAGGGCGCAGTACGCGATCACGCCGATCGACGGCGGCGTGCTGGTGGCCGGCCCCGACGGCACCGACACGGTACGCAACGTGGAACAACTCCAGTTCACCGACGAGCTGGTGCCGGTGGTGCCGGCGTTCCTCGGGGTGACCGCCTTCGCCGGCGACGCCCAGGCGACGGTGCTGCTGACCGTGCCGGACGCGGTGGCCGGTGGCGCGATCACCGGGCTGACGCTGGAGCGCACGGCCGGGGGAGTGACCACCACGACGACGCTGGCCGTGACCACCCGAACCCTGGTGGTGGAGGGCCTGACCAACGGGGTCCCGGTGTCCTTCCGGCTGCGCGTCGAGACGGCGGGCGGATCGGGCGAGTTCTCGGCGGCGTCCTCATCGGTGACGCCGGCCGTACCCGCGGGCGGCGACGACCCGATCGGCAACGAGGACAGCGGCGACGGCACGCCGGAGGACCCGACCCCGACCCCCACCTCGCCGACCACCCCCGTTGTCACCACGCCGACCACCCCGGTCGTCACCTCGCCGACTACCACTTCGCCGACCACGGCTCCGACGGGTAACCCGGTGGCGCCGGACGCGCCGATCATCGGCACGGCGACCGGCGGGGACGAGCAGGCCCTGGTGCGCTGGTCCGGCCCGGCCTGGAACGGCGGATCGTCGATCTACGGTTACGAGATCCAGGCCGTCGACCCGGAGACCGGAATCGTCCTGGCCGTCGACGCCACGGACGCCGCAGCGGACCAGATGACGATGACCGGGCTGACCAACGGCGTGCCGTACGCGTTCTGGGTGCGCGCCGTGAACTCGGTGGGCGCCAGCACGGAATCCGCGATGTCCAACGTGGTCATCCCCGCCACCTCCGCCCCCACGCCGGGCGGCACCACGGACCCCGGCACCGGCACCGGCACCACCGACCCGGGCACGGGAACTGGCACCGGAACGACTGACCCGGGCACCACCGACCCGGGTGCTGGCGCGGGAACCGGTACTGGGACCGGCACGGGCACCGGCACCGGTACGGGAACCGGCACCAACCCGGGCAACGGCAACCCGACGACCGCGCCCTCGCCCACCCGCCCGGGCGCTCCGCGAATTGGCGGAGTCAACGCCGGCAACACCGTGGCAGTGGCCCGCTGGACCGCTCCCGCCGACAACGGCGGCTCCCCGATCGTCCGTTACGACGTCGAGGTCCGCACCGCCGCCGGCGCCCTGCGCGCCATCCGCACGGCTCCGGCCTCGGCCTCCCAGCTGACGATCAAGGCTCTGGCCAACGGCACCGGTTACAAGTTCCGGGTACGTGCCATCAACGAGATCGGCGCCGGCTCCTGGTCGTCGGCCTCCGCGACCGCTACCCCCTGGACGACCCCGGCCGCCGTAGCCTCGGTCAACGCCAAGTCCGGCACCGCGGGCGGCAAGATCACGGCAACGGTTTCGTGGAAGACCGGTAACAACGGCGGTTCCCCGCTCACCGGCTTCCGAGTCACCGCCCAGCGTCTCACCACCTCCGGCGCCGCGCTCGGCGCACCGCTGGTCCTGACGCTCCCGTCCTCGGCCCGCTCGGCGACGGTGACCGCTCCCACCGGCGTCCGCGCCGGCACCCGCTACCGCTTCACCGTCCAGCAGTTCAACGTCATCGGCGCCGGCCCCGGCCACGCCGCCACCACCGGGGTCCGCTGACGCCCGACCACACCAAGCACGGCCCGGACCTTTGGTCCGGGCCGTGCGGGGCCGTGCGGGGCCGGAAGCCGCCGACGGCCGCGACTGCGCACCTAGGCGGTGCGCAGTCGCGGGAGCGGCTTCGGCTGCGTTTGATGGCGGCCACTTGGCGTACTTCGGCTTGGGGCCTTGAGGTTATTCGGGGACTTTGCGGTAGGCGCCGTCGCTGGCGCTGGTGGCCATCGAGGCGTAGGCGCGCAGGGCGGCGGAGACCGGGCGCTGGCGGTCGACGGGGGAGAACGGCTTGGTGCGGCGCTCCTGTTCGTGGCGGCGCTGGGCCAGGTCCTCGTCGGTGACGTGGAGGGTGATGCTGCGGCCGGGGATGTCGATGGTGATCTCGTCGCCGGTTTCGACCAGGGCGATCAGGCCGCCGGCGGCTGCCTCGGGGGAGACGTGACCGATGGAGAGGCCGCTGGTGCCACCCGAGAAGCGGCCGTCGGTGATCAGGGCGCACGCCTTGCCCAGGCCGCGGCCCTTGAGGAAGCTCGTGGGGTAGAGCATCTCTTGCATGCCGGGGCCGCCGCGCGGGCCCTCGTAGCGGATGACCACGACGTCGCCCTCGACGACCTGCTTGCCGAGGATGCCGTCGACAGCGTCGTCCTGGGACTCGAAGACGCGGGCGGGGCCGGAGAACTTCCAGAGGGTCTCGTCGACGCCGGCCGTCTTGACCACGCAGCCGTCGGGGGCGAGGTTGCCGAAGAGGATGGCCAGGCCGCCGTCGATCGTGTACGCGTGGTCGACCGCGCGGATGCAGCCGTTTTCGCCGTCGGTGTCGAGGGTCGCCCACCGATTCTCGGTGCTGAACGGCTGGGTCGTGCGGACGCCGCCGGGGGCCGCGTGGAAGAGATCGAGCGCGGCTTCGGACGGAGCGCCGCTGCGGATGTCCCACTCGGTCAGCCACGAGTCGAGGTCGGGGGAGTGCACGGAGCGGACGTCGGTCTTGAGCGAGCCGCCGCGGTGGAGCTCGCCGAGCAGAGCGGGGATGCCGCCGGCCCGGTGCACGTCCTCCATGTGGTATTTCACGCTGTTGGGCGCGACCTTGGCCAGGCACGGCACCCGGCGGGAGATCGCGTCGATGTCGGCCACGCTGAAGTCGAGCTCGGCCTCGCGGGCCGCGGCCAGCAGGTGCAGCACCGTGTTGGTCGAGCCGCCCATCGCGACGTCGAGCGCGACCGCGTTCTCGAAGGCGGAACGGTTGGCGATGCTGCGGGGCAGGACCGACTCGTCATCGTGCTCGTAGTAGTCCTTGGCGATCTGGACGATCAGCTCGCCGGCCTTCTCGAAGAGCTGCTTGCGCGAGGCGTGTGTGGCCAGGGTCGAGCCGTTGCCGGGCAGGGCCAGGCCGATCGCCTCGGTCAGGCAGTTCATCGAGTTGGCGGTGAACATGCCGGAGCAGGAGCCGCAGGTCGGGCAGGCCGAGCGCTCGATGACACCGAGCTGTTCGTCGGTCACATTCTCGTTGGCGCTGGCGCTCATCGCGTCGATCAGGTCGAGCTTCTCGTGCACGATTCCCTCGATGGCGACCGTCTTGCCGGCCTCCATCGGGCCGCCCGAGACGAACACCGTCGGGATGTTGAGGCGCAACGCGGCGATGAGCATGCCGGGGGTGATCTTGTCACAGTTCGAGATGCAGACCAGGGCGTCGGCGCAGTGAGCGTTCACCATGTATTCGACCGCGTCGGCGATCAGCTCGCGGCTGGGCAGCGAATAGAGCATGCCGCCGTGGCCCATCGCGATGCCGTCGTCGACCGCGATCGTGTTGAACTCACGGCCGACGCCGCCGGCCTGTGCGATCGACTCGGCGACCAGGCCGCCCATGTCTTTCAGGTGCACATGACCCGGTACGAACTGGGTGTAGCTGTTGGCGATGGCCACGATGGGCTTGCCGAAGTCGTCGTCGGTCATCCCGGTAGCGCGCCAGAGGGCACGCGCGCCGGCCATGGTGCGACCGTGGGTCGAGGTCCGGGAACGCAGGTCAGGCATCCCCTCATAGTGCCACTGTCCGAGACGAAAACTGCCCGCGTTGTCCACAGGCCGGGATCAAAGGTCTCCCCAAACGCTGCGAGATCCGGCACAGTATCCGGGTGCACTCACCGTCCGGCGTGGAGCTGGCCGGGCTGGCGAGCCTTCTGGTCGCGGTCCCGGCTGTCGCTCTGCTGGGCGCCTCCGGCCGCCGCCACACCGGCGCGGCCCGTCGCGCCCACCTGCTGCTGGCCGCCGGGGGTGCCGTCGCGACCGCGGCTGCCCTCGCCGGCCTGCTCACCGTTCTCCTCACCACCGACCCGCCACCGCGGACGGGCCTGGGCACAGCGGTCGCCGCCGGCACCGCGATCGGCGTCGTCCTGCTGCTGGTCGGCACCGCCGCGCTGCCCGGCGCCGCCGAAAATCCGGGCGCCGCCGGGCGCCACCTGCTCGACGGCTTGGTGGTCGCGGCCTCGATCTGGTTCGTCGGCTGGGTGCTGCTCAGCTCGCCGACCCGCGTCCTGGGCGACGCGACGCCGATGGGCTGCCCGTCCGTGCTGGTCCCGGCGGGGCTCGCGGCCTTCTCGCTCGGCCTCACCGTCGTGCTGGCCCTGCGCGCCCACCGGCCGCGGCTGATGACCGTGCGGGTGGCCGGCGGAGTGACCTTGGTCGCGCTCGCGGCGGTCGCCATCGCCGGCGGCATCTGCCAGGACTGGGACGGTGTGGTGCTGGCCGGTGCGCCGGCCCTGCCGGGCGGCCTCTTCATGATCGCCCACGCGGTCAAGATCGCCGACCGCCCGGTGCGGGTGACCAGGGACGTCGCCGACCGCGGCTCGGCCTACGCGGTGGTTCCGATGGTCGCGATGGTCGCCACGCTCGGCTATCACCTGGGCCGCGGCGGCGACGTCGACGTGTATGGGTTCGTCGGCGCCAGCGT
>Ga0247764_1000941_pt1 | contig 10194 bp, 7 predicted proteins | sample UWRJL051202B4_FD_179932 | JGI IMG/M metagenome (GOLD analysis project Ga0247764, IMG submission 179932) | Plant litter microbial communities from Arlington Agricultural Research Station in Wisconsin, United States - UWRJ-L051-202B-4 | ecosystem: Environmental > Terrestrial > Plant litter >...
TGTCGACCCGCAAGTCCGACTGTCCGACGACTCCCTCTCCGACTCCCGAAGGCTGCGGCGGTAAAACTGTGTGCTCCTCACAGGCTATCGGCGCACATCCCGGCCTCGGCTTCGTCCGGGTTCGTGATGGCGAGGCCTACCTGGCTTGGGTTCAATCGACCTCGAAGCTCGAATATCGTCTCTCCGAGGTCGCGCCGGAGTTCGGTGCACCAGGCCTCAAGCAGTGTCGCGCCGAGCTGACGGCCCAGGACGGCAGCACGGAGTTGATGATTGCGCGCGTCGGTCTGGACGGCGCAATGGGGCCGCAGCCAACGCTGCGCATGAAGTTCCAACTGAACGGTCCAATGACGGAGTTGAGCCGCAACCTGACCATGACGAGTTATGGTGACTCCCTGCTCATCGCGGCGTCGCTGACGACTAGCGCTGACAGCAAGTTGGTCTACCTAGAGGTCGACACGCGGGCCTTGGCGCAATAACTCCGAGGGAAGAGCATTAGCGACCAAATGTGTCGAGGAGCGATACGTCGGAGCTCTTCACCCCGTCGCGACGAGCGCCCCAAAAATCCGGTCGAGTCACAATGTAAGCGTTGTGAGTGACTACGAAAAGACGCCGGTCGAGCCCTTTTCGAGTCGCGCTGCGAGTCAATCGATTCGCTTCCAAACTTCTTTGTGAACTTCAAGCAACGTTTTAGTGAATCGACACTTTGCGAGGTGACCGGTGCGCCGAGATCACGTACGGAAGTGCCCTACAGAAGCATCGACCACTCGTCGAATCTGGAAGGCAATTCTACATGCTACTTCTCGTGCGTCCCGCAGGCGGGCTCATCGCAGCGATGAGCTTGATTTCATTGACACTTTTCGGGTGTTCCAAGAAGCAGGAACCGACCGCCGAAACCACCGCTTCCGCAATCGCGGCGGCCGAACCAGCCAAGGCTCCGGCGGGGCCCGTCACGTTGCAGGGATCGGGCGCAAGCTTCCCGGCTCCGCTCTACTCGCGTTGGTTCCGCGAGTTCAGCGATAAGAACGCGGACGTGCGCGTGAACTACCAATCGACGGGTAGCGGCGCCGGCATCAAGGCGTTCACAGAAGGACAAACGGACTTCGGCGCGAGCGACGCCGCGATGAGCGACGATGAGATCAAGGCCGCCAAGGACAACGTGGTGCTCCTGCCCGTCACCGCCGGCAACATCGTGCTGGCCTACAACCTCGAAGGCGTGCCGTCGCTGAAGCTGTCGCGCGAAGCTTATACCGGCATCTTCCTCGGCGAGATCAAGAAGTGGAATGATCCCAAGATCGCGAAGGCGAATCCTGGCGTGAAGTTGCCTGCCACCGAGATCACCTCGGTGCACCGCTCGGATGGCAGCGGCACCACCTTCGTGTTCACCCAGCACCTGGCCTCCATCAGTGAGAAGTGGAAGGCGAAGCCTGGCGTCGGTAAGTCCATCGAGTGGCCGAGCGGCGTGGGCGGCGCGAAGAACGACGGCGTTGCGGCGCTGATTCAACGCACGGCCGGCGCGATCGGTTACATCGAGTTCGCTTTCGCCGTGAGCAGCAAGCAGCCGATGGCCGAGTTGGAGAACAAGGCAGGCAAGTTCGTTGCACCGAGCTTGAAAGCATCGGCCAGCGCGCTGGCGTCCGTGGAGTTGCCGGCGGACTTGCGCGCATGGGTTACGGACCCGGCAGGGGATGACGCGTATCCGATCGTGACCTACACCTGGATCCTCGCGAAGAAGAAGCACGAGGACAAGGCCAAGGCCGACGCGGTCAAGAAGCTGCTCAAGTGGTGCCTCACCGACGGTCAAAAGTTGTCGGAGAGCCTGCACTACGTGGCATTGCCCGAGAGCGTGAGCACGAAGGTGCTCGCGGCTGTCGACACGATCGAGTGAACGAGCAGCGCGGTCGTCGAACGCCTTTTCTCCGTAGCAGGAAGCCAATGGCTCAAAGCCCTGTAGTCTCGGAAAATCAGCGGCGCGCCGTCGTCTCGGTGTCGCGTCCCCCTGCGCCGTCGGAGAAGGCGTTCGACGCGGCGTTCAAAGTCATCGCTCACGTGTTCGGTGCCGCCGTAGTCGTGTTGCTCGGCGGCATCGTGTTCGAGGTGATGCGCCACGCCGGCTCGGCCATGTCCGACTACGGTCTTGGCTTTCTGGCCACCTCGACCTGGGACGCCAATCGCGGTGAATTCGGCATCTTGGCCGAGATCATGGGGACACTTTACACCTCCGTGATCGCACTCGTCGTGGGCGGGGTCCTGGGCATCACGGTCGCGTTGGTGTTGAGCCAAGGCTTCGTGCCGCGGCGCGTGGAGCTCGTGATGAAGAACATCGTCGAGCTGCTCGCCGCGATCCCGAGCGTCGTCTACGGGCTATGGGGCATCTTCGTGCTCGTGCCGGCGCTGCGCGGGCCGAGTAACTGGCTGCACGAACAGCTGGGCTTCTTACCGTTCTTTTCCACGCGGCTCAGCGGGCCCGGCATCTTGCCCGCCGCGTTGGTGCTCGCCATCATGATTCTGCCGACCATCACCGCGATCTCGCGTGAAGCGATGGCGGCCGTGCCGAAGCGTTTGGGCCAGGCGGCGTACGGCCTGGGCGCCACGCGCTGGGAGGTCATCTTCAGCGTGATCTTGCCCACCGCCTCCGGCGGTATCTTCGGCGCGTTGGTGTTGGGGTTTGGGCGCGCCTTGGGCGAGACGATGGCGCTGGCCATGCTGGTGGGCAACGCCAACGTGTTCGGCTGGTCGCTGTTCTCTCCTGGCATCACGCTCGCCGCACTGCTCGCCAATCACTTCCCAGAGGCCGGACCGGCGGAGGTGAAAGCGTTGATGTACGCCGCGGTGGTGCTGCTGTTGATCACGTTGGCGGTCAACGCCATCGGCTCCTTCATCATGTTGCGCTCGACGCGCGAACTGAAGGGACTTCACTGATGCCAAGTTCAGTAGAATCTGCCGACGCGTCCACGGTGACGCAGCCCGCGTTGCACTTCAGCTTCGCGAATCGGCGAACGTTCTTCGATTCGTTCCTGACCGTGCTTGCGCTGGTGCTCAGCACCGTCGCGCTGTTCCCGTTGTTCTCCGTGCTGTACATGCTGATCGTGCGCGGCGGGGCCATGTTGAGCCCCAGCTTGCTGACGGAGCTCAGCCCAGGCGCCGGCATGGAGGGCGGTGGCATCGGCAACGCGCTCGTGGGCACGTTGGTGGTGGTCGCGATCTCTGCGGCGTTGGCTTTGCCGCTGGGCTTCTTGGCCGCGGTGTATCTGGCCGAGTACGGCGGTGAATCGCGCCTGGCCACGGTCGTGCGCTTCTCCGGGAAGGTGTTGACCGGCATGCCCTCGATCCTCGCTGGCGTGTTTGCTTATGCGTTGATAGTGGTCACCACCGGCGGCTTCAGCGCGTTCGCCGGTGGCGTTGCGATGGCCATCCTCATGGTTCCGACCGTGATGCTGACGGCGGAGCAGGCTTTGCGCGCCGTACCCGCGAAGATGAAGCATGCCGCGCTCGGCATGGGCACGACGCACTCGCAGATGGTGCTGAAGATCGTGGTGCCGACGGCGATGCCCGGCATCCTGACCGGTGTGATGTTGGCGCTCGCTCGCGCGATGGGTGAAACTGCGCCGCTGCTATTCACGGCGCTGTTCAGTGACTACTGGTTCGACGGTCACGTGGGCTCGCCGATCGCCTCGCTGGCGGTCCTCATCTACAACTTCTCCGGCAGCCCGTTCGAGAATCAGGTGAAGCTTGCCTGGGCTGCCTCGCTCGTGCTGGTCACGCTGGTGTTGGTGCTGAACGTCGTCGCGCAGATCGTCACGCGCCGCCCAGTGGAGCACTGACGTTTTTCGCTGAGTTGGAGGTTAATGCCATGACTACCAAAGAACTCGCATCCCCTGGTCTTGCTGCTGGAACACCGATGTCGAAAGTGCAGTCTCGTAGCAAGGCCGCTACGGACGTGCAGCTGATGAGCTGCAACATTCGCAAGCTCTACTACGGCAACTTCCTCGCCGTTCGCGACGCGGATCTGCCGATCGCTCCCAACGAGATCACCGCGTTCATCGGGCCCTCAGGCTGCGGTAAGAGCACGGTGCTGCGCTGTCTGAATCGCATGAACGACTTCGTGCCTGGCTTCCGCCTGGATGGCTCCGTGCACTTTCAGGGTACCGACATCTACGGGAGTCAAGTGGATCCGGTCGCCGTGCGCCGTTCCATCGGCATGGTGTTCCAACAGCCGAATCCCTTCGCCATGAGCATCTTCAAGAACGTGGCGTTCGGCTTGAAGCTGAATCGCTTCAAGGGCAACTACGCCGAGCGCGTAGAGCAAGCCTTGCGTGGCGCCGCGCTGTGGGATGAAGTCAAAGACAAGCTCAACGCCAGCGGCCTGTCGCTTTCCGGTGGTCAGCAGCAGCGCCTCTGCATCGCTCGCGCCATCGCGGTCGAGCCGGCGTTGCTCTTGATGGACGAGCCCTGTTCAGCGCTCGATCCCATCGCCACCCGCCGCATCGAAGAGCTGATGCTGGAGCTCAAAGAGAAGTACACGATAGCGATCGTGACGCACAACCTGCAGCAGGCGCAGCGCGTCGCCGACAAGACCGCGTTCATGTTCGTCGACACCAGCGCTGGCAGCCGCACGGGTTATCTCATCGAATACCGCGCCACCGACGAGCTGTTCCAGGATCCGCGCGCCGAACAAACCAAAGCCTACATTCGCGGCGAATTCAGCTGAGTTTTTCGTGACGAAGCTCGCTGAGCCTCAACTCGCAACCCGCTAATCGATCACCATCTCTTCCAGGAGCAGGCGGTGCTTGAGCTCCGTCAGACGATCGATGTCGTCGGAGAACGTGTCTGCGCGTTTGGTGTAGACCAGGTGGCGGCTGCGATGCACCAAATCGACCAATACCGACGTGAGTTCTTCGCGCGTGACGCGACCTTCGCTGAGCGCTTCGACGTTGCCGAAGGGCCAAGCCGCTTCCAGACCCGCGCGGAGGCTGGCTTCGCTGTCGATCAGTTGTTCCCACGGCAGGTTGCGGCCCCGGCCCATGACGGGGGCGCTGAAGATGAGCAATACCAGCGAGACGGCCAGGAACATGAAGTCGGTGACTTTGTCCTTCGGAGAGTGCACGGGAGCGTAGGAGTCTAGGTCGATGCCCTTGAGTTGACCGCGACGGCTCATCATCAAGTTGCCGTTCTTGAGGTCGTTGATGGCGTAGCCGATGCGATGGACGTCTTCGAGCCACAGCAAGACGCTGGTGAGTAGGTCGAGTAGCAGGGCCGAAGAGAGCGCGTGTTTGAACGGCAACGACATGCGCTCGCGCCGCCACATTTCGCTGCCGCGGCTGCTGACGGCGCGGTCGAATTCGGCTTGAGCTTCGAACTCGCTCACGCGCGCGCGAGGAGGGCGCGAGACGCTGGCGTGTTCGGTACCCGTGACGCCGACCAGGTTGTCCAGCGTGTCGCCGTCGATCAATTGCAACACGTGATACGTGTAGCGTTGCCCTCTGAGTTTGCCGGTGTCGAACAGGCGAATTAGATGCGGGGAGCGCGCCAGGTTTCGGCCGACGATCATGGCGGCTTCGGCTTCCAGAATGGCGTTCTTCTTCTTGCCCAGGATGCGGTCGATCTTCAGCGCGACGCGCGCAGGAAACTGCGGGTTTTCGGTGTTGAGCGCTTCATAGACGCGACCGAATTCGCCCATGCCGAGCTGGCGCAGCAGCGTGAAGCCAAGATCTTTGAATGGGCTGGCCACGGCTTTCCACGCTTCGAGATCGTCCAGATCCAGGATGCCGTAGGAGCCGAGCTCGGGCGACGGAGTTTTGACTTTTTTGCCTTTGCGCTCGTACAGCATGGGCTGCATCACCGGCGCGATCGGCGGCATCGCGCCGCTCAAGCTGAGTCGCAAGTAGACGGAGTCGAGGTACTCGCGCGCCGCGACGCCGACGTCTTCCACGTAGCTGGCGTACGGATGGGCCCGCAGCATGAAGCTGAGCTTGCTCAGCATGCGAAAATAAGGATGCTGCTCCTCCAGCTGCCCGCGCGGGATCTTGCTGGAGTCGCTGACCATGCTCTCGTACACCGCGCCAGCGTTGGTGGGTTGCAGATGGCCGGACTTGCGACCTTCGTAGAGCACGTTGATCGCGACGTAGGACATCTTCGCGAACACTTCGATCTTGCTCGCGAAGCGATCGAGCGGCGCGGTCGGATAAGCGATGAGCGAGACCAATCGATGGGTCAACGGCCAACACAGCCCGATCTGCTGCTCGATCGAGAGACCGCCGTGCGTGACCAAGTTATCTCGCACGTAACGCGTGAGGCGAGAGTGGAGCACCAGGCGCACGTCGGGTTTGCCCGTGGTGGTCTCGCGCGTGCCGTCGCTGGGCAGGTGAGGACTCAGCTGGACGTGCAGCCGCGCGTTGTGGTTGCTCTTGTTGCCGAACAGCAATTCATCGAACGCCGCGCGCACGTGGGGCTTGTGTTCGAGCCTCTGTCGGGTCAGGCGCAAGCCGCGGTCGAGCAGCAGGGCCAACCACTGGGAGTCCTCGTTCTCGGGATCGAACGCGACCAGGCGCAGGTCAGGCTGCAGATGCACCTGCACTGCCAAATCCGGCTCGTAGCGCTGCTGTGGGCTGAGTCGCAGGTAACGCACCCACTCTTCCGACTCACCGCTGAACAGCGTGGAGGAGAGCTCCGTGGGCAGCGCCTCCACGGACGGCGGCGGCGCGAACTCCGAAAAGTCGCCGAAACTCTCCGAGCGTGGCGGCTGCCAGTTCCAGGAGTCCAGCGCGGCGTTCAGCGCTTGGTTGACTGCTTCCTTCTTGCTGACCATCAGCTCGCCGGTTCATACACCTGCTTTCCAGGCAGCACGAACCGTACGTGCCGATGACACGTATTCGTCACGTTGGCGCGCGGGCGACAGCTCAAATGACGACAGGCTGACGACCTCGCGATCGTCAGCCTGTACATGGCTCGGAGAGATGAGCTGTCGGCTAGAGTTTGCCGTTCAGCGGGTCGTTGTCGTTTCCGCCGGAGCGCAATGCGCCGCTGCTCTTTTTGCTGCTCTTGGCAACTGCGCCGCTGGAGCGCGCGGTGGCGCCTTTCTTCTTGGAGGCGGCCTTCGCGCCCTTCTTGGCGGAGCGATCGTCGTCCTGCGCCAGGAGCGCCTTCTTCATGTCTTCCGACAGCTTGTTGCTGCTGCCGGTGGCTTCCGTCGTGGCGGCTGCTGCGGGGGCCGCTGCGGCCTCCGGCGCTGCGACAGGCGCCGTGGTGGGTGCTGGCGGTACCCACGGCGTGAGCTTGCCGGTGGCCGGCGCGGCCGGGACTGCGACCGCAGCCTGCGCCGGGGGCGCGTCGAGTTGCTTCACCGCGTAGCCGATTCCGCCCAAGGCGAAGGCAGCGGCCAGTCCGAACACGGCGAGCTTCTTCTTGCCCGACTTGAACGACTGAGCCGACACATCGAGATCCGCCGAGTCGAGATCGCTGACGACGGGAATGGTGCTGGGAAGCGACGATGCCATGTGGCCGCTGCTCAGCGAAGGCGGCGGCGACGAGGTGGTGACCGGTGGCCAACCACCTTGCACGGCGGCTGCCGGCGGGTTCACGCTGCGCACCGGCTGCGCCGCCTGCGCATACTGCGGAGCCATGGGCGCGGGTGCGGCTTGCACTGGGGGTGCACCTACGGCCGTGGTCGGGCCCGTGTTCTCTTCTTCGTCCTCGCCCGCGTCGTCGGAGAGCCCGGCGACGTCCTTGAGGGTTTGCCACTCTGTTTGACCGACCTGAATCAGGAAGGTGTTCTCATGAATGGCCCCGCTCTCGAAGGCTGCATCCAGCTCCTCGAGCGTCATGAGCTTCACTTCTTTCGAGTCGAACTGTACGTACCAGCGTTCGTCCGTCTGAGTGTCCATCGTCAGATTCTCCGAGCGCCGCAGAGGGCGGCCCATCGACCGTAGCCCAGAAACCGGCGAGCGCCGGGCCTATTTGGCGACAAACACCCCAAAAATCCGCAGAAATCGCAGTGCGAATGCAGGAATGCAGCGTAGGTACAGGGCCGCGCGGCCGAGACGCCGGGTCCGGGGCTCCTTCCATAGAGACGTAGGGGGTCCGCTTCGCGGCCGGGCCGCGCTCCAAATGGAGGGTCGCGTGGGTCGTTTGGCGCGCTGATGCTGCGCGTCGCACGTATGCTCCGCGCGTGCTTGCTTCTCGCTCGAACAGAATCTGCAGACCCCGTGCGTGCACCGTGTGGGGCCCGCTTTTGGCTGCGATAGGGACGCTGATGCTGCATCGCGCGGCCCTCGCTCAAGACTTCGATGGGCCGTGGCGCGTGGGGCTAGGCGCCGGTGTGGTGGCGCCGGTCGAGGGCTACCGAGCTGGCCTTGGAGTGAGCGCGCATGGCGCACGCGCGCTGTCCGACATGTTCGATCTGCGCCTCAACGTGAGCGTCTCCCAGCATTCGACGCGCGGCAATGACGCGACTGTGGTTTCGCCCTGGCTGACTCACGCCACGATGGGCGTCGCCTACAAACTCGACGTGATTGAGTGGGTGCCCTATTTCGGTGTGCGCGCGGGTGCGCAAATTTGGAGCGACGCGCCGCGTGGTAAGAACTCGCGCGTGGGGGCGACGCTCGGCATCATGGCGGGCGTGGACTACGCCTTCTCTCGCAGCTTTGGCGCGGGCGTTGAGGTTGGTTGGGACGTAGGCTTGAGGGAGGGCGGTGCTCGCTCCGCCTTCGCGCACGCCGAGTATCGTTTCGGTCTTTAATCCCAATCGTCGGCCGAAAACTGCCGCGATCCCAGATTGCGTGGTACCTCGACGTGGTGCCGGTCGTGCGTTCGCTTGGGGCCATGCTGTTCGTGTTACTCGGCTGCGCGCGCGCAGCGGGCGACGCGCAGCGCGATGCGCCGCCGCTGGCCGCCACCACCGCCGCCGCCGTGACGCCCGTGGTATTGCCGTCCCCACCGCCCGGCGCGTGGGTGGAGGCGCTGCGCTCGGAAGATTGGCTCGAGGCGTTGTCGTTGTTCGATCGTCTGCCGGACGGCGAACGTCGAGTTCCGGTGCTGCGCCTGGCTGCGGGCATCGCCGCTGCGCAGGCGGGCGAGGCCGCACGCAGCGTGACTGAGCTGCGTGGGCTCGAACTCGAATTATCACCGCTGGCCGAGCGGATCCGCGCGCGGCGCGCCGAAGCGGCGTTCGACAGCGGCGATTTTCGCGAGGCGCTCGACTACTACGCCACGCGCAAGGATTGGCGCGGACGGCTGCGCTTGGCGCAGGCCAATCTGAAACTTGGTGAAGCCGACGCGGCTGCACAGCTGCTGCAGCGGCTGGTGAAAGACGCGCCGCGCCGCTCGTCGCCCTGTGGCGGTGAAGCGGACGCTCGCGCGCTGCTGGCCGTAGCGTTGCCGGAAACGCCCAAGGCGCTGCGCCTCGAACAGTATCATTGGCTCGCTACGCGCGCGCCGCGCTGCGAGAGCTCGAACGCTGCGGTGTTGTCGCTACCCGTCGCGCCGGAGCAGTTCTCGCTGGCGCTACCCGATAGGCTTCTGCGCGCGGAGGCGTTCGCGCGTGCGGGCGACAGCGTGTCGCTCGAGACCGAACTCGCCACGTTGAGCACCGCCGGTACGCTGGAGCCAGGGCGCGCCGATGCGTTACGCGGTGAGGCGCTGTTTCATGCGCGCGCAGAGCTTGCGCGGGCGACGGCGCTGCTCACCGGCGCGGCAGCGCTCAATCCCAAGCGGCGCGCAGAGTGGCTGTTCTTGGCCGCGCGCACGCGTGAGCGCGCGCACGATGGGGCGGAGGCGCAGCGTTTGTTCGAGCAGGTTCGAAAGTCGGGCGCGGTGCCGGCTCTGCTCGAGCAGGTCGATTACCGCGTGGCGCAGCTGGCCTATTCGGAGGGCCGCTTCCGTGAAGCGGCACGCGGCTACGATCGCTATTTGTCGAAGTACGGGCGACGCGGCAAATTCGCGGCAGATTCGCGGGATGAGCGCGCGGTGGCGTGGCTTGGCGCAGGTGAGTCGCGGCGGGCCGCCCACGCTTTTGCGGAGCTTGCGGGGCAAGCGGAGGACGCGCGCCTCGTGGCTCGCTACCGTCAGTTGGAAGGCGTCGCCCTACAGCGCGCGGGGGACGTGGCTGGCGCGCGCGCTCGCTATCGCCAAGTACTGATCGAGCAACCGCTGTCGTTCGCGGCGTTGTGTGCCAAGGCACGCTTGTTATCCCTCAACGAG
>Ga0247764_1000942_pt1 | contig 10191 bp, 8 predicted proteins | sample UWRJL051202B4_FD_179932 | JGI IMG/M metagenome (GOLD analysis project Ga0247764, IMG submission 179932) | Plant litter microbial communities from Arlington Agricultural Research Station in Wisconsin, United States - UWRJ-L051-202B-4 | ecosystem: Environmental > Terrestrial > Plant litter >...
AACGTCGCGGAGACCTCGTTGCCGTAAACTGCGGAGCGCTGACCGAGAGCCTTGCGCAAGCGCAGCTCTTCGGACACGTGCGTGGTGCCTTTTCCGGCGCCGTGGCCGACGCACCGGGGTTCATCCGCAGCGCGCACGGTGGAACACTGCTACTCGACGAGGTCCAGGAGCTCAGCCGCCAGGCGCAGGCTGCGCTTCTCCGAGTCGCGCAGGAGCGAGAGGTCGTACCCGTAGGCGCCGCGCGCCCGCACGCGGTCGACGTGCGCTTCATCGCGACGTCACCGAAGCCGCTTCACGACGTAATGGACTCCGGCAACTTCCGGCCCGACCTGTTCGCCCGGCTGAGCGGATTCTCGTTTTCGGTCGTCCCGCTACGGCAACGAGTCGCCGATATGGGCGTCCTCATTGCGGCAATCCTGCGCAAAGCCTGCGCCGGTGAATCCGAGCCCCTACGGTTCACGCCCGACTTCGCGCTCAAGCTGTTCACCAGCGAATGGAAGTTGAACATTCGCGAGCTCGAACAGGCCGTATTGCGAGCGTTGACGCTGGCGGACAACGGCGTCATCGCTGCCCATGAGCCGCGAATGAGCGCAAGCTCGGAGCCGGCTCGAGAAATCCTCTCGGACCAAGACGCCCAGCTTCGCGATCGTCTCCTTCGCGAGCTCACCGCTGCCAGCGGCAACGTAGCGAAGGTCGCGCGCGCGCTGGACAAGGCGCCCATGCAAGTACGGCGCTGGATGAAGCGGTTCGGTATCGACCCTCGCGCTCATCGAGAGTAACCCATTCCTTTCGACGGTCGGCAGTTGCGGCCGGGCAAGAGCGTCTCCCGACGCCGAGCTCGAGCGGTCGAGGCTGCGCGCGGTGAGGTTGAGCTCCCGCGCTTTCTCAGAGAGCGGGCGGAGCGCAGGTCGGTGCCTTCTCGTCACGACGGAGAGGCGCTTGTACGGCGGCAGGCCCGTACCTGCCGGGATCTGCGGCGCGGGACTAGATCGGCTTCGTTCCCCGGCCGCGACCGCGGAACGAACCGCGCTGACCGCTTGCGATGACTCCCGTTAGCCCCGAGTCCCCATGACACAGCGGGCGGAAGTGCGCGCCTCGCGTTTGAGTGCGGTTGCGGCTTTTCGGTGTATTTCGGCCGCACTCCTGAACTAACGGTGCCCACGGGCTTGGCATGGCCTGTGCTCAGTGCAGGCGTATCATGATCCAACCCGACCAAATCAAGCCGAATGCTCCTGTCGTCTGTTCCGAAGATGGCCAGTTTGCCGTCGTCGATCACATGGAAGGCGCCTCGACCATCAAACTGAGGAAAGATGATTCTGGACAACACCATTATATTCCCCTGAGTTGGGTCACGTCCGTCGATGACAAGGTGCACGTCGATCGGCCGGGCAAAGAAGCGATGCGGCAGTGGTCGACGTCGCCGCCGCGTTGAACTTCCGCAAGCCTCAGCGCGGTCAACTGCAGCACTGATTACGAGTGCTGCAGTTGCAGTTAATTGCGGACTGCGCGCGCAGAAAATGCCCCCAAAGTCCGACTCGGTTGCCTTTTTTTGCAGTTCAGGCGCGCCTGCTCCGCAATGCAAGTTTGCACGGGCGCGGGGCGGAACTGCTTGCGCAACGCCGTTGGGTCGGCGCACGCGGGTCAGAAGCGGTGTTCGACGCGCACGCCGAATGGGCTCAGCGCGATGCGGGTGGCCTTGGCCGGCCGTCGTTCGGCTTCGCCACCACTGTGCAGGGTCAGGTAGAGCGACGCGGCCCCGGCAAGCACCGCCGCGCCCGCGAGCACGTCTGAAGCGAGCGCGAGGTTCTTGGCGCGACGTCCAACGTCTTCCCGTTGCGCTTGCGTTGACCAAGAAGAATTGCGCAGGTCGGCGAGCTCCCCCGCCTGAGTGGTCGCCAGAACTCCGGTGATTCCGGCGCCGACCGCCGTGGCCGCGGTGGTTGTCCAGCCGAGCCAAAGCCAGGCAGTGTTGCGGCGTGCCGGCGGCGCGTTCGGGACGAGGGGGACGTGGGCTACTTGAGAGACTCGGACCAAGCTGAGCCGGACCTCGCTCGTATCGCCAGCCGCCAACGCCACGACCGTTCCGCCGGGTTGATACCCTGCCTTGCGCAGATCGATACGGTGGTCTCCCGGGTCGATGGTGATAGTGCCGCTCGCGGCCGAAACCTCGACCGGGAACCCGGAGATCACGTGAATGTGTGCAACGCGCTTGCTCAGCAGCGACGTGTTGAAAAGGACCTCGGTCCGACGCGCCTCCTCGATTTCGTCGCCGCCCTCTCGCAAGTAACGCTCGAGCGCCATCAAGGCGTTCGTGTCGTTTCCGAGCTGCTGGTTGACCTGGCCAATGTTGTATAAAATGCGGTAGTTTTTCGAGATTTCGTAGGACCTTCGAAACTCGATCAGGGACAACTTGAAGTCACCTGCGTTGTAGAACAGAACGCCTTGCGCGAAATGCCCGCGCGCCTTCTCCAGATCGGGCGTCGGCGGTTGAGCCGCAGCGTCGACGCTCTCTGAAGGCGGCGCGTTGCCCGGCTCTGCCGCGGAGACGCTGCTGAAGAGCCCAGTACACAGTCCGGCAACCAGCGCAGTCCGTTTGATGAGAGTCATGTTCATTTCGCGAAGGGGTCGGTTTCGTCAATCGCGTGCCGAGGGGGCTTGCGCGAAACGGTTTGGGAGAACTGGGCCGTATCAGGGGAGCCGGTCGCCGAGTTCGTGGCAGGGGCCGGCGGGGCTGGGCTTACGCTGGTCCGGGCGGCGCTCCGCGGCCCGTTCGCCTTCCGCGGCGACCTGCCAGTGAGCTCCGGCCGCGCGGCGACGCTCTCGTTCAACGGCTGCGCGCTGAGCGCCCCAGGCGCGGTGTCGGGAGCGGCCGCAGTTCGCGCGTCGCGCGGGGCGTCCGCCACGGATACGTGCGAGGTGGGTGGCACCACCTCGGTTGGCTGAGCACGCTCGCCTGTGGTCAATCGCCCAAGCAAGAAGGACATCCCGCTCGAGGCCGCCGCAAACAGCACGACTCCGCCGAGGATAGCCCAGACGCGCGACGCGCGACGGACTGCGCTCGGCGCAACCGGGACGGGTGTGGAGTGCACCGCCCAGTCGGGCGCGGAGGTCGAACCCGTGCCCACGGGCAGGAGGATTTGCGAGGACGACGGTGGCAGGAGTGGCGTGTCGACCTCTCCGATCTTGTCCTCCGTCGGGAACGTTCCCGAGCGCTCCTGACCCGACTGCGAATCGAAGAGCTTCTGCGCACCGCGGATCTCCGAGCGCCGTTGTTCGATGCTCGGCCCGCAATACTGTAGTAGCAGCGCGGCCACGTCTTCGCGGGTGACGGAGCGCGACCCGTCGCCCAAGAACGCTTCGAGCGCGTGACGCATCTCCTCGGCAGATTGAAAGCGCTGGTCCGGCGCCGTCGCGAGCGCACGCAGCACGATGGCCTCGAGCTCGACTGGGTAGTCCGGGAACAACGCGGACGGCCGGGTGTAGTCACCGTCGAGGATTCGAAGGATCGTGCGGCCGGCATCCTGACTGGTGTCTGGGTTGAACGCGCCTCTGCCCACGGTGATCACGTAGAGAACACAACCGAGCGCGAAGATGTCAGCCCGGCGATCGACCTCTTGGCCCCGGATCTGCTCGGGCGCAAGATACGAGATCTTTCCCTTGAGCTCACCGGTTTGAGTGGCCTGGTGTTGCTGGTTCTTGGACTTGACGATGCCGAAGTCCATCACCTTGAGCTCGCCCGCCGAAGTGATCAAGAAGTTGTGCGGCGTCGCGTCACGATGGACCACTTCCTGATGAACGCCGTCGTCGTCCGTGAGTTCGTGCGCGGCGTGCAGGCCGCTGCAGGCCTGCGTCAACAGGTAGGCCGCCATGCGGTAGTCCAGCCGGCGCTGCGGCAGTTTGCTCACGAGCGTCGACAGCGGCGCGCCGTTGAGCCACTCCATGGCAATGAACAGCACGCCGCGTTCTTGCCCGAGCTCCAGAATCTTGCAGACGTTCGGGTGGTCGACCGATGCGGCCACCTGCGCCTCGTCGAACAGGTACTCTTGAACCTGACGGTAGCTGCTGGACTCCAGCGGGATCGCGGTCTTGATCGCCACCAGCTTGGGCAAGCCCAAGCGCCCTGTTTGGCGCGCCGCCCAGACCTGGCCCATGCCGCCTCGTGCAATCGGGCAAAGCAGTTGATACCTGCCGAGCGCGTCGCCGCTCTGGAGCGATTCGGCGGCCTGCGTTTGAGGGCTTTCGGCGGCTTGCATGGATGGCTCGTTCACGGAATGGCTTTGGGCGTGGTTCAAAAGCCCGAAAAACAGGGGAAGGTTCCGGCGAGGGCGCGCGCGTCCCGGTCGTATCGCAGAACGTCGTACGAGAAGGAAACTTGCGGCCCGGTGCGCTGCACGCAGTACACGCTGCCGTTGCCGCGCCGCGAGCCCACACCGGGGTCGAAGTCGGCGGGGCCCATGGTGCCGTTCAGGCGGATGTTACCGCCGGCCGCCAGCGCCGAAAAGCCGTCTGCGATGGTAGTCGGTCCCACGTCAATCGAAAGGTTTCCAGAGATGATGCGCTGCATGCCGCGCGCTATGTCTGGGCCGGTGAGCTTCGGCACGGACCCGGCAGCAAACATCGCATTCGTGAGCAGATACACCGCGTCATAGAAATTCTCGAAGCCACCCGGGTTGTCGAATTGGGGGTAGGCCGAGCGGAAGCGCACCAGGAACTGATTGTAGAGCGTGAGATCCGGCGCCGACTCTGGCGCAACGCCCACGAAGCGCTTCCGCTTCCCCTCGCTGGTGTTGCTGCCCGAATCGAGCGCCAGGTAGTTTAGCAGGTCCAGGTTGCCGGAGAGCGAGGTCGGCAGCACGTAGAACGGGCGGGCTTGCCCCGACGCAGCGCCGGGCCACGCGCCCTCCACCGCCGGCAGAATCTTGCTCACGAACTCTTCGCGAGTGATCGCGATCACTACGTGAGGGCGAAAGGCCAGCAGCGCGGAGTTCACGGCGGAGTAGTCCGCGGTCGGTTCGTCCGCGAGTGCCGGAATCGAAACGGTGAAGAAGTTCTCCCCGTTGTCGGTGATGGACTTGCCGTTGAACTCGAGCAACGGGGTGATGGTGTTGGCGATACTCTCTTCGGCGTAGCGTTTGCTCACCAGCATCGCAACCCGCATTGGCTCGCTGGCGGCGACATACGCTTCCACGCGTGCCAGCAACGGCACGTACACGGGACCGACGTCACGGATGTCGCCAATCACATGCCAGAACAGCCCGCTGTCCGACAGCGAGGTCAGTGTGTTGTCGGCGAACCCGGGGTTCATCACCAGGATCTGCTTGGGCAGCGCGTGGTCGACGAAGAAGCGCTTGTTGTCCGCGCTGGGCAGATGGGAGAGGATAGCGGGCACCGCCAGGTCGTCGGCCAAATGGGTGGCGCCGGCTTCGACCAGCGAGGGGTCGTTGCGGCAAACCACCGTCACCAGCGGCCTGAGCTTTCCGAGCGGCCCGCCAGGTAGACCGCCCACCGAGCCGTTGAACTCGTCCACCGCGAGGCGGACGTTGAGCGTCGACATTTGCGATAGCGGAGCCGCCGCCGGCACGTTCAGGAAAGCCCCGAAGTAGACGGCATTTTCGTGTTGGTAGTCGCCGAACACCAAGGGACACGCTTCGGTCTTCAGTGGCACGCAGTCTTCGCCGCGGACCAAGCAGGCATAAGGTTCACCGAGGTGGGCCGCGACACACTCGGCGTTCGAGACGCACCCCTTCAGGCTGCTCGTGTCTCCGCCAGCACCCTCCCCGCCGTTCGAGCCGACGCTCGACGGGGGCGGGAGGCACGACCCGGAGCGGCACTCCAAGCCGGCAAAGCTCGGCCCAAGCGCTTCGCAGTCGCGCGTGGTTTGACACTGCGAGGTTTCTAGTTCGAGAAAGGCGCTGCAGCCCACCGGCGCCATCACCGCTGCAAGCAGTAGAGAAGTTCGACCAAGCCTGAAAGGGTTCATCGGGTTTTCGTTCCGGTGCGTTGCACGGTTAGCGGCTCGCTCGGCTTCGCTGAGTTGCCGTGGACTAGCGCTTGCCGTGGTCGCTGGTAACTCGTGCGCGGTGCACTAGCCGCCGCCTTCGGGGGGTGCAGCGGGGACGCATTCACCCTCGGGCAGGGTCTTGGTTAGGCCCGCTGCAGCATTATGGACGGCGCGCCCTTTCACGGACTTAATGCGCTTCTTGATCTTGTCCTTCTTCTGCGGGCTGACCTGGTCGGGCTGACCATCGTGGCGGTCAACGATGGACATGAACAGAGCCATGCTGGCATCGAAGTCCGCGTCAGACAGGTCGCTGCTCTGCGACGCTGGTAGTAGGCCGTAGCTGTCCTTGCCCAGAGAAGAACTCTCGTCGGGGCAACTCAGGACCTCGCTGCGATACCAATCGGTTGCGACTAGTACGAAATCGTTCACCTGGCTCAGCTGCTCGGGGTCCGCCAAGACCAGCGGCATCAGGTAGCCGCCCACGTCGCAGTTCATCGACAGCTCGAACGCATATTCGCTCGCGATCCCGAACGAGAAGTCGTAGGGGACGGGGGCGCCCGCGTCATCGACGCAGATGGACTCTTCCACGACCGCCCCGCCTCCCGAACCGCCTTGCGGCGCACCTGCAGTCGACGCCGTGCCGCCGGTGGCTTGAGCGCCACCGCTCGCCTCCGCACCCGCGCCACCACTCGCCTCCGCACCCGCGCCGCTGGCGCCCGCAACCGCTACGCTGCCGCCGGTTTCGCCGCCCTCCTGCGCACCGCCCGCGCCGGGCGTTCCGCCCTCTTCACGGCTGGGGCTACCCGCGCTCGCACTGGTCCCACCCTTGCCTGTCACTTCAGTCGTGCCGCCCTCGCCAGCCTGTGCGCCAGTGGCTGGCTCGCCGCCGCTATTGGTCGAGCTCGCGCCACCGCTCACCGCTGCTCTACCGCCGGAGCTCGACGCTTCAGTGTCGAGCGGCGGGGCCTCGTAATTCTTATAACAGCCCGCGGTGGCCAAGGCCAAGGCAACGCCTGCAAGTCGAAGACCGGCGCGGGAACGATATCTCGAAGTAGTGTTCATATTGATTGAGTCTTGGTTCGAAGGCTTGAGTCAGTTTCGGGGCCTTGAGAGCAGGGCGCATGGGGTGAGCATCGGTTTGCCCGCGCAGAGAGCGGCGGACCCGATGGCGCAACTTCCGACGAGCTCGCTGAGCCATCCGGAAGCCCTGGAGGACTAGTGCACCGCCATTGAGATGCGAGGAATTTGCGGTGCACTAGCACTGCCGTTGTTGTCTTCTGTCAGTCTGCCCGCAGGTCGCGGGGGACCTGCAGCGCTTGCGATGGTTTGGTGGAGCTCATCCGCGGCGCACTAGTACAGCAAGCAGCGCAAGCTGCCGTAGTACGCCTGACAGTACCGGCCAGTATAGTTCACGCCCGTCGCGTAGCTGAGCTTGCAGAACGTGCCGATGGTGGATCCGGTCGGACAAATGCCAAACGCATTCGCGCTGACGCCGGTAGCGCTCACGGTGATGCTGGCCGGAGCATTCGTGCTGCCGTCACCCGGCGGGTCGATGATGTCCTTGTTCCCAATGCGCTTGATCAGGGGGCACTCTTTGCCGAACTCCTGGTGAACGTCGCGCCACGACGCGTAGTTCGTGGCGCCGGCGAACACCTCGTTGGAGGTCGTGTCGACCGTCGTTGAGCCGCCCGGGGTCCACGCAGGAATCGCCGTGCAAGCGGCCACCTCCGGGCCCATCCCGAGCATCACGTAGTCGGGCAGGCCCGAGACCTTGGCCAGGGCTTTCGCCACAGAAGCACGCGCGTCCGGAACGGTGTTGATGATCTCGAGGTCACCGGCGATCAAGTCCGGCAGGTTCGGCCCCACGATCGCGCCGCTGGCGTCCGTAGAGAGCCGCGTGAGCGGGTAGTTGGCAAGCCAGCTGTCCTTGACCAGCTGCGCGACGAGTACGTCTTTGGCAGTAGCTTGGTTGCACTGTCCAGGCGGGAGCGCCTGCGAGAGTGCATCGACCGACTCATTGTTTTCCGTGCCGACGGCGCAGCCGAGCGACAACGCGGTAAGTGCTGCCAAGAGGTAACTAGCGGTCGTGATTCGTAGGTGGTTCATTCAATCCCTTTGGTTCACGCGGTGGAGGCGCCACGCAGCGCCCAACTCCCTAGTGCAAGCGCAGTGCCGGACCGCACGGCTCGCCTTCCCCGCGTAACTAGCTGAACGCCGACGCTCGATCGGCGCAAGTTCCAGTGCGGCCGCCGCCGCGGAGTTCCGTCCGCACGCTTGGTTCACTCGAAGTGAAGCCGCCTTCACCTCGAGTCACGCGCAGATGCACTGCGGCGTTTTCCGCAGGTTGGGTGAGCTCGGGTAGGCACAACGCTGCGCAATCCGTCGTGAGAGGCTTTAGAAGCCCAAGCCTGCGCCGCATTTGGTGTGCATGAGCACTTGGCGTATGTCCCGCTTCACAATGTACCTGCGCGGAACGCAGAGCGGGCACGCGGTCGCGCTGGCCGCGTGCTGCCTGTCGCTCTCGTGCTCAGCGGCGCCGACCGCGGACAGCGAGGGCAGCGCGCAGCGGAGTAGCCTGGTGGCGGGGCAGCTCTCGTCGGAGGAGCGTGACGCCGTCGTCTTCATCCGCGCCAATCACGCGGACGGCACCTTCGACGACTGCTCTGGGACGCTGCTTTCGCCGAGTGTAGTTCTCACCGCCAAGCACTGCGTCACCCTCGTTCAAGCAGGCAGCTTCATCTGCAGCGGCGCCGGCGTCCTTCTCGAGAATGGCCAAGGGGGTGGTCTGTTCGGCGCGAAGATCGAGCCAGCGCGGATCGAGATCCACACGGGTGCGGCCCCTCTGGGGGCTGCCGCGGCGCACGCGCGAGCGACCTTCAGCACGGAGACCGGTGACGCGTGCCACGACGACGTCGCCGCAATCGTATTGGACACGCCTATCGAGCGGCCATCCTACCCTCTGCTGCGAAGCGCACGAGCGACGCTGGCGGGCGAGACGGTCATGCTCGTCGGCTACGGCGCGAAAGCGCGAGGTGCGCTGATCGAGCGCCGCGAGCTCCCTGATGTCCGTGTGATCGACGTCGGGGTCGAACAGACACCCCCTAGCCCCAGCGCAATCACGCCGCCCCGCACCTTCTCCGTCGCAGGCGGCACCGCCTGCTTCGGCGACAGCGGTGGACCGGCGCTCGCCATGGAGACCGGCGCGCTTCACCGGTGACTGTCTGGCACCTGAGAGCCGCAACACGTTCATGCTCGCGGCAAGCTTCACCGACCTGTTCGAACTCGCTTTCGCAGAGGCGGGTGAACACCCCACCCGAGAACTGCCGAGTGCATCGCCCCCGGACGGTGCGGCGGGCGGCCCAGGCGGGTTACCGGACGAAGAGCGCGCTCGACACGAGGTGGTCAAGTGCTCGTTGGGACGAACGCCACCGCCTCCCCTCCCGCTCAGCGCCGCGCTCGTGCTTGGCCTGCTGGCAGGGCTCAGCCGCCGCGCGAGGCGGCGCGCGTAGTCGCTGCCCTCGCAGCATTGGTTCAGCCGCCGCCGCGACCGGGGCCTTTGCGCGGCCGACTGATCCCCAGGCGATCCATACGATTCATCAACGTGCGTCGCGAGATGCCGAGAAAGCGTGCTGCCTCGGTCTGGTTCCCTGCGGTGCGTTCCAAAGCCTCCTTGACCCGGCGCAGCTCGCGCCGCTCGAGCTCCGCGCGCACCACCGACGTGGGAAGCTCCTCGGCCGGAAAGGCCTCGCCCAACTGAAACTTGATCGAGCCCGTCTCTGAAGCACGGGGATCCTCCTCGACCGGCGGAGGAGTCGGGGCACCAGCGAGCATCAGCTCCTCCGGCTCCACTAGCCCGCCCTGGCTTACCAGCGCCACCCGCTCGATGACCGACTTGAGCTCGCGCACGTTTCCGGGCCAGTGGTGCGCGCGCAGAGCCGCCAGCGCCGCCTTGCTGAGGCATAGGTCCTTGGCTGCCGGGCAATTAGCAGCAAAGTGGCGCGCCAGCTCCTCGATGTCGCCAGGACGCTCGCGCAGCGGCGGAATCGCAATGGTGAGCCCGTTCAGGCGATAGAACAGGTCCGCGCGGAACGCGCCGCGCGCCACCTCGCCCTCCAAATTACGGTTGGTCGCCGTCACGATGCGCACGTCCACGCTCGTAGGACGGACCGAACCGAGGCGCTGCACGTCGC
>Ga0247764_1000944_pt1 | contig 10185 bp, 7 predicted proteins | sample UWRJL051202B4_FD_179932 | JGI IMG/M metagenome (GOLD analysis project Ga0247764, IMG submission 179932) | Plant litter microbial communities from Arlington Agricultural Research Station in Wisconsin, United States - UWRJ-L051-202B-4 | ecosystem: Environmental > Terrestrial > Plant litter >...
CACCTGCAAAAAAGCTTTTTGTGTAGGCCGCTTCCATGTGCAGGTCCAGTGCTTCTTTAGATTGAAAGACCTCGAAAAAGACGAGCGTATTCGGCTCATCCTTTTTCCGTGTCTGATAGAAAAACTCACAGCCCGGTTCAGCCAACGTCGGCCCGAGTGTGGCATTCGATAATGCTATTACTGTATCGACGTATTCTGCCTTAACCGGTATTTCTGCCAGGATAATGATCTTGGTAATATTCATACAGCAGCATTTTTAAAAAGTAGGAAACAGCTCATCATGCGATTTGCGCACTTTGGCCAACGAGGCAAATTCATCGTCGGGAGAGCGATAGCCGAGCGCGAACAGTAATGTCGATTGCAAATTGTGCTCTTTAAGACCGAGAATTTCGTCAAGTTGTCCGTGGTCAAAGCCTTCCATAGGCGAAGCATCAATGCCGGCTTCGGCGGCAGCGCTTATAAGTACTCCCACGGCTAGGAAGGCCTGCTTCTCCGCCCATTCAATCTTTTGTGCAGGAGACAGCAACGCCAGACGGGAGTTGACAAATTGTTCACGTGCCTCCAGATTCTTGCGCTCCGTTTTTCTGGCAAGCGCGGCGGCGTCGATGTATTTCTTTACCGTTTCCTCACTGATGTTGGTGTCTACAGCAACGACCAGTATATGCGAAGCGGTTGTAATCTGAGGCTGCCCGAAGGCCGCGCGACTTATTTTCTCAAGAATAGCAAGATCCTGAACGTGAATGAATTTATAGGGCTGCAGTCCGTAAGAAGATGGTGCAAGTTGTACCGGGCCAAGCAGATCTACTACCTGGTTTTGCGTCAATTTCCTGGACGTGTCGTATTTCTTGGCAGCGTACCGCCATTCAAATGCTTTAATAAGTGACATAAAATTGGAAGTGATTTCCTCTGTTTGTAATTTTAATTTCAACTTGCAAGTGAACAAAGGTAAATGCATTAACTTGCTATTTGCAAGTGAATTGATATAAATAATTATGAAAGAGATAAAACCGCGTTCAGGGTGCCCTGTAAGCTATACTTTAGACTTCTTTGGCGACAAATGGTCGCTACTGATTATACGTGACATGGTATTGGAAGGCAAGATAAGCTATGGCGAGTTTCTGAATTCTGACGAGAAGATAGCGACGAACATACTGGCCGACCGATTGGGGATGCTGGAGGCTAATGGCTTTATTACAAAAAGGATAGCGCCTGATAAGAAGTCGAAGTTTGTGTATAGCCTTACCGAGAAGGGCATTTCGCTCGTACCCGTAATCATTGAAATATCACTGTGGGGTTCACAATTTCATCCACCTGAGGAGGAGAAAAAGCTAATCAATGCAATAAAAAAAGATCGCACCGGAACAATTTTACGTATACAAAGTAATTTGAGGAAGAAGCTTAAAGAGCAAGCATTAAGTAACCGTCTCATAGGGTGAAATAAGCCTACCTGTATAACCAAGGTATTGTTAGTTAGAGGTATGTTTTTTGAAATCAACAGGCGTTTTGCCTACTACCTTCTTAAACAGTCTTGAAAAATAGGATAGACTTTCAAAGCCAAGTGAGAAAGCTATTTCAGATACATTCTGTTCGTTATACATAAGACGATTTTTTGCCTCTCCTATAATCAGGTATATGCACGAGCGCCTGATTTCCCTCGAGCGACTTCGAGACGTTGCGGCAAAATTTTCAATTTGAATGCAGAAACGGCAGAAATCCGGTTTAATATGGTGATTATAGCCGACTGAATCTGGTGGAGGTACCTGCGCCAACACTGGAAGAAGGACAATTGCTGGTTCCCGTCTCAATAGCAGCTGTAAACCCAGTGGATGATACGGTTAGGAGAGGTTTAATTCCACAGACAAAAACCCCTATGATACCGGGTAACGAAGCAGTGGGTATCGTGGTAGACGGTAATGAAGCATTTCCATCACAAACGAGAGTAATTATCTCCAGCTTCGATCGAAAAGGTTTAATCCGCGGTATTCGTACAGACGGGACTTGGCAGCAATATCTTGCCCTGTACCCGGACGAACTTATCCGTATTCCTGATTCCGTCAATGATGCGGAAGCTGCAGCGGTCTTTGTTGCGTTTTTCTCCGCACAAGCATGCTTGAACAAGGCGGATTTTAGCGAAGACAAGAGTGTACTGTCTCTTGGTGTTGGAGGGGCTGTAGGCAATGCCACAGTTCAACTTGCAAAGGCCTATGGAAGCCAGCTGGTAATTACCACAGCTGGCTCCACGGCAAAGGCACGTATCGCTGAAACCGCAGACTACAGCAACATCATCGACCTGGAGAAAGAAAAACTTAGCGAAGGTGTCCGGCGGATCACGGGCGGGCGTGGCGTAGACATTGTGATAGATAGCGTCGGTGGTTCGCTTACCGGAGATGCCATCCATTCGCTTGCGAGAAATGGAGTTATCGTCAATATCGGCTATTCCGCAGGGACAAAATTTACAGCAGACCTGACAGACTTTGTTTGGAAAGGTCTACAGATGCGCGGCGTAAGTTCGTCAGGTTGGTTTGGCCAAGATGAACAACGCGCTGTCCTACATCAATTTCTGCCTTTGTTGAAAAACGGAAGCATCCGGCCATTGGTAGCGCGAATATTCGATGCACGCGAAGCCGCTGAAGCGCAACGCTATTGGGTAGAAGAAAAACCATTTGGCAAAGTATTGCTGCGCTGGTGACCCTATATTCCATGGGTTCGGGACTTCGCCAGATACCCCTGATAGGACGATCTGATTTGCCGTCAGATTGTCCTATCTTTCTCCCGTAAATCAATAGTAAATATTATCCCGATTTAGCACTTGCCGATGCGATGAGCAAACCGATTAGATATCCTTAAAACCAAATCAATTGGATACATTTTTACTCCTCATTCACTGTATACCTTAGTTATAAACCAAGTAAGCGGCGTGCCCACCCTAAGAAGGATAAGGTCAATTAATATTCTCCCAGATTATACGGCGGAATGCATTCACGCATAAACGTCACGCCATTATCAAAAGTTAGTTGACATGGTCACCGCTTTCCACCTTTCAAATTCCTGATCTACCATTTTTCGTTTTTCCGTCACAACCATATAAGCGTCGGGGCCCATCAATAGATGCACCGGTGGATTCGGCTCCTCTACTATCTTTAAAATCGCTGACACAAGTTTATATGGGTCGCCAGGCTGTTTACCGTTCATCTCTCGCATGGCGGCTTCCATTGCTTCCATATTATAAGCCGAAATTCTGTTTTTCGCCACCATAGACGACCCTTCAGCCAGAAAGTTGGTTCTGAAATAACCCGGGGCTACAACTGTTACTTTTATTCCAAAAGGTTTTACTTCTTCCGCCAACGCTTCTGATAGCCCTACCACTGCAAATTTTGCCGCGTGATAGCTGGCCGCATTGCCAAATCCCCTATATCCAGCCACCGAAGAGAAGTTAATAATATGTCCGGATTGTTGCTTTCGCAAGTGTGGCATCACCGTCCGAATTACGTTTACCGTACCAAAAAGATTGACATCGATTGTTTGACGAAACTCTTTGTCAGAAAGCATTTCCACAGCACCTAAAATAGCATAACCGGCGTTGTTCACCACTACATCGAGTCGTCCAAATCTGGCCACTGCTTTTTGTATAGCATCTTTCACACTGTCTTCGTTGGTCAAATCTACAGTAAGAGCCAATAAATTGTCGTGCTCGATATCAAAATGCTTCCTAATATCCTGAGCATTGCGAGAGGTAGCAGCTACCTGATACCCACTAGCCAGCAACGATTTAATAAACGCGAGGCCGAAGCCCTTGGATGCGCCCGTGATAAACCAAACCTTATTTTTCTGTTCCATCTAAGTAATTTAATATCGCAAAACTAGCATCGAGCCGCTTTTTCAAATTATGCAGATGAAACAATTTCTTATGATATAGAAGTATGCTGTTGTCGGAAATGCTGGGGCGACTGCCCTGTCTGTCTCTTAAAGAAGATGTTAAAATTGGACGCATGTCTGAACCCCAAGCAATAGCCAATTTCAGTAATGTTCGAGTTACTGTGTATGAGTAGCGACTTTGCCTCTTTTAGTGTTCGCATGGCCAGGTGTTCGGAGGTTGTTTTACCAGTCACATTCTTTAACACTCTGTTCAAATGATTGATATGCACAGAAAGCCGTTCCGCAAATTCACCAGCGTTCTTCAGTTGAAGGGGCCGTTCAGGAGAAACAATCGAAAATTGTGTTTCCAGTAATTCGGCAAACAGATTAATTATACGTATGGCGGAGCTAGCAGCTTGTGTACTGTTACGCGGCTCCAACTTCATTGCTTCGTGGATAACGATCTGGATATAGCTGCGCATCAGTTCATATTTATTAACGTAGTTAGATTGCATTTCAGCTAACATTTGTTCGAAAATACACTGTAGGAATCGCTCAGCCTTGGCATCCAGTTCGAAAATGGTCGAAATCCTATTAAATCGCGCCAATTCTTCAAGAAAATGGTTTGAATTTTTGCCAGCTACCTCGACTTTTAAGATTAAGAATGCTTGCGATTGATTTCGTAAGCATTTTTTCGTTTATGAATGATTCGTATATTTTTGAAGGTTTTTTCTGACTAGGGGTCCAACGAAACAAAAGGTTGATCACTGTATTTCATTTCTTGACCCATCAGCACTATCAATCGGAGTCAGTGGCCTTTATAAGTTGATTTGGATATGACGGATTTTATTAACGAAATACCAGCTTCCAAGTAATGGTAATTTGCTTTTCGGAAGCATGCTAGAGAGATACAGACTAGATTAAGCAATTTTAAATATTTTATCAAAAGCGAGTCGAAAGAATGAAACCCAAAATTTTTATTGGTTCCTCTGTAGAAGGACTAAACGTCGCGTACTCCATACAACAAAATTTGCTATTCGATGCGGAATGTACAGTGTGGAACCAAGGTATTTTCGAGCTGTCAATGACATCAATAGAGTCGTTGGTGAATGCCTTAGACGCCAGTGATTTCGCGATTTTTGTTTTTTCTCCTGATGACATCGCCAAGATTAGAAATACTACTCACTCCGTTGTAAGAGATAATGTAATCTTCGAATTCGGATTATTTGTAGGGAAACTGACTCGGCACCGGGTATTTTTCATCATACCAGAAGGGTCAGATTTGCATTTACCGACTGATTTCGCTGGTATAACGCCTGGGAAATACCATGCGACTCGGGAGGACGAAAATTTGCAAGCAGGAACTGGAGCAGTATGCCACCAGATAAGAATGCAAATTAAAAAAATCGGGGTACTACATTTGCCATCAGTTGGGCCTGAAATTGCCGCTGAACTTCCGCAGAACGATAGCTCGATCCCAGACAAAGGCAGCGACTGGGTGGACTACCTCGTGAAAGATGATTTACCTCAGGCAATTGCTAAACTTGAAGACCGAATTGGCAAAGAAGAGGATACGGATAAATTATTTCACCTTAAAAGCTGGAGAGCGTATTGCCACCTCCGAATAAATCCGCGGGTTGGGGTCAAAGATTTAGAGGGTGTGTTCGCTGACCTTCCGGATTCGCCTGAACTGCATTTGCAAATTGCAAATATGTTCTCTTGGGAAGAGTATGATGAAAAGGCTATTAAGGTCTTAGAAACCTCGGTGCAAAAATTTTCGGAGAGGACTGACCTAAAGGTAAGACTAGCCGAATTATATAAACGCGCATCGGGTAAGAATAAAGCAATTGAGTATCTATCTTCGCTCCAACCGGAAGAGAATATTCCAATTGCGTTGGCGTTGAGTGAAATCTATGAGGGCGACAAGTCCTACGATTTAGCGCGAAATATTATTCATAAAGCGTATATGAGTTTTCCCAATGACGAATTTATTCGATATCGATATGCGAAAATATGTATTGAGATCGGTGAGCCTAAGGCCGCACTATACTTATTTAATGGTTTGAGCTCTGACTTTCCGAAAAAGACCGAATATCCTGGTTATATCAGTAATTGTTGCGTTCTGTTAGACTTAAACGACTTTGCATTGACTTATCTAAAAAAAGCAAACGAACTTTCCGGAGGAAAGGAACAATGGATAATTGCAAATATTGGGAATGTTTATAAAAACCGTGGATTTTACACCGAGTCTTTAAAGTATTTTGAGGAAGCTTTAACTATAGACAAAGGGCACGAGTTTACCCACGATCGAATGGCCACAGCATTGAAGAAAAAAACAGAGGAACGTGATCAGTATGAGAAGTTGATTGTCGAAGGAAGGCATTCAATAAAAAACTTTAATCCAGAAGAATCGAAAAATCTCCAGGACGATGAAGCAGGGATTCAAAATTGAAGAAATGGATATTACCTGTATTAGCCCTCTGCTAGATTTGAAGATTTCTACACGGCCCTTTCGTCGAGATTTGTCGAGAACTGTAAAACAAGTCTAAGACCTTTTTACAGGCTTTAGACTTGGAAAATCTTCAATTTGTATGCAGAAACGGTAGAAATTCGATTTAATCGAGCTAATTCTTCAAGAAACTGGTTCGAATTTTTGCCAGTCGCCCCGACTTGACGGATCTAAATTTCCATCAGAACGTCCAGTCTTTTTTTGCCTGACTTGCTGATATCCTGCAGCATCAGGACAGAGTTAAGCTCAATGGTTCGAAAATGATTTTCTTGTTTAACACCGAATCAAGGATAAGCTGCTTGCTGGCCAAGTCAGAATCCTGGTAATGGGATTGTCGTTTCGCGGAGATCCTCGGCCTTTCTCCTCATTTCTCACCAAAGGTTGTCTATATTTTCCGCAAGGCCGAAGAAATTACAACCAAGATGTGGTCTTAAAAGTCAAATCAATAAAAAATTCGAATAGAAAATAGCAAGAAAATTCATTGGTGGCAAAAAATCTACCGACAGTTGATTTGGCTTACCATAACATATTGAATGTTCGAAGCTTTGGTATACTAAGTCCGTATCTAAAATCCGTGTTCCTGGCCCTGAGAGAGAAACCCCTAAGTGGACTACGCCGCTTCGAAATTGGCCCTTGGTTGTGAATCAATTTATTAACATTCTTCGGAGAGAGGTTCAAAATATAATCCCTTTATGCAGTTACTTAGACGCGCCAATTACACACTCAATTAGGTAGTGTCTTGCAAAGGCAAGGACAATTTGCTAATTTAGATTTATAGAGCCCATCTAGTCGCCATCCCTATGGCGGTAGATGGGCTTTTTTCATTTTACCTACCCCAACCATATGAATGACACCACTCCGGTTGCCGACGGCTCCTCGTCCGGCAGCAAAATGCTTATCCGCATAATATATGCATTTATAATTAACGTCGTACCCGGCACGGTCGTAGAGCGATTGATCCAACTAATCTGCCGCAAAATAAACATGTGCTATTATCACCCATGTCGCCGGATCGCAGTCAATACACTATTTCTATTAATTGTCAACTCATTATTATCAGTAGGCTATTCCCAAGACCTGGTAAGTACGCAGATTCACTACCAACACGCCCTTGTTACAAAAATGCTTGCTGACGAGTACTTTCTACAGACGAAACCCGACAGCGCATTAAAATACTATAAAGAGGCCCAGGCAGAAATTCCATTTCTATTACCAAAGAACGACAATCCCAGCCAGTCTGCGATTGAACTCCTGGACAAGGATATAAAATATCGGCTGCTACTCCTGACCCACAACCTGCAATTTTGGGGGTTAAATGCCTCGCTCCAATCCGTGAATCCCGTACAGTCGTACAATACGCTAATAGCAAACATAGACGACCTCCAGGAAAAGTATTCCGAAATAGAACTATTGTGTAGCAAACTGAAAGACGATGCACACCAACTCAGTGAGGTTGAAGCGTTAACCGTATGGAACGAGAATAAAATAGAAGTCCATGAGATCGATCGGACAAAATATGAGAATCTTGTACGCTTTGAGCAAAAGTTGAGAACCGAGACTTTGGCCCAGATTCAGTCAAACCTGTTGCAACAACAGCGAATTGACGCGGAGAGTCAACAAATGATGGCGGAGATATCAAGACAGCAACAGACCTTGAACACCTCCATTCTGAAATTCGTAGCTTCATCTGTAGACATGCCGATTGATCCAACCTCAATATCCCTTGACAAGAATTTAAATGAGAACCTACTGCGCATCGGAAAGGAATATATGAACTTGAACGATGTAGAATTTATCAGGCAAATTCGGGAATCCTCAAAAGTTCTCACCGATGTCGCTAAAATGTACTACTACGGCGACAGTGTTCTTCAGGAAGTGAAGCAAATGGAGAAAAGCGGTCGAGCCATTGCAGAATTGGTTAAAAAGCCAACCGTGGATAAACTGATAGCCGTCGGATCCACTTTGTACGAGAAGCTACCCCAAGAGCAACAGGCGAAATGGAAAACCATTGTGCAAACTCAGAAATCCCTCGCCATGTTGTCAACGCTAAGTTATGATATCGAGGCGCTTAAAAAGTCAATTATAAGGGCAACCATCATGCAGCTAAAATCACAGGGGAATTACACACTTTTTGAAAAACACCTCAAAGACGGGGTGAGTGACCTCGATAACTTATACAAAACTTTAATGACGGATCTCCCATATGTAAATGACATATCGATCAAGGACCTGAATCAAACAATCAATCAAATAGCCCGAGTTTATACGAACGACTTTGTTCGACTCCTACCCGAGCAAATGAAAATAGAAATTTCGAAAAAACTTAAAATAGAAGTTGATGAATTAGCAGCTTTTATTGAGTCAGGAAAACTGGAAAAATATACATTATTCGACAAAGTAAACAAGCAAATCATATTGACAGGTGATACGCTGAATCTGAACCGTATTCTCAAGTCATTGGCGCTGCATCATGTAAAGCGTACAAACGATCAACTTTCGGGCAATTTGACTGCGCTCTTCAAAACGACAGCTTCAGACGCGTTCATGAACGCAACGAAAATGGATCTGACAATTTCCAATCGCACGATTGAACTACTGAGTTCCGAAATATTCTCCGGTATCGAGGGGGTAGCCATGAGTAAATTAAAAAACCAGCTATTCGACGAGACGATGTCCGGACTATCCGAACAAGTTCGACAATCGGTTATTAAGAGTATGGCCGAGTTCCGTGTTGGCATGGCATTCGTTGCGGAAACCAAGGAGTCAGCGCCCATCATCGAAAACCTCAATGTCCCAGAAACTCCATCCCCCGCGAATGTCGGAGATCAGGTTGCCAATATGGCGCTCCGCGCTGGTCTTTCTTACTATGCTCCTGCGTTGGTCGGTGCACTCAGTATTCTAGATCAATGGAACCAACTTAAATTACTGATTAGTCGTCAGAACCGTCTCGTAAAAGAATACCAAAACCTGCTTTTGGAACAAATGCATCTTGAAAAGCAGCAAACTCAAGGGTTAGTTAATATAGCGATTGCGAAAGCAGAAGAGGAGGTGTCGATCTTGATGAAGAAGGCCCATAATGACCAGCTGAAGGTGTACTCTTCTATGATCGAAAATAAGCTGACAGCTATGACCGAAAACCGGGCAAAGGTTTCCCTGAGAATCGGCCTATACTACTATCTCACAGAACAAGTTCAATCAGATCTCTTCACGCTAAATAAAGCGCTGAACCTTTGGTATAATACGAGTATTAAGGATTTAGTGACATCCGATCCGCAAAATATACGTTATGCCTTGGACAGCGACATCCTGTTGTTCGATTGGCTCAATACTTCCATAGAGTCCGAGCGCGCAAACCTGGATTCTCTATCGGTACACTGGACCCGAATCAAATCATTAATAAGAAATAATTGCCCGATGTGCATCTCTGGCGGGAAGATCACTTTGGTCCAGCAAACACCGAGTATCAAGCTCTCATCGCTTATCTCTGAAGTTAAATGGAAACAATTCAAAGACTGGCAACGCTCTGGATCCCCACAGCCCTTTGAATTCAGTATAAGCATTCACCCCGGTTTGGAACTGGTAAATGTCGACCATAACAATGTAAGGATAGTGTCTACCCGGATGGGAGGAGTCGAGAAGAGAGGCGACCAGCTTGTTCCGGTCCCACTGACAAACCAATTCACACTAACACATTCAGGGGTATCCTATTTAAAACATGACAACACCTTTAGACAAGATATCTTAACGTTAACCAACAGCGCTAGTATCTCCGATGGATACACAAATGACCACCCCTCTGTTGTTGGAAATGATAATTGGCC
>Ga0247764_1000945_pt1 | contig 10169 bp, 9 predicted proteins | sample UWRJL051202B4_FD_179932 | JGI IMG/M metagenome (GOLD analysis project Ga0247764, IMG submission 179932) | Plant litter microbial communities from Arlington Agricultural Research Station in Wisconsin, United States - UWRJ-L051-202B-4 | ecosystem: Environmental > Terrestrial > Plant litter >...
TTCAGTATCGAGCTTGTATTCAAACTTGTAGGTGCCGTACTGATGTTTCCATTCAAATTATTCGGCGCACGCTAAGATCGCTTACAACCGTGCATATATAGGAATAACGATGAAGACACCATAACCGGCTTCATCGTTATTCATCATACAGCGCTCAGCGCATTACTTCTTCTTATCACTATCGTCGCCAGCTCCGCCTTTACCACGGCGGCCACCACGCTGGTCACGCTGTGTCTTCCTGAACTCCGCCCACTTCGTTTGTTGTTCAGGTGTCAGCACCGTCTTGATCTCTGCTTCGGATGCATCCATCAGTTTTTTGGTTTCCGCGCGGGATGCCTCTTTCGTTAACGTCGTATCCTGGCGCACCTTAGACTGGCTCTCAGCAAACTTCAGATAAATGGCTTTTACTTTTGTATACTGATCATCGTTAAGCGAAACCTCTGCCTTCATACGGTCTGCGCGGCGTGCCGCCATTGCCTCCGGGGTAGCCTTTGCCTTGTTCGGCACACCACGGCGATGGCCCCTCTGGGCAAACATCACTGTGCTCATCATCAGCAACAGCGCTACCAACATTACACTCTTTTTCATGGCTTTTTTCGTTTTAATTGTTTTGTACGGATTAGACTACGCACAAGGCGCAAGGATTAATGGGCTCCTTTTTTTTTCGATAGCCAGTCATCGTATTCCTGCCATATGGCCTTTGTCGTAGACCAAATGATGCTATTCAGCCCCAACAGCCTGTTAGCCCGCATAGTGGAATACAAATAAATTGCAACGGAACCGCCGGCATGTAAAATGATGTTAATATTGGAGAAACAAACCATACACCCATGGCACAAACTTTTGCAGATATAATAAACGACAACAAGCCCACGCTGGTGGATTTCTACGCCGAATGGTGCGGTCCCTGTAAAATGATGAAGCCCATCCTGGAAGACCTTAAATCTAAAATCGGTGACCAGGCAAAGATCATTAAAGTGGATGTCGATAAAAATCCGGCGGTATTAAAAGCTTACCAGATTCAGGGCGTACCGACACTTGCTCTTTTTAAAAATGGCGAGCTTAAATGGCGCCAGGCAGGCGTGGTTCCTACCGAACAGCTGAAGCGCGTTATCGAGCAGCATATTTAAAAGCTACCGGGATGGCGTAAGCTTATAAAACACGCGGTAGATATCTGAACGCCCTAAATTGCGATCGGCCCGCTGTGAGCTGAAGTATAACACGCCCGGATGGTTGTAGTCTACCGTGCAGCCAAAGTCCCAATGATCGGCAGTGCTGATTGCTTCGCATCGTTGAGGCTCACTATAGGTGTTCTTTGTTTTATACGACACATAAAGATCAACAGCGTCGTTCCCGCCGCGATCTGAAGCAAAGACAATAGTGCGCCCATCGTCGAGCCACACCGGGTCAAAATCGTCGCCTATAGAATTCAGTATAGTACCGGTGTGCTTCGGCGCGGACCATGAATTACCGCGGCGCGTAGCGATGAAGATATCGTGCCTGCCCTTGCCTCCACGGCCATCCGTACAAAACATAAGCTGTTTCCCATCTGCCGACACAACAGGTCCCCATTCGTTGCCGGCACTGTTAATACCTTTTCCAAGGTTAACCGCTTCGCCGTACCGTTGTGTAGCCATATTGTATGAAACAAAATACAGATCATCGCCACCAAAGCCTCCGCGCCGGTTCGAAAAGAAGTATACACCCGAACCATCCGGCGCAAAGAAAGGATCGAAGTCGTTACTATCAGAATTGAAGGTTGCGGGAGCCGCCACGCTCCACCGGCCGTTCTCCAGCGTACTCTGCCAAATATCCCAGCCGCCATGCCCTTCCGCCTCTCGTCCGATCACGCCCCATAAGATATGCCGCCCATCAGGACTAAAAGTCAACTTAACATCGGCGTTATCCGTGCTTACCAGGTACGGATGCACAAGCTCGGGCACACTGGTAAACACCAGTTGCGCCTGCAAGCCCAACGGAACGCATAAAACAAAAAACAGTATATATACAGATCGATTCATACGAATACACTAAAATAAAAAAAGTCTGCCAAAGGGAGGCAGACTTCTCAACTCAGGTAGTAGCCAACAACTTTTTTTTACCCAATTATTTCACGAGGAAAGACCCGGCGAAAATTTTACGATTACGAAAAATACTTTGTCACACCCGGCGTCGCCACAGGGTAGAAGCCGTCAGGACCGGGCTTTACCGGCATGTCGGCATCCCACGCGTATACAGCCGGCTGAAGACTGATACCGGAATTCAATACCTTATCCCACTCCATCACCTCGCCGGAATATGTAGCCATACGACCCATTACAGCAGTCATGGTAGATTTAGCACCATTCTCAGCATCGGCAAATTTATACTCTCCCTTGGCTATCGCGGCGAACAACTCGTCGTGCTCGGTCTGATAAGGATTGTTTTCACCAGCCTTATCGTATTTATAGAGCACTTTACCTTTGCTTTGGATCTCGGCGGCACCACATTTCACAACGCCTTTAGTACCTACAAACATTTCGTCTACGATAGAGTAGGTGCCCTTTATGTGGCGGCACTGGCTGTTCAGTATTGAGCCGTCGGCATAATGATATTCTACAAAGTGGTGATCATAGATCTCACCGTATTCTTTACCGGTGCGAACCTGGCGGCCGCCCATGCCTTGCGCCTTCACCGGATACGCTCCCTTGAACCAGTTCATTACATCGATGTTATGGATGTGCTGCTCGTTGATGTGGTCGCCACACAGCCAGTTGAAGTAATACCAGTTACGCATCTGATATTCCATCTCCGTCTGATTGGACTCACGCATCTTTACCCACACACCTTCATTGTTCCACCACACCTGTCCTGATGTGATCTCGCCGATCATTCCGTCCTTCACGCGCTTCAGCAATTCCCGATACGAGTTTTGGTAGTGACGCTGAAGCCCTACAACTACATTAAGCTTTTTGCGCTTGGCTATTTCCGCAGCTTCCAGTACTTTTTTAACACCCGCGGGATCTGTAGCCACGGGCTTTTCCATAAAGATATGTTTGCCTTGCTGTACGGCTTCGGCAAAATGAACAGGCCGGAATCCCGGAGGTGTGGCCAGTATTACCACATCGGCCAGCGGTATGGCTTTACGATAGGCATCGAAGCCCACAAACTTGTGCTCTTCTTTTACGGCTACACGGTCTTTTACACTCTTCTCATCTGCATCTTCGGTGGTCAATGCCGTATAGCAACTATCGAGACGGTCTTTGAAAGCATCGGCCATCGCTACCAGTTTTACATTCTGCTGGGTAAGCAACGCCTGCATGGCCGCGCCCGTACCACGCCCCCCGCAGCCGATAAGGGCAATTTTAATCGTATCGTCTACGCTGGACATATACGATGAAGCGCTTGACAGTCCCGGCAAAGCCATAAGGCCACCGGTAGCCAGCGCGGCATTCTTTACAAAATCACGGCGGGATAAATTCGTCTTGTCATGCATGTTTTCCTGGTTTAGGTTCAACGTTCAATATCGGTTTCAATTCCGCGTCTGTATATAGACACCTGGCCGCATCATTTCCCTAAACCGCTCTTATTTTAAATATGCCGCATAAAACTTTTCTATCTCTTCCTTCGTGGGCTGCTTCAGGGGACGAACAACCCGAAATCCCGTAAATACCCCATCAGTAAGCCACCAGCGGCTCTTCGGGATCTGCGGATCGCGTTTATTCCAGTCTGCCGACGATGCAATGCGGTTTGCACAACGACCTTCCTTTACCTCATCCAGGTATGAGCCTCCCCGCGTCACCCGGGGATATTTCGAGCCGGGCGGCACCGTAGGATCCACAGCGGCGTCCGCAAACTTATCATAGGCTTTTGGGTCATACTGATCCAGCGTCCACTCGCTCACATTGCCAAGCATGTCATATAATCCCAGGGCATTTGGCTTCAGCGCCTGAACCTTGTGGAATTTACCTTCGCTGTTGTCTTTAAAATATCCGTATGCTTCCAGGCTCCTGGGGTCACTGCCAAATGGATAGGCCGTTGTTGTACCTGCACGACATGCGTATTCCCATTCCGCTTCGGTGGGAAGCCTGTAAAATATCCCCGTTTGTGTATACAGCCAGCGGCAGTACATGAGCGCCGCGGTTTGACTGAGGCTGTTGGTAGGCTGCCGCGCATCGCGGCCCATGCCCCAGGTAAGATCTATATATTGTGCCGTAGGCCTCGATACTGCGTCTACCGGCACAGCCTTGGTTTGCGGCACATCCATATTTTTGAAAAAAGCATCCCACTCTGCAAAAGTCGCTTCATGCTCGGCCATCCAGAATGCCGATACCGATGTTTTGCGCTGCGGGCCTTCGTCATCGTCGCGGCCCTTCTCGCTGGCCGGGCTGCCCATCATAAACGTGCCCGGCTTAATGGGAATCATTTTGAACTTCACGGTCGTGCCGGGCACTGCCTGCTCATACGCTTTAAAATCCTGCGCGGCAGCCGGCAAAAACATCGCTCCTGCCAGCAATAAGGTAATAATATAATGTGCTTTCAAAACTCAGATCCGTTGTTTAGGGATCTGAATATAGAAAAAATATGGAACCAACTACAATTCCCTACCCTGCCGCCACTTGTGATTACGCTATCGCTTCTGCGAAATTTTACCCACAACGAATGTAGCCGTTAAAGACACTATAGTCGATCCGCCTATTATCGCGGCAACAATTTCATGCCCCATACATGCAAGTGCTCCTGAAAGAAGTAATCCAAAGACGCTGATAATAAAACCAAATAATTGCCCACGGGAACTTTGCCTGAGCTCCTCCTTAATAACGTGAGCTTCCAGATTCATGCGATGTTGACTCTGCGTTTCATAGCTGAGAAACATACGTTCTGCCCCACCCTCGACTATCTTATCATATTCACATAGTAACTCTGGTGGAGGCAACGGCCCTTTGAAAGAGGACGCTATCTCGACCTCTATAGCTTCTTTCTCATCTGTATGTATCTGCGATTTATCGATTAAATCCTTAATCGAGTCCGGAAGTGCAACATCATCAATTCCCTTCCCTTCAGAAAGGAAGTCTTCCTTTTGCGTTTCTCTCATCATTTATTCTGCTAACTGTTAAAAAAAAATCTTTAGAAGATCAGGCGCTATTTTTTTCCGCCTCTTATTGCATCGTAGAAATCTTTTCCAATCGCGCTCCAGTCTGATTCCATTGCTTTCTTATCACCCTCTTCATCAAACTTTAAATGCCTGAAACTATAATAATTACCCCAAACGTTAAATGCGCTCCCGACCCCCCTGAAAAATGAAGGTCTTGGAAAAAGACTTAAACTATACAAAAACTTATGCTTGCTTCTCATAAATATACTACCTATAAACGTCAATAATGATACATGAGATCTAAACGAAGAGTAATGTAAAAATTACATTACTCTTACAATATACGAATTACCCCCTCTAATGTTTTATCCCTGTACATCTTTATAAAAAATCATACAAAACTTGACCAATATAATCCTGTATAGTTTACTTCTTTTTCAACAACGCCATATAAAATCCATCATATCCTTCAGATGGCCACATATGTCTCTCCTTCACAAGCTCATACTCGCCTTGCTTCTCTTCAAGGAAACGACGCACCTGTCCTTCATTTTCAGACGGAAGTATAGAGCACGTTGAATATACCATAAGCCCACCAGGCTTGAGCATCACGCCGTAATCGCTGAGTATATTATGTTGCAGCTCGCGCACCTGCTGTATAAACTCCGGAGACAGCTTCCACTTCGCATCCGGGTTTCGTTTAAGAACACCAAGACCAGAGCAAGGCACATCCAGCAATACGCGATCAGCAGACTTCTCCAAACGCTTTATAGATTTGGACGACTCGATAAGCCGCGGCTCAAGGTTGCTGACACCAGCACGGCGCGCACGCTTCTGCAACTCGTCAAGCTTCCACTGCTCCACATCCATCGCGATAATACGTCCTTTGTTTTTTGCCAATGCTGCCAGGTGCAGGGTCTTACCGCCGGCACCAGCACATGCATCGATCACACGCATGCCCGGCTCTATGTCCAGGAACGGCGCGATGCATTGCGATGCCGCGTCCTGAACCTCGAACAATCCTTCTTTAAACGAAGGCGTACTGAAAACATTCTGCCGCTCTTCCAACACCAGCGCATCGGCAAAATCAGCCGGCACTTCTGTAGCCACGCCTTCTTCTTCAAGCCGCTGCTTCAGTTCCCGCCGACTTATCTTCAATGTATTGACACGCAGCACAACGGGCGCTTCCTCGTTAAGAGACTGGAGCTCCTTTTCCCAGTGTGCGCCAACTTCCGTCTCACCCAATGCATCGAGCCAATCCGGCACGGACTCGCGTACTTTGCGCACACGTTGCGCCGCATCATAGGTCTTCTTCAATGCGCCGCGCGAAAGTCCTTCAAACTCGTTCCAATCGGGCAACTCGATATCGCTCATGATCAGCCAGCCCCCAAGCAGCTTCCAGAAGTCGTCGGAATTGGCCCCCGTAACTTCGCACAGCAGCCGGTACCAGCGAACGATGTCGTACGTGGTTTCTGCTATAAAGCGACGGTCGCGCGCGCCCCACTTCGGATTTTGCTTTAGTATTTTTTCAATAACCTTGTCGGCATAGCGCCCTTCGGTAAAGATCATATCCAGCGCCTGGATAACTGCTTCGGATGTCGAACGATGAAGTCTCATTTGGCCGCGAAGATACTTGAATCTTCACGGATCCGGGCAATCCATCCTCAAAAGCAGGTATTTTAGCCTAAAACATTCATCGCCAACGTTTACCGATTATGATTTTGTTTTTAAATTGGCTGATATGGGAAGAACAGTTATCGTTGTATACCGCCCGCGTGAGGGCAAAGAGAAAGAGCTCCACACGCTCATCCGCGATCATGTACCGGTCCTTCAGCGCATAGGCCTGGCCACCACACGGCCCGCCACAATATTGCGTGCTGCCGACGGCTGCTTTGTCGAGATCTTCGAATGGGCCTCTGTCGAAGCCATTCAGAAGGCTCATAGCTTCCCGGAAGTAAAGGAAATGTGGGCCAAATTCAGCCGCGTGTGTGATTACGAATGCCCGGCCCGGCTAAAAGAGTTCAATAACCTGTTCTCCGAATTCGAAACCATCAGACATCCCGTATAGTCAATCCCCTAAACCACCCCCTTTCATGCAACGCCGAAAATTTCTGAGCAATGGCCTCGTCACAGCAGCTTCTGCACTGACTCTGGGCCCGGCCTTCGCTGCTTCCGCTAAACCGAACAGCACAGCAGCGGAAAAACCTTTCCAGTTAAACTACGCCCCACACGACGGCATGTTTGCAAACCAGGCCGGCAAAGACTTCGCCGACCAGATACGCTACATGCACGACCAGGGCTTCCGAGGAATCGAAGACAACGGCATGCTTAAACGCTCCAAAGAAGAGCAGGACAAGATCGGTAATCTATTAGCCAAACTCGGCATGACCATGGGCGTATTCGTAATAGACGGCGGCGATAACTGGAAAGTATCGCTCGCTACCGGCAAGCAGGAATTTAAAGACACATTTATAAAAACCTGTAAACAGGCCGTAGAGCTGGCCAAACGCGTAAACGCCAAATGGGCAACTGTAGTGCCCGGCTACTTCGAACGTACATTGCCTATCGGCATACAAACGGCCAACGTAGTCGATGCCCTGCGGCGCGGCGCGGAAATACTGGAGGCTAACGGCCTGGTTATGGTACTCGAACCGCTCAGCGACAACCCCGACCTCTTCCTGCGCTTCTCCGATCAAACCTACGACATCTGCAAAGCAGTGAACAGCCCTTCCTGCAAGATATTGTTCGACATTTACCACATGCAGCGAAACGAAGGCAACCTGATTGCCAATATAGACCGCTGCTGGGACGAGATCGCCTATATTCAGATAGGCGACAACCCCGGGCGTAAAGAACCAGGCACCGGCGAAATAAACTATCGTAACATTTTCCGCCACGTCCATAGCAAAGGCTACAAGGGCATCATGGGCATGGAACACGGCATTGCCGGTCCTGGTAAAGAAGGCGAGCTGGCCCTTATAAGGGCTTATCGCGAAGCCGACAACTTTGCATAGACACACACGCTGATGTAACCCGACTCACACCTGCTTCGTACAAACAACGGTCGCTGTGCAGCCTTATACTGACTGCATAGCGGCCGCTTACATAGATCCTCTCAACCCAACCCTCTCTATTCATGACCCACGCCATCCGGTATGTTACCGCCCTCTCTCTGTATCTACTCCCTGTCCTTACTACACAGGCACAGGTACTTCAAAACATCAAGAAAGCCGCGACTGACGTAGGCAAAAACCTTAACACAAAAGAGAACCGCGAAAAGGTAGGCACCATCGTGGTGAAAGATCTTGAAAAAGCCCGCGATAATTTCGACTCCACCGACTTCGACTACGCCATTCTGCTCAGCGACAACTCGGGCCTGTTCGACATAAAAGAAAAAGGTGAACGCAGCGCCAAGCTCACATCGCTAGCCAGCATCGGCGCGTCGTTCTATAAAAACACCGAGCTTACCGATGCCGAACGCGGCCGCTTCAATCTCGAGATGGGCGAGCTGCTCTATGCCCACGAAAAATTCTCGATGGCTGAAAAGAAATTCAATGCCGCCAGGAATGCTTATGAACAGGCTAAGCTGACAGAAGATATCGGCTATCTTAAAACACTCTCCAACCAGGGCCTCCTTTATGCTACCATGGGCCGCTTTACCCAGGCCGAGGGCTTTACCGCCGAAGCGCTCGACATGCGCAAAACCAAATACGGCGAGAACAATACCAGCGTAGCCGCTTCACTGAACAACTACGGCGTGCTGAAATATAACCTGGCCCGTTATAATGAGTCGGAAAAAGATTTCGAATCGGCGCTCACCATCATAAAAGCCAATGGGCTACAAAGCGCCATGCCGTATGCCATCATGCTGAACAATCAGGCCATGCTGCTGCAGGAGGTGGGCCGCTACGAGGAAGCCGTGCAAAAATTAAACGAGGCTATAGCCGTGGCCGAGAAGCTGCAAAGCAGCAAATCGCGAAACCACCTTAAATTCCTCTCCAACCTTGCACTGCTTTATCAACAAATGGGCAAGTATGCCGAAGCTGAAACCATCTACCTCGGCATGGAAAAACGGCTTGGCAAATCCAATCCCGATTATGCCAGCATGCTCAGCAATCAGGCGGCGCTGTATATAGTAATGGGCAAAGAAGATAAGGTGGAGGAGCTTCTGAAAAAATCGGCATCGATATACAAATCCAGCCTGGGAGAAAATACACCTGCTTACGCCAAAGCCGCCAACGACCTCGGAAACTATTACCGGTACAAAACCCGCTATACAGACGCAGCACCTCTGCTCGACAAAGCACTTACCATACGCGAGGCAACACTCGGAAAAAATCATCCGCTCTACGCGCAAAGCCAGGAAGACGTCGCAATACTATACTGGAAAACCCAGGCATGGGACAAAGCGCTGCCGCTCTATCACGACGTCATGGATAAGTCTCTGCAATTTATCAGCACGTACTTTCCCCCGATGAGCGAAGCGGAGAAAACAAAATACTGGGATGTACTCTCCCCGCGCTTCCAACGCTTCTACAACTTCGCACTCGAAGCGAGCACCAGTAACCCGGCCGTGGTAAAAGACCTGATCGATTACCAGATCGCCACTAAAGCGCTGCTGCTGAGTTCTACGAACAAAGTAAAACAAGCCATATACGCCAGCAAAGATGGCGAGTTGATCCGTGACTACATAACCTGGCTGGATCAGAAAGAAACGTTGGCGCGCCTCTACGCCTACTCCAAAGAAGAGCTCAAGCAACAGAACATTCAGATAGACTCGCTGCAACGCGCGGCCAATACCGTGGAGCGTAAACTATCCGAACGCTCTGCGGATTTCTCAACGGGATATGCTAATCAAAAAGTGAGCTATACACAAGTCAAAAATCTATTGACAGATGCCGAGGCTGTGGTAGAGATCATACGCATGCAGCGCTACGACCAGAAATTTACAGACGATGCCCAATATGTGGCGCTTGTGCTCACCAAAGCAGCCGATCTGCCTCAAATAGTCGTATTGGACAACGGCGGCCAATTAGAAACACGGTACGCCAAATTCTACCGCAATGCTATTCAACAACGCATAGCCGATCAATAC
>Ga0247764_1000946_pt1 | contig 10141 bp, 7 predicted proteins | sample UWRJL051202B4_FD_179932 | JGI IMG/M metagenome (GOLD analysis project Ga0247764, IMG submission 179932) | Plant litter microbial communities from Arlington Agricultural Research Station in Wisconsin, United States - UWRJ-L051-202B-4 | ecosystem: Environmental > Terrestrial > Plant litter >...
CAGATAACCGCGGGCGTAGGCCCAGTTGTCGCCCGGCAAGTCCAGGTAGATCAGCAGCGCGAAGCCGGTGGAGAGGGCGAACAACGCGGTGAGCACGAGGAGGGTGACGCGTTCGCGGCGGCGCACTGCCCAGAGGTAGCGCCGGAACCGGACGTGGCTGGTGCGGCTGATGATGCCCCGGGCGACCTGGACGTTGCCGTCGAACCGCTGGATCGCGACGTGCGGGTCGAACTCGCACACCTCGCCGTCCAGCACCCGGGCGAAGGTACGCGGGAAGTTGGCGGCGATCTGCGCGCACTGCTGCTTGACGACCTCCAGGTCGTCGCCGAGCACGCACAGCACGAGCACGTGCCGCCGGTCGAAGGACGCCAGTCCCCAGACGTGCGGATAGGTGGTGATCAGCACCGGGTCCCGCGCGGCGATCTCGGCGCGGACCGACTCCGGCAGCCGGGCCAGCACTCCGGCCATCTTGCCGCGGATGTACTCGGACTCCTCCGGGTGGTTCGGGCACCAGCCCATCTCGGCCAGGACGCTCTCGATTCGCGCCCGCTCGATCACGCCGGTCCGGCAAGACATCATCGCCCTCACGAACAGCGACCGTATCCGCGCGGGGGCGCGCGCTGGTCGTGTTTGCCGTTTCCGGGTCGGACGACGGCCGGACGGCGAAGGATAACCGTCGCCGCGGCACGCAGCCGGCCGCCCGACCGGGGGCGCCGGCGGGCCGGGCGGGGCGGGGGAGCCGTGGCAAGGTGGATTGCGGGCGACGTGCCGGAGTGGATCACTGCGGTGGTCTTCCTGCTCGGGTTGCCGGTAGTGATGGTGATCCTGCAGATGCTGTTGCACCGCCGGCTCCCGGAGTGGCGGCGCGGCGACAACAACGACGTCGCCGGGATCATGCTCTCGGCGGCCGTGGTGGTGTACTCGGTCGCAGTCGGGCTGTGCGTCGTCACGTTGTGGGGCAAGCTCGACGAGGCGCGCAAGGCGACCGAGTCGGAAGCGACGAACATGGTCGCGCTGGCCGGCGGCACCGGGGTCTTCGGCCTCGACGTGCAGCAACGCATCCGGGGTGAGGTCCTCAAGTACAACCAGGATGTCGTGGACCACTGGTCGGGGCTGGTCAAGGGAGAGACCGCCGACCCGGTCCGCCTCGATCTCGGCGCGCTGGTCAAGACCGTGGGTGACCTCAAGCCACAGACCGAGGCCCAGCGTGCCTACGTCGACGATGCAGTGGGCCGGCTCTCCGACGCCGCCGAGTTCCGCGCGACCACGGTCCGGCTGTCCCGCGATCAGCAGCTTCCGGACGTGCTCTGGATAGCCGTGCTCGGCGGCTCGGTGATCGTGCTCGCCCTCTCCATGACCTGCGGGGTCCGGGACCGGGCGATGCGGGGGATCCTGCTCGCGGGCGTGACGGCGACGGTCGGGATCAACCTGTTTCTGGTGGCCGAACTCAACTACCCGTTCCTCGGTGACATCGCGATCGGGCCGGACAGCTACCTCGACGTGATCACGACCCTGCAGAACATGCCCTGAGCTTCGCCCGATAAATCGTGAAATTACCTCATCAAAACCGAGATGAACATACGCTGAGTCGGCCGTGAGCTCGCCGGCGCCCCCATCGACAAAGGCCAAGGACGTTTCATGACACTCCAGGAACTGGACCCGAGTTTGCCTGTCGAGCCCCGGCGCTACCTCGCCGAGCGCGGGCGCAATCATCCGCTGGGGGCGCACCCCGACGCGGGGGGCATCAACTTCGCCTTCTTCTCCGAGCACGCCACGGGCATGGAGTTGCTGCTCTTCGACCGGCACGACGCGACCGAACCCTTCGAGACGATCGTGCTCGACCACGAGCACAACCGCAGCTTCGCCATCTGGCACGCCTACCTGCGGGGCCTGAGCGCACCGGTGTTCTACGGGTTGCGGGTCTTCGGCGCGCACGACGACGCGGGCCGCCGGCTCGGGCACCGCTTCGACCACGAAAAGGTGATCATCGACCCGTACAGCCGCGGTCTCGACCGCACGCTGTGGCGCCGGGGCTCCGCCTGCGTGCCCGGCGACAACGTCGCGACCGCGCTGCGATCGGCCGTCATCGACCTCGCCGACTACGACTGGCAGGGTGACGCGCCGCTCTGCCGGCCGATGGAGGACCTGGTCGTCTACGAGATGCACGTGGGCGGCTTCACCCGGTCGCCGACCGCCGGCGTCGCCCAGCCGGGCACCTACGCCGGCGTGGTCGACAAGATCCCGTACCTGCGCGAGCTCGGGGTCACGGCGGTCGAGTTGCTGCCGGTCTTCGACTTCGACGACAGCGAGGTCCGCTACGTCGGCGAGCACAAACTGACCAACTACTGGGGTTACAGCACCTCGGCCTTCTTCGCGCCGCACGCCGGTTACTGCGTGACGCCCGAGTCGGGCCGGCAGGTCCGCGAGTTCCGCGACATGGTCAAGGCGCTGCACGCGGCCGGGATCGAGGTGATCCTCGACGTGGTGTTCAACCACACCGACGAGGGCAACCACCTCGGCCCGCTCTACTCCTTCGCCGGCATCGACAACGAGAACTACTACTACCTGGACCCGGCGGACCGGCGTTACTACTACGACTACTCCGGCTGTGGCAACACGTTGATGGGCAACCACCCGATCGTCACCAAGCTGATCGTGGACTGCCTGGAGTACTGGGTACGCGAGATGCACGTGGACGGCTTCCGGTTCGACGAGGCGGCCGTGCTCACCCGCGGCACCGACGGCCGGGTGATGGAAGAACCGCCGGTGGTGTGGCAGATCGAGTTGTCCGACGCGCTGGCCGAAACCAAGATCATCGCTGAGGCGTGGGACGCCGCCGGCGCCTACCAGGTCGGCACCTATCCCGGCTACCGGTGGGCGGAGTGGAACGGGCGCTACCGCGACACCATGCGCAAGTTCGTCAAGGGCGAGCCGGGGCTCGTCGGCGACGTGGCCCAGCGGCTCACCGGCAGCGCGGACATGTACCAGGAGCGGGGGCACCGGCCGACGAACACCGTCAACTTCATCACCTGCCACGACGGTTTCACCCTGGCCGACCTGGTCGCCTACGACGAGAAGCACAACGACGCCAACGGCGAGGGCAACCGCGACGGCAACGACGACAACATGAGCTGGAACTGCGGGGTGGAAGGCCCGACCGGCGACCCGGCCGTGCTGGCCCTGCGGGCACGCCAGACCAAGAACTTCGCCACTCTGCTGCTGCTCTCCCGCGGTGTACCGATGCTGGTCGCCGGTGACGAGGTCGGCCGCACCCAGCAGGGCAACAACAACGCTTACTGCCAGGACAACGAGATCAGCTGGTTCGACTGGACGCTCGTCGACAGCAACCCGGAGATGTTCCGGTTCTGGTCGACGTTGCTGAAGTTCCGCCGTTCGCACACCGTGCTGCGGGCACCCGAGTTCTACTCCGGGCTGACCAACAACCGGGGCCTGCCCGACGTGACCTGGCACGGCACCGAGCTGTCGGCCCCCGGCTGGGACGATCCGCAGGCGCGCGCGCTGGCCTGCACGATCGGCGGCCAGGGCGACGAGCCGGATCTGCACGTGATGATGAACATGCACAGCGAGGCGATGGCCTTCGAGCTGCTGGACGTGCCGGGACGGGTCTGGACGCGGGGGATCGACACCGCGCTCGCATCGCCGGACGACATCGCCGGGGCAGAGTCCGCCCAGCTGATCGACTCGTCCACCTACCTGGTCTCGGAGCGCAGCATCGTCGTGCTCGTCTCCGCACCCGCCCGCACCACCATCTGACGCCCCACTTTCACCGAGCTCTGGAGGCATCCGTGTCCAATGCGTTGGACTTCACCTTCTCGGACCTGGTCGCCGGTTACGTCACCGGCTACGACCCCGACACCGACATCGTCGAGCTGAACACCTCCGACGGCCGCCCGTACTCGGTGACCCTCACCGACACCACCGTCGCGGAGATGATCCGCAACCTCGGCGAGGGGTACAACGACGCCACCGCCCAGTTGCGCGGGCTCCTGCAGCCCGGCCGGTTCGTGCACGTCTACGGCACCTTCTATCCGGAGGAGGGGCTGGGGACCGCCTACGAGGCCAAGCACGTCATGTTCTTCGGGCGGGCGGCCGACGAGTACCGGTTCGAGTCGCAGGACTGGTGGCTGCGGCAGATCCGGCTGATCGCCGACTTCTACCTCGAGGCCGAGTTCGGGGCCGGCGCGACGAACTTCGACTACCGCGGCTACCGCACCGACCTGTCGATGCAGGGCAGCAAGACGCAGTCCAGCCGCCAGGAGACCGACACGATCTCGCGCCTCATCTACGGCCTGGCGACGACCTACATGTTGTCCGGCAAGCAGCCCTACCTGGACGCGGCCCTCTCCGGCGCCCACTACATGATCGACCATCTGTGCTGCCTGGACCGCAGCGAGCAGACCGCCTACTGGTACCACGGCATCACCGTGCAGCCGGACGGGACCGAGCGGAAGATCTTCGCCTCCGAGTTCGGCGACGACTTCAACGCCATCCCGTGCTACGAGCAGATCTACGCGCTCGCCGGGCTGACCCAGGTCTACCGGATCACCGGCGACGCGAAGATCCGCGAGATCATCGACCTGACCGTCAACCTGTTCGAGAAGTACTTCAAGGACGGCACGAGCTTCCCCGACGGCACGCCGCGCGGTGGCTACTTCTCCCACATCGACCCGGTGACCTTCGACCCGATGAGCCAGGCGCTGGAAGACGGCGTGCGCAGCAACAGCAACCGTAAGAACTGGAACTCGGTCGGCGACCACATCCCGGCGTACCTCATCAATCTGTACCTGGCCACCGGCGAAGAGCGCTACGGCGACATGCTGGAGGACCAGTGCGACACCATCACCAAGCACTTCCCGGACTACGAGAACAGCCCGTTCGTCCAGGAGAAGTTCTTCGGTGACTGGACCAAGGACCAGAAGTACGGCGGCCAGCAGAACCGGGCCATCGTCGGGCACAACCTGAAGATCGCCTGGAACCTGATGCGGGTGAACAGCGCCCGCCCCAAGGCCGAGTACGTCGAGTTCGCCCAGAAGATCGCGGAGCTGATGCCGACCGTCGGCGTCGACCGGCAACGCGGCGGCTGGTACGACATGGTCGAGCGGACGACCAAGCCGGGCGAGAAGTTCCACCGGCTGGTCTGGCACGACCGCAAGGCCTGGTGGCAGCAGGAGCAGGGCATCCTGGCCTATCTGATCCTGGGCGGCATCTTCGGCAAGCCGGAGTACCTGAAGGAGGCGCGGGAGAGTTCCGCCTTCTACAACGCCTGGATGCTCGACACCGGCGTCGGCGGCGTCTACTTCAACGTCCTCGCCAACGGCATGCCGTTCGAGATGGGTGGCGAGCGCAGCAAGGGTTCGCACTCGATGGCCATGTACCACAGCGCGGAGCTGGCCTTCCTGGCGGCGGTCTACACCAACCTGCTCACCACCGACAAGCCGATGGACCTCTTCTTCCAGCCCGAGCCGGCCGCCTTCGGCGGGGTGCTGCGGGTCGCGCCGGACCTGCTGCCGCCCAAGAGCGTGAAGATCATGCAGGTCTGGGTGAATGGCCACGAGCACCGCGACTTCGACCCGGTCGCCCTGACCGTGCAGATGCCGCGCAGCAAGGACCGGCAGTCGGTACGCGTGCGGCTCGCCCCGGTCTCGGTCACCTTCAGCGCCGACACGCTCGACACCAGCGGCGGCACCGCCCGGATCTCGTTGTCCGGCACGCTCGGCGCCGACGACCTGGGCCAGCTGCGCGACCAGATCGAGGCCGCCCTGGCCGCGAGCTGCAGCACCATCACGATCGACGCCACCGACCTGGTCTACCTCGACCCGCAGGCGGTGCGCTACCTGGCCCTGACCAAGCAGCACCAGGACTTCGCACTGGAGATCGTCGGCGCCCAGGGGCAGGTCGAGCAGGAGATCCAGGACAGCGAGATCTACCAGGAACTGCTGACGACCGGAGCCCGGGCGGCTCGCGGACACAAAGGAGCGCGGTCATGACCAAGGTGCTGATGGCCATCTCCGAGTGGGGTTACTGGGGCGAGGAACTCGTCGGCCCGCTGGACGCGTGTGACCAGGCCGGCTACGACGTCGAGTTCCTCACCCCGACCGGCGGGCGGCCGACGCCGCTGTCGGTCAGCATGAGCATCGACTTCGTCGACCCGCCGCAGGGCAAGGTGGTCACCACGCAGGCGATGGCGGACCGCACCCGCGAGCTGGACGCCTCGCACCGCCTGGACAAGCCGACCAACCTGGCCGACTGGGTGCCGGCCCGGCCCTATCCGAGCTCGCCCACCTACCTGCGCGAAATGGAGTCGCACTACCGCGCCGTCGAGCGGGTCGTCACCCACGACCTGCCCGGTTACGACGCGCTGGTGATCGTCGGGGGCAGCGGCGCGATGGTCGACCTCGCCAACAACCAGCGGCTGCACGAACTGATCATGGGCATGGTCCGGCTGGACAAGCCGGTGGCCGCGGTCTGCTACGGCGTCGCCGCGCTCGCGTTCGCCCGCGACCCGCTGCGCAAGACCAGTCTCATCCGCGGCAAACGGGTCACCGGGCACCCGATCGACTACGACTTCCACGACGGGACCGGTTTCGAGGGCCCGCACGCCGTCGACGGCTCGAAGCAGGGCTTCGGCGACGGGTACGTGAACTTCGGGCCGGCCTTCTACCCGCTGGAGTTCATCCTGCGCGACGCGGTCGGCCCGGACGGGGAGTTCCTGGGCAACGTCGGGCACGCCGAGTCGGTGATCGTCGACTATCCCTTCATCACCGCCCGGTCGACCGAGTCGTCGGTCGGCTGCGGCACCGCACTCGTCGACGTGCTCGACCGCGACCTGCGCCGCAGCGGCTGGTGAGCGCCGTGCGACTCGCGGGCCACAAGATCGCGGTACTGATCGAGAGCGACTACTACGAGCACGAGATCTCGTACTACCAGTACCGCTTTCCGGAGGAGGGTGCGGAGCTCCACTTCCTCAGCCGCCTGTGGGGCCAGCCGGCGCTGACTTTCACCGGGCACGAGTACAAGGCGCCGCTGGTGTGCACCGAGAGCTTCGAGGACATGGACGACGAGACGCTGCGCGGGTACTCGGCGATCATCGTCCCGTCGGCCATGGTCTCGGACCGGCTGCGCTTCAGCGAGGACCTGAACAAGCTGGCCCCGGCGACCGACCTGATGCGCCGGGCGTTCGCCGAGCCGGGCATCGTCAAGGGGATCATCTGCCACGGGCTGTGGCTGATGGCCCGGACCCCGGAGCTGATCCGCGGCCGCAAGCTGGTCTGCCACCCCAACCTCTACGGCGACGCCCTCAACATGGGCGCCGACTACACCGACGCCGACGTCGTGGTCGACGACGACCTGGTGACCGGGCGGAGCGGGATGCAGGCGGGGATGTTCGCGGCGACCATCATCGAGCAGATCGAGCTGCGGGCGCGGACGCCGGTCGGGGCGGGGCGCTCATGACCGCGACGATGCCCCGGGTCACCGGGCACCGGCGGCTGCTGGAGCAGTTGCGGGCCGACGGGGTGAAGCACCTCTTCGGCAATCCCGGCTCCAGCGAGGAGGGGCTGCTCGACGAGATCACCCGCTTCCCGGACCTGCAGTATGTTATGGGCCTGCAGGAAGCGGCCCTGGTCTGCATGGCCGACGGCTACGCCCAGGCGACCGGCGAGCCCAGTGTCGTCCTGCTGCACAGCGGGGTGGGGCTGGGCAACGCGGTCGGCAGCCTTTACCACGCGCTGCACCGGCAGACCCCGATGGTGGTCATGGCCGGTGAGGCGGGGGTCGCCTACGACGCGCTCGAGGCGCACATGTCGGTCGACCTCGTCTCGATCGCCCGGCCGGTGACCAAGTACGCGACCCGCGCGATCGATCCCGGCAGCCTGCTCCGGCTGCTGCGCCGGTGCCGCAAGATCGCCGCCACGCCGCCCTGCGGACCGGTCTTCCTGGCCGTCCCGCAGGACGTCCTCGACCAGTTCAACGACGAGCCGGTGCTGCCCACGGTCGTGCCCGACACCCGGGTCGTCCCGCCGGCGAGCGCGATCGAGGCGGCCGCCCGGTTGCTGGCCGGCGCGCGCCACCCGGTGATCATCGCCGGGGACGGCGTCGCCGCCAGTGGCGCGGTCGAGGAGTTGGTCCGCTTCGCGGAGACCTGGGGCGCCGGGGTGTGGGGCGCGATGGCCTCCCAGCTGGTCATGCCGTGGACCCATCCGCTCTGGGGCGGACTGACCGGGCACATGTTCGGCACGGACAGCGCCGCGATCGTCGCCGACGCCGACGCGGTCGTGGTGTGCGGGACGTACGTCTTCCCGGACGTCTTCGGGCTGACCAGCAACCCGTTCCGCCCGGACGCGACGGTCGTGCACATCGACCTCGACCCCGCCGCGATCGCCAAGAACCACCCGGTCACGATCGGGATGGTCAGCGACCCGCGGCTCACCCTGCGGGCGCTGACGGAATCGCTCACCCAGGTCATGACCGACGACCAGCGCGGCGACGCGGCGAAGCGGGCCCAGCAGCGCGGCCGGGACAGCGCCCGTGCCCGGAGCCAGGCCCGCGAGGCCGACGAGGCGAGGCGTGAGGAGATTCCCCTGAGGATGTCGGCCGTCGCGGCCCACCTCGGCGAGCTGCTGCCACCCGACGCCATCATCTTCGACGAGGCGCTGACCAACTCGCCGGAGCTGACCCGCTGGCTGACCCCCGAGCGGCCGGGATCGTTCTTCCAGACCCCGGGCGGGACCCTCGGGGTCGGCATTCCCGGGGCGGTGGGCGTCAAGCTCGCCCACCCCGATCGTACGGTCGTCGGGTTCACCGGTGACGGCGGCGCGATGTACACCTATCAGGCGCTGTGGAGCGCGGCCCACCACCGGATCGCCGCGAAGTTCGTGGTCTGCCACAACTCCAGTTACCGGCTGCTCAAGGAAAACCTCGTGCGCTACTGGCGGGACAACGACGCCGGCGACCGCGAGTTCCCGGTCTTCTTCGACGTGCACGAACCGGCCATCGACTTCGTCGCCCTGGCCGGGGCTCTCGGCGTACCCGCAATGCAGGTCAGTAAGCCCGGGGAGGTCGACCTGGCGCTGCGCGCCATGCTCGACCACGACGGTCCTTATCTGCTCGAACTCATCCTCGATCGCGAAGTGAGCTGATGATGGACACCGAAACCCTCTACCTCGGGCGGGACTGGACGGTCGAGCACGACCGGACGGCCCGGGTCAGCAACGCCACCCTCAAGTACGCGGTGATCGGCACCGGCGAGCCGGTGCTGTGCATCCACGGCACCAACATCGCGGACAGCCTGATCACCCCGATGCGGTTCTACCCGCCCCTGCTGGAGGACTACCAGCTGATCAGTTACTACCGGGCCGGCTACAACGGAAGCACGCTCGACAAAGCCGAGCTGAGCATCGAGGAGAGCGCCGAGCACGCCCGCGAGTTGCTCGACCATCTCGGCATCGACAAGGCGCACATCATGGCCTTCTCCTTCGGGGGCGTCATCGGTTTCCAGTTCCTGCTGTCCTATCCGGAGCGGGCCCAGTCGGCGATCCTGCTCGAGCCCTACCTCCCCCGCGAGGAGGAGGCCGCGATCAAGGCCAACACCGATGCGTACCTGACGGCGCTCGCGATGTACCAGGCCGGTGACAAGCTGGGGGCCGCCCAGCGCTACATGGCCGACGTCTGCGGCCCGAGCTTCCTCAGCGCGGTCGAGATGACCGGGCCGCTGGACGTGTGGCGGCGGGTCGAGGAGTGTGTCGACACCGTGTTCCAGCTGGACTTCCCGGCGATCTCGAACTGGAAGTTCCGGATGTCCGAGGCCGACCAGTTCGGGGCCAAGCCGGCCATGCCGGTGCTGGCGGCGATGGGGCTCGACAGCGAGGCGGCGATGCCGGGATTCCGGGAGACCCAGGAATTCCTGATGAACTGGCTGCCACAGGCCGAACGGCTCGGCGTCATGAACGCCACCCACGGGATGCAGAGCATGAACCCCGTGGCCGTGGGCCAGGGCGCCCACGCCTTCCTGCAGAAGCATCCGATCGGTCGGTGAGCCGATGTCCCACCAGAGCTTCCTGCGCTTCCTGCTCGCCGTCCGCGACGATCCGGTCCTGCGCGCCCGCTACGACCGGCGTGACCT
>Ga0247764_1000949_pt1 | contig 10121 bp, 23 predicted proteins | sample UWRJL051202B4_FD_179932 | JGI IMG/M metagenome (GOLD analysis project Ga0247764, IMG submission 179932) | Plant litter microbial communities from Arlington Agricultural Research Station in Wisconsin, United States - UWRJ-L051-202B-4 | ecosystem: Environmental > Terrestrial > Plant litter >...
CTGTCACCCCCTGCGCGGCCCGCGACCTGGGTGCGGCGGTCATCGAGGCCATCACCGGCATCGAGCTGGAGCCGGCCGCATGAACCTCCTCCTGGTCGACCCGGCCGCCCGCCGGATCGAGCACGCCGCCCAGTACGGCTATGACGCCGGCCCGGCGGTGGCCGCGTTCGACGAGGCCCGCGCCCGCCAGGAGCAGGTGCGCAGGAAACGTGCCGCCCTGCTGCGCCAGTCGGGGGCGATCCGGTGCTGATCGTTGCAGCTCTGGCAGCGGGTGTGCTGGCCGGTGAGGTGTGGTTCCGGTTCCGCCGGGCCCGACTGCTGGTGGATTTGGTGCTGGTGATGCGCCGCCAGGTGGAGATGGAGCACGGCTGGCACGCCGGGGTTGTGAACGCGCCCGGCCTCAGGCCGCGCCGCCGTTCTCCGGATCACCAGTTGGTGACGCGCCCGGCCCCGGACGAGACGCCCCGCATCGTGCACGACATGCCCTGACCTTCCCCTGCTCAAGCACCCATCCAGGAGCTATTCATGTCCTCTTTTGCTGTCACCGCCGAGCGGTTGACCATCCATCCTCACCCCAACGCCGACGCCCTGGAGCTGGCCCAGGTGGGCTTGTACCGAGCCGTTGTTGGCAAGGGCATCTACGAAACGGGCGACTGGTCGATCTACATCCCCGAGCAGGCGATCCTCCCCGAGTCGCTGATCGAGGAGCTGGGCCTGACCGGCCGGCTCGCGGGCAAGAACCACGACCGGGTCAAGGCGATCCGGCTGCGGGGTGAGCTGTCGCAGGGCATCGTGTGCCGCCCGAAAGCCCTGCACGACATCCTCGGCCCGGGTGGTGTGTTCGACGGCGACGACCTGGAGACGTGCGCCGAGCGGGGTGTTGACTTCGCCCCGCTGCTGGGGATCACAAAGTGGGTGCCGGAGATCCCGACGCACATGGCGGGCGTGATGGTGGAGGCGCCGGACCTGCTGCGCTGGGTGGACATCGAGAACATCAAGCGGTTCCCGGACATTTTCGCCCCGGGTGAGCCGGTGGTGGCCACCGAGAAGGTCCACGGCACGTGCTGCCTGACAACGGTCACCGCGGCCGGCGAAACGCTGGTCACGTCCAAGGGCTTCGGCGGCAAGGGCCTCGCGATCGCCGAGTCGGACAGCAACGTGTACTGGCGGGCCGTTCGGGCTCACAAGGTTGCCGAGTTCGCCGCCGACCTGATCGGTGTATACGGGGCTTCGCGGGTGGGTGTCTTCGGCGAGGTGTACGGCAGCGGCGTTCAGGACCTCGGGTACGGCGTCAACGCTGGCGTGGAGCCGGGATACGCGGCGTTCGATATCGCCATCGATGTTCCCGGCGAGGGTGTCAGCTGGGTCAGTCCCGCACTGTTCCCGAACCGCGGCCCTGCAACTGTTCCGGTGCTGTACGAGGGGCCGTACGACGAGGCGCTGCTGCTGGATCTGGCTGAGGGCAAGACGGTGCTTGGCGCTGGGGCGCACATCCGCGAGGGCGTGGTGGTTCGGCCGGCCGCGGAGCGGTTTTCGCCGGTAACGGGCAGCCGGGCGATCGGCAAGTTCGTCTCGGGCGCCTACCTGACCCGCAAGGGCGCCACCACCGAGTTCGAATAGCCCGCCCCGCTGACCTGCTGTTCCGTCCTTTCCGTTCCCAAATCCTTGAGGTCCATCGTGTCTTTGGTTGAAACCAGCACCCGTGTTCTGCGCCCGTCCGAGGTGACCGCTGACGCCCTGTCCGGTCTGCGCCCGGAAGCCGCCACCCTGGTCAACGCGGCCCTGTCGGCGGAGACGGCCCGGCCGATCTCCCCGGCCCGGAAGCGTGCCGCGAGCCGCCACAACGCGGCCACCGTTGCCTACCGGGGGCGTCACCGTGAGCCCGTTGAGCGCGCCGTTTCGCCCGCCGAGCCGGTGTTGGGTGAGCTGAACTGGGTGGCTGCCCCGCCCGCGTTCGCCGACCCGGTGCAGGAGAAGACGGCAGCGCTGATGCTCGTTGATGTTCCCCTGCCCGCCCGCCAGCCGGGTGCAGCCCTGCACGCTGCTCCGGCTCCCCCGCCTGCCCGGGCGGGTCTTCGTGGCCTGCTCGCGTCGCTGCTGCGCGGTGTCCGGTGACCCCGGACCGGATTGTGTCCACGGTCGTCATCGTGGGGCTGTGCGCGTTCCCAGTGTGGGCCGCCTGCGAGGCGCTGGTCGGGTGGTGGCGTGGACGTCGCACCCTGCGGTTCGAGGAGCGTTGCGCCGCTGAGGCTGCCGCTTTGGTGGGGTCGCGGGACATGGACCAGGCGTTGCGGGAGCTGCTGTGGGATGCGGGCCGCTACTACGGCGGGCCGTTCTACCACGGGGTTCACGGTGGGTGGGTGGCGGTTCCCGCTGACGACCTGATGAGCCTGGCCGACGAACTGTCCGAGGACGACAGGTGACGGGCCCGGTGAACGACCGCTACCGGCGCCGGTTCCGGTCTCAGGTCGTGCGTCCGTCGAATGCCCGCCCGGACCTGCTCGACCAGTACGTCAGGTCGACCATCCAGGAGCTGACGGCGTGGCTTGACGGCCAGGCCGTGGCGGAGGACGCGGAGGCGTTCCTGCGGTCCGTTGCCCGGCGTCCGTCCCGCCGGACCAGGCTCGGTGATCCGGGTGAGTGAACGCATCACGCCGCAGGCCACCGCGCTGGTGACGCGGCTTGTGGACGATCTCGCGGCACGGCTGTACGAAATGGCGTACTCGCACAGTGCCGGCCCGGAGCGTGAGGTGCTGGTGGTGGCACACGGCGCGGCCGTGGAGGTGGCGGCCGAGGTGCGGGAGGTGCTGACACCTCGCCTGCCGGGTGAGGACACGCGCCGGAAGATCCGCCTGTCCGGGAACCGGGGCCACCTGTGATCCGGGACTGGGTGGCGCGTGCGGCGTCGGCGTTGCTGTCGGGCCCGCTGCTGGTGGCTGCTTTGGCGGTGCCGTTCGTTGCGGTGATCGCGGTAGTGGATGAGGTGCGGGCGGCGCGGAGGCGCAGGCGGGTGCGTGAGGCGGCCCGGCGGGCCACCGAGGAGCGGATCGCCGAGCTGGTTCCGGCTCAGCGGGACGGTGATCGCTGATGCCAGTTGCTCTCCTGCCCCCGGTCACAAGTTCCGCCCCGCACCCGTGGGGCAAACCGGCCAAGCGGACCCCGATCGCCAGCGCCGAGCGGTATGCCCGCTGCCGGGGCATGAGCCGCTGGCATCGGATCCGGTCGGGTTACCGCTGGGACGGCGGCGGTCACACCTGGAACCTGTGGTGCGGCACGTCCGTGACGGATCGCGCCGGGGCGAAGTCGGGTCCGCCGCTGCTGCGCGATGACCTGCCCGAAGGGGATGAGGCGTGCGCGGTCTGCGTCGGTAAGGCGCTCGGTGCCGGGCAGGACGAGACCCCTGCTGGGATGCCCGCGCTGCGGTTTGATCCGCGCTGGATCAGTCCGCCTTCGACGTGTCCCGGCTCGGGTGACTCGGGCCTGTGGGTTCCGGTGCCGAACTCGCGGAACGTTGTCCGTTGCCTGGTGTGCGGAGATCTGCTTTCGGGACGGGCGTCGGGTGGGGCGTACAACCCGCGGTGGGGTGCGGTCAGGCATGCGCCGGGTGACGGTCTGGTTGAGCCGTGCCCGTTCCACGCGTGGAACCACTTGAGGCGTGGGGCCAGCGAGCTGGTGCTGTGCGGATGCGGGTGGACGGCGTGATGACCGACGACCACGTGTGCGTTCCGCTGGTGGACGGCTCCGGGGCGGTGATCGGCCGGGTCCGGGTGTCGCCTGATCTGGGCGTGGAGGGTCAGCGGGCGCTGGTGGGTCTCGTGGAGGCGGCGGTCCGGTGGCAGGCGGAGCGGGATGCGGCTGATCCGGAGGGTGCGGCTGCGCGGCAGGCCAGGTGGGCGGCGGGGCAGATCCGGATCCGGGAGCGGAACCGTCGGCTGCGGGGTGAACCGTGAGGTTAGTCGTTCTTGGGCGCCGCTGGCGGCGTCCAGTCTTCCCAGGGCTCGCCCATCAGCGCTGCGGCGCGGTGGAACCACTCGGCCGGGACCACTACCGCGATCGGTGTACTGCGCCGGAAGACGATCGTCTGTTCCCCGTTCCCGGCGGCGGCCATGACGGCGGCGAAGGTCTGCCGCGCCTCCTGGGCACCAATGATCTTCCGCTTCGCCATGTCGGCAGTGTAAGGCCCACCTCTTGTCTTGCCGTACACCACAAGTACCTGTTCGGGCGACATCTCATCTCCTGTATGTTCTGGCTATAGCTCAACTGTAAGGTTCAGGGTAAGCTGTGGCTTAAGTGAGAGCAAGGGGACCACGAATGACCAGCACATCTCTGCAACCCAGCGAGCCCGGCGCTAGCCCGTTTGACCAGATCATGGAACTCGACTCGGACGGAACGCCGATCTGGCGTGCCCGGCGACTCATGATGCTGATGGGCTACCCGCGATGGGCCGACTTCCAGCGCGTCATCGCCAGGGCTATGGCAGCAGCTCGCAACACCGAGATGGAGGTCTCGGAGGTTTTCAGGGCTTCGACTGAAAACCCCGGCGAACAGGGTGGACGCCCCCGCGAGGACTTCAAGCTGACCCGCGACGCCGCATACTTCACCGCCCTCAACGGCGATCCGAACAAAGACGAGGTTGCTGGCGCACAGCGGTACTTCGTCGAGCAGACCAAGAAGCAGGAACGCGCCGAGACCGCCGCGCAACTGGCGGCACCTGTCGATGACCTTGCCCTTCTTGAGAGCCTGATCCAGGTCGTCCGCGTCAATCGGCAGCAGGTCGCCGCTGTTCAGGCCGCGCAGGCTCAGCAGGCCGAGGAGCAGCGGGTACTGACCGCGCGGATGGACAGCGTCGAGTCCAAGCACGACTGGTTCGCCGCTCTGGCCTACGCAAAGATGAACCGCCTGCCAACGGATATCGCCTCGGCTCGCCGACTCGGCACTGCCGCCTCCCGCCTGATGAAGCGCATGGGGCAGAAGCCGGCCCCGATGCAGCACCCGATCTGGGGCACGGTCAACACCTACCCGATTGCTGTTCTCGACGAAGCTGCCGAGATCCTGGGTGGCCTCGAATGACCATCAATCCCGCCGGGCAACTGTCCCCGACCTTGGTCCAAGACCTGGCCGACTTCCTCGAAGAGCTCGAATGCCAGTTCTGGGCGTGCGACGGGCGACCGACCACGGACCCGGTCGCCATGAAGACCTGCTCCCGGTGCATCATCCTCGGCCGCCTCTTGGATGAGGCTCAGCTCGGGCGGCCCGCATGACCACTGAGCCCACCGCTGCTGATCGCCGCGCCGTCGAGACCTTCAACGAGCGCTACCCGGTCGGCACTCCCGTTCACTTCTGGCCTGGCTTCCTCACCGACGAGCCGAAGGTGTCCACCACCCGCTCCCCCGCCGAGATCCTGTCCGGCCACACGCCTGTCGTCTGGGTCGAGGACTACGCCGGAGCGATCGCACTCACCCACGTCCAGCCGCTCGGCTTCCCCACAACTCCCGAAGGAGCCACGGCATGAGCATCATGTACACCTACGTCGAGTCCGAGGCTCACCGCCTCTGGACCGTCGGCTTCCACAAGCCGGACGGATCCTGGGAGCCGGCCAGTGACCACAGTCAGCGCGCTTCCGCAGCCCAGCGCGTCAACGAGCTGAACGGCACCGAGTTCCGGTTCGTCTACCAGCGGACCGAGCCTGGCCTGTGGACTGTCGGCGAGTACGGCGGCGCGATCTTCTACCCGGAGAGCGACCACGAGTCGGAGACCGAGGCCGCCGCCCGGGTTGTGGAGCTGAACGCGTGACCGCCCCCGCCCTGGACGCGATCACCCGCCTGGACCTGGGTGTCGCAAAGCCCGGTGATGTGGTCCTGTCCGCCGTCTACGACCGGAAATTGTCGGAGGTCTTGTACCGCACCGAACGGCAGCTTCAGCAGCAGCCCACGCAGCCGTGCGAGGTGTGCGGTGAGCCGCTGGCCCCGGACGAGGTCGACGAGTGCATTCCCTGCTCGGTCGAGTGGGACGTCCACATGAACCGGGTCCTGGACCTGTGACCGACGTCGACACCGCCGTGCATCAGATGCGGCTGCGCCCGTCGGCCGGCGGCTGGGTCGCGGAGTGCTCATGCGAGCAGTTCCGGACACGGCGGCAGGAGTTCAAGGGCTGGGCCGAAACGGCCTGGCAGGCCCACGCGAAGGTGAAGGGGGATGACCAGTGAGCCTCGACCTGGTGCCGATCCGGACCACCCTGGACGGCCTGCGGGCCGGGATGGACCGGTTCACGAACCCGCGCCTGACCGCGGCGATGTGGGCAGCCGATCAGCTGCTGGCCGAGGTGGAACGGCTGCGCGCCGAGAACGAGGCGCTGAGCCAGTTCCGCCAGCCGTGCCGCCTCTGCGATGACACGGGCTGCATCGAGTGCGTTCCGGCGGTGTTCGCATGAGCGCGGATACGATCACCGGTCCGACCGGCGTGATCGGCTGGGAGCTCAGCGACGACGCCTGGCGCGAGGCCCGCAAGCAGGGCCTCGGCGGCTCGGACATCTCCGCCGTCCTCGGCTTCTCGTCGTACCAGTCGCCGTGGGCGGTGTGGGCTGAGAAGACGGGCGTCCGGTCGTGGCAGGACGACGAGTCATCCGCAGCCGCCGAGCTGGGCATTGAGCTGGAGCCGTGGCTGATGGCCAAGGCGTCCGCGCTGCTCGCCTGCGACGTCTCCGCTACGGAGTACCGCACCTACGCCCACCCGCTGCACCGGTGGCGCACCTGCTCACCGGACGGTGTAAGCCCGCTCGGGTTGGTCGAGTTCAAGACGGCCGGCCTGGCCTCCGGGTTTGGCCCACCGCTGGGCTGGGCTGACGGCGGCACACCGCTGGGCTACGAGTTCCAGTGCCGCTGGTCGCTGCACGTCATGGACGCCGACCGCATCGACCTGATCGGCCTGGTCGCCGGGATGGGCGTGCTGCACCGCACCTTCCTCCGGGACCTGGCCCTTGAGGCCGACCTGGTCGACCAGGTGTCCGAGTGGCACCGACGCCATGTGATCGAGGGCGCCGAGCCCGCGCTGGGCGCGGTCGACAACGACCTGATGGCCAAGCTCTACCCACAGGTCACCGCCGACGAGAAGGACCTGTCCGGCACTGACGCCGAGGACCTGTGGCAGGCCTACCTCGCTGCCCGCAAGCGCGAGTCCGCGGCGAAGGCCGACAAGGAGACCGCGGGCGCCGCGCTGAAGCGCCTCCTTGGTGAGGCCGAGGCCGGCAAGGTCGGCGACCAGGTGATCGCCAAGTGGTCGGCGAAGAAGGGCCACGTGGACTGGCCTGCGCTGGTCGCGGACCTGGTCGAAACCCATGGCGTCCCGGCGCCTAACCCGGAGTCCTACCGCAAGCCCTCCTCCCGCTCTCTCAACGTCAAGGAGTCCTGATGACGAACGCCCAGCCCGCGACCGCTGCAACCGCCCTCGCCACCCGCCGGGAGAACGGTGGCGTCGCAAAGAACTCCCTCGCCGACCAGATCCGGTCCATGGAGAAGCAGTTCCAGCTGGCCATGCCAAAGGGCGCCGAGGCCACGCAGCTCATCCGGGATGCCCTGACCGCCGTCCGGATGACGAAGAACCTGGACAAGTGCGACTCCGATTCGGTGCTCGGCTCCCTGATGACGTGCGCGCAGCTCGGTCTGCGGCCCGGTGTCCTGGGGCACGCGTGGGTGCTGCCGTTCTGGACGAGCAAGCACCACAAGGACGGCGACCGGTGGATCGGCGGCTATAAGGCCCAACTCGTCATCGGCTACCAGGGGTACATCGACCTGGCGCACCGCTCCCCGAAGGTCTCGTCGATCATCGCCCGGACCGCGTACGAGGGCGACGTGTTCGACGTGGACTACGGCATCGCCGACACGATCATCCACAAGCCGAACCTGTTCGGTGAGCGCGGCGCCCCGATCGCCTACTACGCCATCGTGAAGTACGCGTCGGGCGGCTACGCGTTCTTCGTGATGTCGCACGCGGACATGCTGCGGTACCGCGACGACAACGCGACGGCAAAGACCCGCGAGGGCAAGATCTTCGGCCCGTGGATCGACAACTTCGAGGGCATGGCGCAGAAGACGACGATCCGGCAACTCGCGAAGTACATGCCGAAGTCCACCGAGCTCGCCGCCGCGATGGCCGCCGATGAGGGCGTGCGGGTCGACCTGCGACCGACCGCCCGGCCGGAGGAGAGCACCGAGCACCCGGAGGTCATGGAGGGCGAGGTCGTCGAGCCTACGTCCGCGCCGCCGGCCGCTGACGGACAGAGTGCGGACGGCCAGCAGTGACTCAGCAGGTTGAGGTCAGTGCCCGCAACGAGCGCGGTATTGCGCTTGCTGCGGAGCTGATGGAGTGGGATGACCCGTCGCAGTACATGGACGCGTTGTCGCTGGAGGACTCGAAGCGGCACCACCAGTGGGTGTTGCGCGCCATGTTCGTTGCGAAGAAGCAGCTTGAGGCTGCCCGCAACCACGAGGTGGAGATGCGGAAGGCGTTCAAGTCGGCAAAGCGGCGGGCGCAGTTGTCGTCGGAGCGGCCGAAGGTGAGCCGGGGTGGGTGGACGACGGCGGAGCAGGCCGCGTGGGTGGAGCAGCGGGTCGAGAAGGAGGAGTTCGACTACGACGTGGCGAAGTCGGTGCGTGAGGCCGCCGAGGATCAGTTGGATACGTTGCGGTCGCAGTCCATCACGATCGGCTCGCTGGCAAAGCTGGTGCAGAAGATCCAGGACGTGGCGGGCGCCCGATGAAGCGCTCCGCCCTGCTCGCCCGCCGCACCCCGCTGCTCGCGAAGACCGGCCTGCGCCGCACCGCCCTGCCGGACAATCCCCTGTCCCGCGTGGCGAAGCGCACCAGCCAGCCCAAGCGCCACGCGAAGAGCGGCATCCCCGCGAAGGTCCGGGTGGCGCTCGCTGCCCGGTCCGGCGGGGTGTGCGAGATCGGGGCGCCGGGTTGCGTCGGCCGCGCCGTTGACCCTTCCCACAGGAAGGCGACGGGTGCGGGTGGGCGGCATGGCCAGGCCGCTGTCCGACACCACGTCCTATCGAACATCTTGCATGCGTGCCGGTTCTGTCACGAACGGCACGTCCACGCCTACCCGGCAGCCGCTTACTGGCGTGGGTGGGCCCTGCGGGAGCACGAGAACCCGGCGGCCGTGCCCGTCCTCTACAGGTGGAAATGGGTCTTGCTCTCTGACAACGGAACCGTCACCGCTTCAACCCCCAAGGAGATGCCATGACGCTGAAAGCGCTGAGCGTGCGGCAGCCGTGGGCCGGCCTGATTGCTGCCGGGCTGAAGCGGGTCGAGAACAGGTCGTTCCAGCCCGCGCACCGCGGCGAGGTCGCCATCCACACCGGGCTGGTGTTCGACCCGGCCGAGGTTGAGCAGCAGCTCCGCGCCGGTGTGGTCGCCCCGTTCACGGTTGTCGGCGCGGTCATCGCGGTGGTGGACCTGACCGGCTGCCACCAAGCGGACCAGGACTCTGTCACGACGTGCTGCCAGCCGTACGGGCTGCGTCTGCACGCCACCCGCCCGGCGCAGCACTGGACGTTAGAGAACGCCCGCCTGCTCGACACCCCGGTTCCGTGGCGCGGCCAGCTCGGCCTGTGGAACGCCCCGGCCGAGGTGGAGAACGCGATCCGCCGGCAGTTCGGCGGAGGGGTCCCGGCATGAACCGGCTCAACCCGTTCCAGATGACCTACCCCCTGATGCCTGAGGAGGCACCCATGACCACGACCATGCCGAACTACGTCCAGCGCGTCACCGAAGACCTGGCGGCCCGCCTGCCGGACTGCGACGCGGAACTGCTGGACCTGTACGCGCTGCTGGCCTTGGCGTACGGCACTGAGACGACGCTGAAGCAGGTCCACGAAGCGTGGGCGATTTGGCGGAACCGCTCGAACCCGGCGCACAAGAGCTTGGTCCCGTTCGATGAGTTGACGCCCGAGGTGCAGGAGTACGACCGGAAATACGCCCTCGCCATCCACGAGGCCGCGAAGGCGGTGGCGTGATGCGACTGTTCCAAGCCCGGTCCGCCGTTGAGGCTGCCGCCCTCCGTTCGATCGCGGCCCACCACTACGAGCGCGCGGAAGACCCGCACGCTGACGCGGAGGACGAG
>Ga0247764_1000950_pt1 | contig 10119 bp, 1 predicted proteins | sample UWRJL051202B4_FD_179932 | JGI IMG/M metagenome (GOLD analysis project Ga0247764, IMG submission 179932) | Plant litter microbial communities from Arlington Agricultural Research Station in Wisconsin, United States - UWRJ-L051-202B-4 | ecosystem: Environmental > Terrestrial > Plant litter >...
GGGCAGTTCCCAGCTGTTGTACGTGTAGATCCAGGAGTTCTGCCGCCCGTCGGTGAACCGGGTCCGGTTACCGGCGGCGTCGTGACCGAACGAGGTGGTGATCGACGAGGTGTCGGTGACCGGCTGTACCTCGGTGGTGAGCTGGTTGGCCGGGTCGTAGGTGAACCGGGTGGTGTGGTTGCGCGCATCGGTAGCGGTCAGCTTGTTGCCGTTGCCGTCGTAGGTCGCCGTCCGGGTCGTCAGCACGGCGCCGCCGGCGTCCAGTGACCGTAGCCGGACCGGGTCGGAGCCCTGGTCGAAGAGCACGTCGCTGGACGTGCCGTCCGGCATCACCTGGGCGACCGCGCGGCCGAGCAGGTCGTAGCGGACCTGCGTGGTGTTGCCGGCGGCGTCCGTGGTGGAGATCGGCTCGCCGATGTTGTCGTACCCGGTGGCGGTGGTGACACCGGCCGCCGAGGTGACCGACGACTGCCAGGCCCCGCCGGGGTTCGCCGCCGACGGGTCGTACGCATAGTTGCTGGTCAGTGCGACCGGGTTCGGGTAGCGGTCGATGATCGTGCTGGTCACCATCCGGCCGAGGTGGTCGTAGGTGGCCTCCCGCCGGGCGCCGGTCGGGTCGGTGACCGTACGGGTCCGCCCGTTGGTGTCGTAGGTCGTGTGGGTGACCCCGCCGTCCGGCGTGGTGACCTGGGCGACGTCGCCGAGCTGGTCGTAGGTGTAGCTGGTGAGGTTCTGGGCGGCGTCCCGGCTTTCGATCATGTTGCCGACCGCGTCGTACTTGTTGGTGACGGTGGCGCTGATCGCGATGAAGGCGCCCGGCGCGAGGTAGTCGGGGGTGGTCTTGCTGACCGTGTGCCCGTCCCGGTCGTAGCCGGTGGTGGTGGTTCGGCCGTTCGGGTCCTGCATTTCGACCGGCTCGCCGAAGGTGTCGTAGCCCTGCTTGGTGGTCGGCCGCACGCTCACAGGTGCGGTGCCGCCGGTTTCCACGTCGACCGCGGGCGCGGTGGACACGGCCAGCCGGCCCGCCTCGTCGTACCCGAAATCGGTGACGTTGCCGTCCGGGTCCCGCTGGGAGGTGGGCAGTCCGCGCTGGTCGAGCACCCATGAGGTGGTCAGGGCGTCGGTGTAGCCGGGGGTGTTGGTACGGACCGATTTCGAGGTGAGATGACCCATCGGGTCGTACGTCGCCGTGGTGCTGACCGTATGGCCGTCGCCGTCCTGGGTGAGGTTGGTGGCCACACCGTCGTCGGGCGTGTAGGTCACCGTGGTGGTGCGGTTGACGCCGTCCGGGTCGATCGTGGTCGAGGTCGGCCGGGACGCGGCGTCGACCTTGATCACGGTGGTGGTCGCGCCGTTGTTGGTGATCTCCTTGGCCAGGTTGCCGGCGGCGTCGTAGGTGTCGTTCTTTTCGACGTACGGGTGTTCGCCGTTCGCATCGGTGCGGGTGACGATCGCGGGCAGCCCGTTGTCGGTGTACTGGTAAGCGGTCTGGTTCCCCATAGCGTCGGTGAGGCGGGCCAGCCGGCCGGCCGGGTCGTAGGCCCGGGACAGCTCGGTCAGCGGTGCCGCTGCCTGTGGGGCGGCCGGGTCGCCGATGTAGTTGGCGAGCACCTGGGTGAGCAGGTGGCCGTTGGGATCGTAGGTGTACTCGGTCCGGTTGCCCTGCGGATCGGTCTCGGAGGTTCGCTCGCCGTAGGAGTCGTAGGCGTACGTCGTGGTGTTGTTCTCCGGGTCGGTGCTCGACTCGACCTGGTCGTACGCGGTGAAGGTGGTCCTGGTCGTGCGGTCGATGTCGCCGCCGCTGCTGTCGGAGACCGTCTGCGACGTGAGCCCGCCGTCCGCGTCGAAGACCGAAGTGGTTCGCGCGGTGTGCACTTTGCCGGTGATCCGGTCGGCGATCGGCGGTGCCGTCTCGGTGACCACGTCGTCGTCGCCGTCGTAGGTGTAGCCGGTGGTCAGCCCGGCCGGGTAACTGTCCGACACGACGGTCTTGCCGGTGACCCGCCCGAGGTTGTCATACGCGAACCTGGTGATCAGCCCGTTCGGGTCGGTGGTCGACGCCGCGTCCCCGTCGTGCAGGTAGCCGACCAGGTTGACGGCACCGCCCGGGGAGGTCGTCCGGTAGGGCAGGCCGGCCGGCGCGAAACCCGAGTCGGCGGCGGCGACGGTGGTCCCGTCGGTGTATTCGATCTTCGTGGCGCGGCCGGACGGCGACCCGTCGACCGCCGGGGTCGTCACCGAGGTGACGTTGCCGAGGGCGTCATGGCCGTAGGAGGTCAGGTAGCTGTCGTCGGTCGCGGAGGCGGACCGGCCGTCGCGCTGGGTCAGTTGCATTCCCGCGGTCGGGTCGGGGTTGTCGTTGAGCGCGGTCAGTTCGGCCAGGTCGATGTTGTACTTGCCGGCCACCGGGCTGACCCGCAGCACGGTGGCGTTGAGCTTGACGTAGCGGGCGCTGGTCGGCGTGAACGAGAAGATCGCCTGTTTGCCCGCCGCCGGCACCGCGTAGTTGGTCTGCGTCGACTCGGTCTTCCAGGTGGTGCCGTCGGCCGAGACCTGGATGGTGAAGGTGAGCGGGAAGCCACCCGCGACATCGGTACGCGGATAGAGCACGACCTGGTCGATCGTCTTGGCGGCGCCCATGTCGACCTGGATCCACTCGGTGACGTTGGCCGAGGTCTGCAGGGTGGTCTCGAAGCCGAGGGCGCCGGAGACCGACGCCGTGTTGCCGTCGACCAGGGCGGTCGCGGGCAGACCGCTGGCGCCCGACGCACCGCTGGAGGTGACCGTTCCCTCCAGCGCGGCGTCCACGCCCATCGTGTTGGACTGGAAGGTGGCGTACTGGGTGGAGCACGCGTTCGCCACCCGGTCCTGGCAGGTGGTCGTCGAGACCACGTTGCCGTCGGAGTCGTGACCGGTCGTCGTGACGTCACCGTTCGGGTCGGTGACCGTGTGCTGGAAACCGCCCGAGTCGTACCCGAAGGTGGTCTTGTTGCCGAGCGCGTCGATCGACGCGACCGCCCGGTTGTTGTTGAGCGAATCGTAGGTGTTGACCACCGGGTGGTTACCCGGATCGGTCACGGTCACGGAAGTCAGCGGCGTCGTGCCGGTGGAGTTTTTCGCTGCTGTGTAGTGCGCGGCAGCGTCCGCGGCACTCAGCGCCGTCGGATAGAAGGCTGCCTCGGCCAGCGAACCGGCGAAGTAACTGGTCGTGCCGAGGGTCAGACCGCTGACCGGCGACGCGTAGGCCGAGTTGTTCCCGGTGTAACCGGCCCCGAGGTACGCGTGGTCGAGCGGGCCGGGCCGCAGCGGCTCGGTGCCCTTGCTGAAGGTGGCCAGCCGGCCGTCTACGTACAGTTGCTGGCCGGTCCCGTCGGTGGTGAGCAGCGCGTGGTGCCACAGGCCGTCGGTGACCGGCGACTTGGAATACAAGGCCTGCGCCCACTTCTGGGCGTTCGAGCCGTTGCAGGCGTAGATCTCGAACTGGGTGCCGTTGGTCGACGAGTTGCCGCGGTTGTCGAGGCAGAGGCCGGACCCGGGATTGCGCAACGTGCCCTGGTAGGCCTGCCATTGCTGGCGGGCGGCGCCGGTGCACGTGGCGATGTCCACGAGCGTGCCGCTGGCGGTGCCGCCACCGACCAGGTCCATGCACATGCCGGCCACGCGGACGGTGCCGTCCGGATACAGGGTCCAGTTCTGCGCAGTGCTCCCGTTGCAGGTGTAAACCTCGACCTTGGTGCCGTCGGTCGTGGACGTGCGCGGGTCGTCGATGCAGACGCCGGTGCCGCCCGCCGAGACGAACGGTCCGGTGGGGGTCGTCGACGGCGACTGCGCTCGGAGCAGGCCGTCCGGAGTCACCCACATCGTCGGCAGGCAGGGGCAGGTGGTGCCGCCGATCGCCGAGCTCTGGGTGGACAGCAGGACCCCGCCGGTGGTCGTGGCGCCGGTCTTGAACCAGAGTTCCTGGGCGCTCGCCGTGCCCCCGAGCACCGTCTTGGGCAGTGACACGACCGAGCTAGTGCCGTTGAACGTCGCCGCGCTCGCATCGGCGAACGGCCCCTGGACGCCGAGAGTCGCGCTTGTGTATGTGGCTGACGCGTAGTGCACGTCGCTGTAGGCCTGACTCGCACCGGCCGCGTCACCGAGCCGGTAGTAGGCGCTCGGGGCGGAGCCGAGGACGGCGCCGCGATAGACCTGGCTCGAGCCGGTCGTCGTGGGCGCGGCCAGCGTCCAGGAGCCGCCGTTCTCGTCGGTGACATGGTTGACCGTGGCTGAGACCGGATCGTAGGTGACGGCGGAGTAGGCCTTGCCGGACGGGCGGGTCGCCGAGGTCATCAGCGTCTGCGGGTGCAGGCCGGCGTTGTAGATCGCCGCCGCCTCGGTCTGGCTGAGCGCCCGGCCCTCGACGAAAGCGGCGTCGGCCATCGACCCTTTGAAGTAGGCAGCGTGCACGAGGAAATTCGTCGTGTCGTCGGGCCATGGCTGGTCCGGCCAAGCGCCGGTTTCATCCTCGGAACCACCAAGGTAGCCGGTACCCAGGTAGTTGTAGTGGCCATCGCGGGGGTTGGGGTCGTTGCGCCCGAGTGCACCCCAGCCGGGAACGGTCCCCATCGACTTGCCGTCAAGGTACATCGCCTGGGTGGCCTCGGTGTCGGTCAGCACGACGTTGTGCCACTTGCCGTCGTTCACCGCGACGTTGGAAACGAGCGGGACCGGCGCCTCCTCCAGGCTGTATTCCCAAACCAGGCCGTGCAGTTTGCCGCTGGTGCCGAGATAGAGGTTCGGCATGTAGTTGCCACCCCTGTGGGTGGCCGCGATCGGATTGCCGGAGTTGGACCAGAGGACACCCGCCGCCGGCGTGCCGGTCGGCACCTTGAACCACAGCGAGATCGACTCAGCAATCGACGAGCTCAGCTTCAGATCGGGCAGATTGACCCGCGAGCTTGTGCCGTTGAAGGTCGCCGCGGTGGCAGCGCTGGTCGCCAGCGGACCGGGCCCGCTCCCGAGCGTGACGCTGGTGTAGGTCGCGTTGTCGGTGCCCTCGTTCGCGGCGACCGAGCTCGCGGCCACGCTGCCGGTCTTCTCACCCAGCGGCCAGTAGGACTTGACGCCGAGGTCGAGCACCTCGTTGCGGGTCTGCGCGGCAGCGTTGGTCGCGTACCCGTAGCGGGTGCAGTCGGTGTCGGTGCCGGGCGGGCAGACCGAGACCAGTTGGTCGCCGGTGTAGTTGTAGGTCCAGATGTACGCCGTGGTGGCCTGCCCCGCCGTGACCGGGTCGGTGGTCACGGTCGTCACGTGCGGGGTCGTCGCCGTCGACCACGCCAGGTGTAGAGCCCGACCGGAGACCCCGGATGTCACGGTGCTGATGTGCCCACCGGACCAGGTGAAAGTCTCGGTTCGCCGGCTGACGTCCATGATCGAGGAGAGACCGTAGGCTCCCGTTGTGCCGGTCAACGCCTGGGTGAAGGTGTAGGTGGTGACCGACTTGTCCACCAACTCGTAGCCGTTGGCGAGATGGATCAGCTTGGCCGCCCGGCCGGCCGGCGCGGTGAAGCTCCCGTCGGCGTTGCGGCCGTAGGCCACATCCGAGCCGTCCGGGTAGGTCACCACCACACTGGAGACGGTCGATCCCGTGCCGTACCGCTCGACGGCGCGGGCGTCGAAGACGCTCGACCAGGCGGCGCCGAAGGCCCCGGTCGTCCGTGGATCCCGCGAGTTGTAGGACCGCACCACGGACAGCGGCGGACCGGCCGTGGCGATGTCGGCGTCGGTGGACGAGGTCGTGTAGTTGCCGATCGAGGCGTCGAAGCCGTGGCCGCTGTTCTGAGACAGCGCCGAGGTCACCGCCGGTTGCGGCACCTGCGTACTGAGCTGGAAGAACTGCGGATTTATCGAGTAATTCGTGCCGTCGTACGCCTGCACGTCCCAGGAGTAGATCTGTCCCCATTGCAGGGCACCGGCCGGCACCGTGTACGCGCCGGTGACTGGGCCCGAGTCGGCCACCTTGATACCCGCGCCGTTGAAGACCTGGTAGAGGAACTTCGGGTCCGCGCCCAAGCCGGGGTCATCGTTACCGACGGCAGACAGCGTCGGCGTCAGCGTTCCGGGCGCGCTGCCGTTGGGCGGGTTCTGGACGAGCACAACTGGCAGCATGAAGCCGCTGTAAGTGAGCGACAGGCCCGGGAAGTTGTCCGAGTCGACCGCGGAGGCGAACCACTTCTGCGTCGACGTCCCGGTGTAGATGCCGACCCCGTAATCGGGGGTGGCGCCGGTCGACCAGGAGTTGAAGGCCGCCGCGCTGAGGGTCACGGTGAGCGCGTCGCCGACTGACTGCGTCTTTGCCGTGTTCATGCAGGCCTTGTTCACCGTCGGCGTGAGGTTGCCGATCGAGGCGCCCAGGGCAGGCCCGGGATAGGTCATTGCCGTCGACGGGGACCAAGCCTGAGTGGCCAGTGCGACGTCGAACCGGGAGGCGGTGCAGGTCGAGGCGTAGATGTCGAAGAGTGACAGGGAGGCCGCGGTCACGGTGGAATTGGACTCGTCGATGCCGAGCGCCGAGAAGTCGAGGAACGAGCGATCGGTATGCGCGCCGGCGTCGGCGGTGCCGACCTTCATCACGCTCTCCCCGGAATGGTCGGCCGGGGTGCTGTTCTGCTCGACGTAGGTGGTGAGCGGCGCATCAAACGTGTTGGGATCGACGATCACCGGGAAGACCCGGGCCGGATCGTGCAACCACGCGGGGTCTAGCGAGATGTGCAGCGCCGAACCGTCGAGCGCATAGGTCACGGCGTGGGTGGTCGCCGGGCCGGGTGGCGCGGGCGCCGAGTCCCACGCGTACCCGGCCGGGATGGTCAGCAGTTGCTTGCCCGCGGCGTTCTTGAGTACCACGGATCCGGTCTTGGTCAGCGCGGCCGACAGCCCGTGCAGGTCGAGCGCGAAGTCCCAACTCGACGCGGCGCTCGCGTCGCGCAGGATCACCGACTCCTTCTCGCCGGTCGCGGTGGCCTGGACCTGCAGGTCGGTGTGGGGCAGGACGGACGCGTAGGTCACCGTCGACTTCGTACCGGCACCGGCCACGTGGGCCGCGCCGACCAGCCGCTCGGAGACGGTGTGCCCGGCATCGACTCCGATGGTGGCCACCCGCGGATCGTCGGCATACGCAGCGAACTGCACCTGCAATGAGTTTGCGCGCTCCCGCCACCGCCCGTCGGAGCCCTTGTGCACCGAGGTGTCGATCGGGATCCAGCCTTTGCTCCCGCTCCGGTAGTTGACCGGTCGGGTGGCCAGAACCCGGGTGTGGGTTCCGTCCGCGTTGGCGTAGTACGTCGAGGTGGCCGTCGACTTGGCCGGGACCGCGACGCTGGTGGACTTGTCGAAACCCTTGCCCGGACCGGCGCTGGGACCGGTCTTGAAGTGCCGGGCCGTCGAGGCGGCAGCCGGCAACTCACCCTTGCCCTTGCCCGCCTTGTGCCCGGTGCCGCGCCCGGCTCGGGTGGCCGCGGTCGGCACGCGATGACTGTGCCCAGCGGCTGTCCCGGAGACTTCGCCCGGGCCGGTGGGAAGCCGCGGCGACCGCGGGACGGCCCAGCTCACCGAGGCCGCCAGGCCGGACATCAGCCACGAGAAGACCCCGTCGATCGACAGCGACGGGCCGGCGGCGGAGAGCGCGGCGTCGTCGGGCGGCGCCATGTCCATGACGACCGCGAGAACCAGAACCAACGCCAGAACGACGGACCCGCGCCGGATCAACCCACGCAGCAACGATCCACGTTTGTGCTTGTCCACCCGAGCCCCCGTATCGACACATCGAGATGATGCGATGACACGGAGTTTGCTTCATGCCGATCATGCCGCGCAAGACCGTCTTTAGAAGGTCACCACCGAGCGGGCTCCCTCACCGCGGCTCATCCGCTCGAAAGCCGCCGGCACCTCCGCCAGCCCGATCCGATCGGTGACCAGGTGGTCGAGTTTCAGGGCCCCCGACAACACGTCCTGCGCCAGCGCCGGCACTTCGACATCCGGGTCGGACGAGCCATAAACCGAAGCCCGCAGCGTACGCGCGGAGTTGAAGATGTCGAGCGCACTCAGCTCGACCATGTCGTCCGCACGCCCCATCCCCACCACAGTCACCTGCCCGCCGCGGCGGGTCGCTCGCCACGCCGCCCGGATCGTAACCGCCCGCCCCACGCACTCGAAGGCGTGGTCGGCCCCCAGACCGCCCGTGCGACCGCGGATGTCCTTGGACAGGCGCTCCGACGAGACCACGAAATCGGTCGCACCGGCGGCCTCCGCCAGCGCCTTCTTGCTCTCGGAGACGTCCACCGCGATGACCGACGACGCCCCGGCCGCGCGGGCGGCGGCCACCACCGAGAGGCCGACGCCGCCGAGTCCGATCACGACCACGGACTCGTCCGGCCGCACCCGGGCGGTGTTGCGCACCGCCCCGGTGCCGGTCAGCACCGCACAGCCGAGCAGCGCCGCGCTTTCCCAGGCGAGTTCGGACGGCACCGGGATGACCGCGTTCTCCGGGACGACGACCTCCGTCGCGAAGGCGCCCAGTCCCAGCGTCACGTAGACCGGGGCACCGTCCAATGTGCTGCCGTTCTCCAGCGCCGCGATGTTCGCCGTCGAGCACAGCCACGGCTCGCCGTGGGTGCAGTGCCAGCACACCCGGCAGGCCGGTGACCAGTTCAGCGCCACGTGATCGCCGAGTGCTGCCCGGCTCACGCCCGCGCCGGTTTCCAGGACCACGCCCGCCGCCTCGTGGCCGAGGATCAGGGGGTGCGGCGGGGCCAGGGTTCCGTTCACCATCGACAGGTCGGAGTGGCATACGCCGGCCGCACGAATGCCCACGCGGACCTGACCCGGCCCGACCTCCGGCAGGCGTATCTCCTCGACCTGGGCAGGAGCGCCCGGCGCGCGGACGACCAGGGCCGAGATGTACGCGGTCACCGCTGGATCGCCTTCGTCTGCTGGAACTCGTGCAGCCCGTACGCGCCCAGCTCCCGCCCGATGCCCGACTGCTTGTAGCCGCCGAACGGCGCGAGCGGGTTGAACGAGCCGCCGTTGACGTCGACCGCCCCCGTCCGCATTCGCCGGGCAACCGAGAGGGCACGCTCGTCGGAGCCCGACCACACCGCCCCGGCCAGCCCGTACTTGGAGTCGTTGGCGATCCGCACCGCCTCGTCGTCGTCGGCGAACGGGATGATGGAGAGCACCGGCCCGAAGACCTCCTCCTGGGCCAGCTCGGCCGCCGGGTCGACGTCGGCGAAGACCGTCGGCGCGACGAAATATCCGCGCTCCGGCACCGCCGCGTCGAGCCCGCCGGCCACCAGCCGGGCGTCGGCGCGGCCGATGAAGCCCCGCACCCGCTCGCGCTGGGCGGCCGACACCAGCGGCCCGAGCCGGGTCGACTCGTCGAACGGGTCACCGATCGAGTAGCCCGCGGCGACGGTGGCGGCGAGCGAGACCGCCTCGTCGTAGCGGCTGCGGTGGACCAGCATCCGCGTCCAGGCCGTGCAGGTCTGCCCGGAGTTGAGGAAGGCGTTGCCCACGCCCACTTTCACCGCCTTGGTGAGGTCGGCGTCGGCCAGGATCACGTTGGCCGACTTGCCGCCCAGCTCGAGCGCGACCCGGGCGATCCGGTCGGCGGCCGCGTGCGAGATCGCCCGGCCGGTCGCCGTCGAACCCGTGAAGGAGACCATGTCCACGCCCGGGTGCCCGGCGATGGCCGCGCCGACGACCGGGCCGGTCCCGGTGACCAGGTTGAGCACGCCGGCCGGCAGCCCGGCCTCGTCGGCCGCGTCGAAGAGCAGGTAGGCCACCAGCGGGGTGAGCTCGCTGGGCTTGAGCACGACGGTGCAACCGGCGGCCAGGGCGGCGGCCACCTTGGCGACGACCTGGTGCAACGGGTAGTTCCAGGGGGTGATCGCCCCGACGACGCCGACCGGCTCGTGCAGGACCAGGGAGTTGCCGATCGTCTCGGCCGGCTCGGGGCGGCTCGCCAGGTCCGCGTACCCCCGCAGGACCGCCAGCGGCAGACCGGCCTGGACCGCCTTGGCGATCTTGAGGGGCGTGCCCAGCTCGAGCCCGACGGTTTTGGCGATCTCGCCCGCCCGGGCG
>Ga0247764_1000951_pt1 | contig 10098 bp, 8 predicted proteins | sample UWRJL051202B4_FD_179932 | JGI IMG/M metagenome (GOLD analysis project Ga0247764, IMG submission 179932) | Plant litter microbial communities from Arlington Agricultural Research Station in Wisconsin, United States - UWRJ-L051-202B-4 | ecosystem: Environmental > Terrestrial > Plant litter >...
GGTCAGAGTGAGACGGCGCGCGCCGACATTTACAAGACAGTCGGCGCGGACGGTGTGATCAGCTTCACCAGCGCGCCCAAGCCTGGCGCCAAGCTGTACGCCAAGACCGAAGTCAAAGCGCGGCTTCCGAGCGGCGCGGTAGATCCCTCACGCTTCGAACAGCACATTCGGGACGCCGCAGCGCTGTACCAAATCCCGGTGGAGCTGGTGCGGGCCGTGATCAAGGTGGAGAGTAACTTCGATCCCCGCGCGATCTCACGAGCCAATGCGCACGGCTTGATGCAGCTGATCCCAGAGACCGCCGAGCGCATGCTGGTGAAGGACATCTACGACCCGCGCGAAAACATCTTCGGCGGCACGCGTTACCTGCGCGTACTCGCGAACATGTTCAACGGGGATTTGGAGCTGACGCTCGCCAGCTACAATGCCGGCGAAGGCGCTGTCATGCGTTACGGCGGAATTCCGCCATATCCTGAAACTCAAGACTACGTGGCCAAGGTCTTGGCTCATTACCGCAGCTATCGTCGCGGCCCGACGTGAAGCGAGCGGTGTCCGCGCCGACGCGGGCGGGTTCGCTGTTCGCGCTCGCTCTGTACCTGAGTCGCCCGGCAGCTGCCGCTGCCGAGGAGCAACCTCAGTCGGCGAAGTCGCCCAATGCCGCTCAGAGTCGGCGTGTTTCTGGCTTGCGGCGCGCCGCGGCCGTGAGCAGCGCCCTGGTTCCCGGTGCGGTGTTGCACGGTTCAGGGCACTGGGCGCTCGGCGAGCCAGTGGCGGCGCGGCGCTTGATGGCGATGCAGGGCGTGGGGCTCGGCTTGATTGCGTTGGGAGGTGGATCGCTCGCGCTAACCGGTGCTTCGCGTTACCTGGTCGCCGCAGAGATCGCGACCGCGGCCGCCGGCTTCGGCTTGTTCGCGGTGTCCTGGTTCGCAGATATTTACGGCACGTTGAACCGTGATCCGGGCGCCGTTCGCTACGCCGCGCCACCGCTGATCCAAACCCAGTTCGGTTACCGGTTCGTGCAAGACTCGCAGTTCGACTATCGGCACTTCTGGGTCGAACAGTTCGATCTTTACAGCGCTGGACTGCGGCTGTCCCCGTCCGCGTGGCTTTCGCCGCAAGGTCGGAACGGGCGCTACGGCCTGGACGTCGCGTATCGCTTCATCGGTCCGCGACCGGGTGAGCAGCGTCCGCTCGGGTCGCGAGTCGATTTGGAGCTTGGCACCGCGTACCAGCGCTTCGCGCCCGAGCAGTTCGACACCACCACGTTCACGGCGGCTCTATCCGGCCGCTACGATCTCGGCGGCATCGGTTACAGCATGTCGGGCGCGTTCGCGGATTGGCAAGTGGGCGCGGGACTCTTGCGCTACACGTACGGGCCAAAACGTGCGCAGCTCCCCTCGGATCTGGAGACGTTCTTGCTCGCGCGCTTTGGCGTGGGCGCGCTGCTGCGTGGACCAGCCGCGAGGGGCAGCGAGGTATCCGTGTACTACGATCATCGTCACGACGACTTCGCGGCGGGTCTAAAGATAACGGGCATTGGCAGCGGGGCGATCGGCCATTTCGGCATCGACGCACGCTACTTCCTGGATGAGAACTGGGGCGTATTGCTGGACGCGCGGATTGGAGCGGCGCGCGTACTCGGCGCATCCTTGTTGTTTCGCGAACCTTTGCGAGGGAGAGGTGGTTCATGAGTGCGCGCTGGCTACTCGTCGCGCTCGGTTGCATCGGCTGTTTACGACCGAGCCAGGAGCGCGCTCAGCGCGATACCGAAGTAGGCAAGGCGGACACGCTCGAAATCGCCGTGCGGGTTGCGGACGGCCTGGCCGCGGTGCGCGCGATCGACGCGGAACGTATCATCCTATGGGGCAGCGCACCTGGCTTCCGGTTCACGCTGGAGAATCGATCGCAGGGGCCGCGCAGCTACCGCATCGAACTGCAGAATTGCCTACCAGACGCGGAGCTCCGACGCGACGGACTGTCTGCCTTGCCGGAGCGCGAAGCCAGCATTTCCACGCGCAAGGTCTTCGTGCTCGAGCTAGCTCCGGGCAGCACGGAGCTGCAGGTGACCACGCCCGATGCGGACGATCTGGAGCCCTACCAGTTCGCGCTCATGAGCGACGTGCAAGAAGCCATCGACCGCGTGCAAGACATCTACGCGCGGATCAACGCGGAAACTGACGTGCGCTATCTGCTTGGCGCCGGCGACTTGACCGAACGCGGGACGCGCGAACAGCTGGAGCGCTTCCAAACCGAGCTCACCTCGCTGCGCGTGCCCTACTTCACGACGCTCGGCAATCACGAGCTTGGGCCCTCGCCTTCGCTTTACCAGGAGTACTTTGGTCGCGGCAGCTTCCACTTCGACTTCCGCGGCGTTGCCTTCACGCTGATCGACTCCGCCAGCGCCACCGTCGACCCTACCGTATACGAGTGGTTAGAAGGCTGGCTCGATCGCAGCGTCGATCAGACCCACATCGTGGCGATGCACATCCCCCCCCTCGATCCGATTGGCGTGCGCAATGGCGCTTTCGCCAGCCGAGCAGAAGCGGGCAAGCTCGTGGCTAGGCTCGGACGCGGCAACGTGGATCTGACGCTTTATGGTCACGTCCACTCCTTTTACGCCTTCGACAACGCGGGGATTCCGGCGTTCATCTCCGGCGGCGGGGGGGCGATCCCCGAGCGCTTCGACAACATGGGGCGCCACTTCATGGTGATTCGGGTCGGCGCGTCCGCAGGAGTCATCGACTCCCGAGTCGTGCGGGTGGACTGACGGCTACGCCGTACCGCGTTCAGCCGCCTCGGTATAGCGACCGAGTGCTCCTGCCAGCTCTTCCCGCACACGCTCCACCAACTCTGGCGGGGAGGTCACTTTAGCGCGCCGTCCCCACTCCAACACCCAGCTGATCACCGGGTTCAAATTGCCCACGGTCATGCTCAAGCGCACACCACCGCCGCTCATACTGGAGAGTTTCTGGGTCGCGTGCACTTTGCGCGTCCGCACGTATTCCGCGGCAGTAGCGTCGAACTCGATCACGACCTTATGCGGAGAAGTGCCTTTCCAAATCCCGAATTCGCCTTGGAAGTACTCGTCCACATTGAAATTTTCCGGCAAGTTGAAGCGCTCCGTCGTGGCGCACTCCGTATTCCGCATGCGGTCCAGCACGAACGTGCGTACTTCCCCGCGCCCGACGTGAAAGCCCACGCAATAGATCGAATCTCGGTGCAGCACGAGCGCGTAGGGATGCAGGGTGATGCGCTCTTCGTCGGAGCGTCCCGCGCTGCGGTAACTCAGCGTGAGCGGGCGCAGATCCGAGACGGCCTGGAACAGGTCGTCGAGTTCCTCGGTTTTTTCCGCGTAGTTCTTGGGAGCATGCGGCAAGTATAAAAAGCGCGTCTCCAGGCGCGCGTCGGCCAAACCGGCGTTGGGGCCGCGGCCGGGCCGCTGCGCGAAGGCCAGCAGCTTGCTCGTCGCCAGATCGATCTCTTCGAACAGAGCCGAACCGCGCATGGGCTCGAACAGGCGGCGGGCAGCGAGTAGCGCGTAGGCTTGCGTGCGGCGGAGCTCCACCTTGCGCGGCATCTCGCTCGGCCGGACGCGCCACAGCAACGGTCCACCGCCGCGCGTCGGGATCGACTGAAGATCGTACTCGCGCTCCATCTCCGCCAGGTAGCGGCGCATGGTGCGGACGGTCACGGTCAGAGCGTCGGCCAACTCGTATAAGGTCATGCCGCGCGGATGGCGCTCCAGAATCTCGCGCAGGCGGTCGATGCGCCGATGCTGAGTGAACTTGCCGCTGGGGCGGCCACGGGCTCCGTGCGTCAAGGGGTGGACCTCGTCATAGAGACTATCAGAATCGCGGGCTAAAACCGACGATTTGCGCTCGCTAGGACATAGAAGGGCCGTACTCTGCGCGGCGATGCCCAGTCCCGTCGAGCTGATCCTGAAGAAGCGCAATGGCGCCGCCTTGTCCGAGGCCGAGCTGACCCTGTTGGTGAACGGCCTCCTCTCCGGCGAGGTCACGGACTACCAAATGAGCGCATGGCTGATGGCCACCTACTTCCGCGGACTGAACGACGCCGAAACCGTGGCGCTGACGCGCGCGATGCTGCACTCGGGTAAGATCCTGGATTTGAAGTCGGTGGTGTTGCCCAAGGTGGACAAACACTCCACCGGTGGCGTCGGCGATAAGATAAGTTTGTGCTTGGCGCCGCTGGTTGCTGCGTGTGGTGTGTGCGTGCCGATGGTGTCGGGACGCGGGCTCGCGCACACGGGTGGCACGCTCGACAAGTTGGAGGCCATCCCGGGCTTTCAAGTACAGCTCAGCGCCGCGCGTTTCGAGCGCATCGCGCGCGACGTCGGCACCGTGATCATGGGCCAGACCGAGCACATCGCCCCGGCGGACCGGCGCATCTACGCGCTGCGCGACGTAACGGGCACGGTCGACAGCGTGCCGCTGATCGTCGCCAGCATTCTGTCGAAAAAGCTGGCTGAGGGCATCGACGGTTTGGTGCTCGACGTGAAGGTCGGCAGCGGCGCGTTCATGAAGGATCTGCCCGCCGCGCGAACCCTGGCCAAGGCGCTGGTCCGCGTCGGTAAGCTGTTCGGCAAACGCGTCGTCGCGTTGTTGACGGACATGTCGAGCCCGATCGGTCGCACCATCGGCAACGCGCTGGAGACTCGAGAAGCCATCGAGGTGCTGCGCAACGCAGGTCCCGAGGACACACGCGAGCTGACCCTGGCTTTGGGCAGCGAAATGCTGGTGCTGGGCGGCGTCACGCGCAGCCGCAGCGATGCCCGCGCGCGCCTGCAGCGTGCCCTGGCCGACGGCAGCGCGTTCGAGCGCTTCGTACGTTTGGTCAAAGCTCAAGGCGGCGACACGCGCGTGCTCGAGGATCCGAGCAAGCTGCCGCGCGCCCGCGCGACGCTCGCGCTCACGGCCAGTCGCGCGGGTGTCGTCGCGCGCATCGATCCGCTGGAGCTGGGGCTGTGTGCGGTCGCGCTCGGAGCGGGCCGTCGGCACGCCGAAGATCCAGTCGATGCCGGCGCGGGCATCGAGATCCTGGCGCCGCTCGGCACGCGCGTAAAAAAGGGCGCCAGCCTCGCAATTTTGCATGGCCGCACACCTGCGCTGCTGCGGGCGGAGTTACCCCGTGCCGCTCGCGCGTTTCAGATAGGGCGCTCAGCACCCGCCAAGGTATCCCGCGTGCTCGGTCGGATCTGACGCGAATCATGGAGGACGTGGTAGGGGTTCGCCTCTCACGATGCAGCGACTCATCCAGTACGTGAAGGCCCAGTGGCTCGCGATCGACGCTGAGTATCGACGTGACGAGCTGCCAGATGGGCGAGCGTGTGTAGTGCTGGTCGTGGCCGCGGTGGCGCTGGTGATCCCCCGCTACTTCGGCAGTCCCAGCAGCTTTTCGAACTTTGCATGGTTGAAAGAGCTGTTTGCACCCCTGCCCTACCCGGACCTGCATCCGCACTTGTTTTGGGCAGGGTTCAAGCTGGTCCATTACGGCCTGTTGCCATGGCTGTGTATCCGTTTCGTGCTGAACTCGAACGTGCGCGAACACGGGGTGCGCTTCGTCTGGGAGCCCAAGGTTTGGGCGCTGTACGCCGCCCTGCTCGCCTTCGTTCTGCCGCTGACCTATCTGGCAGCCCAGACTGACTCGTTCTTGCGCACGTATCCGAAGTACGCGGGTGCGGGCGACTCCTTGCCGCAGCTATTGCTGTGGGAGGGCGCCTACGCCTTCCAGTTCTTGATGCTGGAGTTCTTCTTCCGAGGCTTTCTGATCTTCGCGCTGGCGCGCTTCGTGGGCTCGCTTTCGATCTTCGTGATGATCGTGCCGTACGCCATGATTCATCTGTCGAAGCCGATGCCGGAATGTCTCGGCTCGATCCTGACCGGCATCGTACTCGGCACGGTCGCGCTGCGGACCCGATCGATCTACGGCGGCGTGGTGGTGCACTCCATCGTGGCGTGGAGCATGGACCTTTTCGCGATCGCGCAAAAAGGCAAGTTCAGCAACTTGTTTTCGTAATCGTCAATGCACGCGATGCCCGGGCTTGGCGCCGGAGTCGGGTGCCAGCACGAACACTTCCGCGCCACCAGCGCCAGCCGCGACCACCATGCCTTCGCTCAAACCAAACTTCATTTGGCGCGGCGCGAGGTTCGCGACGATGACCACCAAGCGACCCACCAGCGCCTCTGGGGCGTACGCCGCCTTGATGCCTGCGAAGATCGTGCGCTGGTTGTCGCCGCCCAAGCTGACGGTCAGCTTCAGTAATTTTTTGGCGTCCGGCACGTGTTCTGCGGTCAAAACGCGAGCAACTCGCAGATCAATCTTCTGAAAATCGTCGATGCTGCACTCGGGCGCGAGCGGCTCGGCAGCGAGAGCGGCGCCGTCGTCTTGCGGTGCGGCTTCAGCAGGGGTGAGAGGTGCGGCTTCACGGCTTTCTTCGATCACGGTTTCGACTTTCTTGGGATCCACACGTTGCATCAGGTGAGAAAACGCGGAGACGGCGTTGCCGACGAGCGGCACGGACGCTTGACTCCACGAGCGGACCGGCGCACCAAGCAGCGCGCCGCTGGCTTCCGCCAGCCGCGGTAGTACCGGTGACAGGTACACCACGATCTGAAAATACAGGTTCAGGATCACGCTGCACGCGGCCTGTAGCTCGGCTGCGCGCGCGGGATCCTTCTTCAACTTCCACGGCTCCACGCGATCGACGTATTCGTTTGCGCGGTCCGCGAGCGCCATGATCAGACGCATCGCGCGGGCGAAGTCAGCGCCCTCGTAGGCTTCTGCGATCTCCTGACCGCGAGCGGCAGCTTCGGCGAACAGCCCTCCGTCCTCCGGGTAGGTGGCACACAGCCCGCTACTCTCCACGAAGCGCGCGGTACGGCTAGCCAGGTTCACGACCTTACCGACCAAGTCCGAATTTACCTTGCTGGTGAACTCGTCAATTTGGATGTCCAGGTCCTCGACGCGAGGGCCTAGCTTGCTGGCGTAGTAGTAGCGCAGATACGCCGGATCCAGATGCTCCAGGTACTTACGCGCGAGCACGAACGTCCCTTTGGACTTCGACATCTTCTCCCCGCCCACCGTCAGGAAGCCGTGCACTTGAACGCGCCGGGGCAAGCTGAAGCCGGACGCCTTGAGCATGGCCGGCCAGAACAAGGTGTGGAAGTAAGTGATGTCCTTGCCGATGAAGTGGTAGATCTCCGTGTCGGCGGAGCGCCACCAGTCGTCGAATGCCTCGCCGCTGCGATCGCACCAGTCTTTGGTGGAGCCCATGTAACCGATCGGCGCGTCGAACCATACGTACCAATGGTTGCCGGGTGCGTCCGGAATCTCGAAGCCGAAGTACGGCGCCGGTCGAGACACGTCCCAATCGCGCAGCGGCTCCGCCAAGAAGTGCCCGCGTAGGTAGTTGGCGATCTCGGGCTGTAGCCGGCCAGGCTCCGCCGTCCATTGCGACAAGAACTCGTGCAATGCCTCGATCTGCACGAACCAGTGTTTGGAAGACGACAACTCCGGCCGCGTGCCGGTCAGGGTGCTCACGGGATCGATCAGCTCCCCGGCTGAGTAGCTCGCCCCGCACTTCTCACAGGAGTCCCCGTACTGATCTTTGGTGCCGCAGCGCGGACAGGTGCCCTTCACGAAGCGATCGGCCAGGAACACCCCAGCCTTGGTGTCGAACAGCTGTGTGACGTCCCGTTCGACGATCAGGCCCTTCTCGCGCAGCGCGCCCCAAATCTCGTGACAGTACTTTCTGGTCGATTCGGAATTGGTGCTGCCATAGTTGTCGAAGCTGACGTCGAACCCCGCGAAATCACGCTGGTGCGCGGCGCTCATCTCCGCGATCACCTCGATTTCGCTGCGTTGCTCCTGACGAGCGCGCATCATGATGGCGGTGCCGTGCGTGTCGTCCGCGCAGATGTAGACTGCGCGATGCCCGCGCAGCCGCTGAAAACGCACCCAAATGTCGGTTTGCAGGTACTCGACCAGGTGTCCGAGATGAATGTGCCCGTTGGCGTAAGGCAGTGCGCTCGTGACGAGAATACGTCGCGTCATTTCAGTTTGAGCCCCGTCATAGCATCCCCTCTCCGGCGAGAAAGCCTGAACCGCCGGGGCAACCCGCTCCGCCCCGTTCTAGCGACGATTGGAGCCATGATGGCGCTCTTGATGTTACCCAACGCGGCAAGCGCCGAGCCCAGCCGGGATGCACAGGACCCGTTCTTCGGCCCCGACAAAGCCCTGCATTTCGGCGTGAGCATGGGCCTGAGCGCCGGCGGTTACGCCTTGAGCTCGTTGGTTTGGGACAAGCCCTGGCAACGCGCTGTCGGGGGCGCCGCGCTGTCGTTGCTCGCCGGGGTGGGTAAAGAGCTGTGGGATCTGGCCGGGCACGGCACGCCGTCCTGGAAAGACTTGGCTTGGGATGGCATGGGCACAGCGGTCGGCATCGGCGGCGCGCTCGCCGTCGACGTTCTGATCTTGCCCGAACCTCGAGCCGAGTCCCCCCGCGCGCAAGCCATCATTAAGCTGCGTTTCTGAACCTTGTCGCGTGCGACGGCCGCGCGCATGATGACGCCGAATGAACCTTCTAGACGGCAAGGTAGCGCTGATCACCGGAGCGGGTCACGGCATCGGGCGGGCCACCGCACGGCTGTTTGCCCAGCACGGAGCGCGGCTCGTCATCAATGACTTGGGTGGTGCGCGCGACGGCAGCGGGCAGGATCAATCAGCCGCGGACGAGCTCGTGAAGGAACTCGGCGAGCTCGGAGCGCAGGCGGTCGCCAACTACGCCAACATCGCGACGGCCGACGGCGCCAGCAGCGCGGTGGCACAGGCAGTGAGCACGTACGGAGCCCTCGACGTGCTGATCAACAACGCCGGGATCGTGCGCGACAAGACCTTACTCAAGATGGACCTTGCGCAATGGGAGAGCGTCCTGGCCGTGCACCTCACCGGCAGCTTCTTGTGCCTGCAGGCGGCGGCGGCGGTCATGAAAGATCGCGGCGAGGGAGGCAGCATCATCAACACCACGAGCGTGTCGGGCATGCTGGGCAACTTCGGCCAAGCCAACTACTCCGCGGCGAAGGCTGGTGTTTATGGGCTCACGCGCACTGCTTCGATCGAGCTCCAGCGCTACAAGATTCGCGTGAACGCGGTAGCGCCGCTGGCCAAGACGCGGATGACGGAGGATCTGCCGCTGTTCGAGAAAATCGAACACACACTCACTCCGGAACACGTGGCTCCCGCACATTTGTTCCTGGCAAGTGATTTATCGCGGGATATCAGCGGGGTGGTCTTGTCCGTGGCGGGCGGACGCCTGAGCACGTACAAGGTCGTTGAGACCGCCGGAAAGTACAAAGAAGCCGACGCCGGTGTCTGGACCGCCGCCGAGATCGCGGAGCACTTTGGGACGATCTCGAAGTAACATTCCTGCCCCAGCGCTTAAATTCTGGCCGGATTTGAAGCGACCCCCCTCGGGTGTTAGCTTTCACGGGGCTGTGAAGCGGCTTCTCTGTCTATGACGCGCGACGCGCAAATCCCGTTATTCCTGTGGGTCGCGACAGCGCTCCTGGTGCACTTGCTCGGTGGTCGCGGAGCAGAGAAGGCGGCGGACTGGGTCGAAGAGGGCATTCAGCTACGCCGTTTTGCGGAAGGCGTACGCAGCTACGTCCAGCAGTCGCAGAGCGCGATGGAGGTCGCGCTGGTCGACGAGAATCAATTGCCCGAACCACCGCCGCCGCCCCCGCCGCCGTCTTCCGACGATCGCGCCAAACCCGAACCGGACGAAACGCAAGCCGACGACAGCAAGACGCCAGATCCGACCAAACAAGCCAAGACCGAGCCCAAGCCGGAGCCGGAAAAGAAGGTCGAGGAACCGGAGAAGAAAAAGCCCGAAGAGGTGGTCGTCAAGCCGGTCGAGAAGGCGCCCGAGACGCAGCTGCCCGAAGCGTCGCCGAAGAAGAACATCGCGGTGCGGCAGCACGTGGAGGACGAGAAGCAGGCGGATAATCCAGACGCCGAGTTCATCGCTGAGCACGCCAACAAGGTCGACAAGCAGACTCAAGCGCGCATCACCTCCAACGA
>Ga0247764_1000953_pt1 | contig 10082 bp, 7 predicted proteins | sample UWRJL051202B4_FD_179932 | JGI IMG/M metagenome (GOLD analysis project Ga0247764, IMG submission 179932) | Plant litter microbial communities from Arlington Agricultural Research Station in Wisconsin, United States - UWRJ-L051-202B-4 | ecosystem: Environmental > Terrestrial > Plant litter >...
CCGGACTCCACGCCTACCCCCGACGGCCGAGAAGCTCTGCTCGCAATGTTCCGCGAAGTGAGGAGCAGCGTCTCGTCGGCGTTCGTGCTGGAGTCCAGCGGCTTTGCGACTGCCGCGCAACGCGCGATCATCACGGCGATGCTGCTCGTGACGCCGTTCCGCGACAGCATCCGTATCGAGCGTTCGGTCGAAGCGGGAGCGGGCTGGCTCAGCGCTCGCGTTCCGTCGAGCACTGGGCAGGCTTGGGATGAGGCCTCGCTGGCGCGCGCGGCGCGTGCGTTCTGTCAGCTGCGCACTGCGCATCGCCGCAGCGCCTGATGGCTCGTGAGCGCGGCTGCGTCCGGCGTGGGCGCAAGATTGGACTGAGGCGAAATTGCGCGAATTCGCGGCTGAATTGCGGGTCCGCGAAATTCCGGGCTGCCAGAGCGCCCGCTATCCGATCTACACTTCCTCCCACTGGCCGGTTGCCGTTGTTCGGAGGAGGTTAGTTGGACGAGCTGCGCGACGCCAAACAACGAATTCAAGAGCTCGAGCGGCAGCTCTCCGAGCGCGACGGACGAAAGTCCAATCAGTATTCGCTCGACCCTAGGTTGAATCGTTTGCTGGGAGATCCGCTGGTGCTCGCGACCTTCCCGCACTTGATCCTGGTGCTGAGCGCCGAGCTTCGCATTCTGTACGTCAATCGAGCAGAGGCCGGCATGGACGCCGCCGATTTCATCGGTGTCGATTGCTTGGCTTCCATGCATCCAGAAGACCGCGACCGCTACCGCGCCACGTTCGAGCACGCGTGGAGGGCAGGCGAGCCGGCTACCATCGAGGTGCGCTCGTTCAACAACACTTGGTGGGATTCACGGCTCGTGCCGGTGCGAGACGACGGCGAAGTCGTGTTCATGCTGGTGTCCAGCACGGACGTCACTCAACGCAAGGCGCAAGAGCAAGCGTTGCGAGATCGAGAGAGCAGCACGCGCCTGTCGTTGCTGGCCAGCGGCGTGGGCACGTGGACCTGGTGGCTCCAAAAGGATGAGCTGTATTGGGACGACGCGCTGTGCGGTATTTTCGGCGTTGCGCCGGGGGATGCGCCGCGCGGCCGTGAGGAGTACCTGGCGCTGGTGCATCCGGAGGATCGCGCAGAGGCGCTGGAGACTATCGAGCGTTACGTCAAGACCGGCGTGTACGAGGGCATGGCGTACCGTATCGTGCGACCGAGTGGAGAGGTACGCCACGTCATCGCCAAGGGGCTGGCTCAGTTCGACGAGCATGGGCGGCTGGAGGCGCTGCGAGGTGGCGTGGTCGACGTGACCGAACGCAAAGAGTTAGAAGCGGGCTTGGCGCAGGCGCAGCGCATGCAAGCCGTTGGGCGTCTGACCGCGGGTATCGCTCACAATCTGAATAACGCGCTCAGCGTGATCTTGCCGAACGTGGCTGAGTGTCGCGAGCTCGCGGATGAGCGCATCGCGCCACGGCTGGCGGACGTGGAACACGCTTCGATGCGCGCCGCCGAAATGGTGCGGCAGCTGATGCTGTTTGCTCGACCGCAAGATAACGCCACGCGCAGCTCCTTCGATTTGGTGGACGCCGCCCGGCGTATCGTGGAGATGTGCCGCTCGACCTTCGACCGCAGAGTTCAAATCGAGCTGATTGAAGCGGAGGTGCCGGCGGTGTTGGGCAACCCCGGTCAAGTCGAACAGGTGCTGCTGAACGTATGTTTGAACGCGCGCGACGCGCTTTTGGACAGCGACCGCGAGCACCCTGGTTTGAGGGTGGAGTTCAGCGTGGCGACGGAGGGGCGCGTCTCGGTCAGCGTCACTGATAACGGCGTCGGTATGACCGAGGCCGTGCGCGCCCGCGTCTTTGAGCCATTTTTTACGACCAAGGAGGTGGGGCGAGGTACCGGCCTTGGCCTCGCCAGCGCCTACGCCATCGTGATGGATCACGGCGGAAGCATTCAGTGCACCAGCCGACTCGGAGAAGGCACGCGCTTCGACATCGAGCTGCCCGCAGCACCAGCTGCGAAGCCCAAGCAGGGCGCCATCGAACGACCAGCGATTCCGCGCGGGACGGAGACGATCTTGCTGGTCGACGACGAATCGGCGGTGCGGACGGTGCTGCGACGGATGCTGGAACGTAGCGGTTTTCGCGTGATTGAGTGTGAGGACGGACACACGGCGCTCGCCGCGTTGGGGCGCGCCGATCCTCCGGCAGATGCGCTGTTGATCGATCGTTCCATGCCGGGACTGTCCGGAGAGCAGGTGATCGAGAGGATCGGTCAACTCGGTATTCAGTTACCCATTTTGGTGCTCAGCGGGCACTCGAGCGTCGAGCTTTCGCATCCGAACGTGGTTGCGGTGTTGTCCAAACCCATCACTCGCGAAACCTTACTGTTCGAAGTGCGCCGCGCGCTCGACCAACGCGTGCTCACTTAGGGCCCTCAGCCAACATAGGTCACCATGCGAATCACTTCGTGCGCCATCGGATTCGTGTTGTTGAGCTCGTTCATCGCGTGTGGTGGAGACGACAGCGACGACGACCCGCCTTCGAACGGTGGCGCGCATTCGGGCGCCACGGGCAAGGGCGGTGCAGGCGGCGCTACGAGCTTTGGTGGCGCTTTCGGCGGCACGCTGTCCAGCGGCGGCGCGTTGGTGGCGGGCACCGCGGGCATGACCATGCCGAGTCTGGGCGGTTCGATGGCGTCCGCTGGCGGACGCAGCACCGCTGGCGCCGTCTCTGCAGGAGACGCGGGGGTGCGCGGCGATGCTGGCGACGGTGCCGGTGGCGGAGCAGGGCAGGGTCACACGGGAACAGCAGGCAGCAGCGCCGGCGTCGGTGGCGAAGCCGGTTCCACCAACCAACCGATCGGCCTGTCCTGGCCGATCGACTGCGTGCCGAATCAGACCTGCGTCAACCTCGGCTATCCGGACACCGACAATGACGGCAAGGCACATAACTGTGAAGCGCCGGGCTACCAGGGCCATCAGGGCACCGATATCGGCATCACGTTTCAAGCTCAAACCAGCGGAACTGCCGTGCGCGCAGCAGCAGACGGCGTGGTGCTGTTCGCGTTCGACGGCAAGTACGATCAGTGTCCGAACGCCAACGAACCGGATTGTCAGGATCCGCCGAGCCTTCAGGCGAACGCCCGGGTGGGTAATACCGTGTGCACACCGATTGGGCCCTATTGCGGTACCGGCGAGCCAGGCTGCTTTTGGTGTTTCGCGGGAGGCAACGTGATCGTCCTTCGTCACCAAGGCGTGCCGGGCGTGTTTGCGACACGTTACGATCACCTGAAGAAAAACTCCGTCGCGGTCCGACCGGGCGACACTGTCCGTCGAGGGCAGAAGATCGCGGAGGCGGCGAGCGCCGGAAACTCGACCGGTCCGCATCTCCACTTCGAAGTGTGGGGTACCGGCTTTTACGAGCTGGCGGATCCTTGGGTGGGAACGTGTGGCCCTAACCATGGGCCGACGCTGTGGGCGAACGACCCGCCTTGGGCAGGCTGAGAAACGGAAGTCGCGAGGCCAGCCCCCGTGGACGTTTTTCGCTAGATCCGCTACCAAAATCGGGTCGCGCGCACAGCGCACAGCGCATCACGAGGAGGCGAGCCAGTGACCCAAAGCCGCAGCGAGACCGAGAACCCCGCGATCCCATCCCCGACTCCCAAAGCCACCCGGCCTCGCACCAATCGAGATTGGTGGCCGGATCAACTCGATCTGCAAGTGCTGCATCAACACTCGCCGCGAGCAAACCCGCTCGGCGAGACCTTCGATTACGCGAAGGAGTTTGCCAAGCTGGACGTGGAGGCGCTCAAACGAGATCTCATCCAAGTGATGACGACGTCTCAAGAATGGTGGCCGGCGGACTACGGACACTACGGTCCGCTCTTCATTCGTCTGAGTTGGCACGCCGCCGGCACCTACCGCATCGAAGACGGTCGCGGCGGCGGCGGAGAAGGCGCGCAGCGCTTCGCACCGCTCAACAGCTGGCCAGACAACGCCAATCTCGACAAGGCCCGCCGCTTGTTGTGGCCGCTCAAACAAAAGTACGGCAGCAAGATTTCCTGGGCGGATCTGCTGGTATTTGCCGGCAACGTCGCGCTCGAGTCCATGGGCTTTCAGACGTTTGGTTTCGGTTTTGGGCGACCGGATGTGTGGGAGCCGATCGAGGTGTTCTGGGGCACCGAAGATACTTGGCTCGGTGACGAACGATACAGTGGCGAGCGGGAGCTCAGCGGACCGCTCGGCGCGGTACAAATGGGCCTGATTTACGTCAATCCCGAAGGTCCAAACGGCAAGCCGGATGCGCGCGCAGCAGCGCACGACATTCGCGAGACGTTCGCGCGCATGGCGATGGATGACGAAGAAACCGTGGCGCTGATCGCGGGCGGGCACACGTTCGGCAAGACTCATGGCGCCGGCGATCCCAAGAACGTGGGTCCGGAGCCTGAAGGCTGCCCGATCCACCATCAAGGTATCGGTTGGAGAAGCTCGCATGGCAGTGGCAAAGGCAAAGACACCATTACCAGCGGACTCGAAGGTGCCTGGACGCCGACGCCGATCAAATGGGACAATAGCTTTTTCGACACTCTGTTCGGCTTCGAGTGGGAGCTGACGAACAGCCCTGCTGGCGCCAAGCAATGGAAACCCAAGAACGGTGCCGGCGCCGGCAGCGTGCCTGACGCGCATGACCCCTCCAAGAAACACGCGCCGATGATGGCCACGACCGATCTCGCGCTGCTCGCAGATCCGGCGTATGAGCAAATCTCGCGGCGGTTTCATGCCAATCCGGACCAGTTTGCCGACGCGTTCGCCAAGGCTTGGTACAAGCTACTGCATCGCGACATGGGCCCGCTGTCGCGGTATCTAGGTCCGTGGGTGCCAGCGCCGCAGCTGTGGCAGGATCCGGTTCCCGCCGTCGGACAGTCGCGGCTCGGCGCCGCGGACATTACCGCGCTCAAGCAGCAGATTCTGGCGTCCGGCTTGTCCGTAGCGCAGCTCGTATCGGTGGCCTGGCGCTCGGCCGCGTCGTATCGCGGCACGGACAAGCGCGGCGGCGCGAACGGCGCGCGCATTCGCCTGGCGCCGCAAAAGGAGTGGGATGTCAATGAGCCAACCGAGCTCGCCAAGGTCCTGAGCGTGCTGGAGGGCATCCAGAAGTCGTTCACCGCCGGCGGCAAACAAGTTTCGCTCGCGGACGTCATCGTGCTGGCTGGCGGCGCCGCCATCGAAAAGGCCGCCAAAGACGGCGGTTTCGAGATCAGCGTGCCCTTCTCAGCGGGTCGTGGCGACGCCTCCCAGGATCAAACCGACGTTCAGTCGTTTGCTGTGCTGGAGCCAAGAGCGGACGGTTTTCGCAACTATGTCAAGGCTGGCCAGAAGCTCTCGCCAGAGACGCTGTTGTTGGATCGGGCGAACCTGCTCACGTTGACCGCGCCGGAGATGACGGTCTTGATTGGCGGTCTGCGCGTGCTGGGCGCCAACGTCAAAGGCGCGAAACACGGCGTGTTCACGCAGAAGCCGGGAACGCTCTCCAATGACTTCTTCGTCAATCTGCTCGACAACGGTATCGAGTGGCAGCCTTCCGCGTCGAACGCCGCCGTCTACGAAGGGCGTGAGCGCGGGCAGAGCGAAGCGAAATGGACCGCGACTGCGGTCGACCTGGTGTTTGGATCACACGGCCAACTCCGCGCCATCGCGGAGGTCTACGCGTCCTCCGACGCGAAAGAGAAGTTCGTCAAAGACTTCGTAGCCGCCTGGGTGAAAGTCATGAACCTGGATCGCTTCGATTTGGCGCGCTCTTGAGCGCACGCGAGCCGCGCGCGTGTTGGTTTGCGCTGAAGTGAGCCGACACGCGCGCGTCCGTCGCGCTGCGGTCGAGTGCAATTCTATTCGGTTCGAGCGCGCTTCGGAGCGCGTCCGCTGCGAGGCTGCGCGAACTCGGGGATGCTGAAGCGCTTGCGGTACGCGCCGGGGGCCAGCCCGGTCGTGCGCCGGAACAGCCGCCGAAAAAAGGCGGCGTCTTCATAGCCGACGCGCCAACTGATCTCCTCCACGGAGGCTTCGGTGCGTTCTAGCCGACGTTTTGCGTCCTCGATGCGCAGGCGTTGCACATAGCTGATGGGCGCGAGCCCCGTGGCCGCAACGAAGCGGCGCTTGAAGGTGCGTTCGGCGAGCTTCGAACGTTTGATGACCTCCTCGACCGGGTTCGCCATCGCGAAGTGCTCACCCAGCCATTGCTGGGCGCTCAGGATCTCCCCGTCGCCGTGATCATTTTTACCCTCGAACACCAAGTACGGCGTGAGCCCTTCTTGGTGCCATTGGAGCGCGAACGTGCGGGCGACCTCTTGCGCCGTGGTCGCGCCCGCATAGCGCGCGATCAGATACAAGACCATGTCGTGCCAAGTCGTCGAGGCGCCGGACGTGACCAAGTCGTCGCTGGTGCCCGAGATCACCAGCACGCGCTCGGGATGGACCTTGAGTGACGGATACGCGTCCTTCAGGCCGTTGACGTAGCCAAAGTGCACGGCCGTGTCCTTGCCGTCGAACAGGCCGGTCTCTGCCAATAGGAAGATGCCGGAACAGGCCGAGCACAGGATCGCGCCCTGCGCGTGTGCTTGCCGCAGCCAGGAGACGAGCCGCGGATAACGTCCTTTGGCCCATTCTCCGCGCAGAACGATGGAGGGTACGATCACGATGTCCGTCGTCGGAATCTCGTCGATGGAGCGCTGAATCTCGATGGGGACGCCGCTCGCCAACTGCAGCGAGCCCGCGCGCTCTCCGACGATCTCCACGTGAAACGGCGAGGTCCGGACGTCGCGGAACAGCTCCACCAACGCGAACGCATTCATCACGTCGTACACGCCATAGAGCGTCGACGCGACCGCGTCGGGAAAGGCGATCAGGCTCACGTGCCGCGAGCCCGTGCGAGATAGCTCGGGTTTGCGCGCTACCACGACGAACTCGCCGGCTTGGCACGATCGGACCGATTTCGGGTGACTCTGCCACTGAGCAAACGCCGTCCTTTCATCGATATTCGCAACATCCCGAGCGCCTTTCGCTCGGAAGAAAGGCAGTCAAACGTCATGGACGGTTCCACAATCGACACCGCCAGCCTGGGTGCGCTCGTCAATCGCGCGCTTGGTGATATTTCGGCCGCGTACGGCGGGGTCCTGATCAGCGTCGGGCACAAGCTGGGTCTGTATAAGGCTCTGGCCGGCGCAGGTCCACTGAGCTCCAGGGAGCTCGCCAAAAGGGCGGAGTGCGCCGAGCGCTACGTGCGCGAGTGGCTGGCAGCGCAGGCCGCGGGCGGCTACGTCGCCTATCACGCCCTCAGCAACACCTACGAACTGACGCCGGAGCAGGCTCTGTTGCTGGCGGACGAGGAGAGTCCGTATTTCATGCCTCATGCCTGGAACGTGCCGGCGTCCATGTGGCTCGACGAAGAGAAGACCTTGGAGGCCTTCCGTTCGGGTAAAGGGGTCGCTTGGGGAGAGCACAGCGGGCGGCTGCATTGTGGCTCCGCCGCGTTCTACCGCAACGGCTACCGCGCCAGTTTGGTGCAGGAATGGTTGCCCGCGCTCGACGGTGTCGTGGAGCGGCTGCGTGAAGGCATCGACGTGGCCGACATCGGCTGCGGCTACGGACACTCCACGCTGCTCATGGCGAAGGCGTTTCCGAACTCGCGCTTCTTCGGCTTCGATGCGCACTTGCCCTCGATCCTGGAGGCGCGTGAGCAGGCCAATCGCGCAGGGCTCAGCCAGCGTGTCCATTTCGAGGTGGCGGACGCTACCAGCTATCCGAAGCGGGGTTACGGCCTGATCGCCTTCTTCGATTGCTTGCACGATCTGGGCGACCCCGTCGCGGCCACTCGCTACGCGGCCCAGGCACTCGGCGACGACGGCCGCGTGTTGCTGGTGGAGCCGTTCGCGCAAGACCGACTCGAGGACAACCTGTCGCCTGTCTCTCGTATCTATTACTCGGCGTCCACGACCATCTGTTGCGCACACGCCATCTCAGAGGGCGGCACGCTCGTCCTCGGCGCACAAGCGGGTGAAGCACGCCTAGCGGAAGTCTTCCGCAGGGCAGGATTTAGCCAGTTTCAGCGCGTGATCCAGACCCCCTTCAACCTGATTTGCGAGGCACGAAAATGAATCTCCGTCGTCATTACCGACCTGCTTTAGCCGTCACCGCCGTAACCTGTGCGCTCGGAATTGGCGCCCGGGTGCTCCCCACGCGCGCCGACGAGGGGCAACACGGCTCATCGTTCCAGAAACCGTCAGCTAGCGGTAGCTGGTGCGGTTCCGGCTGCGACTCCGTCATCACCGACTGGAGCCTCAACGCGTATCACGTGATCAAGGCCGCTGACGGCTACGCAGATCCAATGGCCGCCTCACGGTCGCTGGCCATGATGCACGTCGCCATGCACGACGCAGTCAACGCCGTGCAAAATCGTTATCAAGCCTACGCCTTCGTCAAGCTCAGTTCGGCTCCCAACGCCGACCCTGCCGTCGCCGCGATCGTCGCGGCGCACGACGTGCTTGCCGGTCTTTACCCGCAACCGGGCGCCCAGGCACTGCTCAAAACCCAGCTGGAAATCAGCTTGTTCGACGCGGGCGTCGGCCCCGCCGTGGAGCAAGGTACGGAGCTGGGCAAGGCGGCAGCGGTCGGGATGCTCGCGAAGCGCAGCAACGACGGCAGCAATCGCAAAGAGACGTACGTCTCGAGAAAGGAGCCGGGTCAGTACCAATTCACTCCGCCATTCGACTTCGCCGCGGCGCCGCACTGGCAGAAGGTGACTCCGTTTGCGCTAAACACCCCCGGGCAGTTTCGAAGTGATCCTCCTCCCGCTCTCAGCAGCGAAGCCTATCGGCGCGACTACGACGAAGTGAAGCGCCTTGGTCGCAAACATTCCAGCGCGCGCACGCCGGAGGAAACTCATTACGCGGCGTTTTGGTACGAGTTTTCGGACATGGTGAGCACGTAACGCATACGACGCTCAAGCGTCGACCGTGATGCACTGGGGTCGCGCGCGAGACGGGCCTGCGCGCGCGACCCGGCAGGTGCGGCTAGGATGCCCGCTACGGAGCCGGCGGTGGCAGTGCGAACATCGCCGGTTGCGCGTTCGAGGTCGCACCAAGCGACGCTTTGCCGATCGATTGAGCGATGAAGGCGTCGTCGAGATCCTTGACGTAGCTGATGGGAGGCCCGTCCATGACGGCCGTCCTCATCGCCGGTTTGGTGAGCGAGGCGGCGGAGAAGGCGTACACCGTGAACGTGTAGTTGTCGGTGCTGACCGTAGCGTCCGGCATGTTGGCGCCGGGAGCGACGGCCCATGACGGACAGGGTCCGATGTAGCCATCGTTGAACAGGCCGCCGCTGTACTGCTCGGCGCCTGGGACGGCCGCCACGGGATTACCCGAAGGCAACCCCTTGGGCAGCGAGCGCACGCTCGCGGGGATGTTCCAAATCGCCCAATGATAACCGCGCTCGTCGATAGTTGGTCGGGCCGCCGTCACGGTGGTCAGCGTCACGTCTCTGAAGACGATGGCGTAACTCTGCGTGTCGTCAGGACCTTCAGTCCAGCTCAATTCCGGCATGGTGTGGTCGACAGGCGGTGTGCCGCTATACGGAAAGTTCTTATTGGCGCAGGTGTATTCGGCTGGCATCGCGTCCCCGCTCTTGAACGCGGGCGTCGTGATCTCGAATTCGTCATCGCTGCAGCCACTGCCAAGCAGGCCAACACCGATGATCAAGACGCTAAGTCGATTCGTAGTCAGCAGCATGAGACCGCGACGTGTACAGGCGCATGCCCACAGCGTCCATAGTCAATTCTGTCAACGTAGATTGTTTCGAGTTTGATTCGGCGGAAACAATATCGTGTTCTCGTTTTCTAGATCTCGCGACCAGAAACGCTAGGCCGTAACTCCGATCGACGGAGTTTGTGAGAGCAGGCGACGAGCGCTGCGCAGCCCAACAACGACACTGCGCACAGCCAGCGAAATCGCGCGCGGTGTTCGCTGACCGTGGGCACCTGGGCCGGACCGGTTGCGCGCGGCAGGATGGCACTGCTCCATGCCAGGAATGCTTCTC
>Ga0247764_1000955_pt1 | contig 10052 bp, 13 predicted proteins | sample UWRJL051202B4_FD_179932 | JGI IMG/M metagenome (GOLD analysis project Ga0247764, IMG submission 179932) | Plant litter microbial communities from Arlington Agricultural Research Station in Wisconsin, United States - UWRJ-L051-202B-4 | ecosystem: Environmental > Terrestrial > Plant litter >...
CTATGGGGCATCAGGCCAGGCGTAGTGAAGGCGATGCACGCGAAAGCGTGTTGGGGAATCCAGGCGACAGTAGCAGCTCTTGCGCCTACGCTACCGTTCGAGATCCTGGAAAAGATCGACTACGTCGTAAACTCTGCCATGAGCGCGAAGAAGGCGTTCCTCACGATGGAGGGTTACATCGTCTATGCCGACGCTCCGGACCACAAGAGCGCGCTTCAGGGGCTCGGCAAAATTGCAGACATGATCGGGCTTACATCAAAGAATCCGAACAACCCAATGAACAACAAGCAGTTCGCCGATGCATCACTGGAAGACTTGATGCGACTTGCGAAAGAAGAGATTGGCGGAAAGCGACTGATCTCACCAATCAATACAAAGGGAGAAGAAATCGATGGAGAAAAAACCGCTAAAACTATCGTGGTTCAAGCCACTCGGAGCGAAGATTCGCTTTCCGGGGGACCCGACGGAATACTCGGACGTGAGCATTTCGAAGGAGACTCCGGAGATCCAGTGGACGGGGACGGAGATCAGGATCCTGACGAGTGGGAATTCTGAGAACATCATCTACGTCGGCCCCTTCATTGCGCGATACGCCGTGGCGTCAGCTGTCGACTCGGTTCTAGAGGCCAACCCGGCTCAGCGATTTACGGCGAAAGCGAGAAGGGGGATCCTTCGATGACTGTCGGAATGGCCAATCAGTTGGATTACGAACTGATCCTTCTCACGCTGCAACCAGACGATGATGAGAACATGTTCCGCCTGTGGGACTTCGCGACCGATCAGCCTACAGAAGTAGGCGCGCTGGTGCGAGACCTAGTCCTGGAAAAAAACAGACTCAAGGATCGGACAGAGGCGCTGGAGATCAGGGTCGAGCAGCTCCTATTCTCGAACGATGCGCTCTACAAAACGACACTGATCACCGCTTCAGCGATGGAGCATTTTGAACAAGATCTAAGAAAGGAAAAGGATGAGAGCAACAAACATTCGGGCCTATGCAGACAATGTGGTGGTGATTGTGGACCCGCCGAGACTTCGGGTAACGTCTGGAGGACTGTATCTACCAGACTCATCACAAAACTCTCAGTATGGATCAAAGGTGCTGTGCGGAACGGTCGACTCAGTTGGCGACGGAGTACAGGAGCGCCTCGCGATTGGTGACCGAGTGATCTTTGATCACGAAGGCGGGCAGGACGTGGTCATTGGAGATCACGTAGCGCCTGATGTGGCTGACCAGCTCTTACCAGGCACCGAGCTTCGAGTGCTTCGAGTCGACGAGATTATCTCTGTCGTCGATTAGCCGCAGCTGAGCAACTACTCTTCGCGTGCTCTTGCTGACGCGAGAGATGGTTTCAGTGAGTTCAGAGACCATCTCTCGTTCCGACGCGACCTCTTCAGGCCTGGCGATGCCAAGCTTGTCAAGGCAGGTTCTTTTGAGCGAGCTTAGAAACTTCATCGGTAAGGTCCTCCAGGGAGCGAGTCAGCTCCGGAAGTGTCTTGAGTACGGTCTCAAATTGATCACGGTAGCGCAATCGTTCGAGCCGCTCTTGCTGCCAAAAGTAGTACATCAGCCCAGCAGTGCCATAGCCGCCCAGGGATTGAAGCATTTCAAGAACTTGACTTACCGACAACATAAAAGTCCCGACTGACCGGCCCGTATGGAGAGCTTCCCTCGATAGCCTCGGCTGGATCAGCGTCAACACGAATGAATCCGCCGCTCGCCCGAAGGAGCTTCACCGTGGAGCCCCTATAGGTATGGTCATTCTTACTGCCGCTTCGGACATAGAGATAGTGCAAAGGAGACAGCGCTCGCACTTCGGCGCCCTTTGCCCTGCAACTTTCAAGGAAGCCATATTCTTCGCTCGCCGGCACAATCGGATACTCCCCGAGATCCGGAAGGAACCCTCCAATTGTTCCACCGCAAGCGCCACTTTCGATGTGTGAGTCCACTTGAGAGCCCCGTAGGAACACGAGACCAAGGTCATCTGTGAATACCCACCCGAACCGCTTGGCGCGCACTATGCCTGGCCTGGCGTGGTCCACATGGTCATCCAGGTAGCCAGGACCATAGAAGTCGTCAGAGTCCATGTTTACGACGTAGGATCCTGGGAACTCCTGTCGAGCGACCCGGAGGCCTACGTTCCTGGCTGTGCTCTGGTGAGTGTGCCCGCAGGCCACGGTTCGAATGTCGATGTCGCCTGGGTGCGGGTAGCAAACACTGTCGTCGAGCAGTTCCCCATTTTCGATGACCAGTAGCGTCTTTCTCGGGTACCGTTGCCGTCTGAAATTCTCCAGCAGGTTCACCGTGTCCCGCTTGCGATGGTGCGGAGCGATGACCAGGACGTGAATCATGGAGTGTACCGATGACGCACGTAAGCGGACAGGTCCTCGATTTCATCGTTGGTGATCGGCTTGTTCAGTAGCCCGAATTCGAGGAGCCCACCATTGAGAGTGTCAACACCAGGCGAACTGAACAGCCAGATGGTGTTTGCGGATGTTGCGATTGGTGTTCCGTCATATGGAACGTTTTGAGCATCATGGATCTTGAAGTCACTGTTGATGATCTTCTCATAGATGCTGTAAGCATTTCCTACTGCATCTAGACGGTAGACAAACAAAACGAGCTGTCCGTCTGGCATGAGCGGGGATCCTGATGCATTCACAACATCATCGTCTGTCCCGTCATCAGTGTCATAGCGGAGTCGCTCATATTTGTAGATGCTTGTTCCGTTGAGCGGTGGCGGAAGGCCATAGTTACTCATCCCAATGATCGGACCAACGTCACCGTTGCCATCAAAATAGAGAGCCATCCAGATAGTTGCACCAGGAGCGACCCCTCCGCTGACTCTGTCCCATTTCCCGGTTGGCCCATCGTTGTACGACATTCTTGAGCCACCGAAGAACCTGATGGATCTGAACCCGTTCGCCTTTGGGTTTCCGTCATCTATCGTTGGGTTCTGGCCGCCCTGAAACGAAAAGCATTCATCGACGGCCAGGGTCTCATGGCGAGAATCATGGATGACCTCCACTCGGCCCTTGTTAGTGTAGTCGTACGCTCCACGGCATGACTTCATGTGAAATACTGTGAACGGATGGAGCATGTACCTTGGCTCCATAGTGTCGTCTATTCCGTAGTGGTTCACTGCCAGACCAATCAACTCACCAAACTGTTCGTCGTCGAGCGTATGATTGTAGATTCTGAAGTGCGCAAGCTTACAGCTTGAGGAATAGCTCGCCGATGTCCCGGTACCCCTCCCAATGTTCAGGACATTTGCCACCGTTGAAAACGATGCGTCAGCGTTCACAAACGTCTCACGCCATGCGCCCTGGTAGTAGACGTGCATCGTCTTGTTTGACGCGGTGTACGCCCAGATCATGACGCATGGCTTCTCAATCACCTCTGCGCTCGCGGTCGCGATGTTCGTCTGAAACCTGGAGTATGGGCGGTATCCGCCGTCTACCCCGTGATGGTTTCCATCGGCGCCGTCTGTCCCGAACAGTGGACGGAATCTCTGGTCAGAAAAAAGAGAGCCCTTTGGAACAAGGTCATCGTTGAATTTAACGATTGCCATCGCCACCCAGTTGGCGTCTCCGCGCATAAAACCAAATGTGGTTCCTGATGGGTAGACGAACCCGCCTGACTCGTTTTCATCCGGACGAAGGCGCTGCTTGAATTCTACCGAAGGGCGCCCGCCAAAGTCAGGATCCTCCTCAATAAACGATGCCCCAAGAACCGTTGACCCATCAGTGCCAGACCAGTTGAAGTTTGACGGCGCAAGAGACACTGCTCGCGTATCTCTCCATGCAGAGATCTTGTCGGAGAATGGAGCGTTCGTGATTCCTGTTCCAGCGTCCAAAATGAGGAACGGCGCAGAATGGGTGACCGGGTCAAATAGACCTGTTGATGCCACCTGAAACTCACAATCACACGGACCATCTAGAGGGGACACCTCAACCGTCGAGGGTGAGTATGGATACATGATCACATGAAGTGGGGCACCAGGCTCCACAACGTAGATGTCGGCTGATGTTTCAACCCTGAGCTTACCTGTCCGACAAGAGGCTGATATCTGCACCAGGAAACCATCATTGTCGTCTGCCGAATTCGAGAACTCAAAGGAAGCATCCAACAATCCGCTGTGATGATGGTAGATTTTCCCAGTGTGACTTACTGCCGTCTGGATCACCGCAGATTCTTGATCAAGCAACTTGTGTGTCACAGTGCCGCCTTTGCCGATACGACCCTAAATGTCCCAGGCTTGGTTGTTGGATTTGTCACAATCACCTGATCAAGTCCAGCGGACTGAGCCTCTGTAAGTGGTACACAGACACATCCGTTCCCCTCGCAATACACAAAGACCGAGGATCCGAGAAGGTTCACCTCCAGCACCGATTGGTCTTCCTCCAGTTCGAAGTTGCACTCGACAAAAATAAGCCTTCGATACGGTCGAGTCCCAAGCGTAATGATGCCAGTCTCACCAGGTTCTACGGTTACCTTGGAGTCTCGCTCAGTGCTTGGAAGATGGTCACGTACCTTTCGGTATGAGCCATCCTCCGTGAAGAAGGTGGATTCTATTTGCATCAGCCAAAGACCGCTCGACGGATCTCCTCCATTGGAAAAGCTGGCCCTGGATCAAACTTGCGACCAGGGGAGATTTCGTCGTGACCGACGATGGACGTGATTGTGTCGTACTCGGAGACGAGCAGGCGAGCGATCTTGATGAACGCCTCTACCTCTTCCTGAGTGTACTTGGCCCAGTGTTTCCATGCACCGGGAGCAAACTTGAAAGAATGAACAGCTGGAAGAGCGTCCTTCTTCGGCCACTTCTTTCCGTATACCGTGTAGAGCTTTCCGTTTTTCTCGACGAGGGGACCGGGGTTTGCGATCTCAATTCCGATTGAAAAATTGTTCACACCGTGCTCGCCGGCAAAGATGGACTCTCCGGCATGCGCTCCGCGGCACTTGAAGTTCACAAGTTGACTGACAACCATCTTACGGTTCCCGCTCGTGACCTGCTTCACGTCAATGTCCTCCTCCTGATTGTCAGGCTCCCCATCCCTGTCGTTGTCGACGTAGCCATCAATGCTCAGATGGGCGCGGTATCCTGACTGGGCCTGAGCCGCCACGGTAGCGCTAAGCGAAGAGGTGACCGCGTAGTGAGCCACGATCACGCGCGGCACAATTACGTGGCCGGGTGGAATCATCTTGCTCGAATCAACAAGTAGTCCATCGCCCTGAATCAGGACGCCCTCCTTGATAGATAGAGTGGCCGCTGGTTCTGGTGTGACTGGTTTTGCTGTCATTTTTCGCCTCGGATTTCCTTTACCTCTTGCTTCAATTTTTCGTCTTCATCGTCGATGGCTCGCATCTTCTCTTCGTCGGTCGCCATCCTACGCTTCTTTTTCGACCTGAACAAATCGGCAATTGGCTTTGCCAGCCCGAGCGCCAGAGTCGTGACTCTCAATATTTCCGCAAGCATTCTGCTTTCCTCTTTCTGGCTACAGCAAAGATGCTGTCAGTGGAGCATCCGCCTTCCGTGTTCGCGCCACAAGAGGCGATGTGCGTAGCGCGCGCATCATTGGCCCGTGATACACATGTTAGCTCTTCCTGACTCAGGGACGAGTCAGGGGCCTCTGGTTCGCGCTCAACGGAGCACGCTTGGGCCAAAAAAACGAACAACATCAGCATAATCATAAGCTAGCCGATCCGATCAGGTTTCCAATCGTTGCCCATAAAGCATGATTCCCTGTGACGTTGTAATGCACTGTGTCGCTGTAGTAACCAGCCGTTACCCCGTCAGCGTAGCTTGGCATCGCGCCGTAAGTGTCTAAGTAGAGAACGCCGGGTACGTCCGAGGCCACGTCAGCCGCGGCCGCCCGATAGTACGGATTCGACCCGCTGGTACTGCTCGCGAATGCTGAACTGAGGACGATAGGAGCTAATGGCCACTGGGACCGGAGCCGCCCAATCAGTTGGGTGAGCGCCGCGGCGTGCTGAGCTTGAGTCAATGACCCCGCGTTGTTGGTTCCAAGATCGATCCAGAAAATTGGATACTCTGCAAATAGTTGGATGTAATCCTTCCAAAACGTTAGCGGTATAACATTGAGATCCAGCCAGCCTCCGTTCCCGCCTGCTCCAATGATCGACCACCCCCCGCCTGCAATCGGACAATAAACGATACCAGGCCCATCAAGCTCAAGGATCGGTCTGTCGAGTGCCACCGTCTGAAGGTTGACAGTCGTCCCGGCCGGGGTCGCCATCGTTTCGATTCCGGGGGTCACGTATGTCGCCCAACTGTACCCGTCCGGGACACTCAGGATTAGCCGATCATACCCGTCTCCTGTCATGTCATAGACATATGACCCTTGCAGATTGCCAGCTGAGTCTGAATTCGTACCGGCTCCGCCGCGGAGCGACAGCCTTACCCCTGGGTTGGCAGACATCGCGCCCGCGTGCCGCCAGTACGGCGCAACAAATCGCGCAGCGCCACCGGCCTCTAAAGCGTTCCACAGAAGCGGATTAGCGGCCTTCGTCAAACTAGGCGCCGTGTTCAGTCGCATCAAGGTAACGTTGCTCCCTGAAGCCGGCTCAGCTATTCCAGCGAACCGGGTCTCGACCCCGCCGCCCATCGGGAAAATGCTTCCGTTGACTGGGTCTATATATGGTGATGTCGTCCTGGTGTTCGGTGCCGCCGTGCCCGCCGCGCTTGTGTGGGCAGCGTTGGTTGCGTTAAGCGAATTGGTGAACGGATACAGCGATCCGGTCCAAGCCACTTCAGTGCAATCGGTTAGAGCATATGGCTGCATGTACGCATGGCGCGAATCGCCTACCACAATCAGGTGATGTTTTTTGGTAGGCGAAGTCAGCATCCGCGCAATAGATCTCGCTGACGGATACAGCGATCTGCGCCCGCCTGGTATTGAGATTCCAAGTCCGATTCTCATTGGATCACCAAACAGCGATTCCCGAACCGCTCACGATTGCGTTTACCTGGAGGTCCCACACGTACCCGACTCCGTAGTCAGGGAGATTTACGTTGACGAGATCGACCCCTGTTACGGTCAGCGCTCCATCGGCGTGCAGGCGACGGGCTGGTACCTTGGACATCGTCCCGGTATTCGGCCCAATCGCCAGCAGGTTTGTGGCGCCGCTGAAGGCGCGGCAGATTCGTCCTGAACTGTTGTCTGGGTTCGTGTTCATTTGTTACTCACTGATTGTAGATGTTTTCCGTGGATGATTGGCTCGCTGTCTTGTAGGACGTGCCAGCTTTTCTCTGCTGGCTCATGGTTGGGCTACCAGTGGGGCGACCTTGCTTCGAAACATTCCCCTGCTGGTCACCGTGCTGCACTTGCACGGCCTGACGGGCCTCCTCTAGCTGAGCCATGTAGCGCGGAGCCTGAGCCACGAAAGCGACCCCTTGCCCACCCAGGAAGGTGTCTAGTACCTGCATCCTATGCCTATCGAGCGGCGTTGTCTCGCTTGCCATGGCGGCGGTTACCTCCTGAACCATGTCGAGGTAGAGTGTGGGGTAAACCGAAGAGACCGCGCGAACGGTGTCCTGGTCAACCTCCCCGTCTTCCAGTTGCTCAAGGAGCACGAGCGGATTCCTGACTGCGTTTAGTTTCCGCAGAAATCCCTCCTGCTGCTCAAGTGGCGGGCGAATGTATCCAAGCTGGGGCATAGCTGGATTCTGGGCCACTGATGGGGGCATCTCGTCGATCAGGAATTTCATGCCAGTTGCATATTGTTTTGATAACGCTGGAATCATACCAGCGTTGGTGAATTCCCCGAAGTTGGCTCCGATGGCGTCCACGAATCCCTGTCTGTCGTGAAGCTCGCCCTTGAGCCCATCGATCTCGTTTTCGTATACGGTGTTCACTCGGTCGCGCCACATCGAGCGACTCATCGCGTCCACGACAACGCCAGCGGGGGAGACGCGCGGCCCGCGCGTGAGCGCCTTTGCTGAGCGCTGGGCGAGACCGCGGAAACCGGCCGCACTGGCATTGAAGAACATGCCAGCCGCCTTCATTCCGAGCTTGTTGGCAGCGTTCCCTGCGAAGCTTCCGGCGATTGGGCCCAGAATTGCATCATAGGCGATGCGCTTTGCCGCTCCAACTCGGCCGCGCATGTTGCCCAGGTAGTCCATGCCAATAGCCCGCTTGAACTCCTTTCTACCGGCTGCTCCGGCTCCGGTGCCAATCTTTTCCACCAGTCCCCGCGCAGCCATGGCCTTTTGCTCCATGTCGGTAGCCAGCTGACCAAGCGTCTCCAGCGCTTCCTCTCGTGCCCCGAATAGCTTCTTGAGCTGGACAGCTCCAGGCTTCCCCGATGCGCCGCGCGCGTCGTCCAGGAGGCCAGCAAGCTTACCTCCGGTGATCCTTCCGCCAGTCATTGCCGCCTTGAAAGCGAGCGGACCAAAGCCGCCATACATTGCCGCCAGCATCGCCGTTTCAGAGGTCAGTTCTCGATTGGACACGAATGCGTCATTGTTCGCCATTGCCACACTCTGTCCAATGTTCTCGGCCGTCACCCCGGCTGCCCGCGGAATTGTGCCGCCCAGGGCCGCCGCGAGCCTGCTGCCTTTTGCCGCCGCGAGCCCGGCACGGGCCGCCGCTCCGGAGCCACCAGAGCCCAGGAGTGAGCCAGCCACTTCCCCGGCAAAGTAGAGTCCGTTGCTAGAGTCATGGATCGCGCGAAGCTCCCGCGCTGTTTCTGCTCTTTGATTTTCCTCAAGACCAACCGAGGCAAGGTCAGTGAGCAGCTCACCGCCGCTCTTTCCCATTACAAGTCCAGGTAGACCGAGCGCTCCCGTTGCTACGCCAGACGCGAGAGCGGCCGCTCCCTGCTCAAGCTCAGAGTGCTCAGCCCGGAAGCGCGCCGTTGTCTCGGCCTGGTCGGCTTCTTCCTTTGAGAGCGGGCGAAATCCGCCAGCCACGGCCTCTGCCGCTTTGCTCGCCGGCACTTCGCGGAACTCCCCGGCGTACGCCATTGGAACCCATTGCCCAGTCGGGTTGTCTTCCGTTGGCTCATCCTGCCGGACAACCAGCTCCGGCTCTGCCTTTTGCTCAGTACCCGCCACTTGCCCCTCCTCCAATCGGCCGACTTCCAAACGAGTCGACTGGGACGGCACCTTTCCCGTAGACGGCGTCGAACTGGCGGTCAAGGAACGCTCGGTGCTCAGGAGGCATCACCGAATAGGCCGCACCTTTGTCTTCAACGAACGCAGTGATCATCGCCCGAAGCCCGGCCTCATGCCGAGACTCAAACGTGCTGTCTACGTCGGCCCTGATCCTAGCAAGCTCCCCTTCAGTCGCCGATGCACCGGTCGTGGAACGACGATATGCCGCGAAGACCTGAGCCATCAATCGATCATAGTTTTCGCCACGCTCGTTGAGCCCTGGAATTGCCAGCATCAACTTGTCCACTAATCCGCGACCAGCATTGTCGTTCATTTCACCAACCCAGTCGAGGTTCTCGTAATTGATTCCGGCTGAACCGGCATCCTTCACCAGGTGGTTGAGCATGGCTAGTCCGCCATTTGCGTTCGCTACCTTGCCTCGCTGGGTAGTGAGCCCCTTAAAATCTGGACTATCACCAGATACCTCCGCCGAGGCCTTGTCCGCTTTTGCCCTAGTGAGATCAGTGCTAGCGTATGTCCCCTCCGTGGTCGCGGTCCTGGCTGACTCTTCTCCGCGCATCTTGCGATACGTCATCCATTCCTTCCAATCGTTGACGAAGTGGGGCGGGATGAATTGCTGCTCTTGGTTGTACTTCTCCTGGACCCGACCATGAGCACGCGCCATGAAGCTGTCCTTCGCTTCAAGATAGCGAGCGTCAATCTCGGCCTTCATCTTCTCGGCCCACAGAAGCGTATTAGGCTCAGCGGTCTGAGCTGCGATCTCCTCGCGTTCCGCGTCGGCCACCCCAAGCATCAGTGCGCGCAGCTGGTCCTCGGTCTGTTCGACGTTGTCATATGACTGCATCAGTCGAGAATAGGCGTTGTTTGCCCGTTCTCCGGCCATCTCAAACTCGTTGCGCTGTCGAGTGATTTCGC
>Ga0247764_1000956_pt1 | contig 10040 bp, 6 predicted proteins | sample UWRJL051202B4_FD_179932 | JGI IMG/M metagenome (GOLD analysis project Ga0247764, IMG submission 179932) | Plant litter microbial communities from Arlington Agricultural Research Station in Wisconsin, United States - UWRJ-L051-202B-4 | ecosystem: Environmental > Terrestrial > Plant litter >...
ACGAAGCCAGTGTAAAAAAATATCAGCAGCTTCTTGCGATCGAACTTGTCGGCGAAGCCGGCCGCCAACACGCCAGAGAGCCCGGCGCTGAAGGCGTAGGCGGAGACCACCAGGCCAAACTGCTGGGTCGAGATGTGCAAGTCCCGCAGCAGGAGCGCGCCGAGCGGGCCCATAATCATGAAATCCAGGACGATCGTGAACTGCAGGAAGGCGAGCAGCGCGACCATCAGCTTTTGATATGGCGTGAACGGCGACGGGGCGGGAGTCGGAGCTGGCACGTGGCTACTTTCCGCGCCGCGTGTCAGCGGCAGCGAGAGGGCAAGCAATAGCGCAAATCGTTAGTATCGGTAGCCGCATTGCGCCGCATTTATTGCGAAATTTTGCGCAAGTTGTTGCGCAACTCGCTTTCATTCGACCGCGACGGCAACTTATGGACTGTATAGGTAGAGGTCACACGAACGCCAAGCGTCGCGTGAGATCAGCTGGGCTGCTGGCAGCACCGAGCGCGGCTTCCCGTGTGATCAGGCCCTGGGAGAACAACTCCGCCAGGTGCTGATCGAAGGACTGCATCTGGTACTGGTCCTTGCCTTGCTCGATCAGATCCTTGATCGAACCCTGAATGCGCTCCGCAATCACTTCGCGCACGGTGCCGGTACAGATCATGATCTCGACGGCGGCAACCATCCCGTTGCCGTCGGCCCGCTGTACGAGGCGCTGCGAGATCGTGGCACGCAGGTTCTCTGCGAGACGTAGGCGCACGCCGCGCTGCTCTTCGGGTGGAAAAGCGCCAACGATGCGACCGATCGTCTTGGCGGCGTCCGTGGTGTGGACGCTCGAGAAGACGACGTGGCCGGTCTCGACGGCTTTCAAGCCAATGTCGATCGACTCCGGATCGCGCATTTCGCCGACCAGGATCACGTCCGGATCTTGCCGCAAGGCCGCGCGCAGCCCCATCACGAAGTTACGCGTATCGGTGCCGACTTCTCGCTGAGAAATCGAGCTCTTTTGGCTGCGGTGCAGAAACTCGATCGGATCCTCGATGGTGAGGATGTGCGACGTGCGCGTCTCGTTGATGCGGCGGATCATCGCCGCGAGCGTGGTCGACTTGCCGGCGCCGGTGGCGCCCGTGACCAGCACCAAGCCGCGCTCGATCTCCACGATTCGTTGTACGATTTGAGGCAGCCCCAAGCTCTCCAGCGCCGGGACTTCACTCGGAATGATGCGCATCACGATGGCGAGCGAACCGCGCTGGCGATAGATGTTGGCGCGGAACCGCCCGACGCCTGCCAGCGAGAAGCTCGAGTCGAATTCGTGGATTTCTTCGAGCCGTTCCTTTTGAAGCTGACGTCCGCCGACGATGCGAGCCACCGCCTCGGTATCTGCCGCAGTCAGCGCCTGCGTCTTCAACGGCAGCAGTTGCTTGTTCACACGGCACATCGGCGGGGCGCCAGGACGAAAGTGGATGTCGCTGGCGCCATACTTGGCACCCGCCGCCAGCAACGTCTGAAAATGCTCGAGCTCCAAACCCTCGTACGACGGCTCGAAACCGTCTCGTCATAAGGGTACGGAAGCAGCCGCAGCTGTAGGCGTTCAAGCAATGTAGGCGGCGGATGTCGCCAATGCCTGCTCCGCCGGCTCCGCGCTCGCGGCCGGCACCTCCACGCGGAAGCGTGTTCCTACCGCTGGTTCGCTGGTCACCGTCACCGTGCCGCCATGCGCGTGCACGATGCGGCGCACCACCGCCAAGCCCAGCCCTACCCCACCCGTAGCGCGTGTTCGGCTGCGGTCCGAGCGGAAGAAGGGTTCGAATACCCGCTCCAGATCCTGTGCGTCGATGCCGATGCCCCGGTCCTGGACCTCCATCACCAACGTGGTCGCGCTGGACGCGAAGCCGCGCAGCTGAATGGGTTGATGGGGGTCGGAGAACTTGGCGGCGTTTTCGAGCAAGTTGTCCAGCACACGCCGCAGCAGCGCGGGATCGGCCAGCACAGTTGGCAGCGGGGACTCTACGTCGAAGAGCAGCTCGCGTTCGGGAAAGCGGCGAGCGAAGCGGATTCGCGCGGCTTCCAGCAGCGCCGTCGCTTCCACTGGTTGGCGGCGCAAAGGGGGCGCCGCGTCGGCGCCGCCACCGCGTGACAGCTCCAGCCGCGCCGCCGTCATCACGTCGTCCAGCAGCACCTCGAGCTCGGCCAGGTCTTCTTCGATGTCCGTCAAGTACTCGCTGGCACGCGTGATGTCGCCGTCTCTCGCCAATTCCAGCGCTAGGCGAATGCGAGCGAGCGGCGTCCGCAGCTCATGCGATACGTTGGCGAGCAGCTCCTTCTCCGAGCGCCGGAGGCCCACTATGCGCGAGGCCATCTCGTCGAAGGCGCGCGCGAGATCGCCGATTTCGTCTCGGCGCTCGCTGCGCGCGCGCACGGACAGATCACCAGCCCCGATGGCGCGCGTCAGTTTGGACAGCTGCTCGACCGGCGCGGTCACCGAACGTGCCAGAAGCATGGACAGCAGCGCGAGCACCAACAGCGCCGCCAGCAGCTGCGCGAGCGCGACGCCGCCGGGATCGGTCACGGGGTAGCGCACTCGCACGTAGTGCCTCAGCTGCCCGTCCGAGATCGCGGCCACTACTCCTGCTCCCTCAGCGAACTGCCAGGGCTCCGTCAGCAACTGGTCGACCTCACCCGGGCTCAGCGGCGGCGGCGGGGCGGCAGCGTTCGAAGCGATGCGTCGCCCATCAGCGCTGAAAAGCGTGAACTCCAGGCGAGTGCGGCGCTTGATATCCGCCAGTTCGCGCGCAAGAAGCGCAGGATCGTCGGCAATTTCGGCCAAATGCCAGGCGATCCAGGTCGTGCTCGGTCGCGCTGGCACTTCGATCGCTGGCTTCAGCCAGTAGCTCCCGATCACGAAGCTTGCTCCCGCCGCCAGCGCCAACATGGACAAGCCGTACAGGTACACGCGCGCGAGCAGCGTGTGACCGAAGAAGCGCACGTCTACTCCTCCCCTGGCGTCAGCAGATACCCGGAGCCGCGCACCGTCTTCAACATGCTCGGATGGCGCGAGTCGTCACCGAGCTTCTGCCGCAAACGCGAAATACGCACGTCGATCGAGCGATCGAACGCTTCGTCCGCGTTGCCCTTGGCCAGTTCCAGCAGCCGCTCGCGACTGAGCACGCGACCGGCATTTTCGAGCAACACGCGGAGCAGCGCGAACTCGTAGGAGGTGAGCGCCAGGGGCTTGCCGTCCAACGCCGCCGAGACGCTGGCCAAGTCCAGCGACAAACGTCCGGCCTTGAGCTCGCGCGCTGGGGGACCGGCGCGCCCCTCCGCACGCCGAACGTTGGCTTGGATGCGCGCCAACAGTTCACGCGCCGAAAACGGCTTGGTCACGTAGTCGTCGGCGCCGAGCTCCAAGCCCAGCACGCGATCAGCCACCTCCACCCGCGCCGTCACGGCGATGATCGGCACGTGCGAGTGTTGGCGGATTTCCCGGCAAACCTCGAAGCCGTCGCGGCCGGGCAACATCAAGTCCAACACCACCACGTCAATGCCGGGACGAACGCCCTCGCGCGCAGCGGAGTGTCCGTCCGCGACGGTGGTCACCGTCAGGCCGTGCTGCTCCAGGTAATCCCGGGTCAGACGCGCCAGCTTCGCGTCGTCCTCGACCAGGAGCACATGAATGGCCGGGCGATCCATCGGTGCAAACTGTAACGCATTGGACGGCGCCGCTCGCCGGCCGACACAATCTTACACAATTTGGTTAGAGAGTTGAAAGGCGCCGGCCCTACGCTTCTCTGGTGAGCCGATCTTGCCCTTGGAATCCTGGACCGTGGCGCCCGCAGCGTTGGCTGCTCGCGGTCTTGTCCGTCTCGTTGTGCGTCAGCTGTAAGAAGCCGCCGGAAGATCCGCAGCGCGGCCGCGAAGCGGTGACCGTCAGCGTCGCAGAAGTACAGGCGCGAGACGTGCCTTTCGAGCTCAGGGCTTTCGGCAACGTGGAAGCGATGAACACCGTGTCCGTCAGCTCGCAAGCGAACGGGCTCGTCACCAGCGTGCACTTCAAGGAGGGCGACTTCGTCAAGAAGGGCGACCTGCTGTTCACCGTCGACACGCGCCCCTACCGCGCCTCTCTTTCGGTGGCGCAAGCAGCGCTGGCGCAGAGCCGCGCGGTAGCGGAGCAGGCACGAATCGAGGCGGAGCGGTACGGCAGGCTCGAGCAAGAGGGCATCGCGACCGCGCAACAAAGAGCAAAGGCAGAGACTGACGCAGCCTCGAGTGAAGCCGCCGTGGAGCTGGGACGCGCGCAGGCGCAGAGCGCGCAGCTGAACGTGAACTTCACGCGCATCACGGCGCCGATCGACGGTAAGACCGGCAGCCTGCTGGTGCACGCTGGCAACGTTGTGCAAGCGGGCTCGGCGCAACCGCTGGTGATGCTGCGGAGCCTCTCGCCGATTTACGTGCGCTTCGCGGTGCCCGAAGAGTTCCTTCTGCCGATCCGCGAGCGTTTTGGCAAAGAGCGCCTGGTCGTGCGCGCGACTCCGCGCGGAAATGGCGCAAAAACCGCGGAAGGCGAGCTCACGTTCCTCGAAAACAGCGTGGACGCTCAGACCGGCACCCTCAGCCTGAAAGCGACGTTTCCGAACACGGGTTTCGAGCTATGGCCGGGCGCGAGCGTGGACGTCGCCCTGGTGCTGCGCGTCGATCGTCAAATCATCGTGGCTCCGGAGGCCGCAATTCAGGAGGGTCAAAACGGCCACTACGCGTTCGCGATCGAGACGGGTGATCGCGCCGTGTTGCGACCCGTAAAATTGGTCCGCACCACCGAGACGCTGGCGTTGATCGAGAGCGGTCTCCGCGTCGGAGATCAAGTGGTCACCGAAGGTCAGATCCGCCTGAGAAACGGCAGCAAGGTCCGAATCAAGCCCAACGCTGCTCAGCCCAAGGCCAGCGCCGCGCAACCCAAGGCCAGCGACGGATGAACATCTCACGCCTCTTCATCGCGCGGCCCGTCGCCACTAGCTTGGTGATGGTGGCCATCCTGTTGTTCGGCGTGATGGCCTACCTGCGACTGCCCGTCGCGGCCTTACCAGACGTCGACTTTCCGACGATTCAGGTCAGCGCAGGCCTGCCCGGCGCCAGCGCCGAGACCATGGCGACCTCCGTCGCGACGCCGCTGGAACGCGAGTTCTCCAGCATCGACGGCCTAGCCTCGATGAGCTCGGAGAACTCGCTGGCCAACACCAGCATCACGCTCCAATTCGACCTGAAGCGCGATTTGGACTCCGCCGCGCAGGACGTGCAGGCCGCGATTTCACGCGCCACACCGCGCTTGCCGCGCAACATGCCGTCCCCGCCGAACTACCGCAAGGTCAACCCGGCGGACCAATCGATCATTCAGCTTTCGCTCAGCTCGAGGACGCTGCCGCTGTACGCGGTGAACGAGTTCGCGGAGACGCGCTTGGCGCAGATCATTTCCCAGGTGCGCGGCGTCGCTCAAGTTCAAGTGTTTGGCTCGCAAAAGTACGCGGTGCGCGTACAGCTCGACCCGCAGAAACTCTCGGCGTTGAACGTCGGCATCGACGAGGTGTCGCAAGCCATCCAGGACGGCAACGTCAACTTACCAACGGGCACGCTGTACGGTCCGAACAAGGCGTTTGCCATCGATACCAACGGCCAGCTCACCAACGCGGTGGCTTATCGCGACCTTACCGTGAGCTACCGCAACGGCGCCCCGATCCGCGTGAAGGACATCGGCCGCGTGCTCGACAGCGTCGAAAACGACAAGACCGCTGCCTGGCGCGGAGATGCGCAGGGCACTCAGCGCGCGATCATTCTGGCGGTTCAGAAGCAGCCCGGCGCCAACACGGTGGAAGTCACCAAGCAGATCAACGAGCTGCTCCCCAAGTTTCGAGAAGAAGTGCCGGCCTCCGTCGATCTGGAGGTGTTGTTCGACCGCTCGCAGACGGTGCGTGAGTCCGTGCATGACGTGGAGTTCACGCTGCTACTGACGCTGGGCCTGGTGGTGGCGGTGATCTTCATCTTCTTGCGCCGGGCCATGGCCACGTTGATCCCGAGCTTGTCCATGCCGCTCGCGATTCTAGCGACGTTCGCGGTGATGTACCTGCTCGGGTTTTCGTTGAACAACCTGTCGTTGATGGCCATCACGCTGAGCGTCGGCTTCGTGGTGGATGACGCCATCGTGGTGCTGGAGAACATCGTGCGGCACATGGAGATGGGCAAACCGCCGCTGCAGGCCGCCTACGACGCCTGTGCAGAGATCGGCTTCACCATCGTGTCGATGACGATCTCGCTGGCTGCAGTGTTCATCCCCTTCTTGTTCATGGGCGGCATTCTGGGCAGCCTGTTCCGAGAATTCGCCGTCACCATCGCCATCTCGATCCTCGTCTCCGGCTTCGTGTCACTCAGCCTGACGCCGATGATGTCCGCGCGGCTGCTCAAGGCCGAACACGCACCACACAAAGAGGCGGGCTGGTTCTTCCGCACCAGCGAGCGCTTCATCGCGTGGACGCTGAGTGTCTACGAACGCACGCTGAAGGTGGTGCTGCGGCATCAGCTCAAAACCTTGCTGCTCTCGCTGTTGGTTCTGGCTGCCACCGTGGTGATGTTCATCAAGATTCCGAAAGGTTTTCTGCCAACCGAGGACACCGACCAGCTCAGCGTGACGACGGAGGCAGTGCAAGGCGCTTCGTTCGAACTCGTGGCGCGCGCACAGCAGCAAGTTGCGGAGATCGTGCGCAAGCATCCGGACGTACACAGCTTCATGTCCAGCGCCGGCGCGCGAGGGCGTAGTGGGAGCAATCAGGGCAGCATGTTCATCCGGCTCAAGCCACGCGCCGAGCGGGAGCATAACGCCAGCGAGATCGCTCAGCAGCTCCAACGCAAGCTCGGAGAAGTACCCGGAATGAGGACATTTTTCCAGGTACCCCCGCCCATCCGACTTGGCGGACGCCAAACCAAGAGTGAGTACCAGCTCACCCTTCAGAGCACGGATACCGACGCCTTGTTCGAGCACGCGCAGCGACTCACCGCGGAGCTTGCCAAATCCAAAGTGCTCGCGGACGTCACCAATGATGTCTTGCTCAGTAATCCCGAGGTTGCCGTGCACATCGACCGCGAACGCGCCGCAAGGCTCGGTGTGTCCGCCGCGCGGGTAGAAGACGCGCTGTACAGCGCGTACGGCTCGCGCCAGGTTTCCACGATCTACGCCAGCACCAACAGCTACGCCGTGATCTTGGAACTGGATCCGGCGAGGGCGCGCGAACCCGACGCCTTGACGCAGCTGTACGTGCGCTCGAACACGGGGGCGCTGGTACCACTCCAGGCGGTGGCAGATCTGAAACCCACCGTCGGCCCGCTTTCGATCAACCACTCCGGGCAACTCCCGGCCGCCACCATCTCTTTCAACGTGCGCCCCGGCTACTCCTTGAGCCAAGCCGTCGACACCGCAAACGAGATCGCACAGCGCTCGCTGCCCGCTAACATCACGAGCAGCTTCCAGGGCTCAGCGGAGGCGTTTCAGTCGTCGTTGCAAGGCCTCGGTATGCTGTTATTGGTCTCGGTATTCGTGATCTACCTGGTGCTCGGCATCTTGTACGAGAGCACGTTGCACCCGATCACGATCTTGTCGGCTTTGCCCTTCGCTGGCTTCGGAGCGCTCGGGACCCTGTTGATCTTCGGGGTCGATCTGAACGTGTACGCGTTCGTGGGCGTGATCCTGCTGGTGGGCTTGGTGAAGAAGAACGGCATCATGATGGTCGATTTTGCGATCGAGGCGCGCAAGGACGCCCAGGTCAGCGCGCAAGAAGCCATCGAACGCGCCTGTTCGGTGCGCTTCCGGCCTATCACCATGACCACGTTGGCCGCGCTGCTCGGCACCTTACCCATTGCTTTGGGTATCGGCGCCGGCGCTGAATCACGACAGCCACTTGGCCTGGCAGTCGTCGGCGGCTTGTTCTTCTCGCAGTTGCTGACGCTGTACGTGACGCCCGTCTTTTATCTGTACATGGAGCGTCTGCGCGAATGGCTCGCGCGCTCACGAGCGGCGCGCAGAAGTCAGCCGCCATCCGCCCTCGCGCCTTCCGCTCCCGCCAGCGCCGAGTGACCAGCAAAGTCCTAACCGCTCGGAATAACTAATTTATTCGCTCGGTCTCGCGGATCGAGTAGCGGACGACTGCTGACGTGGTCGCACGAATCGCGATCACCATTCGTGCGGCTGCGTCATGGGTGTCGTGCCGACAGGGTGGGTTCTCCTGGTCAGGGGCACATGAGAGGTTGTGTGAGCAAGGGACGCCACTGGGGGCGGCCCACTCAACCCCGAGTGACTCGAGTAAGCCATGGAATCTACAGCTATTCGCCACGAAGCAGCCTCTTTCTTCCGCCGCAAGGAACTCCCGGGCGTAGAAGTCCGGATCGTCGCGCATTCCGGCGGACCCTGGCATTGCTACAGCACCGATCAGGAGTTCGTCACGTCGCAGGGCTTCCGGGGTGAGTTGTGGCACCGCCGCCAGCGCCTGCAGTTCGCGCCGGGCAAGGTGCTGTGCTCTCAACCCGGCGAGGTATTTTCGGCCCGTCAGGTGACAGCGCCCGGCGCCTGCAGCTCGCTCATGATCGAAGACGCGACGCTCCAGAGCTACGCGGCCGAGCTCGGTCTCGGCACGGCCCCGCCGCGTTTCTCCGCTCTATCGACGCCCTCTGTGGAGCTCGCGGAGCGCCTCTGCAATCTGTTGCTGCTCGTGCGCAGCGACTGCAGCGCGCTGCAGCTCCAGTCTGCGATGGTAGCGTTCATGTCCAGCGCGACCGCGGAGCTGCTGGAAACCCAAGTCGAAAGCGTCCCAAGCAGCTCGGACTCTGACGCCGAAGCCGCGCGGCGCGTGCGCGAATGCCTGCACAATGACCCGGCAGGTTCGGTCGACTTGTCGACGCTGGCGAAGGAGACTGGCATGAGCCGCTTTCGCGCGCTGCGAGTGTTCAAGCGACGCTACGGCTTGCCGCCCCACAGCTACCAGCTGCGCGTCCGGCTGAGCTTGGCCCAAAAGTCTCTGCGCGCAGGTCTCGAACCCGCGCAGGTCGCCGCCGAGTTCGGCTTCGTCGATCAGAGCCATCTCACGCGTCACTTCAAGAAGCTGCTCGGTGTGACGCCAGCTCGCTACGCGCGCGGCGCGCAACTGGCGCCCATGGAGCTGCTGACCGGAACGTGAGCCTCGTCGTCCGTCAGAAGCCGGCTACTTTGCCGACCAGCTCACGATCCCAGATCGGCGGATCTTGCAGTTTTTCTGCGAGAAAATCGACGGTTGCTCGCGTCTTGGTCGAGAGCTGGCGGGCCGAAGGGTACACCGCAAAAATAGCGGTGGGCTCGAACGTCCATTCCGGCAAGACTCGCACGAGCTCTCCAGACAACAAGGCTGGTCCCACCGAAAGCGTGGCTCCCAGCGTGATGCCCAGCCCGCGCCGCGCAGCGGTGGTCAACACCTCCACGTTGTTGCAAGCCAAACGCCCCGACACGCTGGCGCTGAACAAGCCTTCGGGACCTAACAAGCGCCACTCGCGCGGTTTAGCAAAACCGGTGAAAAGCACGCACTCGTGTTTGGCTAACTCCTGAGGGTGCGTCGGAGTTCCGCGCCGAGCCAAGTAACTTCGCTCGGCGACCAGCACGCGTTGATTGGTGCACAAGCGCCGCGCGATCAAGCGCGAATCCGAGAGCGAGCCGATCCGGATCGCCAAGTCCATGCCCTCTTCGAGCAAGTCTACGAAACGATCCGTCAACGAGAGATCGATCGAGAGCTCCGGGTAGCGATCGATCAAGGGCGCGATCAGCGGCGCGACGTGCAGCTGCCCGAACACGACCGGCGCGCTCACGCGCAAGTTGCCGCGCGGCTTCAGCGCGATCTGCTGAATTTCGGATTCCGCATCGGCGAGATCGACGAGAATTTGGGCCGTGCGTGCGTGAAACGCGATGCCCGCTTCGGTCAACGCCAGCTTTCGGGTCGTGCGCTGCACCAACCGCGCACCGAGACGTTCTTCCAAGCGCGT
>Ga0247764_1000958_pt1 | contig 10039 bp, 6 predicted proteins | sample UWRJL051202B4_FD_179932 | JGI IMG/M metagenome (GOLD analysis project Ga0247764, IMG submission 179932) | Plant litter microbial communities from Arlington Agricultural Research Station in Wisconsin, United States - UWRJ-L051-202B-4 | ecosystem: Environmental > Terrestrial > Plant litter >...
TTTGCAGCCTCAATTACGGAAAACACCGGCAAATTGACAAGAAAATAGAAGATTCCGTAGCTCAGCTGGTAGAGCAATACACTTTTAATGTATGGGTCCTGGGTTCGAATCCCAGCGGGATCACAAAGGAGGCGAAAGCCTCCTTTTTTTGTGCCTATATCTCAGGGAGTTATGGGGGTTGGTGGCAATTGGGGAGAATGTTGGTGGCAATTTGGTGGCAGTGGGGGAAGCTGACAATTTTTTTGAGTTGTCTTTACTACAGCCAAAAAGATATCAAATACCTTTGTAAAACATGTAAAGTTATTTGTATCCGTCCCGGACGGAACATGCCTTTATAAATTTCGATTTCATACGCGAAACGAGAAAATTCAACTTGTCACCATAAGCGCATTTCAGGCAACACCTTCAATATATTCCCGGGTGGCCAATGACAGTATAATTTACGGCATCGAACATTAAGGTCTAAACGTTCCAAAGACTACTTTCCATTCTTTACTCTTCTTTTTATCCAACTTCCTTTCGTTCTCAAAACCAAGCCCTGTCTTGTACAACTCGTCGAATTGCGTTGCTGCCGCACTTCCTGGGTGAAATGTCAGGGTAGGATCTTCCGGTACTTTAAATTCGCGATTGAATAGCAGATGGCCCCATATTTCCATTTCGTCATTGGAATTAGTGCGGCCCTGTAATTTTTCCCTCTTAATGAGAAGTCGCTCAAAGTGGCCCGGAGAAATTTGCAACTTTAACATTGTTAATATAATTACTTCGAGATCATCAATGCTAAGTGATAGTGGGAATACGTCATCCTGGTACGGATCAAGCAGACTCGGCAAATTAATTTGGGGGCCTCTGAACCGGTCGAGGGTGATGATAATGGAGAAGGCGTTACGATAGTTTTTCGCCCGTACCCTGTAGGTCAGCTTGTTATTTTTGTCACAAATGTCGAAAGGCTCTCGGTCTATAAATTTTTCCTTTATGCGGAAAGCTTGGTCGTAGCCTTCGTCAATATTTTGTTTGAATGTCTTAACATACTGCGTATATAGGTATCGAATATTGGGTCGACTCGATAGCACAGCCTCTTTCCCCGCTTTCGCCTCGATAATGAACGCCAGGCTGCCAAAGAGTACAAGAATGTCTTGTCCCTCACCATCCACTTTGAATTCGTTATAATAATGCCCTTCTCCCTTTAAAAACTTCTTGAATAGTGACATACACTTATGTTGAAGCCATTTGCCGCGGTGAATGAAGAATTTTTCTGACTTGGGGGTTGAGATAATAAAGCTTAACAGGGTTTTATGAATGGCGTGCAATAATTGCTTGGGGGCGAGTAAAAGAATATGTTCATTACCCAATCTGAAAATGGGGCGAACGAGTATAGGATTATTTTCAGTATAAAATCTGAAATCCGATGCTTCGCGACTTATCGAGAATATGGAAATGAATTTTTGTGTCTTTTCATCCTTCTCTGCTTTTAATCTGTTTTGATGCAGGTGGTTTGACATTAGATCAATGAACCTTTTGACCTCAGGGCTGCCGCCCTTGTAATGCCATTCTGATGGCGGCGTTTCACTTTTCAACATTTCATCCTTGAAAGCTTTCACCTCTGGGTTTTCTCTTATAAGCCTCAATGGTTCATTCAAAAGAGATTCAAGTCGTTCGTCCAAAGATTCGTAGATCTTAATGAAGTCGTTTGTTGTAAGGCCGAAGTGAGCCTGGATCAAGGCGTCGAATGGTTTGAATAGATCAAGGATTTTCGCAATTTCCTGTTCTTCGTAGTTGATGACCCCAGTATCGAAATAGTCAAAGAACACTGGGGCGGCGATTCGATACAGTCTATCGTATTCCTGGTCATCCTCCTCTGGCTTTGGCAGCAAGGCGTCATAGTATCCTGCCTTTATGCGTACAGCGTATTCCATAATGTCCGTCCACTCATCATTGGTCGGTGCCTTAGTTGTTTTGATTCTTTCGACATCTGAAGATAAATTCAGTGCTGCGATGTAGCTCAATTGTCTTAGTGGAGAGTCGAGCGCAATGAACGGCAGAAACGGGATTCGTCCATACCCGTCGTATTTTAGTATCGCAGTAATTTCGCCCAAAAAAACGGAGGGTTCGTAAATCGATACTAGTTCTTTAAGTTTTTTGGTGTCAATTTCGATATTAAAATTTTCCATGAATATGAAAATTTAAGCTTGCAGCAAAAAAAAATACTATAATGTATGATGAATGGAAATTTCGAAAAATACAACAAAGCGTTCTTGCGTATGAGCGAGAGTGAAATTTCGTAGCGTTTCTTTTTTTAAAGAGTGTTCTGGATGTATTGGTTGAAAGCCTTTTTGATGATTTCTGCCTCCTTACTTGGTAATCGTTGTAAAAAGAAAATGTCAAATTTGTAAAACAAAAACCAGCCGAGGCGCGAATACTCTTTCGATGGTACTTGAAGATCGCTCATTTTATTAAACACTCGCTTCAAGGATAGTCGGATGTGTGTTTCACTCCCGCTTTGGATGTAATCATCAACGCAAGCATGTATGTCATTCAGAAGCCCGTCAATCATTTTTTTTCGCGCGATGACGAGTGTTGGTCGATTAAGGTCTAAAATGGAAATGGTCTCGTTTCCTCTTGATGTCAAACCAGTTACCTCGCCGTTTGGCTTGAAGATTAGGTGTTGCTCGACATCGTCGGCTTCTGGGTTTAGTAGAATGGGGGCTTCGCTAGTATAAATAGTAGAGTGTGTGTTTCTATATTCCGAAGTGCAATGGCCAGAGGAATCTAATCGCGGGATAAATATCCTGTTCGCCTCGGTGTGAATTGGAAATCTATTCGATTTTTTGCCGTTACACTTTTCACATGCTAGTATGAGGTTTGACCATTCGTATGTCAGCCAATAATATCCGCCGTGATTTGTATTTTCAATTAGCTTTTGCTTCGGTCTGAAGTGATCAACTCGAAGGTCCGCGCCGGCACTGGCACTTGTTTCACAATAGGCGCATTTGTTGCTGTATATTGGCCGTAATTCTTCAATGGCACCATCTCGATAATAATATGAAGAATGCCTGTGCGTGGAAGGATTTGCCATGCAATCGAGGATTTTCTGTTTGCAGTTCTGCGATGCCAACTGCACGGGTACCTTTGAGAGGTCTTTTGTGACGCGAATCATACCCAGGACTGCTACTTGAAGAGGTCGTTAGGAAATTCGCGTTCGCTATCCTGAAATTGGCTTATGCGCTTCATTCGCTCATCATTAGCCTTCATCTCACCTTCGGTATCTTCTGTTCTAACTGTTCCTATGTCTTTATTATTGATCTGGGTTATGTTTTCCATGTCAAATAGCGAGGAAGTTAAAAGGATATTCGGCAGAAGATTAGTAATGTCGATGTTTAATCGTTCGATTTGAACACCTTCCAACTGGGAGCGTTTCACTTTAAGAAATATCGAATTTTTCGGTGCGCCTAAGAAGGGTATAACACTATGGGTTGTCGCGATAAATTGTATGTGCGGAAATAGGGTGCTGAGTGTATGGGGTAACTCGCGTTGTAATTTCGGATGCCAATGCAAATCAAGTTCATCGATTATAACGATTCCTTCTAATTCGGAAGGGACAGTGATGTGTTCTTGACTATTAAATAATCTAATCGTCATATCACCAACCATAGCTATTACACTTCGAACGCCAGAGGCCAAACTTTCGAAGGGCAACGGCCCGTATACGGTCCCATTTATTGGGTCCTGTTCAATGTAAAGCACCTCATCGCCTTGAATTTTTATATCAGCTAAATATGGAATCATTTTGAGAAACAGTTCCTTTACACTTTCGAACCGGGAATTTTTTCCAAGAAACCATATCACAAGGTAGTATTCGATATTTAATAAGACTCCATCGGGATTAAATAGGGAATACGTTATAGAACTATTAGCGCTTACCTCGTTTTTGGTTTGAGATGCTTGGACTTGCAGTCGTGACGGTCCGTAGCATGCCAAATTTTTCAATGGCACAAAAGTCGAATCATCATGTATGTTATTTATCCTATTGATGTTATTTGCGCGAAACTCGACTCCGATTACAGCTGATTTATTGACGTCCTGGTCGTTCATTTCCAGTAGTAATCTTCCATTATCCTTCTCACCAAAAAGACCGATAGCTAGTGCCTGCAGAATGGAAGTTTTGCCATAACTGTTCTCGCCAGTTATGAATATCCACTTAGTGTCAATGGGTATATCTGATATTTCGGTTTCATGAATACCTTTGTAGTTTATGATCCTGAAACGTTTTATTGCAAACGGCATAATGTCGCTTCCCAAATTAAATTTGTCTGGCGTGGCTGTGTTTAAAGCTCGAAGGCGAGACATATGAATTGAAAAGTTTAACAAATATTGAGCGTAGAAGTGGACGGCCTCAAGAGCCCTGTTGTGCACGTCCTTGCTGTTGGTGTTTAGCTTAAATGTAATATTATATTCGTTATTTTCGAGCTTGACAAGCTTCAGGTCTATGAAGTACTTGGACATTGTCCTATGAGCCTTGTTACTCTCCGTAACAATAAAATTGAAATATTCCTTCTGATCGTCAGATACGTTTTCTGGCCATAACGTCGAATAACGCCACAATTCGAGTTTTGCACGTTCTAATTCTGATATGTTGAAGTTTAGCGTATTTTCGGAATGATATTTTCCGTCAGCAGTTTTTTCAGTAATTATTGTCCAAATCTGTGGGCCTTTTGGCCCCTTATCCGCTCCATTAAAATCATTATTCCACTTTTCCAGAAGCGATCTTTCTATTTGTGGGAATTCTTTAAAAATATCTTCCAATGGAAGGTTGTCATTCTTCAGTTTGATGAAGATATTTTCAAGTCTGAGAAGTTCCTCGGAAGTCATTCTATTTGCTTAGCTATTAGAGATTGATGTGATGCACGCGACGATTCATGGTGCCGTGGCCGCTCTTACAAATGTGAGTAACAAAACGATTTCTTCCAACCCGCCTGATGTTGAATCAAAATCAGCATTGTTGTGCTATCAGGGGGACTTCTTAACTGCACGCTATTAATTATTTGATTTTCAGCTTTTTACCGCAAATATAGCAATCGCTTTGTCTTTTTATTACTAAATGCGGCAATACTACGGACGAATCCTTCGCGATACTAATAACCTAGGAATATGGACTAAGCTAAAAATCCAATGTCATTTGCTATCTTAAACTGAATCCATTATTAAATGGAAGTTAAATCACAAGGATGACAAAAAAACGACAATCATTCCCTTAAAGAATCAAATGAATCAAATAATTAAAATTATTCTTTTATCACTATCAACTCTATTCGGAATTGCAGGAATAGCCGCTTTCGTTATAATAGTCCGTAATGCCTCATATCATTTCAATGAAACGCATATTATCGATCCTGAATTAGCATCAAATTTTGGCGGCTTTATTGGAGGACTGATTGGGACCATACTTAGTATTTCGAGCGTCTTTCTATTAATTTATACAATTCTACATCAGAATAGAGAAACCCAGAAGACCGCACTGGAAACGAACTTCTTCCGAATGATCGATTATCATAACCAGAATGTTAACCAGTTAAAGATTCCCCACTTAGAATTGACTAAGAAAGATGATATATCCGAGGGTAGAAGAGCATTCGTTCAATTCAAGATTCAAATTCATCGGTTGTTTAAAATAGTCCGAGAGATCGATAAAGTAAAGCAATACCAGTTAACGGAAGAACAGATTGCAGATATCACATATATTGTGTTTTACTATGGAATTGATGGATCTTGGGTAAATTTTATTGAAGCCAAGTTAGAGAGATATAAGCATAAGGAGTTAGCAAAAGAAATCCAATCCAGCATTAACTCTAACCCTACGCTAAAAATTGGGCGACCCAACCAAACGAATTTGAGTGCATACTTTAGAAATATGTATAACGCGATTAAATTAGTTAGCGATTCAAAGTTCCTAACCGAAACTGAAAAGAAAGACTTAATCAAAATATACAGGGCACAGTTATCTAATCCCGAACTATATGTGCTATTTTTTAATATACTCTCCAGATTTGGAAGGAAATGGAAGGAAAGAAAATACATCACAACATATGAGCTTTTAAAAAACATTCCTCACAATTATTGCGATGACTATATTCCTAGTAATTACTTTCCTATGCGGTACGAAGATGACGAGTACTAGCTATCGGCAATCGGGGATGATTAACAGTAAATTGCGCGAACAAACTGATCCATTCGCAAATCAGCCCCAACCACAAAGTATGAGGCGCGCCTCTACAACCAATATGGCGAACGGCCGCCGGTCCAATGGTAGGAAAAACGACTTGATAAGCCACAGGAAGACGCACGGAAAAACCTAAAGGAGGGGCTTTGCCATCGGTCGGACTTCATCGCCGAGAAAAGATAGGTGCTCCGAAATGATGACTCCATAAAGCGACCAGGGCATGCGTTAAAACGCGACCACAGACCGCAAGTCTTTGCCCTCAATAATGCCTGCGATAACGTGTGCAATAGCATCCGGGCTTGTTAATTTAGAAGAGCCCGGTGTACCATGGGTAGCATTGCCAATGGATCCGGGCAACAAAATATGAGAAGTGATTCCCGAACCATGTTCAGATTCATTGATAATGTCCGAAAAGTTGAATAGCAACTGTTTCGACAGTGAGTACGCAAGGCTATTGCCTGCTGTTTTAAAGTCCATTGCCGATTTCGCGCCGATGAAGATCAACTTGCCGCCGCCAACGGTTTTGAAATACGTGATAAGCTTTTGAGCCACATTAAAGGCTGTGGCAAAATTGATGTTGATCATTTTGTTGATGTCATCCATCTCCGTTGCAGCCAGGTTTCCAGGCTCAAAGCCTCCTGCAAGAAAAACCCCCACATTGATTCTCCTGCCTTCGCTGGTTGATTTCTGAAAAAAAGTCTCAGCCTGTCTGCTATCAGTCAGATCTGCCTGATACTGGAATATACTTTCGGAACTGGTCACAATAGGATTTCTGACAGCAAGATGCAGGTGATAGCCTGTATCAGACAAAGCCTTTACAACAGTCTTCCCAAGGTTTCCGGTACCCCCGGTAATCAGAATATTTTCCATGGTCTCTGCAATCATAATCGCCTGATGCTATATTAGCAAGTATTACTGAATCTAAGTTCTTTGCCTCATCTATATTGCAAAAAAAATCTTCATAGATTAAATTACAGACTTGTAATCCTGGTTGTTAGTTTAATGGCAAAACAATAGCTGATTGGGTTCGAGTCCCATCCTTCTACCTGGGTAGTTTAAACTGGTTAAAACCGCTATGTTGCATTGTTCGATTCAGTGCACAACCACCAATGACGTGTTGTTTATCACCCTATGAGAATTTTCGCGCTCACCGACCAGCCAGCATTCTCTACAACTGATCTCACCTATTTTCCAGAACATGTGATTCATCATGGGTTGATTTATTCTCTCGATGGAACGTTCTCTTTTAAGCTCAAATTAATGGAAAATTTGACGGCATGTGATGTCGGTGGGAAAATCTGTCACGCTCGCGCATGATTTATGGAAAATTCGTTCCAGCTGCATCTCACAATGAAAACCAGTCCATTGAAATTCAGGCTACTAACTTTCACAATATTCAACCTGATACTTACACTCACCGCCTGGAGTCAGGTCACTGTTACCGGTACTGTAAGATTCGCGGATGACAACAGTCCGATGCCAGGCGTGAGCGTTATCGAGGTAGGAACAACTAATGGAACTGTGACCCAAGCGAATGGCCAGTTTTCAATCGTGGTAAAAGACACCAGATCTACCTTACAATTTCAATTTATAGGGTGTACTACAAGAGAAGAACCGTTGAACGGCCAAAGTCACGTTGACGTCACATTAAAAACCGACTGTATCCGCGACTGGTTCGATGTACAAAAAATTAGCCTCTATGCCTGCAGCGGCGTGATCAATAATCCAACCGGCGGAAGACTGGACATAGCCTTCCCCGCTTACTTTGGACATGGAACCCCGACGAGTGGCATAAGCTATCAAACAAACTTTAATAAAAATGAATTTATCAATGGCGATGTAAAACTGAAGCACTTCATATTCACTTGCAATTTCGATATCGACGCGACCTGGTTTTACAGAAGATTCGGGATCATAACCGGATACAGTCATTTAGTTTTCAATACGCTTGAGTTCAACGACCGAAAAAACTACAACGGTCCTGTAATTGGTTTCAGGACATGGACAGGTGGATCATTAAGGCTTGTAATCTCCGGCAAGGTGTCTATCTACAACGGCAAGCAAGAATATCTTGTGGATATTTTACGAGAGTCGCGACATGTGGATGTCTTCGTGAAGTACTATACATTGGAGTCGTTCTCGGAGGTTAGTCTGGGGGTTGGAACAACATTTGGCTATTTATTTAAGAGACAAAGAGAATCAATGCCGCGGCATTGAAGGCTCACGAATAATGATGCTACATGCGATATCATTTAGTATCAGCGGCTTTTCACCTAGAGTATTTACTATATCATATTGCAAACGATATCTGTTTTAGAATATTTACGAAGACGGAATTCATTTAATTAAGACATGGTCGTGTCAACAAAAAAAAGCGAAATTATTAACAAAAAAGTAGTTACATATATGTGAAAATTTTAGCAATTTCCACTAATAGTTATGTGAAATGAAAATAAGTTACCTACTATCACTTCTTTTATTAAGTATAGGCTTAAGAGCACAGATTATCCCCGATCTTACTAAAGGCGATCATTTTCTGCCTAATCTATCTGAGGCCAAGAAACAGGAGCTGATTATTCAATCTGCCGGCAAGAAAACCCAGGGGAATGTCGCGCAAACTAGTCAAGAGCTCCACCCTGAGTTATATCGATATACGAATACGGATTATATGGGTATTCATAGAGGGACATCTACAGATCCATTAAACGCCATCCCCAATTATGCCAAAACTGATTACACAAAGACTGCAAACCCACCTCGGACGAATACGCCATCCGTTTCCGCCGCGCTCCATAACAATGAACTTTCCATCAGCGAGCGCAATAAGCGTGAGATTGAATCGGATTTAAAAAAATATCAAAACCAGCAGAGCCGACAGGAAAAACTGATAGATGAGGCCTACAAAGACTTTGGTCCTGAAGTCAAGTATCACCTTGGGCTACATAACGGCAATAAAGTTGACAGGTACATAAATTCTTATGACCATCTTCGGGCTATGCTTGAAGGAAGTGAGAAAATTGATTTCTCCAAGGCCGTTTGGTTTGTCGAGTCAGCGGTAGATCCGACTTTATCATGGGATGAATTCAACGGGATGCTTCAGCATGGTACCCGTCTAATAACCGCGCTGATGCAACAAGAGAAATTGTCGCCTAACGACAATCTTGCCAAGATAATGAGCATCTACCGGTTCATGTCAGATACCACAAGTGTCAGGCTGGCGGCAAAAGAAAAAGACGTAACAACAAAACCGCTGCTATATGACTATGAAGACTATGAGGCACGGAAGGACATCACTAAAATATTTGTAAGCAAATTGTTAAAAACCGGCTCCGGTCAATGCATGAGTTTGCCTATGCTTTACTATCTGTACGCTAAAACCCTGGGCGCGGAGGTGAATCTGGCATTCGCTCCTGACCATAGCTTTATCACGTTCAAAGATGACCGCGGTACGTGGCAAAATATCGAGCTTACAGCAGGCATGTTGACGACTTCTGATTTCTATTGGCAAAGTGGCTTCATAAAAGCCGAACAAGTAAAAAGCGGAATTTATCTGAAGCCCTTGTCGGAAAAGGAAACTGTGTCCTATCTAATCACTACGCTCACGCTCGCGTATGTACGAACATTCGGAACAGACGAACGCGTACTCGACATGGCCCTGACAGCAAAAAATCATTTCCCGAATAGTCTTACGGCAAATATGATATTGGCCGGGTACAGTCTGGAGCTATGGAAACATGTTCAACGCCAGTACAGCATATTTCGAAAAAGCCAGGGCGATTTAGACAGCGATTCCCAGGCTCAGGCGATTAAACAAAATAGCGATGA
>Ga0247764_1000959_pt1 | contig 10038 bp, 4 predicted proteins | sample UWRJL051202B4_FD_179932 | JGI IMG/M metagenome (GOLD analysis project Ga0247764, IMG submission 179932) | Plant litter microbial communities from Arlington Agricultural Research Station in Wisconsin, United States - UWRJ-L051-202B-4 | ecosystem: Environmental > Terrestrial > Plant litter >...
TCGCGACGATGAACGCCTTACCCACGACGAGCGCGCGCAGGCCGCCGAGCTGATGGCCCCAGGCACAAATCACCTGAAACAGCCAATGCACGTCGATCCACGGCCGCCCCTGCGCGCTCACCGAAAACACGTCGACGGACAGCAACTCACCGCGTTCAAGAATCTCGCGTCCGGCGGCGAGATGCCAAAAGATGTCGCCGTCCGTGGACGCGGTCAGAGCAATGCAGAAGACCCCGACGAACAGCGCGGCGAACGCCCAATACGTCGAAATGTCGGCTGAAGCTCGAACTCGCGTCATCGCCGCTCAGAAGGGGGAAACGGCCACGCCCAGCGTCACGATCCACGGCTCCGTCGTGAACTCCGGCAGGCGCAGCGGGAATGAACCGCCGAGCAAGATCGCGACGTAGTCGTTCGACCACTCCACGGTTGCGCTGCCAGCTAGAGTGTAGAGCGGCGAGTGTTGCTCGAGGGTGCGGTCCCGATCGCGCCCAGCGAACGCGTTGAAGGTCAGCCCCAAAGCAGGCACGAACGGCCCCAGGTAGTAGCCAGCGTGTCCGTACAAGCTTCCCATCGGCGCGCGGTAGCTCTTGAGCTCGTTCGTGCCGCCGCGATAGCTGAGCAGCCCTCCGACCACGGCCAGGCCCCACATTTGGTCGAAGACGTGATCCAGCATGAGCGAGCCCGTCACCCGACCGTGTCCGAGCTGCTTGTCTTGTGTGAGCAGATCGTTGCGAAAGCGAGCATCGTGTTTGCCAGTTGGCAAGCCGAGCGTCGCGGTCACGATCGTGTCGTTGATCGCGCCGAAGCGGCGCGTGAGCATCATGTTGATGTCGCCGATGCCTGCGTTCGAAATGTCGACCGGCAACGTGTAGTAGTCGCGATAGTACTTGTATAAGTACGGCACGGCGACGCCGATGGCCCACTTCTCCCCGAGGTCGCGTGAGACCTGCGCGACCATCGAGAACGAATACCCACCAGACAAATTGTACTGCGCAGGCAGCCTCAAATAGCTCGCCATCAGCTGAGCCGAAAAGAGACCACCGCGCACGCTGCGACCGACCCACTTCACGCTCGCGCCAGCGCCGGACGAGCTACCCGCGCCGCAGCCACCCACCGCCTCCCAAGTCGACAGCAGAGAATCGAGGCGTTCCCGACGCAGACTGAGCAGGTCTTCTGCGCTCAGCGAAGCCTGCGAAGCGCGCGGTGCCGCCGCGCGCTTCGCAACGGCGCGCACCAGCGCGTCGGCCCGGCTCCGTTCGCGTTGTTCCGCGAAAAATGGGTACGCCGAGGCCAAACCCAGCGCGCTAGCAAGCAACCCGATAACCAGCCGCGCGGAACGAGCACTGCCTCCGCGCGTCTCCGACGAGCCACTCATGCCGGGTCCGCCACCAAACACCAGTAGCGGATGCTCTTGCGATCCGTGGCCGCGAACTCGTCAACGAGCGGCCCCTTCCAGATCTTCTTCAAGTCGCTTGCGAGCTCCAGCTTGTGTACGTCGCCGACGGCGAAGCTCTTCACCTTGCCGCTGACGAACGGCTTCATCTTGTCTTTGATCTTGGAGCGAGGCTGGCGCGGCTTGTAGTGCGCCACCAGGATCGACGATTTATCGAGCGGCCCGCCGATCACCTCGTAGCGCATCACGTACGCATAATCGTAGAGATCGTCCGGTTGAAACTTCGATGGGATCTCGACAAGCTTCGCGGTCACCTTCTGGACCGCTTCGTCCGCGCTCGAATCAACGGACCAACCAACCAACGCAGTGGAAACGACGGCAGCGAACGAGGCTCGGAAAAACTGAGTTCGAGTTAACACGCAGCGACTCCGTGGGATTTCGAAATGGGCACGGTCCCGATTGCAACCGCTCTTCGAACGGTGCGACCAGAGCCGTGGGCGAAACGTGGAATTTTCTACGAACAGGCGTGGGCTGGCCACGATGCGTCGAGAGAGGCAGTGTGCGACAGCCGATTGATCCGTCACCCGTTGGACGGAGGATCAGACAGATTTATCGCGACTGAAACCGCGATTTTTGCTGATTTTGTGCCCCGAACGATTGTCTGCCTGCTGTTAACGCACTGCGGATACTACTTCGCCGCACGGCAGGATTTGCACGTCGAAAACTCCGACTCGGGAGCTGAAGCTGGGGCTATTTACCGACGAACGTCGTGACAGTCTTGCTCGGGAGCGAAGCCATGAGCGTGTTCCCGGCCACGGTCACCGCGGTGGCCGCCTTCAGATCCAAGCTGGCCGACGTCACGTGCGGGGTCATCGTCGCGGGCGCAGTGCCGCCGGCCACCACTACCGGCACGACGACGTCCGCGGAGCCCGCGTTGATGGCGACCAACACGACGGTCCCGTCGGTCCCCTTGTACGCCGAGAGCAGCACGTTCGCCGGAACGTTCCCCGTCACGTTGACGCGCACGTAACCCGGACGGATGAACTTCGTATAGTTGCCGAAGGTGTAGTGTCGCTTCGTGTCCGAGCCGTCGCTCAGGTAAAGACCTTCGTTGGTGTCGGAGCCCCGGTACCACCACCAGAGCCAGGCGTTGGCTTCGCCGACCGTGAGCGCGTTATGGAGCCACTTCGCGACGGCGATGCCGTTGTTGATGTCTTTGCTCGGCTCCCCTTCGGGCCAATGCTTCACGCCGGACATCTCCGTCTGCCAGACGGGCTTTCTCTCCGGCACATCGGCTGGCCATGGCTCGGCGACCTGCGTGTCGTACTGGTGTACGCCCAGAATGTCGACCGCGGCCCAGGCTTGCTTGTCTTTGAATAACCAGTGACCGTAGTCGTAGCCGTTGCCCTCCCCGCAAGTGGCTGCGCAATTGGTGTCCGTGCCGAAGCAGCCGCACTTCAGCGGCTCGGAGCTGTGCGGATGACTGCTCACGGTAGAACCAGTTGCCGAGGTGTTGCTCCAGATGTGAATCCACTCCGACGCCTCGGGAGCGATCAGCTTGACGCCAGCTGCTTTGAGCTTTGGCCCTAGCACTTTGACGAATGCGACCATCTCGTTGGCGGTGTAGAGGGTCGTGTCGTAGTCGACGGTGCACGGCGGACCGAGGCTCGCGCCGCACGAAGCGAAATCAGGCTCGTTGCCGGCAGACATCGCGTAAAGGCTGTTATCTTTGGCGAACTTCGCGATCGAGTCCGACCAGGATTCGTAACACGACGTGAGAAGGTGACCGCCCTTCTGCGTGTTCTTGTTGTCCTTGCAATCGGCAGGCGGGCTCCACACCGACCCGATGATCGTCTTGGCGCCGTACTTCTTGGCCGCGGCGATGCTGTTCGCCTCGTTGTTGTTGTAAAAGTTACCTTTGGGGCTCATCCCGACTCGCAGGATCGTCAGACCAATACCGTCCGTCGGATCGAAGAGTACCTTCGCTTGTGCGTCGGTCAGGGCGCTCCAGGTGTCGTTGATGCCGAAACCATCGATGGTTTGAGCGGCCTGCGTCAGCTGCAGCGTCACGTCGGTGGTGTTGGTCGAACCGCCCGTAGACGCGCCGCCCGTGGCAGTGCCGCCACCACTTGCGGCCCCCGCGCCACCCAGCGCAGCGCCGCCGATGCCTGCACCCCCGCCGCCGCCGACGCTCCTTGCACCGCCGCTCGACGCACCGCCTAGGGCTGTCGTCGCTCCGGCGCCGCCCAGAGACGCGCCCGCGACGCCACCGCTTGCCGAGCTCCCGGCGACGCCACCGCTCGACGCGCCGCCGAGCGACGCACCACCGCTCGACGCACCGCCGAGCGATGCGCTCGCGCCGCCGCTCACGCTCGTCGCGCCGCCCTTGGCGTTGCCGCTACCGCCAGTCGGCGCACTATCGACCGTATTGCTGCTGCACGCCCACAGGGCGACTCCGCTCGCCAGCACCGCCTGTGCAAGGAATTTGCTCGACACCTAAGTCTCCTCCAGCCAGTTGGCTGTGGTGCGCAGTAGCCCGGAGACGTGAAATCCGTCGAAGTCGCTTCGGCGCGCGTGTGCCTAACGCAAACAGCGTCGAGGCAGAGCCGTGGCGGGAAACGCCGGCGTCCCCCCATGCGGAGCGGAGCCCGCATTTGGGGGGACCTGCCGCGCGCAGCCGCAGGCGAGCACGGCAGGCGGGAGGGCTCGTTCAGCGCTCAGGGGCAACCAACTCATTTGCGCGAGAGCGGAGCGCGCTGTGCAACCTCTGCCGGCACTTCCAGTGAAATGCGGCCCAAGGTGCCGTTGCGGAACTCGTGCAGGAGCACCAACGCGGCCTTCTCCAGATCGGGCGCGCCGCCTTTGACGACTAGGCCGCGCTTGCGCGCCACCAAGCTGATGACGCCGTGCTCGTCCGCCGCGGGCGGAAGCTCCCCGAAACGTTTCTGCAACAGCTCGGGATAGTTGGCGAGCAGGTACGCGGCAAGTTCGCCAGCAGCGCTGGTCTCCTCATACGCGTTGCGGCCGATGCTGTGGGTGATGGCAAGCTTCAGCGCTGCGACTTGCTCGATGGCTGGCCACAACATGCCCGCCGTGTCCGTCAACCACCCAGCCTTCCCAAGCTCGTGCACCTGGGGCTTCTTGGTGATGGCGGGTTCGTCACCAACCTTGGCTACGTGCCGGTCGAGTAGCGCGTTCATCAACGTCGACTTGCCAACATTCGGAATGCCCAGGATCATCATCCGCAGCCGCTTCGACGCCGAGCCACGGCCGGGGGCCAGCTTCAGTGCCTCGTCCGGGATGCGCCGCGCGTCGTGCGGCTTCTTGCACGAGATCGCGATTGCTCGCACGCCCGGTTGCTGGTTGTAGAACCGCAGCCATTGCTCCGTGCGCACGGGATCGGCAAGATCTGATTTGTTCAGAATCTTGAGCGCGGGGCGCTGGCATTCGCGCCGCAACGTTTCGACCAGGGGGTTGCAGCTGGAATACGGCACGCGGGCGTCGAGCACTTCAATCACGACGTCGTTCGTTCGTAACGCCTCAGCGGCCTGCCTGCGGGCCGTGAGCATGTGCCCGGGGAACCATTCGATCGTCATGCCGCTCGGTCGCCACCTTACACTCCGACTCGTTCGAGCGCGACCAGCCGGCAATAATCACACAAAACGGGCGCTCGGAATGCACTTGGCCCAGCGGGCGTTGGGGGATGCGGTTCGGCTGGGCCTCGCGCCGCCCTAGGCCTGATATGGGTGGTCGCTTCGGGAGACATCATGCGTTCGTTTCGCTTTGGGCACGCGGTGGTCGGTACGGTGGTCGCTGGATCTGTGATTGTCAGCTGTCTGCGGGCGCGGCCGCCGGCGGTGAAGTCCAGTTCAACGCTAGGCGCGAACGCGCGTGGGAGCGGGCCGCGACGGGCGGGCCCGTTTGCGGTGGTGTATGCGGGTCCTCGCGACCAGGCTGCGCCGATCGAGAACGGCGCGGTGACGGTGTTGTTCAATCGCGCGCTGCGCACCTTCGAGGCCGCGGATACGGTTGGCCTACCCCCCGTGACCATAACGACCGAAGCAGGCGGCGCTGTGGCCGGGACTTGGCGGTTCGTCGGCACTCATGGCTTGTTATTCACGCCAGAAAATCCGTTCGTCGCGTCGACGCGTTTCAAAGTCACGGTGGCCGCCACTGCACGCGCGCTGACGGGCGAGACGTTGGCGGCCGACTACGCGTTTTCCTTCTTCACCGATTCGCCTCAGGTGCACGGCGCGTGGCCGCAAGAGGGTTCACGAGATGTGCGGCCCGAAACTGCGTTCCGTTTGGCTTTCAATCAGCGCATGGATCCCGACACGGTGGCGCGCAAGACGCGGCTTTGGGTCAAAGCCAAGCCGGGCGACGCGCCGAGGTCGATCGAGGTGCGGGGTGCTCACCCAACTCCCGAGGGTCACGAAAAACAGAATCTGGCCGCGAAGCAGCTGCTGCGACGAGTCGTGCTGCTCACTCCGGCGGAGCCCCTACCGCTCGATCACGAGGTGCGGCTGGTGGTGGATGCGGGGCTGACAGGTGAAGGGCCGCTGGGTAGCAAGGCGCCCTTCGTGCTGGAGACACGGACGTATGGGCCGCTGCGCCTGACGGACTTCCGTTGTCCGAAAGTGACGCCGGGACGCTGTCAGGCGCACCGCGATATCGTCGTGGCGTTGAGCAACGACGTGGCGCCCGCCGAGTTCAAGGCGCACCTCAAGGCGTCGCTGCCGCTTCAAAAGCCCGGCGCGACTCAAACCAAGCTCGACAATAGTCCCGCGGCGCGCGCTGCGCGGGCCAAAGCACTCGAGCCGACGCGAGAGCACCCGCTGCGCGCCGATCCAGAGATGGGTCAGCGTTACCGCGTCACGCTGACGAAGGGCATGCGCGATACCTTCGGGCAAGCGCTGGCGCAAGACGTCTCCTTCGATGTGGATATCGAGGCGCCGTTCGTGACGGCGGACGGGAAGCGACAAATCGATCCGAACGCGGCAGCGGGCGCGGATCCACAGTACGCAGCGGCCGCGGATTACGCGACCTACGAGCCAGGCGTCGACGCAGCAGCCGCGCAGACGGATCCGCGACCGCGACGAGCGCAGCTCTCCTACGAGCTCACGCTCGGGGTACGAGGACACGTCGTCGAGGCCCTGGGCAAAGGTGCGCCCCGCTCGCACGTGGTGCCGGTGGGCTCGGTGAATCTCGCTACGTACGGGCTGTACGCGGCCAAGATGCGGCGTGAGGACGCCGTGGTTTGGCTCGGGGCGGGCGGGCGCGGGTACCGCGAGCCGCTGCGCTGGACGTGGGTTACCCCCGGTGTGCCAGACAACACGCGCGCCGTGAAGAACGTCGATCTCGACACCTTGCTCGGTGGTGCCGATGCGCGCGGAGCGGCGCTGTTGGCCGTCGGTTGGCCGGGCAGCGCTGGCGCGCCCATGCAGTCCGAGCTGCTCACGGTGACGGACATTGGGCTCAGCGCCGCGATGAGCAGCTACGGCAGCTTGGTGTGGGTGACTCGGCTTTCCACCGGGCAGTCGCTGCCAGGGGCGGTAGTCAGCGTGGTGCGCGCGAGCGATCATCAGGAGGCTTTCCGTGGCACCACGGACGCCCACGGGCTCGTCACCATTCCCAAGCGTGCCTACGATCCCGTGAAGAACGGCAGCGTGGATTCCGGCGCGTTGCTGCTGGTCAGCTCGGGCGAGGATTGGACCTATCAGCGAATGGAGCGCGCCATGGCGAGCGCGCGCTCCAACGTGGAGGTCGATCTGCAGCAGCGCGGTGAGTGGGCGGGGATGCTGTATACGGACCGCGGCGTGTATCGGCCGGGCGAGTCGCTCAAGCTCGCCGGTCTGTTCCGCAAGTTCGACGCGGCGGGCGCCAAGACCACACCCGGCGCCGAGGCGCGTATCCAGTTGGTGGATTCACGCGGCGAACATTTGTATCAAGGCCGAGCCAAGCTGGATGCCTTCGGTGGCATCGCGCTCGACGTGCCGCTACCGCACACGAGCCATCTCGGCGACGCGTACCTCACGGCGTCGTTCTCGGAGCGCGACAACGCCGCGTTCTCGGCCCAAGTGTTGCTCGCCAGCTACAAAGCCAGCGAATTCAAGGTTGCGGTCGACGTGGCCAAGAGCGAATACGTGCGCGGGGACGCCGCAACGTTCGACGTGCACGCCGAGTACCTATTCGGCGCGCCGATGGGCAACGTAGCGCTGCGCACGGCGACGAGCCGCAACGTGGCGAGCTTCGCCCCTCCCGGCGCAAGTGCTTACGCGGTCACCGACGAAGCTTCCATCCTCGAGCGGCGCGCGGACAACGCGCGCCGGGAAGAGCTCTCCAGCAGCACCGACACGCTCGACGACGCGGGAGCGGCACGGCGAACACTGCAGCTCGATCTGCCGCGCATGGCCGGACCGGAGCAGGTCACGCTGGAAGCAGAGGTTCGCGACTTGACGAACCAAACCGTCGCGCGTCGAGCCACGGTGTTGGTGCATCCCGCAGCATTTTACCTGGGGCTGAAGCGCCTGGAGCGCCGCTTCCTTGCGATTGGCGCGGAGCTACCGGCGACCGTCGTGGCTTTCGATCCCAAGGGCGCGCACGTGCCCGGCGTTTCCAGCAAGGTCGAGCTGATTCGACGCACCTGGCTCGGCGTGGTGGAGGACGAAGCCGCCGCCGCGCCGCGCACTCGTTCCCAAGTGAAGGACGAAGTCGTGGGCAGTTGCGCGGTCGTTACCAGCGCCGGGGCTTCGGCTTGTAAGCTCCGAGTTGCGGACGCGGGCTATTATCTGCTGCGCGCCGTGGCGAGTGACGCGCGCGGCAACACCGTCGGCGCCTCCACCAGCTTCTACGCCGTCGATGATCACGCGGATGCTTCCGCCAAACCGATTGCCTTCCGCAACCCTGATGCGCGCGGCGTGGAGCTTGAGACAGACAAGAAGCTGTATCAACCCGGGGAAAATGCGCGCATCCTGCTGCGCAATCCCTTCCGCGAGGCAGAAGCGCTGATCACGGTGCAGCGTGGCGGTGTGTTGTGGCAACAGGTCGTGACCTTGAAGGGGCCGATGCCGGTCGTGGAGGTCCCGATCCGGGCCGACTACTTTCCGAACGTATTCGTCGCTGCGCATTTGGTGCGCGGTCGCATCCAAGCAGCGCCCCAGAGCGGCGTAGATCTAGGCGCGCCCGAATTCCGAATTGGGCTGACGGAGCTCAAGGTGGATCCCAAGAGCCACCGTCTCGACGTGAGCATCGTTACCCCACGCAGCGACTATCGCCCTGGCGACACCGTGGACGCCGATCTCACCGTGAATGGAACCGATGGTCGGCGCGCGCGCACCTCCGTCACGTTTTACGCGGTGGACGAAGGCGTATTGATGTTGACTGGTTACAAGACACCGGATCCCCTGCCCGCCTTCACTACCGAGCGCAAGCTGGCCGTATTCGGCCTGGAAAACCGAGAGAGCCTGGCCAAATTCTTGTCGCTCAGAAACGGCGAAAAGATCGGCATCCTGGGCTACGATTTTCTGAACCCCGCCAGTAACGACAAGGGCTACGACGGCGGGGGCGGCGGCGAGGACGCGGTGCGAGCCGATTTCAAGACCACCGCGTTTTTCGAAGCGGGGCGGGTTACCTCGAACGAGGGCACCACGCGTTTCCGCTTCAAACTCCCGGACAATCTCACCACGTTCCGCCTGATGGCGATTGCTTCCGCCGAGGACGATCGCTTCGGCTTCGGCGAATCCCGCATCACGACCAGCCGCAAGTTGATGGCTCGCCCTGCTCTGCCGCGCGTCATTCGCGCGGGCGACCAGTTCGAGGCTGGCGTGGTGGTCTCGTCCAAAGATTTGGCGGACACCAGCGTGAACGTCGCGCTGCGTAGCAGCGGTCTCGTAGCGAGCGGACCTACGACGCAAACCGTTACGGTCCCTCGTGGACGCAGCGTCGAGCTACGTTTTCCGGTGAAAGCTCAGAGCAGCGGCCCCGCTTCTCTGGAGTTCTCCGTGAAGGGTGCCGGGCAGCAGGACAAGGTGTTGGTGAAGCGCAGCGTGGAGCTGCCCGTGTCGCACGAAACGGTGGCCGTCTACGGGGAGACCGATCACGCCGCGGCCGTCGAGCTCGGCAACTTGAGGGATGTTTTGCCAGAAACGGGCGGGCTCGACGTGCGCCTCGCGTCGACGGCGTTGACGGGTATCGGTGAAGCGTTTCAGCGAAACCTCGACTATCCGTACGGCTGCACCGAGCAGCTAGTGAGCCGCACGTTGCCGTTGCTGTTACTCAGCGACCTGGCGCGCGCCTTCCACGTGCGCCTGCCCGCCAAGGTCGATGATGTGGTCGACGACGCGCTGCGCGACATTTTGAGCCATCAAAACGAGTCCGGCGGCTTTGCGTACTGGGAAGGCGACGGGACCGACGTGCCATGGCTCTCGGCCTATGCGGTGCTCGCCCTCGAGACCGCCAACGAGAAGCGCCGCTTCGTGCCGAAGGAAGCGCGCGATCGGGCGGTGGCCTATTTGCAACGGGTAGCCTCGACTCTGCGCTCGACCGCTGCCACGGGGGAAGACGACGCCGAGGCAACTCCCGCCGATACCGCGCTGGCCGAGACACCAACGCTGGCGGGCAATTACGCAGACGTGGCGTTCGAAGCG
>Ga0247764_1000960_pt1 | contig 10029 bp, 8 predicted proteins | sample UWRJL051202B4_FD_179932 | JGI IMG/M metagenome (GOLD analysis project Ga0247764, IMG submission 179932) | Plant litter microbial communities from Arlington Agricultural Research Station in Wisconsin, United States - UWRJ-L051-202B-4 | ecosystem: Environmental > Terrestrial > Plant litter >...
GTCTGGGCAATGGCTCGTACGAGCTGCTGTTCGTGACGGACGGCAAAGTGCACGACGGTCGCTTCGCCAACAACGGTTGGCTGATGGAGTTGCCCGGCTCGTTCACCAAGTTGGGTTGGGACAATGCCGTGCTGATGCCGATCGGCATCGCTCAGGAGCTCAACCACCAAGACGGTCACCTCGTGACGCTCACCCTCAACGGCAAGAGCATCACGTTGCCTGGCGTGATCATCCCGGGCCAGGCCGAAGGCAGCTTGCGCGTCCCGCTCGGCTACGGGCGAACGCACGCGGGCAAGGTGGCAGGCTTGACCTCGGCCGGGGTCGCTCCGGTCGGAGCCAACGCCTACACCCTGCGCAATTCGGAAGCTGCCCACGTGACCGTGGGCGCCTCCATCGCCAAGGCCGGGGAAGGTCCGCGCCTGGCGATCAGCCAAGACCTGTGGGGCATCGACACGCTGGGTCGCGAAGGCATTCAAGAGCGCCTGGGCGAGATCGTCCGCGAAGGCACGCTCGAGGAATACAAGAAAGAGCCGCACTTCGCGCAGCACAAGGTGCACCATCCGCCGCTGCTCAGCTTGTGGGTCCCGCCCGTCTCGTACGAGGGCCACAAGTGGGGCATGAGCGTGGATCTCAACAAGTGCATCGGCTGCAACGCTTGTGTCTCCGCCTGCCAGGCGGAGAACAACGTTCCCGTCGTCGGTCGCAAGCCGATGTCGATGGGCCGCGAGATGCTGTGGCTGCGCGTCGACCGCTACTACGCTGGCGACCCGGAAACTGCGGAGGTCGCGTTCCAACCATTGCCCTGTCAGCAGTGCGAAAACGCGCCCTGCGAGCAGGTTTGCCCGGTGGGCGCCACCATGCACTCGAGCGAGGGCTTGAACGACATGGTCTACAACCGCTGCATCGGCACGCGGTACTGCTCCAACAACTGCCCGTACAAGGTCCGGCGCTTCAACTACTTCAACTACAACGTCGACGTGATTGGCATCACGCCCTTCACCCCCACCGACGACCCGAAGATGAAGGTCAAGTCGATGGTGTTCAACCCCGAGGTCACCGTGCGTGGCCGCGGCGTGATGGAGAAGTGCACCTTCTGCGTGCAGCGCATCCAGAACACCAAGATCAAGGCCAAGAACGAGAAGCGCGCCATCGCCGACGGCGAAATCAAGACCGCGTGCCAACAGACCTGCCCCACCGAAGCCATCGTGTTCGGTGACCTGAACGACCCCAAGAGCGAAGTGCGTCGGCAGCAGAACCTGCCGCGCTCCTACGCTGTGTTGGGCGAGCTCAATAACAAGCCGCGTGTGCAGTACTTGGCCCGCGTGAAGAACCCGAATCCGGAGCTTGTCTGATGGCTCTCCTGAGCAACATCACGACCCATAACCCGTTCACCGGCCCGCCCGCGGGTGACAACCCGTTCGCGAAGATCACCGACAACGTCGCGCGCGTGGCCGAGGCCGCGCGCCCGCCGCGAGCTTGGTACATCGCCTTCGGCGTTGCCCAAGTCTTCATGCTGATGTTGTTCGGCACGCTCGGATACTCCGTCTGGGAGGGTATCGGCGTGTGGGGTAACATGATGCCCGTCGCGTGGGCCTTCCCGATCGTAAACTTCGTGTTTTGGATCGGTATCGGCCACGCCGGCACGCTGATCAGCGCTGTGCTGTTCCTGTTCCGTCAGAACTGGCGCACCTCGATCAATCGCTTCGCGGAAGCGATGACGATCTTCGCGGTGGTGTGCGCTGGCATCTTCCCGGGAGTGCACATCGGTCGCCCCTGGATGCCGTATTACATGTTCCCGGTTCCGAACCAGATGGGCATGTGGCCGCAGTTCAGGAGCCCGCTCGAATGGGACATCTTCGCGGTCAGCACTTACGCCACGACCTCGATCTTGTTCTGGTACATGGGCATGATCCCGGACTTCGCGACGTTCCGCGACCGTTCGAAGTCGACCGTACGCCGCCTGGCGTACGGCATCGTGGCCATGGGCTGGCGCGGCTCTTCGCGCCAGTGGCACCGCTACGAACGCGCGTACTTGATCCTCGCTGCGCTCGCGACGCCGCTCGTGCTCTCCGTGCACTCCGTCGTTAGCTTCGACTTCGCGACGGCGCAGCTGCCCGGTTGGCACGCCACCATCTTCCCGCCCTACTTCGTCGCGGGCGCCATCTTCGGCGGCTTCGCCATGGTGGTGACCTTGGCGGTGCCGGCGCGCCAATTCTTCGGTCTCAAGCGCATCATCACCATCGACCACTTGGAGTTGATGAACAAGGTGCTGATCGCGACCGGACTCATCGTTGGTTACGCGTACGGCATGGAGTTTTTCATCGCCTGGTACAGCGGCAGCAAGTACGAGGGCTTTACCTTCATCAACCGCGCCTTCGGACCGTACGCCTGGGCCTACTGGACGATGATCACCTGCAACGTGATCTCTCCGCAGCTGCACTGGTTCAAGAAGATCCGACGTAACCCGTGGGCCACCTTGATTATCGGCATGATCATCAACGTGGGTATGTGGTTCGAGCGTTTCGTGATCATCTGCACCTCGCTGGCGCGCGACTTCTTGCCGTCATCCTGGGGTTACTACATCCCGACGCCTATCGACTTGATGACGCTCGCGGGCAGCTTCGGCCTGTTCTTCACGCTGTTCCTGTTGTTTTGCCGCTACCTGCCGATGGTGGCGATGGCGGAAGTGAAAGCCTTCCACCCGTCCGTGCTCGCGCACGGCCATGGCGACGGTCACGACCACGGTCACGGACACGAACACAAGGCGGAGGCCCATTCGGCTTCCTGATCTTCAGGATCCTCGGGAATCACGATGAGTCACGATCACGAAACCCCGAAGTCGAGCGAGCCGAAGCCGGCGCCGCTACACGGCTTGCTCGCGGAGTACGAGTCGCCTTGGGACCTGATTGAGGCTGCCAAGAAGGTGCGCGAGGCCGGCTTCTCGCGCTGGGATACGTACACGCCTTTCCCAGTGCACGGCATCGACAAGGCGATGGGCATCCGCATGACGATCCTGCCGTGGATCGTGCTCGGAGCCGGCCTCACCGGCCTCGCTTGCGGCATCTTGCTGCAGTGGTGGACGAACGCCGTGGACTATCCGTGGATCGTCAGCGGTAAGCCGTTCTGGAGCATCCCGGCGAACGTGCCGATCATGTTCGAGATGACGGTGCTGTTCAGCGCCATCACCACGCTGGTCGGCATGCTGATGCTCAACGGGCTGCCTCACCCGTCGCACCCACTCGATCTCAAGGAGCGTTTCGCGCGCGCCACCGACGATCGCTTCTTCTTGCTGGTTCAGGCCAGCGATCCCAAGTTCGACCTCAAGCTGACGCGCAACCTGCTGTCGTCCACGAACCCCGCGGTTCTGGATGACGTGAACGAGGACCGCACCACCTCCAACGACCTGCCGAAGCTGTTCGTGTACGGCATGGTGATCTTGACGGCCGCCGCGGCGGTGCCGTTCGCGCTCGCATTCAAAGCGCGCTTCACCAAGTCGCGCGATACGCGCATCCACCTCATCGGTGACATGGACTGGCAGCCGAAATACAAGGCGCAGCGTCAGAACCCGTTCTTCGCGGACACGCGCGCACAGCGCGAAGACGTGGTGGGGACGGTCGCCGTGGGCGAGTTCCAGGACGACGACGCTTTCTTCAAAGGCAAGCAAGGCACGGCGTACGTCCGCACCTTCCCGGAACGCGTGCAGCTCAACGATGCCACCATCGATCGCGGCCAAGCACGTTACGGCATTTACTGTGCGCCCTGTCATGGGCTGGCCGGCGACGGCAAAGGCATGGTCAATCAGCGCGCAGAGCAGCTGATCTCGGCGGGAACGGGCAAGGGCATGGCGTGGGTGCAGCCCAGCAACATCAGCCAGGACTACATCAAGCAGCAGCCCGTCGGTCAGCTCTACGAGACCATCACCAACGGCATCCGCAACATGCCTGCCTACGCCTCGCAGATCCCGCCTGAGGATCGCTGGGCCATCGTGATGTACCTGCGCGCGCTGCAACGTAAGGGCCCGGCGGCACCCTGACCCCCAGGCGGAACCGACACCATGGCGACGAACGATAAGAGCATTCCCCCCGCGAAACCCACGGACGGCGAGACCGTATTCGGCGACAACGTCCGCGCGACCAGCGCGCTGGGTTCACTGGCCGTCAAGGCCGGCGCAGTGGGGGTGATTTCCCTCGGCATCAGCGCAGCGCTCGGCATGTCGCAAGGCGACGGCTTCCGGCGCTTCACGCTGTCGTACCTGACCGCGTTCATGTGGGGCTTGGCCATCTGCTTGGGCGCGATCTACTGGGTCACGCTGCAGCATCTGGTGAACGCCAAGTGGAGCACCGTGCTCCGCCGCGTCGGCGAGGTGCTCGCGAATACGGCACCAGTGTTCGGTGTACTGGCGCTGCCGATCGTGGTGCCAATCTTCCTCGGCAACAGCTCCGTTTACGTGTGGGCTGATCACGCCAAGGTGGAGGCTGACCACCTGCTGCATCACAAGGCCGGGTACCTGAACTCCGGCTTCTTCCTGGTGCGCTACGTGCTCTACTTCGGGTTCTGGACGCTGCTGGCGCGCTTCTACCTGCGTAAGTCGCTGGAACAAGACAAGTCGAGCGCGCCCGAAGGCATTCGCAAGCGTCTGCAAGCCGCGGCCGGCCCGGGCATGATTGTCTACGCACTCGCAGTGACGTTCTTCTCCATCGACCTCGTGATGTCGGTGGATCCGTACTGGTTCAGCACCATCTTCGGCGTCTACTACTTTGCGAGCTGCGTGCTCTGTATCAACTCCACCGCGGCGCTAAGCGCCATGTGGCTGCAGAACAACGGCGCCCTGAAGAAGAGCGTGACCACCGAACACTTCCACGATTTGGGGAAGATGATGTTCGCGTTCACCATCTTCTGGGCCTACACCGGCTTCGCCCAGTTCATGCTGATCTGGTACGCGAACATCCCGGAAGAAACGGCCTGGTACAAGGAGCGCTTCGCCCACGGGTGGGGCGACCTCTCGATCGCCCTGCTGGTGCTGCACTTCATCGTGCCCTTCTTCGGTTTGCTCTCGCGGCACGTGAAGCGGAACCGCAAGGCGCTGGCCTTCTGGGCCTTCTGGATTCTCGGCGTCGTGTACCTCGACATGTACTGGCTGATCATGCCGGCCACCCACAGTGAAGACGTACCGTTCGGCCTGATCGACATCACCACGCTGGCTGGAATTGCGGGCGTGTTGATTGGCGCGGCGGCATTCTTGGCCAAGAACCTGACTCTGGTCCCGGTGAAGGATCCGCGCCTGGCGCATTCCGTCGCCTTCGAGAACATCTGAGCGAGACCATGGCGAGCGAAGAAGACAAACCCAATACAGGCGCGTTAGCGACGCTGATTGTGGTCAGCGTGTTTTCGATGATTGCGGTCACCCTGGGCGTGATGGCGATCACCCGTGACGCCTTGGGTACGGCTCACGCGGAGAAGGAAGCTGCGGGCGCGAGGGAGTACGAAGCGCTCCGCTCGGGTCAGCTGAAGGAGCTGGAAGGCGGCACGCCGATCGACCAGCTCAAGCAGGACATCGTGAAGGGACTGAAGCGCGATCCGAACTTCGCTTCTCCCGTGTTGTCTGCGTCCGCAGCACCCGCAGCTCCCCCAGATGACGGCGCGGCTCCCGCGCCCAGCTCGAGCGGCGCACCGCAACCGCCCGGAGCTGCTGCTCCCGGCGCAGTGCCGGGCGTCGTTGCGCCGGTCAGCTCCGGTAAGGGTACGAATTCGCCTGAAGAGCGGCCCAAGCTTCCCAAGTCGCCGACGGCTCCTCCCGCCGGCGTGCAGGCGCCAGGTGCAGCTCCAGCCCCGGCCCCCGCGCCCGCAGGTTCCACGAATGGGTGAAATTCGCGTTCGAATGCAGGCGGCGCTCGTGGCCGGCCTGCTTTGCAGTACGGTGCCCGCCGTCGCGGCGCCCGTGCCTGCAAACGAACGCGTGGAGCGCATGGAGCCTGCGCCGAAGCAGCTGCGTGGCGTGGACGTGAAAGAACACCTCGGCACGCGCCTGCCGTTGACGCTCGGTTTCCGCGACCAGTTCGGCAAACCCACCACGCTGGCCGAGAATTTCGACGGTCAGCGGCCAGTGCTGCTGACGCTCAACTACTCGAACTGTCCGATGCTCTGCAGCCTGATGTTGGTCGGGTTGGTGAAGGGGCTGAAGGAAGTCGAGTGGGGCATCAACCAGGATTACCGTCAGTCTGGACCCGACGGAGCAGCTGGAGACGACGCAGCGCACTGCCAATCGCTACCTCACGCAATACGGTCGCCCCCAGGCGCCCGGCGGTTGGCGCTTCGTGACGGGGTCGGAAAACAACGTGAAGGCGTTCGCGGACGCCATCGGCTTTTCCTATCACTACGATGAGAAACGCCAGGAATATGCCCACCCTGCGGCGGTGGTGCTGGCGGCGCCAGACGGTACGATCACGCGCTATCTGTACGGCATCGAATACGACCCGAAGACCTTGCGGCTCGCCTTGGTCGAGTCCTCGCAAGGGAAGATCGGGTCGACGCTCGACAAGCTGATTTTGTACTGCTTCCACTACGATTCTAGCGAGGGTCGCTATGCACCCGTGGCGCGCCGCATCATGCAGCTCGGCGGCGCACTCATGGTCGTGCTGCTGGGCGGCTTCCTCGCTGCGCTGCACCTCGCCGACAAAAAACGAAGGCGGCACTTAGCCGAGAGCACAGCATCATGATGGACACGACCACCCGTCTTCTCCTGGCGGTCGGGGATCAGCCCGCTGATCTTCCCAAGTTCCCAGAGTCCCCGACGTACTGGATGCCGGCGGAAGCTTCCGTCACGACACGCAGCGTCGATTGGATTTACTACTTCATGTACTGGATGAGCATCGTCTCGTGCGTGCTCATCCTGGGGGCGATGATTTATTTCATCATCAAGTACAAAGCCAAGTCGCGCGCCGCGAACGAAGTCGCGCCGAAGAGCTCCGATCACAGCACAGTGCTGGAGATCACCTGGTCGGTGGCGCCGCTGTTCGTCGTGATTGCCCTCTTCGTCTGGGGCTTCAAAGGCTTCGTGGATCTGCGCTCGCCGCCGCGCGACGCGCTCGAGATTCGCGCCCAGGCTCAGAAGTGGAAGTGGCTGTTCACGTACCCGGGCGGCATGGTCGACGACGTGCTCCACGTGCCGCAGGACCGCCCCGTGCGCATGGTGATCAACGCCGTGGACGTCCTGCACGCGCTGTACATCCCGAACTTTCGCGTCAAGATGGACGCCGTTCCTGGTCGCTACACCGACCTCTGGTTCCAGGCCACGCAAGCCGGCGAATACCCGCTGTTCTGCGCCGAGTACTGCGGCACGGAGCACTCGGGCATGCTGAGCCGGGTGGTGGTGCATCCGCCCGGCGGCTACGAAGCTTGGCTCGGTGAGCAGCAAAAGAAGCTGCTCGACCTCCCACCCGAGGAGCTCGGCAAGCTTCTGTACGAGAAGCAGGGCTGTAGCACCTGCCACTCCGTGGACGGCACGCCGAAAATCGGCCCGACCTGGAAGGGCCTCTTCGGCAAGACAGAATCCTTCGTGGATGGCAGCAGCGCGCCAGCCGATGAAAACTACATTCGGCAGTCGATCTTGGATCCGGCTGCCAAGGTCGTGCAGGGCTATGCCCCGTCGATGCCGACCTACATGGGCAAGCTCAAGGATGCCGAAATCGACGGCATCATCGCGTACATCAAGTCTTTGAAGTAGGAGAGGACCGATGGCATCTCCCAGCACTACCGCCGACGCCGGCGTCCCGCGCCAAACCAGCGTGGACGAGAATTACCTCGTTCATGACAAGGGCGTCCTTTCCTGGATTTTCACGCTCGATCACAAGCGCATCGGCGTGATGTACCTGTGTTCGGTGCTCACCGCGTTTGCGTTGGGCGGCCTGTTCGCACTGCTCGTCCGCACGGAGTTGCTCACCCCCGGGCACACCATCATGGACGCGAACACCTACAACCAGATGTTCACCCTGCACGGTGCCGTCATGGTGTTCTTGGTGATCATCCCCGGCGTCCCTGCGGCGCTTGGGAACATCATCATGCCGCTCCAGCTCGGAGCGAAGGACGTCGCGTTCCCGCGCATGAACCTGGCTAGCTATTACCTCTGGGTTATTGGCGCCATTTTCATGCTGAGCTCGTTGGTCATCAACGCCGTGGACACGGGTTGGACCTTCTACGCTCCCTACAGCACCACGACGCAAACAGCGGTGGTGCCGGCCGCGTTCGGCGCCTTCATCCTTGGGTTCAGCTCGATTTTCACGGGCCTGAACTTCATCGTCACCATCCACAAGATGCGTCCGCCAGGCATGACCTGGTTCCGCATGCCCTTGTTCGTGTGGGCGCTCTATTCAACGGCGCTGATCCAGGTGCTGGCCACGCCCGTCATCGGCATCACGCTGCTGATGATGATCGTGGAGCGCACGCTCGGCATCGGCATCTTCGATCCGGCGCTCGGCGGTGACCCGGTGCTGTTCCAGCACTTCTTCTGGTTTTACTCGCACCCGGCCGTCTACATCATGATCGTGCCGGCGTTCGGCGTGATCAGCGAGATCATCCCCGTTTTCTCGCGCAAGCGCATGTTCGGCTACAAGTTCATCGCGATCTCCAGCTTGGCCATCGCGTTCCTCGGCTTCTTGGTGTGGGGCCATCACATGTTCACGAGCGGTCAGTCGATCCTCGCGGGCACGATCTTCAGCGCCATCACGTTCCTCATCGCCATCCCGACCGCGATCAAGGTCTTCAACTGGATCACCACCATGTACAAGGGTGTGATTCATCTGGAGACGCCCATGCTGTACGCCCTGGCGTTCTTGTGGGTGTTCACGATTGGCGGCCTCACCGGCGTGTTCCTCGCGGTGATGAGCGTGGACGTGCATCTGCACGACACCTACTTCGTCGTCGCGCACTTCCACTACGTGATGATGGGCGGCGCGATCACCGCACTGATGGGCGGCATTCACTACTGGTGGTCGAAGGCCTTCGGCAAAGTCTACAACGAGAACCACGGCCGCATCGGCGCGGCGCTGGTGTTCATCGGTTTGAACGTCACGTTCTTCCCGCAGTTCGTGCTCGGCACGCGCGGCATGCCGCGGCGCTACTACAACTACTTGCCGGAGTTCCAGGGACTCCACCAGTTGTCCACGATTGGCGCGTACATCCTCGGCATCGGCTTCTTGCTCACGGCGTATTACCTGATCGCCTCGTTCAAGAACAAAGCCAAGGCGCCCGCCAATCAGTGGGGTGGCTCGACCCTGGAGTGGCAGACCACCTCGCCGCCGCCCTACTACAACTTCCACGTCGCGCCGCCCGTCGATCAAGGCCCGTACGACGGCTACGAAGGCCTGACCTACGACGAGAAGATCGGCGGCTACGTCGCGAAACCGAACAAGTCGGCCTAGCGGAACTGCTTTCGGCATCAACTTACCGGACCGAATCCACATGTCGGAACACACCTCGGAAACGCACGGCGATCACGGCTCGGCGAAGGCCCCGCCCGTCGGTCACGGTCACGGCGATCACGACCATGACCACGACCATCCAAGCTACGTCGCCCACCATTTCGATAGCGCTCAGCAGCAATTCGACGCAGGTAAGCTAGGCATCTGGCTGTTCCTGCTGACCGAGGTGTTGTTCTTCTCGGGCCTGTTCTGCGCGTACACCGTCTACCGCTCGATGCGGCCGGAAGTGTTCGTGTACGCGCACTACTTCCTGGACACGAAGCTGGGCGCGCTGAACACCTGCGTGCTCTTGATCAGCAGCCTCACGGCGGCGTGGTCGGTGCGCAACGCTCAGCTGGCGGAGACGAAGAAGCTCGTCATCAACATCACGATCACGATCCTGTGCGCCTTCACGTTCATGGGCGTGAAGTACGTGGAGTACTCGCACAAGTTCCACGACGGCCTCTTGCCCGGCAAACACTTCGCCCCGCACGAGCAGGTTTGGGAGCTCGAGACCTTCAAGCACAAACACCCGGAAGCTGCCGAGTACGCCGAGCATCTCGTTCACAAGGCG
>Ga0247764_1000961_pt1 | contig 10019 bp, 9 predicted proteins | sample UWRJL051202B4_FD_179932 | JGI IMG/M metagenome (GOLD analysis project Ga0247764, IMG submission 179932) | Plant litter microbial communities from Arlington Agricultural Research Station in Wisconsin, United States - UWRJ-L051-202B-4 | ecosystem: Environmental > Terrestrial > Plant litter >...
TGTGCCTCCGAGCGGGGCGAGCTCTGCGGCGCCGAGCCCCAGCAGTTCACTGGCGACACGCTCACCGAGCTCTGCGGGGAGCAGCGCGCGCTCGGCGGGGCTGCCCTCGACGACGAGCGCGTGCGAGCTGCCCAGCCGCTCGGTGCCGTCGGGCGAATAGACCGTGGCGGTAAGGAAGAGCATGCCGTCGTCGGTGACCGCGGCGGCACCGATCGGGGCCGCGCAGCCGGCCTCGAGCTGTGCGAGCACCGATCGTTCGGCGAGCACCGACAGCCGGGTCGACGGATGATCGAGCGACTTCAGCACCGCGGAGAGGTCTGAGCCGTGGTCGTTGCGCACCTCGATGGCGAGCGCACCCTGGCCGGGCGCGGTCGGCCACTCTGACAGCTCGAGGAACTCGCTGACGGCGTCGAGGCGCCCCAGGCGGTCGAGACCGGCGACGGCGAGCACCACGGCATCCAGATCGGCATCCGGTCCGAACACACGGGCGAGCCGGGTGTCGACGTTGCCGCGGATGTCGACGACCTCGAGATCCGGGCGATGCTCGAGGAGTTGGGCGACGCGACGCGGCGAGCCGGTGCCGACGCGGGCTCCCTCGGGCAGCGTGTCGAGGGTGAGCTCGTCGCGGGCGCAGAGGGCATCGCGTGGGTCGGCGCGGCGCGGGACGGCGCCGATGCGCAGCCCCGGGTAGTCGTCGGTCGGCAGGTCTTTGAGGGAGTGGACGACCATGTCGCACTGCCCGTCGAGCAGGAACTCGCGGAGTGCGCTGGCGAATACGCCGGTGCCGCCGAGGCTCGCCAACGACGCGGTGGAGTGGTCGCCTTCGGTGCTCACGGCCACGAGTTCGACCTCGCGCCCGCTGGACTTGCGCACGGCGTCGGCGATCTGGCCGGACTGTGCCAGGGCGAGGGCGCTGCCCCGCGTTCCGATTCTGATGGCGCCGGTCACGGAGCAACCCCGGCGATCGCGGGCGCGAAGCCGAGCCGCACGTTCTCGCAGCATCCCGACCGGCAGACGTCGTACCAGGGGCCGAGCGAGGTGAGTGCGGGGCGATCCTCGACGGCGGTGCCGTTACGCCGCTCGAGCACGAGGTCGACCAGCCCCGAGACGAAGGCCGCGTGAACGCCGGGGGTGGGCACGCGCACGGCGAACACCCCGACCTCCTCTGCGGTCTCCATCGCTTCGGTGTCGAGGTCCCACTTGACCTCCATGTGGTCGCTGATGAAGCCCAGAGGCACGATGACGACCGCGCGGATGCCGTCGCCCGCCAGCTCGCGGATCGAGTCGTTCACGTCGGGCTCCAGCCACGGCATGCTCGGCGGACCGGAGCGGGACTGGTAGACGAGCGAGTGCCCCGGCACCCCGGCATCCGGCAGTGCTGCGGGATCGGATGCCGTCGGCCGGGTGGCGGCGGCCATGACGACCTCGGCCACGGCCAGGTGCTGGGCGGCATAGGCGCCACCCGCACCGAAGTGGCGGAACGCCGGGCCACTCTTGGCCGCGTCGCTCGACGGAATCGAGTGGGTGGAGAACAGAACGTGGGTCTCGGCGGGGGTGATCCCGCGCGCCTCGACCTGTGCGAGGCCGGCGCGCAGCCCCTCGATGAACGGCTCGACGAAGCCGGGGTGGTCGAAGAACTGGCGCACCTTGTCGATCTCCAGCGTGCCCTCGAGGCCGGTGTCGGCCAGCGCCTGGGCATAGTCTTCGCGATACTGGCGGCAGCTGGAGTACGAGCTGTAGGCGCTGGTGCCGATCGCGATCAGCTTGCGGAAGCCGCGGGCATCCGCGTCGAGCAGCGCATCCTTCAGGTACGGATCCCAGTTGCGGTTGCCCCAGAGCACCGGCAGGTCGATGCCGCGCTTGGCGAGCTCCGCCTCGAGCGCGGCCTTGAGTTCGCGGTTCTGGTCGTTGATCGGGCTGACCCCGCCGAAGGCGCGGTAGTGGTGGGCGACCTCTTCGAGGCGCTCCTCGGGGATGCCGCGGCCGCGCGTGACATTGCGCAGGAACGGGATGACGTCATCCTGCCCCTCGGGACCACCGAAACTCGCGAGCAGGATGGCGTCGTATGCGGTCGGTTCGGAGACATACTCAGGGCCATCGGCTGCTGCGGGGGTGGCCGCCAGGATCTTCGGAACAGCATCGATGGTCACGCCAGCACCTCGGGGATCTGCTCGAGGCTGATGCGCCGCCCGGTGTAGAACGGGACCTCTTCGCGCACGTGGCGGCGGGCATCCGTCTGCCGCAGGTGGCGCATGAGGTCGACCAGGTCGACGAGCTCCGGGGCCTCGAGGGCGAGGATCCACTCGTAGTCGCCGAGGGCGAAGGATGCCACGGTGTTGGCGAGCACCTGGCGGTACTCGCTGCCCTTGCGCCCATGCTCGCCGAGCATCCCGCGGCGCTCGTCGTCGGGCAGCAGGTACCACTCGTATGAACGCACGAAGGGATAGACGGTGACCCACGCCTCCGGCTCCTTGCCGCGCATGAACGACGGCAGGTGGTTGGCGCTGAACTCGGCGTCGCGGTGCACGCCCATCGCGTTCCAGGTCGGCAGCAGGCTCTTCAGCTGCGTGCTGCGGCGCAGTTCGCGCAGTGCCCACTGCAGGTCTTCGGGCGCTCCACCGTGAAGCCAGACCATGAGGTCGGCGTCGGCGCGCAGGGAGGACACGTCGTAGAACCCCCGCACCGTGACGCCACGCGCCTCGATGGAGGCGACCGCTGCGCTCAGCGAGTCGGGGTCGGAAATACTCGGGACGTGGGGATCGCGGCGGAAAACCGCCCACAGTGTGTAGCCGCTCGGAGTCGGCGTGCTGGTCATGACTTCAATCATCCCCCGCTGTCCTGTGAGAACAAAAACACGGGATGCTCCGCGCCCGCGTCAGTCGTGTCGACGCACCGCCGCGAACACCAGGCCGCCGATCGCCAGAGCCGCCGCCCCCGCTCCGGCGAGCCACGGCGCCGGATTCTTCTGGAAGGACTTAACTGCCCGCTTGCGCGCGTGATCGATGCGCTTCGGCACGTTCAGTTTCTGCTCGATCGCGTCGAGCGTCTGCGCCAGCTCTTCGCGCGCGGTGATGATCTGGGTCTCGAGGGGTACTTCGCTCACGGGGTCTCTCGCTTTCCGATGCCCTTGATGGCGTTGACGTCTTTCTTGACGCTGTCGATCGTCTCGTGGGGCACGGGCGCGCCGCGCTTGAGCTGCGAGACACCGATCAGCACCAGAATCAGGATGACCACGAGCAAGCAGCCCGCGACGATCAGTGCGGCCAGCCAGGGCGCGACGATGGTGGCGAAGCCCAACACGGCGGCCGTGATGAGCACGGCCAGCAGGAAGAACGCCAGCAGCGCCGCGAAGACCAGCAGACCTATGCCGATTCCGGCATGTTTCAGCTTGCTGACCAGCTCGAGCTTGAGTCGTTCCAGCTCTTCTTTGGCGAGGTTGATCAGCAGCCGGGGCAGCTCGGCGACCAGGCCGACGAGCGACTTCTTGTGCGGTGCGGTATCACTCACGAGCGACTACTCCGCGGTCGTGGACTTGGAGGTGGACTGCGCGGTGGTGCTCTGCGGGCTGGTGGGCTGGGTCTTCTTCGCTCCGGTCTTGCCGGCGACCGAGGAGACGACCTTCTTGGCACCGTCACCGAGGAACTCGGCGACCTCCGGCGCCTTCTCCTTGGCGAAGTCCTCCGCCTGATGCACCTGCTTCTGCACCCGGGGGTCGTGCCAGAGCTTCTCGGCCTGCGCCTTGATCTGCTCATACCGTCCGCGCCCGGCGCGGGCGCCCAGAACGTAACCGATCGCGATACCGACTAGAAGAACTACTTTTCCTCGCATGCTTCACTCCAGTACGTCGTGCCCAGGGCGCGCTGTGGCCGGGTCTTGCCCTTACAGTAGCCCCACGCTTCTACGGTTCCAGTGCTCCCAGCATACGTTCAGCTTCTCGGCGAGCGGTAGCGATCACCGCGGCCAATCCGGTGCCGGAAACGGCCTCACCGACGATGGTGACTCCCTCACGGGGTGCCGGCCTCCCGGGCACCGGCGTCCACTCGACCACATCTGACCCGAGCACCGCGTCCGGGGCGATCCGCACCCCGAGCAGACTTTCGGCATCCCGCCGCGCCCGCTCCTCGATATCTCCGGGAAAGGGCGCGTTGTACGACAGCCGCAGCACGTGCCGGTGCGCCGGCAGGGTTGCCGCGAGCCAGGGCCACTTGGCGCTGGAGTGGGTGAGCGCCTTCGCGGCAATCCCCTCCGCACCCGCGGCCACCAGCATCCCGGTGCCGCGCGGGGCCACATCCAGTTCAGGAGCGTCGAGCACGAGCGTGACCAGGGCGACGGATGCCGCGGCCGCAGGCTCCAGCGTGGTGGCCAGCACCACGTGGTCGGCGCCGACCCACTCGCCGTCCGCGAGGGTCACCCCGTCGCGCTCGAGTGATGCCACGGGGCTGTTCAGCCGCACCTGCACCCCGCGCCGTTCCGCGTCCAGCCCGAGTCGTGCGACCAGGTACGCGATGCCGCCCCGGATGCCGGAGACGGCGCTGCCGGCGCGGGAGGTTCCGCGCAACGAGCGCACGGCGGCCGACAGCGACCCCGTGGAGAGCAGCTCGGTGCGCAGGCCGGGGGCGACGACATCCACATCCAGTTCGTCGGGGTGCTTCGAGTGGATGCCCTGCACGACCGGGGCGACCAGGTCATCGAGCACCCGCCGGCCCATGCGCTGGCGCACCAGCGCGCCGAGGTTGCGCTGCTTGGACCCGCGGAAGCCGAGCATGAGCGTGTCGAGCTGGGCGCGGAAGGCGCCGCGGTAGCCGATGATCTTCACCACGTCTTCGGCCAGCGGTGTGCCTGGGATGCCGAGCAGGCTGGTCGCGGGAAGCGTCACCGGGTGGCCGTGGCTGGGCTGCAACCAGGCGCCGCCCTCGCGCGGCTGCTCTACCGGAGCACCGATCTCGGCGGCGATCTTCGCGACGGTGCCGCGGCGGGTAGCGAAGCTCTCGGCGCCGGCGTCGAGCTCGATTCCGGCGACGGTGTGGAAGACGGCCTTGCCCCCGAGCCGGTCGCTCGCCTCGAGGAGGGTGACGCGCATCCCGCCCGCGGCGAGGTCGCGGGCGATGACGATGCCGGCGACGCCACCGCCGACGACGACCGCGGTGGGGCGGGCATCCTCGCCGTAACGACCCGGGGCGGGGCGCTTGTCGGTAAAACCGTTCGGGTCTGTCATGACTGACCGTGAGCCAGCTCGACGATGCGGGTCAGCACCGCGGGGTCGGTCTCGGGCGGAACGCCGTGGCCGAGGTTGAGCACGTGCGCGGGGGCCGACCTGCCGCGCTCGATCACGTCGAGCACGTGCGCCTTCAGCACCGGCCACGGGGCGGCGAGCAGCGCGGGATTGATGTTGCCCTGCACCGGGATGTCGCCGCCGAGCCTGCGCACACCCTCATCGAGCGGGATGCGGTCGTCGACGCCCATCACGTCGACGCCGATGGCGCGCATCGACGGGAGCAGTTCTGCGGTGCCGACACCGAAGTGCACCACCGGCACGGGGAGATCTTTCACGTGCGCGATGGCGCGGGCAGAGTACGGCGCGACGTGCGCCTCGTAGTCGGCGACGGTGAGCGAGCCGACCCAGGAGTCGAACAACTGCACCGCGCTGGCGCCGGCAAGCACCTGAGCACGGAGGAAGGCACCGGTGACGTCGGCCGCCCAGCTGAGCAGGGCATCCCAGGTCTCGGGGTCGGAGTGCATCAGGGTGCGGGCACGCAGGTGGTCCTTGGACGGTCCGCCCTCCACGAGATAGGCGGCGAGCGTGAACGGGGCGCCGGCGAACCCGATCAACGGAGTCGACCCGAGCTGGGCGACGGTGCGAGCCACCCCGGCGGCGATCGGCGCCAGGGCATCGGGTTCGAGGGGGGCGAGAGCCGCGACATCCGCTGCGCTGCGAATCGGCTCGGCCAGCACGGGACCGCGACCGGGCACAATGTCGACGTCGACCCCGGCGAGCTTGATCGGCACCACGATGTCGCTGAAGAAGATGCCCGCGTCGACCCCGTGCCGGCGCACCGGCTGCAGGGTGATCTCGCTGGCGAGCTCGGGATCGAGGCACGCGTCGAGCATCTTGGTGCCGACGCGCAGTTCGCGATACTCGGGCAGCGAGCGGCCCGCCTGCCGCATGAACCAGACCGGGAGGGTCTCAGGGCGGTCACCGCGATACGCACGGATGAGCGGGGAGTCGGCCGTACGACCGTCGAGAAGGGGATGGTCGACTGGCAAATTCACCCACTAAGTATGCGTGAGTGCATGCTGGACGCGGGCTTCGCACCGAGAATCGCGGCGTAGAGTAATTCGGTGCTCCTCTGTCTCACCGCCAGCCACCGCAACGCGAGCTTCGACCTGCTCGAGAAGTTGTCCATCGGTGCACCCGGCGCGGCGACCGAGCTCGTCGAGACCAGCGATTTCGTGAGCGGGGCCGTCGTGCTCGCCACCTGCAACCGTTTCGAGGCCTATCTCGACATCGACGAACCGCTCACCGGTGCGAATGCCGTCGCCGTCGAGACCGTCGTGCGCGTGGTGAGTGAGGCAAGCGGCGTGGAGCCGAGCGACATGCGCGACTCCGTGCGCGTGGTCACCGGCGACGAGGTCGCCCGGCACCTGTTCGCCGTCTCGTCGGGACTCGAGTCGGTCATCCTCGGCGAGGATGAGATCTCGGGCCAGGTGCGTCGAGCCCTCGAGGCCGCCCGCACGGCCGGCACCACCTCGTCTCAGCTGGAGCGGCTGTTCCAGAAGGCGTCGCAGACGTCCCGCGGCGTCAAGAACCAGACCGCGATCGGCGGTGCCGGGCGTTCGCTCGTGCGGCTCGCCCTCGAGCTCACCGCCAGCCGCGTCGCCGACTGGGCCGAGGAGAGCATCCTCGTCGTCGGTACCGGCCAGTACGCCGCGACCACCCTCGCCGCCCTGCGCGACCGTGGTGCCGCGCAGATCACCGTCTTCTCCCCCTCGGGCCGAGCGCAGGCATTCGCCCTCAAGCACGGCGTCACCGCCACCACGTCGTTGGTCGACGGACTCGCCGGGGCAAGCATCGTGATCACCTGCACCTCGTCGGAGACGCCGGTCGTCACCCCCGCGCTGTTCGTGGCAGGGCCCCGCCGCGTTGTCATCGACCTCGGACTGCCGCGCAACGTCGACCCCGCCGTGTCGAGCGTCGACGGTGTCGAACTGCTCGACCTCGAGACCATCAGCATTCACGCCCCGCTCGAAGAGCTGACGGCGGCGGACGATGCGCGCGCCATCGTCAGCGAGGCTGCGAACGAGTTCGCGGCCGGTGCCGCCGAGAAGCAGCTCACCCCGGCGATCGTCGCTCTGCGCACCCACATCTTCGAACTCCTCGATGCGGAGATCGCCCGCGCCCGCAAGCGCGGCGACGCGGACGGCAGCACCGAGGCGGCGCTCCGCCACCTCGCGGGCGTGCTGCTGCACACCCCGTCGATCCGGGCCCGCGAGCTCGCGCGCGCCGGCGAGGCCCAGTCCTTCACCGACGCCGTCACCGCGCTGTTCGGCATCGAGGTCGCGCCCGCCACGGCTGCGGAAGCGGTGGACGACGCCGCGCCCGACGAGCTGCTGGCGTAGGTCTCTGTAGCGCCGGCGCCCCGCGCACGGCACCCGCGCATCCCTGCTCCCGTTGTGTGGAGTCCTCCCGCAGGCCGGTCATCGGTGTGTCGGGAAACCCTGCCGTCGACGGATCCGAAAACGCGAGAGCCCTCCCCTCCGGAAAGGAGGGGAGGGCTCTCGCGCAGTCGATCAGCTCAGGTTGCGGCTCTTGCGAATCCGCTGAACGGAGAGCGCGGCCGCTCCGAGCAGGAGAAGGATCGCTGCGAATACCAGGAGCCAGATGCTCCCAGCGCCGACGCCGGTGAACGCGAGCGTCGACAGCTCCGTGACAGCAGCGCATCCCGCAGTCGCATTGGAGATGGTCACGGTCACCGGGTTCTCGCCCAACACTGTGTCGCCGACCGGGGCTTCGGCTCGAACGGAGTACGTACCCGGGGCGAAGTTCGTGATCGCGGCGGTCAGCTGCCGGCTACCGACGAAGTAGGTGAGTCCGTCGGCGAGATCGATTCGAATGGAACCACTCGTGGTGTTGCCGTCGGTGCACACCTGGTTGGTGGTGCTCACCGATGGCGTGAAGGCCGCCTCGGTGGGCAGGTCGCACTCGACCGCCTGATCGGTGATCTCGAGGGCGGTAGTGGCCGGGACATCCGTCAGCGTGTATCCCGTGTCAGCGGTCGCGGTGACGAGATATGCCCCGACGGGAAGAACGGTTTCGCCGTCCGTGACCGTGACATCCTTCGCCCGGGACGGCGTATCGGTGTTATGGATCAGGTAGCTGATGTGGCTCGACCCGACCACTGAGATCGCGCCGAGCGTTGACGATCCGCTGCCATCGGTGTCGCATACCTGCGGCCGAGCGGTGGGATCACCCTCGGTCGCCACACACTTATTGGCGGCGTCGGTGCGGAAGGCGTGGCTCCAGGTTGTCGTGGCGCCGTAGGGCAGCTGGTGGTCGGCATCCGCGACCGCGGTCACCGTGACGGTTCCCGCACCATCGACCCGCTTGTCATCGGTCGAGTAGGTGTAGCCGAGGGTACCGACGGGGATGTTCACCATGTCGCCCGCGGTGCCGCAGACATCAGTGAAAGTGACGGGCAGAACGGCATCCGAGATGGGTGGGCACTGTGCATATGCCGGTACGTTCACGGTGATGGCGTGCTTGCTATCACCATTGGCGACGATGGTGTATCCGACGCCACCTGCCCAGGACGCCTGCGCCGAGACATTCAGCACGGATTTCGCCGGCACGGTGCGGGTGTATGCGGAGTAGTCAGCCCACTGGTTGCTCTGCACCTCGAAGGTGACGGGGATGGTGGATTTGCTGTTGTCGTAGACGAACGTGACGCTCTTGAACGACTGGTGCTGTTCGGTGTCCCAGTAGCACTCGCCACTCACGAGACTGGCTGCGGGTTCGACTATCGCGCAGCCGATGGACGGTGCGCTGTAGTACGTCGGGACGGGGCCACGGCTCTTGTCGAGTGTTCCGTGCAAGAACTGCGGCTCGTACGGGGTGCCGGGGCCATTCAACTGACTCGGCACCTTCAGCGCGTCCCACCCGTCGAATGACGCGTAGATGTCGTTCTGCTTGCAGGCGCTGAGTGCTGGCGCCTGGTAGCTCACCGTCCCCAGGGTCGACAGGATGACGTCATTAGCCCCGAAGAGCGTCTGCGGCCACGAGGGGTTCGCCCCATTCGTCGGCAGCGTGTACGACCACGTGGCGGCACGGATGTAGAGGGGCTTGCAGAGCTTGCCGCTGGACGTGCCGTACTTGGTGGCGGTCACCGTACCCTTGTCGACCCCGTTGTAGGTGTAGGAGAAGACCGGATCGCTGATGCAATAGGGATCGTAGACGGAGGTCACCACTGCGGATCGCGCTGCGGGCTGGCCAGCAGCCTTCGGTGCGGGGGCGCTCACGGAGGGTGCCGCATCCGCTACGACGGGAGCGACTTCGACGGCGGGCATCGGCTCGACAGGATCGGTGGCGCTTGCGGCAGAATCATTCTCCGCCGCGGGGGTGGCGGCGATCGAGGTGGTCGCCGTCGATGAGGCGTCGGCGGTGCCGTCGACTGAGTCTGCGTTGGCTGCGCCGGTGACGCCGGCAACGGCGATCCCGACAGCGAGAATCGCCGTGGTGATGGCCGCAAGGGTCTTCTTCATGTTGTGGCACTCCTGGGTGGGGAGACGGAACATCCCCTGAAGTGAGCAGAACGGCATATCGGAACGCTTCGGGTGCGCGCCGATATGCCGCCCTGCAGACGCCGGGGGACGTCGTGGCTGGGTAGCCGGATTCGGGTATTACGGATGGGTGGTTCGGGTTCTACGGGTGAATCGGGTAACGATCGGAAGGTCGGGTTTCGGGTCCGGTGCCTTTCGATCTACCGGAACACTACCAGTCCGCATTATGGGGGACACAGTCCCCA
>Ga0247764_1000962_pt1 | contig 10013 bp, 10 predicted proteins | sample UWRJL051202B4_FD_179932 | JGI IMG/M metagenome (GOLD analysis project Ga0247764, IMG submission 179932) | Plant litter microbial communities from Arlington Agricultural Research Station in Wisconsin, United States - UWRJ-L051-202B-4 | ecosystem: Environmental > Terrestrial > Plant litter >...
GCGCGTCCCCACGCGCACCCGCCGTCCGTTCACGCTGGCCTCCACGCCGCGTCCAGGCACGCTCAGGAAATTCTGTGCCGTTGCCGGCGCGGCACCGCGGGCGCTCGCTCCGGCCACCAGCGCCGCTGCCACCGGATGTTCGCTGTGACGTTCGACGGCAGCCACGTCTGCAAGCAGGACGACTTCGCCACGGCCTTCTAGAACCACCACGTCCGTGAGCGTAGGCTTGCCTTCCGTGATGGTGCCGGTCTTGTCGAGCAGCAGCGTGTTGATGCGGCTGGCCGCTTCCAGCGCGGCGCCGCCCTTCACCAGAATACCAAGCTCCGCTCCTCGTCCCGCGCCGACCGCCACCGCAGCCGGAGTCGCGAGCCCGAGCGCGCAGGGGCAGGCAATCATCAACACCGCAACGAAGCGCTCCAGCGCGACCGCAAAGCCAGTTGCGGTCGGATCCAGCACGATCCAGCTGACCAGCGCCAGGGTGGCAATCCCGATCACAATCGGCACGAAGTAGCCGCTGACAACGTCCGCAAGCCGCGCGATCGGGGCCCGCGAGCCCTGCGCCTGTTCGACGGCTTCGACGATCCGAGCGAGCGCCGTGTCGCCGCCCGTGCGCGTGACCTCGAGCATGAGCGAGCCGCTGTGATTGAGCGTGCCGCCGAACACCAGCGCGCCTTCACTCTTGTCGACTGGCAGGCTCTCACCGCTCAGCATGGCTTCGTCTACGGCCGAGGCTCCAGACAACACCCTGCCGTCCGTCGGAATACGCTCGCCGGGCCGCACTAGTAACCGATCGCCCACGCTGATTCGTTCGAGAACGATATCCTGTTCGGTGCCGTCCAGCGCGAGCCTTCGAGCGGTCGCGGGGACCAGCGCGACCAGACCACGCACGGCGTCCGACAAGCGCCGTCGAGCGCGAGTTTCCAGCCAGCGCCCGAGAAGCACGAAGGAGAGAATAGCGGCCGACGCCTCGAAGTACAGGTGTGGCAAAGCGCCGTGCGCCGCGTGCGGGAACAGTTGCGGGAAGAACAGCCCAACGCTCGAGTAGCTCCAGGCGGCCAGCACGCCCATGGACACCAAGGTGTTCATATCGGCGCTGTGATGCTTCAACGCGGACCACGCCAAGCGCAAAAAGCGAACACCGGGTCCGAACACGATCGGCGTTGTTAGTAGGAACTGAAGCCAGCGCCCAGCAGCGCCCTGAGTGCCTGGCAGCATTCCGTGATTCATGCCGATCGCGAACAGCGGCAGCGTCAGGCTGATGGCAATCCACAGGTCGCGTTGGATGCCGCGCTGCTCACGCTCTTCACTCGCCATCGACGCCGAGGTTCGCAGGCTGGTCCGTGGAGCGCTGTGCGCTGAGTATCCGGCCCGCTCCACAGCGGCCGAGAGCGCGTCCAGCGTAAGTGCAGCGCCGTGTACGGTAGCGCGTCGGGTGACCAAGTTGACGGTGGTGTCCTCGACGCCCGGGACCGAACGCAAGGCTTTTTCAACGCGCCGGACACAGGCCGCGCACGTCATGCCTTCAATCAGCAATTCCGAGGTGCGTGCGGGCTCTGTGAGGTCTGGGTTTGCGGTTGAGGTGGGCATAGTTGCCCAGAAGACGCGCAGCTTCGCCGGTTATTACACTGGGGGTCGCCGAGCTCTTTTTCTGTGTAATGCCGGGCGGAGCGCTGCGTCTTGAGGATGACGGGCCGCCACGGCCGTCAGGAGAAAAGTCTCATGGACGACCAGCGCAGTACGATTTTCGAGGTTCAGGGCATGTCTTGCGGTTCGTGCGTGCGGCACGTGACTTCAGCGTTGAAGGAGCTCGACGGGGTGGCAGAGGTCGAGGTGAAGTTGCGCGAAGGCCGCGTGGTGGTGTGGCACGACCCGACCCGTGCGGCGCCGCCGCAGTTGGTCCGCGCCTTGGCCGAAGTGGGCTACCCTGCAGCGTTGTCGAGCGCCGAAAGGAGCGAACCATGACGAAGCGTTGCCCGAACCCCTACATCACCAGACGATCCGCGCTGCTTTTGGGCATGACCACCGCGTTGACGGCCTGCGCAGTCGGGCCGATGCCGGTCGCGCAGGCTGCGAGTGACCCGTCGAACCCCTCCGCGCCTGAAGGTGCCAACCCTGGGTCCGTGAGCGCAGTAGCGCGCAGGGAGAAGTCGGAGCACGGCGAGCATGCGGAGCACGCAGAGCCGCACGACCATGCCCAGCACCAGAGCAGCGTGCTCTACGTCTGCCCGATGCACCCCGAGGTTCAATCAACAGCGCCTGGAACGTGTCCAAAATGCAACATGAAGCTCGAACCCAAGAAGTGAGCAGACCATGAACGTGGGGATTGCGTTGGTCGCGGCCTCGCTGTTGTTGGGCGGCTGCGCGTCAACCTCGGCGAAGCCGGCTTTCGACGAGGTCGCTCGCACGGTGCGAACGCGTAGCGGCCACAGCGTCCGCTGGAATCAGCAGCGGGCGGAGGACGAGCAGGCCGAACGAGCCATCGACGCCCTGCTCCAGCGCGAACTGAGCGTCGACGCAGCGGTGCAGGTCGCGTTGCTGGCCAATCCAGAGCTTCAAGCCGAGCTCGAAGAACTCGCGATTTCGCAGGCGGACCTGGTGCAGGCCGGTTTGCTGAGAAATCCCGTGTTCGGCATCGGGCGCACCGCATGGGAGATGGAACACATCGTTCCGAATCTGTTCGCGACCTTGGAAATGGAGTTCATCGATCTGCTCACGCTGCCTTTGAAGAAGCGCGTCGCCGCCACGCAGCTGGAAGCGACCAAGCTGGAGGTGGGCGACCACGTCCTCGAGTTCGCCGCTTCCGTGCGCCACGCCTACTACGAAGCGCAAGCAGCGGAGCAGTTGCTGGCGCTGCGTGAACTCGTAGAGCAGGCGGCCGCTGCCTCCGCGGAGCTTGCCAAGCAACAACACGCCGCTGGCAACATGAACGACCTCGCCCTCAACACGGAGTTGTCGCTGGCCGCTCAGACGACACTGGACAAGCAACGTGCCCAGGGCGAAGCCGCGATCACGCGCGAAGCCTTGAACAAGCGCATGGGCACCTGGGGCACGCGAACAGCTTGGAGATTGCCGCCGAAGTTGACGTCGCTCCCGAATGAAGAGCCGACGCTAGAACGTTTGGAGTCTGTTGCCATCGCGCAGCGCCTGGATGTGGCGGCTGCACGACGCAACGTCCAAGCCATGGACTACGGGTTGTCGCTGGCCAAGACGACACGCTGGACGGGCACCGTCAACGTTGCGGTGGAGGCGGGTCGACTTCGCGGGAGCAAGCGCCTCGCCTTCGGACCGAGCGTGGCGCTCGAAATTCCGCTGTTTGACCAACGCCAGGCGCAGATCGCCAAGCTTGAAGCGTACCAGCGTCAAGCGGAGCATCGCCTGCGGGCTCTGGCGATCGATGTGCGCGCAGACGTGCGCGCTTCTCGCGCGCGAGTGGCGACCGCGCGTGCGGTGGTCGAACAGTACGGCAACGTGATCGTGCCGTTGCGCGAGAAGATCGTGCAGGTTTCGCAGCAGCACTACGATGCCATGTTGCTCGGGGTGTATCAGCTGATTCAAGCGAAGCAGAGCGAGTACGAAGCTTACCGCGAGTACATCGAGGCGCTGCGCGACTACTGGATCGCCAAGAGTGAGCTCGAGCGTGTCGTGGGCGTACGCACCGGACATCAACACGGAGAGAAGCCATGAAAGCGCTTTGCACCTGGATCCAGCTAGTTCTCGTCCTCGCAACGCTGGCGCTGTCGAAACTTGCGTTAGCGCAGGTCGCCGCGACCAAGCTGCCATACACGCCGGTGGTGACACCGAACGGCACGACGCTCCCGTTCACGCTCAAGGACGGCGTGAAGGAGTATCGGCTCACGGCGGAGCCAGTGAAGCGCGAGTTTGCCAAGGGTATGATCGTCAACGCGTGGGGCTACAACGGCTCCACGCCCGGACCGACGATCGAAGCCGTCGAGGGCGACCGGGTTCGCTTCTACGTCACGAACAAGCTACCCGAACGCACCAGCGTGCATTGGCACGGCATCCTGCTGCCAAACGGCATGGACGGTGTGGCCGGCTTGAACCAGCCGCACATCGAACCCGGCGAGACCTACGTCTATGAGTTCACGCTCCGGCAAAATGGCGTGTTCATGTATCACCCGCACTCGGATGAAATGGTGCAGATGGCCATGGGCATGATGGGGTTCTTCGTGATCCATCCGAAGGTGCCGACAGGTCCGAAAGTGGATCGTCACTTCGTGGTGATGTTGCACGAATGGTTCGTGGAGCCTGGCACCGCCACGCCCAATCCGAACATCATGACCGATTTCAACCTGTTCACGTTCAATAGCCGTGTCTGGCCCGGCACGGATCCTTGGGTGGTGAAGAAGGGCGAGCGGGTGCGCTTCAGCTTCGGAAACCTGTCGATGGATAGCCATCCGATTCACGTGCATGGCTACACGTTCGAGGAGGTCAGCACGGACGGCGGTCCCGTCCCCAAGTCTGCGCGCAGACCGGAGACGACCGTCAACGTACCGGTCGGCTCCACGCGCACCGTGGAGATGGTCGCCACTGTCGAGGGCGACTGGGCCTTTCACTGTCACAAGTCCCACCACACGATGAACGCAATGAGCCACGACGTGCCGAATCTGATCGGCGTCGCGCAACCCAAACCACTCGAGCAGCGCGTACGCGCCATCTTGCCTGGCTACATGGCTATGGGCGAAACCGGCATGGGCAACATGATGGAAATGGGGCGACCCAAAAACACGTTACCCATGATGACGGGCGAAGGACCCTTCGGACCCATCGAAATGGGCGGCATGTTCACGGTCCTCAAGGTCCGTGCCGGTATCACCAATTACAACGATCCTGGCTGGTACAAGCACCCGGACGGCAGCGTCGCGCGCAAGCTCGAAGTGCCGAAGTAAGTGAGTGCACCGGGAGGGATGGAGTGGCGCTGTCTAGTGCTCTAAAAATCAGCGCGGGGTGCTCGCCAAACGCGCACATGGTTTGGGGCAAAACAGTCACGCTTTGGCCGTGCGCGGGCGCACGGTGGTGAGCGCTCATGTCACGCAATTTCCGGCGTGAAAGTCGGTGTTTATGAACTTAAGATTTGGGCGTGGATGACGTTGAATCGAACTGCAGAATGTGGCAGGTAAGGCCGTGCAGTTGAGCGACAGCTGAGTGGGCTGTCGCAAAATGCCCCGCTGCCTTTGGGAGCCCGCGGAGACACAAGCACGATGATTGACCTGGAGAGCGTTCGAGCCCGCCGTAAGAAATGCCCTTGTCACTTGGTGGTGGGAGCCAAGTCGCTGGATGATCCGGAGTTGCTCCGCGCCATCTCGTCGATGATCCAGGTCGGTGGGGAGCTGTGCGGCGCCTGCAAGGCGCTGTGCGCTGTTCTCGCAGATAGTGCGTGCCGCTGCTGCCGCGCGATGGACGCGGCTCGCAGCATTCACGACCCGCTGCTGGAGGCCGCCGTCATCGCCACGTTCACGGCTGGGGAAGAGCTGTGTCGTTACTGCGTCGCCAAGGCCGACGTGCTCGAAATGGCAGATCTGCAGCGCGAGCGCGGTACCGCGGAGTCGCTGGCCCGAGCCGAACGGCTAACGCAGTTCGCGCAAGCCTCGCGCTACTACGCGCCCGAAGCGTTCCGCATCGCCGCGCGCAGCATCCTGGCCGCGTAGCGTCTTCTACCATCAGCGTTCACGCTGACGCTCGAGCTCCGCCACGCGTTGCTCTAGGGCCATGCGAGCGCGCCGCTCTTGTTCCTTCTCGGCGCGTTCGCGCTCCTTCTCGGCGCGTTCGCGCTCCTTCTCGGCGCGTTCGCGTTCCTTCTCGGTGCGTTCGCGTTCTTCACCGGTTTGCCAGCGGTGTCGCGCCGCGCGATCGTCGGAGATGATCAGCTCCCGCTCCGCGACGGAGAGCCAGGCGTCCAACGCGTGGCTGTAAACGGGTTCGTTGCCGAAGTGCACTCGCTCGAGCGCACCGATGGCATCTCTTCGCCAGAGCTGAAACGTGACCGGACCGCCCAGCGCGTGCGGTCCGAGCAACAGCGGATCGAACACGAATAACTCGAACGCTCCGAGCGCTGCATAGCGCTCGTGAATCTCCGCGTAGTCCTTGTAAGGGTGCGACGCGCTCACGATTTCCCCGCAAAAGATCGGTGGCACCCGCCCTGGCTCCCACAGTCTGAGTGAGCGCAAAGAGTCGAAATCTTCCGGCGTGGGATGGAGCACGCAGACGTCCGGATCGATGCCAGTTCGTGGATGCTCCTCGAGCCAACGGAGCGCTAGGTTACGAGCGACGCGCACGCCGCTCCGCATATTGGCCCAGGCGCTCAGCAACAAGAACAGACGCAGCACAGCCGCGTCGTGGGCGGTCGATTCGGGCACGGGTCCCTCCGGGATCTCCCAAAGCTCAGGCTTTGCCGTCACCGCGTACCGAATGGACACGCCAGATCGCACAGGGATCATGGTGCGGAGAATAACCTGCATTGATGTTGCTGGCTGCAGAGCAGGCGCCGTGCCGCGTCTCACGCCCCGACATCGTGACGAAAGTATTCAGGTTTACTGCTGGCGCCGTCCCGGTCGCCACTGGCGACGCCTGGCTCATCGCCAGTCGCTCTGGGTCAGCAAACCGCGCGCAGCGTTGGCAACGGGGGACACCTCCGGGCGGCCCTAGGCACATTCGCTTGCATGCGAGTCATGCTGCTGAGTGTTCGAAAAATGCCGGAGAAATGTGACGATTCGATCACCGTGAGACTGCCTTGAACGCGTTACGTCATATTCTCGGCGCGAAGGCGCGGTTTCTGACATAGACTGCGCCCAGGTGAGGTCATGAGGGAACTACTAGATCGAGCGCGTACGCAGCGTGAAACCGAAGTTTATCCGAGCCTGTTCGGGCGCTCCTTGCAGGTTGCGCAGTTCGACCCCGGCTTTTTCAAGCGCACGTTCGAGCAAGAAGCGGAGCTGAACTGGCTCGAGACCAGCGTGTTCGAGTCCGCGCCGAACGAGAAGCACCAGGACTTCGTCTACGTTTCCTCGGGCCTGTCGAACCCGCTGCCCGACGCGTTGCCGCCGGCGCAAGGTGACTACTCCTGGCTCGGTGTGGAGATCCTGCTGCGCAGCACGGAGGGTGGCAGCTGGGCCGTTCAAACGCTGCAACGCGCTGCCGCGTTCGAGATCCTGCTCGCGCACGAGCGGTTTCCGAATCGCGACCGCCTCAACCCCGGCGCGCGCATTCCGCTCGGCGGTTCGATCATTCCGGGTACGGAGTCGAAGCTGAAGTTCCTGCTGGTGGTGCCGTCCCCGAAGGAGCTCGAGAGTTTCGAGCTCGCTTCGGGTCGTGTGGATTTCCTCAACGTGGTCGGTATCACCGAGGAAGAAGCCAAGTTCGCGCGCGAGAAAGGCACGGAGCCACTGTTCGAGCAGCTGCGCAATCACAACGCGTTGTGGGTGACCGATCCCAAGCGCGATTCGTTGGTCGCACCATAGGCGGTTTTGCACACTGACGGCGCTGAGACGTCACGACCCAGCAGCATGGGCCAGGCGTTTGGTAGCGCCGTCATAGAAGCCGGTTCGAGCGAGCAAGTTCGTTGAACTTTGCGCGAGGCGCCGAACCGCGCGGTACGGATGCTGGCGACGCCGGCAGCGTGATCGATGCGCGCACCAACGCGGAGTACCAGCGACGTGCGGAGTGATTGAAAGACGAACGCAGCGCGCTGGTAGAGCCACTCTCAGCGGCGTTCGGCCGGGGTGAGCGCGAACGCCGAGAGGGTTCTGCACTGGAGCGCGCCCGCTTCGACGTGCAGCACCGTTTTAGGGACGCCTTCCTGCGCATCGGGAGCAGGACACACGGCGCTTGGGGCACTGGAGGCCACGCGCCGCCGGCGCCGGTCTGAGCGCAATCTTCGCGGGCAAGGGCTTGACCTCTACAAAATGTGTACAAAACATACACGAGCCTCGACGGACGTCCACCCGGTCCGCAAAGTCTTCGGAAAGGAAGCCAATGACCCCCGCGCTGTCTGCCTTCGAATTCTGCGCTCCCGCCACGCCAGCCGCGGCCACCTCCCGCGCGCGCCGCGAGGCTAGCGTCGAATTAAGTAACGAGTTCGGCAGCTTCGGAGTGCGGCTGCGCTCCAGATACCTGCTGAGGGCGGCCGACGTGCTCGAAGTGGAGCCGCGCTGCTTGGGGGTGGGGCCGTGGTGATCGCCGCGACCTGGGCTGCGCGGCTCGCGCCGGAGCCGTTTCGCGACTTCCTGCCGTACGCGTCGCCGTCGGCGCTGCAGGTCATCCACGCTCCTCAGGTGTTGAAGCGCGCGCTCGAGGTCACGCAGCGCTTCTCACAGCCGAGTGAGCGAGACCGCCACGCGCAGGCGCTCGAGGCTTCTCTCGCCGCGGCCGGGCTCTCGGCGGATATCGGTATCGTGAAAGAGGTGCCCGCGCAGCTGGACGTAGCCGCGCTCGATGACGTCACGCGCCGCAGCGTGGGCCAGCGTGTGCTGGCGCTGTACTTCCACCTACTCCACTGGTCAGGGCCGCTGTTCCTGGATCTGCGTCCTCGGCACTTGGCCTGGTGCGCCGAGCGACGCCAATTGCTCTTTCGTCCGAGCAGCCTGTGGTGCCGCCCCGACGCGGAGTTCATGGGTCGGTTGCGCGCGCTCTACACTGGCTTCTACCAAGACGACGCCGCCGCGCTGGAGCAGGGCACGGAGCTGTACTTCTGGCGCAGCAAGCCGACTGCCGGTTTCCCGCAGCGCATCAAACAGTTACTGCGCGCACACTTCGGTCCAGCAGAAGCGGACTCGGTGAAGTTCAGCATCGCCCACTTCCGTGCGACCTTCGACGCCATCTTCAAAGAAGCGGCGTCCAGTGGGGCGCGCCTGCACCCAGACCTGGCCTTCTTGGGGGTGGAGCTCGTCGGCCTGTACTTGACGCTGGAATCGCTGGGCGTGCCGCTCGATGTGCGCAGAGAGTTCGAGCGTGCCCATGGGCGCTGAGGCGACGGAGCAGGCGCTGGTAACCGGCGCCTCGGGCTTTATCGGTCGAGCTTTGGTACCGGCGCTGCTTGCCAAAGGTTATGGGGTGGTCGCCACCAGTCGCCGTCCAGTGACGCGCTCCCAGCCCGGCGTGGAGTGGCGCACCTGCGACTTGCTGCAAGCCACCTCCCTTCAACCGCTGTTCGAGGGCGTGAGCGTTGCGTATTTTCTGGTGCACAGCATGGGTGGCGGCGACGCGAACTATCGCGAGTTGGAGCGGCGCTCCGCCCACGCTTTCGCTGACGCCGCGGCGCGCGCCGGGGTCCGCCGCATCGTCTACCTCGGCGGGCCCGCTCCCGCTGGCACGCCTTCGGAGCACCTGCAAAGCCGCCTGGAAGTCGGGGAGATATTACGCGCAGCTCCCGTGCCGGTGGTAGAGCTCCGAGCGTCTATGGTCGTCGGGCACGGTAGCGCTTCTTGGCAAATCGTGCGCGACCTCGCGATGCGCTTGCCGGTGATGCTCTTGCCGAAGTGGCTTGGTTCACGGACCCGACCCGTCGCGCTCGACGACGTGGTGCACGGGCTCGTCGCAGCCGCGAGCGTGCCCCTGCAGCACAGCGAGTGGTTCGACGTACCCGGACCGGAGATCTTGAACGGCAAGCAGATCCTCGAACGCATCGCCGCCGTCGCAGGTAGACACTTCTTGGCCATCGATGTGCCGCTGCTCACGCCGCAACTGTCCGCATTATGGTTGCGCTTGGTGACCCGAACCAACTTCGCCCTCGCGCGAGAGCTGGTGGTTGGGCTGGAGGAAGACTTGTTGCCCCGCGATGAGCGGTACTGGTCGTTGATTCGTCACGCGCCGCTGATCTCGTTCGACGACGCCGTGCGTCGCGCTCTGGCAAACGAGTGACGGCGCTGGGCGTACGATTGACGCTGCTCGCGTTCACGGTGTGGGCTGCCTGCTTCTGGGTGCTGCAGCGCACGGGAACGTGGTTGCCGTTCGCCTTCGCGGGCGTCGCCCTGAGCTTTCTAGTCGTGATGAGCGGCGCG
>Ga0247764_1000963_pt1 | contig 9999 bp, 7 predicted proteins | sample UWRJL051202B4_FD_179932 | JGI IMG/M metagenome (GOLD analysis project Ga0247764, IMG submission 179932) | Plant litter microbial communities from Arlington Agricultural Research Station in Wisconsin, United States - UWRJ-L051-202B-4 | ecosystem: Environmental > Terrestrial > Plant litter >...
CACACGGACGCCCCCACGCTGAAACACGCCCCCAAAATCTTTACCGAAACGGGCAAAATAGATTGGAATAAACCCGTAGCCGATATCTATAACCTCATCCGGGGCCTCTCCCCCTTCCCCGCTGCCTTCACCTATCTCGATGGCAAATTGCTCAAGATCTATCACTCCGAAAAAGAAACCACAACGCCTTCCATCCCGCCCGGCGGATACCAGACCGACCAGAAGTCCTGGCTGCAATTCGCGGCGCCGGACGGCTATATCCGTATAACCGAACTCCAGCTGGAAGGAAAAAAGAAAATGAAAACCGGAGATTTTCTGCGGGGCTATAAATTCAATGCCGCATCACAGCCTTAGTGCATCATCGGGACGATGCCAGATCTGCTCAACTTTAACACGGTAACGCATCATCCGGACCACACCGGATTGGCTCAACGTGTACACCTTAATACCTCACCTCAACCGTAAACTTTCCCTCACCCACCCCTAATTCACTGGCCGCCGCATTACTGATGCGCACCGTCAATCCCCCGCTCTCCTTCATATCAGGCAACTGCCCGAGTACCTTGGCATAAATACTCTTCCCATTGGAAGCCGCACCGATCCGAACGATCGTCCCAACCGGCACATTATTCATCAACGCATAATATTTTCCATCCTGCCAGCCACTGGTACTTTTAAAAATACCGGCCGGCCCACTCGCCGACTTACCCCCATCCGTATACTCATTCTTGAAATAACCACCATTGAAATGAAGCGCCGGCGTACCCGACGTACCAGTCACAGACGTAGACGGCATAGTCGCATGCGTTACCGTCTTGGGCGCTTCGGCCATCTCCTCTTTCACCGATGGGGGAGTCTCTTTCACACCAGCAGGCGTTTCTTTCACACCAGCAGGTGTCTCCTTCACAGCAGCAGGCGTTTCTTTCACACCAGCAGGCGTCGCCTTCACAACAGGTTGCGGAGGAGCGACAGTAGCCGTGATGACAGGTTTAGGCGCAGGGACCTTCGACGCAGGAACCGGTGAAGTAGTCTTCACGCCCGAAGCCCCGGCAGCCGCCGGCGGAACCGTAGTCATAGCCACAGGCGCCGCGCCTCCGCTGGTAGCCAGCGCTGACAAGGAAGTCTTGACCTTAAGAAACCCTACGATCAGATGCATCCCCGACTTGACCTGATCCTTATCGATATTATTCCATTTCTCCAGGTTAGGAATCGGCACCTTGTTATGATTGACACTAATCCGGTACATCCATTCCTTATCCTGGATGATATGATAAATAGGAACCAGCGTCTCAGCAGGAGCCTTCACCCCATTCTGGGAAAAATTGGCGGTAGTGAGAGGGATTTGCAGCTGCTGCCCGATCGTGAGCGGCTGCGCCATCGTCAGTTTATTAAATGGAGCCACCTCTTTGGGGCTTATATTATACAGCCTTCCAATGCTATACCAGTTCTCTTTGGCGGCTACCGTATGTTCCAGATATAATTTGCCTGTTTGGCCCTGTATGAGAAGTTCATTCGATTGAGATTGGGCAGATTTTATAACAAAGAGGCAAAGCAATAAAAATACAAGGGCCTTTGATCGCATAGTGTAATATTTAAACCGGATTTAGCGCAAAGATGCACATAATAAGGCAAATTTAATCCCTTTTCAGGATGCGCCATTCCTTCGGATAATAATTGTTGACGCGATTGGACAGGATCTTCACCCAGCCCAGATTCTGCCCCTCATACTGCACCAGCGCCCAGCCCCTGTGTTCCACCTCTATACGGATCTCCTCTTTTCGCAGATATTGTATAGCCTGCTCCTTCGTCAACGCCACAGCCGGAATAGCCGCATTGATCAGGGAGCTCACCGCCAGATCATGCTCCGGAATAAACTCCTTCACCGCCAATTGCCCCAATAAGACACCCGCCTTTTTCAGATAGCAGACAGATTGCAGATAAGGCAGATCCTCCGCCAACGCCGGCGGCAGCGCATATACCTGCTCATGATGCCGGAAGAACCAGCAGTCCTGGTTGACCCAGGGCCGCAGCCGCTCCTCTTCCAGGCGGGTCAGCCTGCCCGGAGCCGGCTTCTGCTTGCGGGGATAGACGAAGTCACCCCCGTCATCCTTTCGTACCACACTTATAAAAAACCCCTCCCCCTTCAACCGGTCCGGATAGCAGCGGTATCCATATCCGCCCTTACTCCCCCTCGTCTCTACGATATTCCATTCCTTCTCCAGCGACAGCCGGCAACTGACAGCCTCCCGCTCCTCCATCATCCAATCCAGGATGTCCTCATCCTCCTGCTTCGAATAGCTGCAGGTCGAATAGATCAATATCCCGCCCTGCCGCAGCGCCGGCCAGCAATCAGCCAGTATCCGCTGTTGCCGCTGGTGACAAAGCTGCACACTCGCCTCACTCCAGTGTCCGATAGCCTCCGGTTCGCGGCGAAATAAACCGCTCCCGCTACAGGGAGCATCCACCACGATCACATCGAAATAATTTTCCAGCCGCTGAAAATCCCGGGGATCGTTACTGGTGATGATCACATTGGCAGCCCCCCATTTCACCATATTCTCCTGCAAAACAGTGACCCGCGTCTTGATGACCTCATTGCTCACCAATAAACTGTCCGGGGACAAGAGGGATTGAAGTAGTGTCGATTTGCCTCCCGGTGCCGCACACAAATCCAATACCCTTAGCGGCTTCGACAGATCGGTCGTTTGCCGCAAAGCCTGCTCCAGGAACATACTCGACGCCTCCTGTACATAATAGACACCCGCATGAAACAAGGGATCGAACGTGAAGGAAGGCCGCTCTTCCAGGTAATACCCCTGCGAAGACCAGGGAACCTTGGCCGCGCCGGCAAATCCGAGGGGACCCGTCGGAAAAGCATGCCCAACGGTCTCACCCGAAGCATGCCCTTCCGGGACGCCATGCCCACCGGCCCCTCCCGGCAATTTCAACGGATTGAACCGGATAGAAGTCACCTGCTTTCCATCCGCATGCACTTTCTCAAAGGCCGCAGCATCATATCCTTCTACCCCTTCCAGGGACGCTAAAAATTCTTTTGGTAACAACGAATACACAGACTTTACTGGTTAATGAATAATCGGCAAAATTATTGCAAATCCGGCTCTTTACTCAATTTAAAACATCATCCAGTAAATTGACATTGTCCGTATTGTGGGGCGGAACCTCGGTTTTAGCCCAACTCTTTTTTACCACCATTCCAAAAAAGACATGTCCTATTATAATCGACGTCCAATAAATCGTTGCCGATATCGTAGTCACAACCGAAATCACCCTGGCACTGTCTGATCGCATTACAACCCTCCTGATATAAAGAATGAGAGCCGCCTGCAGCAGAGGAAAAACAACAAAACAAAACGCCATGCAACCAACATGCAGCCAGGCGTTTCTTGGATAGACGATCCTCTTTCGTGCCATCCAATAAAAGACAGCCTCGGAAAATAAAAGGGTCGGCCATAAAAAAAATAAAAATAACGTCCTAAATTTCAAATGATTACCTACCCTATAGACCGTATTGGCAGCATAGTAGAAATAGCAGGCGGCAATACACCCGATGACCAGCATCGACCAGAACGGCCCCATAATAGATTTTCTTCGCATAACATTGGGTGAGGTGAATGTACCTGCCCAAATCTACTATTTTACCACGATAAACTTTGTCTGCGACGTATGCGCGCTGAAATACCCCAACGCCCCTCCCTGAATATTCGTAACGGGATTCCCCGCCAGGTTACTTCCATCCCCCAATGAAGACTGATCCATACTATACCAGTATTTATACATCGGATAATCGATACACTCCATCTCCACCGCCACCTGGTCATTCAAATGCAGGGTGCTGTCTGGATCCGGCCGCAATAAAGACCAGGTACTCTCCTTTCCATCGGAAAAATCATCATTCTGATAATACAGCTCCTTATCCAGCGTCCCATTGATCGTCTCATTAAACCGGTAACAGTTCCCATGCCCGGCCGGATCCGTGAAAACCGGCACCACCGCCTTCACCGTCTTGGAAAAATTAAACACCTCCTCTATATAGAGACTATCCAGCGGCACCCGCACCGGCATCGTGGAAGAAGCCGTAAAATGCACACTGCCCAAGGTAATATCCAGGTAATACGTCCTTCCCGTCCTACCCTCGAGCGCCGCTGTCTGATATATACCCGGCTGCGTCTCCTGCAGCGTCTCCCCATTGCCCGCATTGTCACGGATATGGACATTCGCCTGACTCACCCCCTGAAATACATAATCGTCCGTCACCTTTCCCAACTGGCTGATACTGACCTGGTACGGCCCCGGCTGATCGGTGACATTACCTTCGATAATATACTTTCCCGTCGAATCGTGTAGTTTAAGGTCGATCACCTTCTGACAGCCCGCTGAAAACAGGATGACCAAAGCCATCCCGATTGATAAAATGGTAGTTCGCATGACACTATGTTTAATGATTATTTGGGTGATTGGAATCCTTGCTCCAATCATCTTTTTAAAATTTAAAATTGTAGGATACAAAAGGAACAATGCTGAACAATGTCGTTTGCACCGCCTCCGTCTTACCGGGATTCTGTTGGTTATCCCGGAACGTGATGATGAACGCATTGTTTCGGCCGTACGCATTGTACAGCCCGAACGCCAGCTCCGAAGAGAATCGCCTGGTCTGCTTCAGCTGCAGCGTCGCCCCCAGGTCCAGCCGGTGATAAGCAGGCATCCGGTACCCGTTACGCTGCGCATAGTAATACACTGTCCGCCCATCTGCCCGATACTTGCCGCTGGGCCAGCTTACCGCACTTCCCGTATTATAAACCCACGTAGCCGACAGCATCCACTTAGGACTGGCCTTGTACATCGCCACGATGGAAATATCATGCGTCCGGTCCTGCGGAGCATTGTACCACTCATTGTTATTGATCCCACCGATCTTCTTCTCCGATTTCGACAACGTATACCCGATCCAGCCCGTCAGCCTCCCCGTCTTCTTTCTCAGCAGACCCTCTACCCCATAGGCACGCCCCTTCCCATACAGCAGCTCCGTTTCAATCGTACCATTACTCAGCACATTGGCCCCATCCCGGTAATCGATCTGGTTGCTCAGCGCCTTGTAATAGGTTTCCACCGTTAACTCATAGCGGTCGTCCTTCATATCCTTGTAATAACCCAGCGACACCTGGTTCGACCGTTCCGGTTTGATCATATTATTGCTGACAGCCCACCTGTCGGTAGGAAAACCCGTGCTGGAAGTGGATAACAAATGCATATTCTGTGTATTGCCTGCATAAGAGGCTTTCACAGAGGAAGTGCTTCCCAGTTGATAGCTCAGGGCCAACCGTACCTCCGGCGTAACATACGTCTTCACGATCCCTCCGCTGGTATTGTGCAGCGTATCGGTCACCTGCCCGTCCGCACCAACCGTATAAAAATCTCCCTTGCCCAGAGAACTGAAGGCCGTCATCCGAAACCCATAGGAGATATTCAGCTTGTCCGCAGCCTTCCAGTCATTGTTTACAAAAAAAGCATTCTCCAGCGCATACCTCTTTTGAAAACTCGTATCGTTCACCCCCGTCTTAGGTCCGTTGCCTTCCAACGACCCCGGGTTCAACGTATGATAGATGCTATTGACCCCTATCCGCACATTATTGCGGGGGTTGAGATAGTACTGCAGCTCCTCCTTGAAATTGAAATCCCTCAGCTCCGACACGACACCAAAAGAACTTCCGTTGTTGTTAAACTTCAGCTTATAATTGTAATCGCTGTAAATCAGCGAGGTGTTGGACCAGAGACGGGGACCAAACGTATGATTCCAGCGGAGTGTACCCGTAGCATTCCCCCAGTTGATCCCAAAGACATCCGCACTCGATAGATTATCCCTTCCGAAATACCCCGACAGAAAAATCTTGTCTCGTTGACTCAGCGTAAAATTCAGCTTCCCATTCAGGTCGTAGAAGTAGAGGCTGTTCTTGTTCTTAGTGGAGTCGCTGGACAGCTTCAGAAACATATCCGCATACGTACGCCGGGCGCTGATAAGAAACGAAGACTGCCCTTTCTCGATCGGCCCTTCCGCATTCAACTTCGCGGAGATCAGCCCCACCCCGCCATTCACATGGAAGTCCTGGTTATTCCCCTCATTCATCCGCACATCCACGACCGACGACAACCGGCCGCCATACTGCGCAGGCATATCCCCCTTATATAGGGTCACATCCTTGATCGCATCCGAATTGAAGGTCGAAAAGAAACCCAGCAGATGAGAAGCATTGTATACCGGCGCTTCATCCAGCAGGATCAGGTTCTGGTCCGTAGCCCCTCCCCGGACATTCAGCCCGCTGTTCCCTTCGGCAGCAGATTTCACCCCCGGCAATAATTGCAGCGTCTTCATGACATCCCGCTCGCCAAACAATACCGGAATACTCTTGATCTCCTTGGTAGTGATATGCTCGACCCCCATCTGCGCACTGCGGAGACTCCGCCCCTTTGCCCGGGCCGTAACCGTCACATCCTGCAGCTGACTGCCCTGCTCTTCCAAAAAAGTAGACAGCTCCATATTACCCGACAAAACCACTTGCACCGTCTGCGGTTGTCGCCCTACCGCCGAAATAACCAGCGTATACTTCCCATCCGGCAGCGTGAGCGAGTAGAAACCATAGTCATTCGTCGTGACCCCGATACTTTTACCCGACACCATCACCGTGGCGCGGAGGATACTTTCCCCCGTAGCCTTGGCCCGCACCGATCCGCTGATCGTGTGCTTCACTCCCTGTGCCCATAGACACCCTGGAAGAATAGTCAGTAACACAAAAGATAAAACCATCCTTGCATAGACAATACCTGAACGCATAATAAACGATTAGTTGATTTAAAAATTAATTCCTACCCCTCCCGTAACGCCGAAGTAAAGACCCTGTACCTCCTTATCCTGTTTATGATCACTCCATAAATAATGGCTGACCAGATCCGCCCCCTGTCCCTTATGGGAATGCAGATAATTGAAGCTGGGCCCGGCAAATAATTCCATCCGGCGATTCAGCCGATAGGCAGGCAGCACCCGAAGCGAGGACCGGAAACAATCCCCATTCTTAAAATCCGCCAACCCGATACTTACCACTTCCGTACTCAGCCGGAAAGAACCCCAGTTGATCAGCCGCCAGCCGATACCCGCCTCCCAGGCCGCCAATGCCCGGCTCCCCTTATTGTTATACCCGATCCCCGCAATACCATATAGCTGACGGCCGCCCGAACGAAAAGCCACCAGCGTAGTCAGCGTTTCATCGGTAGAAACCACGATCGATTTCTCCCCGTTCTTAATGATATTGATGATCCCGATAGGATAGTCGCTGCTGTCGGCAATATTGATCAAACCCGCGATCTGCAGCCCCTTCACCTTTTTGGCTATATTGATGAATCCGGCCACCTGCGTACCCGCACTCGTGGCTTTATTGATAAAGCCCGCCACCTGCAGCCCCGATGAATTCCGGCTGCTGAGATTGCCAAAGCCCGCCACATTGATTCCGGTAGAGCTGCCCGTTAGGTTCATGAACCCGGCGATCTGAATCCCGGTTGCCTGGTTGTGAATATGATTGGAGAAACCCGCAATCTGTAGTCCTGCGGCGCTGTCTGAAATGACATTGGAAACACCCGCGATCGATACCCCCGTTTCCGAGGCCGACAAGCCGACTGCCAAATGAAGAGAAAAGGTATTGGTATAGTGCCTGGCCTGTGTGCCATTGGTGCTGACAGGATAGGTCAGCCCGATATTGACATGTTTGTCCGTTTTTTGTGCCGCGGCGGTCATCGCCACGCCCGGGAGCAGACAGCATCCCGCCATCAGCCGCCCCAGTGTTTTTCGTAATGCCAACAGTGTATTTTTCATACCTGATAGACAACTCAACACTCCTTCACCCCTACGTATACCCTAAAAGAAATTAATCCCCGCCGCCCAGCCAAACGAAGCCGTCCCCGGCATCGTTTTATAACCCGCAGCAGGCTCCGCATGATCAGCCTGATAAATAGAAAAAGCAGGCCCCGCAAACAGAGCCATCTTTTTCGTAACCGGCATCTGCAGAAAGGATTGCCACCGGTATAACAGAGGAGTGCCGCTCTTGCTGCCCAAATAGAAATGAGAGCAGGAGAATTCATTGACCCAGGCCAGCCGCCGGGAGACGGTCATTTCAGTACCGATCCCCAACCCGACGGAGTAGGCTTTTTCATGCGGGTCCGCACTCCATCCCGCCTGCAGGATACTATAGAAAGACCGGCTTCCCGTCTTATAAGCCACATTTACCGGCAATAGTTCAGTGGCCGATACCGTCACTTTATGATACCCGTTCCTGACGATATTGACCAGCCCGATCATATAACCCGAAGAAGTATCCGCTATATTGACCAGCCCGATCTGAACCCCTTTCAGGTTTCGGGCATAATTGACCACAGCGCTCATCTGCAATCCCTTCATCGTTCCCTTGCTGCTGTTCAGCCCCCCGGCCAGCTGCACGCCGCTTACCCCCGCATTCACCATATTGAAACCGCCGGCCAGCTGTACTCCTTCCAGGGCTTTCTCTACCCGGTTGAAGCCGCCACTCAATTGTACCCCCCTGACACCCCCTTTGACGTTATTGCCGGCCCCCGAGGCCTGGAATCCATGCAGCGAATCCATATCCAGATTGTAGCCGCCTGCCAGCTGCATCCCCGTCATCTTTCCCCCGACCACATTGAAGACGCCCGCATACTGCACATACTTCACCTCGTTCTTATCGATATTGAAAGCCCCCGCCATTTCAAACCCATTGACACCAGCCGTATACCCGCCCACCAGGCTAAGACTGAACTTATTGATCACCTGCGCCCCCATGGCCCCATGCGTACCCAACCCGGGAGTAAGACTAAACTGGATAGGCTTGCTGGCAAAAAAATCGATCAGGTTCCTGCTTTGTATGATCGCTTTGGAAGAGAGGAACCATCTGCCCAGCCAGGTCTTTTCCACGGGACGATGATGCACGACAAAGGGAGACAGTTCGGCAATCCGGTCCCGCTCGATAAATAAAGTAAGCTGCTGATCATGCCCCGCCTCTATCAGCATCAGCGTATCCCGGTATAGCTGCTTGCTCACGACGATCACGGCATGTGGATTTCGGTCTCTTAGTCGTAGCCTGAAAAAACCATTGGTGTCCGTAAGCGTGGACACCAATTGAGTACTCTCATAGACACTGGCCTGACTTATTTTTTCTTTCGTGGTCCCATCTACCACCGTGCCGCTGAGCATATACGTCTTCGCCGGCGGCGGCGCAGCTTTGGGCAACAGGATGATATACCGTCCACTCTCCAGGTATTCATAATGGTCCCCCAGTAATTTATCCAGTAGCTGCCGCACCGTCCTGTTCTCCTCGGCCAGGTTTACCAGGCTATCCCCCTTGAGGATAGTCGTATTGTAGGAGAAATAGAAGTCCCCCTTCCGGCCGATCTCCGCCAGCGCCTGCTTCAGCGGCTTTTGAGACAATTTGATTGAAATACGCTTTTCCAGCCGGCCCTGTGCAAACCCGCTCATTCCCGGCAACAGCCATACTCCCAATGCCATCAATACTGGTAGAAATCCGGTTATTTTTCGCAGCGGGACCATTATTCGGAACCTGTTCGTTTTATGCCACCTCATGACCGTCAGCTTATTGTAGAATAATTTCTTCCCCGTTGCGAACCAGCGTGATCTTCAGCGTCCGGGTAATCACATAAAGAATTTCGTCGGGAGACTCCTCCCGGAAGGTCGCCGTCAACGGCAGATTACGCAGCCGGCTATTGCCGATCACCACATGCAGCTTATACACTTCATTGAGCTTCTCTACCAGCCGTTCCAGCGGCAGACCATTACAGACAAACTCATGCGTACGGTAATAGTTGTATAAGTCGTCTTCATTCTCCTCCTTCACAGGTGGCTGATTATTTCCCTGGACCACCGCCTTCTCATGAGGCGCCAGGCGGATCGTGTGCGCATCGCTGGTA
>Ga0247764_1000964_pt1 | contig 9988 bp, 6 predicted proteins | sample UWRJL051202B4_FD_179932 | JGI IMG/M metagenome (GOLD analysis project Ga0247764, IMG submission 179932) | Plant litter microbial communities from Arlington Agricultural Research Station in Wisconsin, United States - UWRJ-L051-202B-4 | ecosystem: Environmental > Terrestrial > Plant litter >...
CGTGCCCGGTGCGAAGAGGTTGCCCGACGGGATCGAGTACGTCCCGTTGGCGTTCACCTTGATCCGCAGGAGCTTGCCGCGCAGGTCGTTGGTGTTGGCCGCGCTGCGCTGGGCGTCGTAGACCGGATTGCGGTCGGTGCGCTCGTCGATCGGGGAGTATCCGGCGGAGTCGAACGGGTTCGAGTCGTCGCCGGTCGACAGGTAGAGGTTGCCGGCCGCGTCGAAGTCCATGTCGCCGCCGACGTGGCAGCACTGGCCGCGGTCGGTCCCGACGTCGAGGACGTTGACCTGGCTCCCCATGTTGACCGAGAAGTCCGCGTTGAGGGTGAACCGGGACAGCCGGTTGACGCCGGCCCAGGTGGCCCAGGTCGCCGCCGTGCCGGTGGCCGGGGAGTCGCCCGCCGGGGTGCTCAGCGGCGGAGCATAGAACACGTAGATGTAGCGGTTGGTGGCGAAGCCGGGGTCGACTGCCACCCCCTGCAGGCCTTCCTCGTCATGCGTGTAGACGGGGATGTTGGCGACGACGGCGGTGTTCCCGCTCGCGTCGGTGCGCCGCAGGGTGCCGTTACGGGCGGTGTGCAGCACCGATCGGTCCGGCAGCACGGCCAGGCTGATCGGTTCGCCGGTCTCGTCGACACCCTTGGCCAGGGTGACCTGCTGGAAGTCGGCCGCGTTGAGCGCCGCGGCGGCCGGGGTGGCCGGGGTGAGCGCGACTGTGAGGACGGAGGAGAGGAGTAGGGAGGCCGTTGCCATCGTTGTCAATCGATGGATTCGGGGCTTCTTGTTCACGTGGTCCCTTCCTGACATCAGTACGCCAGGCGGGGCGCGTGCCGCCGCGCCGCAGCCGGGGATTGCTGTGGCACAGGCGTGTCCCAGGCCGGCCAGTGGGGGACCGACATCAGCGTGAAACATTCCTGTAGTGACGCTCACGTTAGGAACTACAGAACCAGTCTGTCCATACTTTCCGATCGACCTTCATAACTTTTGCATCATCAGCCGAAAGCCGCGCGTCCTCCTTCCGTTTCCGATGGCGTACGGAAGGTGACGGCGGCGACCGCGGCCCAGCCCGGGGTACGCCGGGGTCAGCCGGGCCCGCGGAGGGCTTCGACCGGCTGCATCCGGGCCGACCGCAGCGCCGGATAAAGGCCCGCGACCAGGCCTACGAAGGCGCCGGCGGCCGGGGCGGCCAGGACCGGCCAGAGGCTGAGCACCGGCGTCCAATCGCGACCCACGCTGACCAGCACCACCGCGATCACGCCACCGCTGGCACCGATGATGCCGCCGAGCAGGCCGATCACGGCCGACTCGAGAAGGAACTGGGCCGCGATGTGGCGGCGACGGGCGCCCAGGGCTCGCCGCAGGCCGATCTCCGCCGTCCGTTCCATGACCGTCACCAGCGTGACGTTGGCGATCCCCAGGCCGCCGACGACCAGCGACACCAGGCCCAGGATCAGCAGCAGGCCGCTGATGTCGTCGGCCACGCCGGTGCGGACGGCCGGGTCGGGTGGCGCGTTGACCCGCACGGCCGCCGGATCGTTCGGGCTCAACGCCACGGGTGCCTGCTGAGCGATCAGCGACGCCGCCCCGAGAGCCGTGGCGACCACCACGGTCCGGGCCGGTCCGAGCTTGACGGCGTCCGCGCCGGCCGTCCACGGCACGATCACGGATCCGGCCAGTGCCTGCTGGTCGGGCTGCCCGACCGGGCCGAGGATGCCGACCACGGTGAACGGCTTGTCGTCGATGAAGACGGCCGGCTGGTTGTCGACGCGGGTGAGGCCGAGCTGCTCGGCGGCCTGGGCGCCCAGCACCGCGACCCGGTCGCGCCGCTCGATGTGCCCGGCGTCGAAGAAACGCCCGCCGGCCACCGAAGCGCGGACCGCGGCGGGCAGGTCGGCGGTGGCGCCGACGACCGGCAGCACCCGGTCGAGCACCCGCTCGGGGTCCCGGACGGCGTTGGCCCGGACATTCGGTTCCTGGCCGGCCACGGTCGTCACGTACGCCGCGGCCGCCTCGACGCCGTTGAGCCGGATGAGGTCGTCGAGCGAGCCCCACGCGACGACCGGCGGCGACCCGGGCGTGATCGGCTCGGGAATGTCGACGGTGACCTCGGTGGCGGTGACCGCGTCGAACCGGCCGGCGATCTGGTTGCCGGCGGTGGTGGCGACGCCCAGGGTCGTGACCAGGGCGCCGATCCCGAGCACGGTGCCGAGCACGGTCAGGACCGTGCGCGCGGGCCGCACCGCGATCCCGGCCAGGACCTCGCCGCCCAGGTCGCGCAGGTCGAGGTGGCTCCTCATCGCTCGCTCAGCCGGCCGTCGGCGATCCGCACCTGGCGCTCCGCGCGCCGGCTCACAGCGTCGTCATGAGTGATCACCACGAGCGTCGTGCCGCCGCGGCGGAGGTCGTCGAAGAGCTCCAAGATCGCGGCGGTGTTGGTGCTGTCCAGGTTGCCGGTCGGCTCGTCACAGAGCAGCAGCGCGGGCTCGCCGAGCAACGCGCGGGCGATCGCCACCCGCTGCCGCTCGCCGCCGGAGAGGTGGGTGGGGCGAAACCCCGTACGGTGTCCCATGCCGACTCGTTCCAGAGCGGCCACGGCCCGGTCCCGCCGGGTCGACCGCGCGCCACCGGTGTAGAGGTCGCCGAGCATCACGTTCTCCGTCACGTCGCGGTGCGGCAGCAGGTGGAAGCTCTGGAAGACGAACCCGATCCGGGCGCCGCGGATCGCCGTGCGGCCCGAGTCGCCCAGCCGGGTGGTCTCGACCCCCTCCAGCTCGTAGGTGCCGGTGTCGGGCAGGTCGAGCAGGCCGAGGATGTTCAGCAGCGTCGACTTGCCCGAACCGGAAGGACCCACGACGCTCAGGTAGTCGCCGGCGCGGACCAGCAGGTCCACGTGGGCCAGGGCGGGGACGGGCGGGTCGGACGGGAAGGTGCGACCGACCCCGGTCAGGGCGATGATGTCGCTCACGTGCTGCCCACCACGACCCGGCCACCCACCGGCAACGCGCCTGGCGTCGTGGGAGTGACCTGAACGAAGCCGCCCGTGGCGAGACCCAGCTCGACCGGCACGTCGCGGACGGTCCCGGGCCGGTCCTCGACGGTGACGCGGGCCTGCCCGTCCGACGAGGTGAAGACCGCCGCCACCGGAACCGTCAGGACGGCGTGCCCGGTGCCGCCGACGGTGATGCTCACCTTGAACGCCTGACCGACGAGGGCGGCGAGCTTCGCCGGCTCCCGCGGCTTCAGCTGGATCGGGACACCCTGCGCCTCGCCCGCGACCGTGGTGCCGCCGACCTTGCTCAGGACGGCGGTGAACCGGTCGCCGCCCGAGCTCCGCAGGGCGGCGACCATGCCCGACTTCAGCAGGTCGACGTCGTCGGGGCTGACCGCGCCGTTGACGACGAGGGTGGGATCGGCGACCATGCCGACCACACCGGACGCGGGTGCGCCCGCCTTGAGGGTCACCTTGGTCAGGCGCACCGGCAACCGCGGCAGAAAGATGATCTCGCCGCTGGCGATGCTCACCCCGTACGTCTTGCGGAAGGCCGCCAGGTCGGCCCGCGCATCGGCGAGCCCCGGGCCGCCGGCCGCCACGGCCTGCTGCAGTTCCCGCAGCTGGGCACGCTGCTCGCCGGTCGGCTCGGCCGCCCGGTAGCCCCGATCGTCGTACCAGGCCCGGACGGCGTTCAGCGCTCCGTCGTCGAGCGGGCCGCTCGACGCGACCCGCCGTTTCGGCATCAACCGGCGAAGAGCGGACCGGAGCTGGCGTACGTCGTCGCCCGTGCTGCCCCGGGTCAGCGTCCGGTACATGGGCACCTTGCCGGTCAGCACCAAGACCGGCCGGCCGCTGACCTCGAGGAGCACGTCTCCTTCGCGCAGCGTCCGATTCCCCGTGGGCGCCTTGGTGACCAGCGGCACGGTGGCCGCGTCCTCCGCGGCCACCGTGCCGTTCAAGGTGACCGGCTGCGGCGTGCTGTAGGCCACGGTGCCCTGCGCGGTCACCGTCGCCGTCAGCACACGCTGGGTGACCGGGACGGTGATCAGCGATGCCGGGGGCGGCCGGTGGTCCGCAGCCGCGTCGGCCGGCGAACGCACCTGCTGACCGACCAGCCAGCCGACGCCACCGGTGCCCAGCGCGATCGCGGTGGTCAGGGCCACGATGCGCCGCGGCCCCGACCGGGGAAGGGGGAACCGCATGCTCAGCCGACCCCGCCGCCCTGGACGACCTTGAGGCCCTTGGCCCGAGCGAGCGCGGCATAGTCCGTCCGGCACTCCAGATCGTCCAGGGCCGCCTTGATCTCGGTGGTGAGCTCGCTCTTCGCCGTGGCCACGTCGACCGGCCCCGCGTTGGTGAACTTGGTGATGGCGTCGCTGAACATGCTCTGCTCGATCATGCCGGGCTGCGGCGTGGACACCTGGTAGCCCTTGCGCTTGAGGCAGTTCGCGTACTTGCGTACCGCCGCGATCACGGCCGGATCGTTCTTGAACTTGCCGAACTCCCGCGCGGCTGCCGCCTGCTCGTCCTTGCTCGGCCCGCTGCCGTTGAACTTGGCCGCGGCCTCGTTGGCGCAACCGGGGTCACCGCTCGGCCTGCCGCCCTTCGTGTCCATCCGGGCGGCGCCGTTCAGGGCGGCGTCGTACGCCTGCTGCTGCGCCGGGTCGAGCGCGTCCCGGATGGCGTTGTTCGGGTTCTTGGCCGGGTCCACCTCGGGCTGCTTCACCGCCGGGTCGTTGGGGTAGACGACCTGGGAGAAGGCCCCGAAGCCGTACTTGGCGCGGAAGGCCCGCACCTGGTCGGCCGGCTCCACGATCGAGCTCATGCCGGCGAACTTGGCCTGCCCGTTGTCGTCGCCGAAGTCCAGCGTGTGCGGCACATAGCGGAAGCCTTTGCGCTTCATGCAGTCGGCCGTCATGTTCTCGGCCTTGACCTGCGCCGAGTCCTGGCCCGTGGCGGTGGCGTCGGCGGCCGGTGGCGCCGTGGCGGTGTCGGTGTCGCCGGCGCCACCGCATCCGGCCAGCGCGGCCAGCGTGCAAGCAGCCAGGGACAGAGTCAGTCGTCGCATCAGGCATCCTCAGGTCGTCTCGGGGCAAGATTCCATCCCCATGACGACCCGCGCCGCGCCGAGGTTGCACGAGATGGGAGACGCCCTGAGCTATGCCGGCCGGTCGGTCAGGAGGAACGCCAGGCCGCTCTGCGTGGTGAGGTAGGGGCGGACCCGTACCTCCGGCTCCGGGGCCTCCTCGAAGAGCTCGATCGGCGGCTGGTCGTCCACCAGCACAGACGGGTAGACGTAGACCCGCTTACGCTCGATCACGTCGTCCAGCAGGCGCGCGACCGGGATCAGCGGCCCGTCCGGCCCGCGCGAGACCGAGATGTCCCAGTCCTCGCGGCGGAGCAGCCGACGCTCGGCTAAGCGGTTCACCGGTACGTCGAAGCTGAACCGGCCGTCGCCGCTCATCATGCCCGGCACCACGAAGGTCCCCGGATGTTCACCCCGCCGGCTCAGCGTCAGCGTCGGGCGCTCGCCGGCGAAATCCCCGGCGACCAGCCGGCCCTGGACGGTGATGGACTCCTCGCCGAACCAGATGTTCCCGGCCTCGGCGTGCTCGTCGCGCAGCCAGGCGGCGATCGCGAGGAAGCCGTCCGCGGTGCGGTAGGGCACGTTACGGACAAAGGGCGCCGTCTCGAGGCCGCCGATCAGGCCGCGCACGTCGAGCAGCCCGGCCTGGAGCCGGTACGTGTCGTCGCGGCGCCCGGCGAGGTGGAGGTCCCAGCGTCCCTCGGCGAACATCGGCTGGTCGAACGGGAACGAGGCGCTCCAGCCGGCCTCGTGGTCGCCCGACAACGGAAGCTTCACCGCCTTGCGGACGCCCTCGATCCGGCGTGGACGGCAGATCAGATGCGTCAGCCCGCGCGGCAGACCGACGCCGGGCACCTCGACAACGACCCGGTCGCCCTCGGTGCGGGCGGCGGCCGTCGGGGGCTGCTCCGGGCCGCGGCGCAGCTTCAGGCGCGGAAGTGCCCGGAACAGCCCGCGCCGTCCGGGCGTGCTCAGATGTGCGGCGAAGAGCCGCTCATAGAGCTCGGCGATCGGCACCGGGTCGTACCGCTGGGAGTTGGCGTGCGCGGCGGCAGCCATCCCGACTCGCAGCTCGCGGTCGTTCATGAGGCGCAGCAGCCCGGTGGCGATGGCGTCGACGTCGCCGACCGGGACGAGCAGGCCGTCCTCGCCGTGCCGGATGATCTCGGCCGGGCCGACCGGGCAGTCGGTGCTGACCACCGGCAGGCCGCAACGCATCGCCTCCACGATGGTCATCCCGAACGATTCCTGGTCCGAGGTGACGGCGGCGATCGAGCCCTTGACCCACTCGGCGTCCAGCGGCGTGTAGCTGCCCATCCGGAACACGTGGTTGTGCAGGCCGAGGTCGGCGATGAGGGTGCCGATCGGATGCGACTGGCCGCCGCTGCCGTAGATGCGCAGGGTCCAGTCCGGGCGCTCGGCGACCACCTTGGCGAACGCGTGCACCAGCAGGTCGTAGCGTTTGATCTCGTCGAGCCGCCCGGCCGCGATCACGATCTTGGAGTCGCCCCCGGCCGGCGCCACCGCGGGCCGCGGGACGCTGTTCGGGATCGCTCGCACCGGTGGGCCGTCGGCGCCGAGCACCTCGCGCACGGCGCCGGCGTCGGCCTCGGTGACCGTCGTGACCGCGTCGAGCCGCGGGTAGAAGACGCGCATCTGCTCGTGCACCGACGCCGGGATCGACGCCTGGGTCATGTGCTCCTGGGCGACGCGGACACTGCCTGGCCGGCCGAGCCGGGCCACCGCCAGGTTGAGCGCCGACCGCGTCCCGACCACCACGTCGTACGAGCCCCGGCGCAGATAGTTGGTGATTCGCTCATCGGTCAGCCGGCTGTAGAAGCGGTACAGCTCCTCCTCCGGTGGCACCAGCTCGGACGTCTGCGCGAGCAGCGGGTCCTTCGTGTCAGGGGCGTCCGAGCGCAGGTCGACCAGGCCGATCACCGGCACCCGGGCGGGCACGTCGAGCATCGGCCGGTCCAGGCGCCGCAGCACCGAGACGATCTCGACGTGGTGCCGTTGGGAGAGCTCGGTCGCGAGGTTGATGACCGTGCGGTTGGTGCCGCCGACCCCGTAGACGTTGTGGACGAGGAACGAGATCCGCACCTCAGCTCCGCTTCTCGTACGGGCTCGGGACGGGGAAGTAGCTCTCCAGGAACGGGCGCAGGATCGTGTCCTGCGCGGCCAGCTGGTCCTGGGTGGAGTAGGCGTCGTTGAGGCAGAACGCGTCCCAGTCACGGCGGGCCAGGGCACGGGCCAGCCGCGAGGCCAGGTCGGGCACGGCGAGCTGGACGTAGCCGTACCGGACTGAGCCGGCCACCGCGCGCCCGCTCAGGGACGCGTAGTAGTGGTACAGGTTCGACAGCGGCGACAGGTCCTGCGTGCTGCGGAACCGCGAGGCCATCGTGGCGTCGTACTCGTTCCGGAACTCGGTCTCGATCTCGGTCAGCACACTGCGGCGCAGCGCGTACGGGACGTGCTGGAAGACCTGCGAGGTGGTGGGCCCGAACTTGCGCTCCAGCAGCCGGCGATTGTTCTTGTGCGCCGCGTCGACCGGGGTGTCGTCGGCCGTGATCGGGCCGACCGGGACCCGCCCCTGCGACAGGAAGAACTTCGAGATGCCGTTGGCCAGGAAGAACGACTGCGGCGCGAGCGGCCGGCCGAGGAACATGTCGTCGTTGAAGTAGAGGAAGTGCTCGGCCAGCCCGTCGATGTGGTGCAGCTGGCTCTCGATGGCGTGCGAGTTGAAGACCGGCAGCACGCTCGGGTCGCCGAAGATCTCCTTGTGGCTGACCACCCGCAGGTTCGGCCGGGAGAGGTCGAGCCAGGGCGGGGCCTGGTCGTCGGTGACGATGTAGACGTTGCGGACCCACGGGGCGTTCGCGTGCAGCGACCGCAGCGAGTAGCGCAGCTCGTCCCGGCTCAGGAACCGTGCGTCGCTCGCCGACTCCGCGTGGTAGACCTCGCCGGTCACCAGGGCCCGCTTGCGCTGCCACTCCGGGTCGGTGCCGTCCACCCAGGTGTAGACCACGTCGATCGGGAACCCGACGTCCTCCGGCAGGGTGCCGGTCATCTCGGGGCGGGTGCGGACCGGCGGGAGGGTGCGGGTCAGGCCGGCCAGCCGGGTGAACTTCTCGGCCGGCGCCTGCACCGACGCGCCCGCGTGGGGCAGCGAGCGGGTCATCGCGTTGGGCCGCGGCGCCCAGATCCGCTCGCCGTCCAGGCTGGCGTTCCAGAACTCGATGTCGCAGCCGTACTCGCGGCCGTACACCAGGGTGCGGCCGGGGTCGGTGCGGAACCAGACCAGGCGCAGCACCTTGACCTCGGCGAGCTTGCTCCAGGCGTCCGCCGTCGGCTCGGCCAGGAGGTCACGCACGGCGGGCTTCGGCAGGACAGCGCCCACGTACGCCGAGGTGCGCTCGGAGAGCTCGGTCAGCGCGGTGAAGGCGGCGGCGCGGTGATCGCCGTGCACACCGATGACCGGCGACCGGTCCTCCAGGCCGCGCACCGTGAAGTATTCGACGCCGGCCGCCGTCAGAGCCTCTTCCACCGCCGCCTGGTTGCGGCGACGGACCTCGAGCGGGGTGAGCCCGGGGTGGATGTGCACATTCCGCGGAACGAGCTGGACGAGGATCTGCTCAGGCATTCCGCCCGCCCGTCGTGGTGGGGGAGTCGGCGAGCGACTGCTGCCGGGGGATCATCCGCAGGGTGGCGGCCGGGTCGGAGGCGCGGCCCAACGCGGTCGCGCTGAACCGGGCGCGTTCGGCGGTGACGCCGTCGGGCAGTTCGAACGGGGAGCGGAACGGGAAGTACTGCGGCAGGAAGTCGGCCATCATGGCGGCCTGCTCGCTCAGCGCCACCGCCGCCGAGTCGGTGTCGTTGAGGCAGAAGACGTCGCAGTGCCGGCGGGCCAGCAGGAAAGCAAGCTGTACCGGTGTCGACGGGTGGGCCAGGTCGGCGTACGTGTACTTGATGGAGCCCGGGACCGCGCGTCGGGTCAGGAACGCCCAGTAGTGCTGCAGCGACGACGGGATCGACAGGTCGCGCGGGTGGCGGAACGGGTGTTCGGAGGTCTCGCGCACCTCGTCCGGCAGGGTGTGCTCGAGCTCCTCGAGCACGCTCTTCTGCAGCGGGTAGGGCACGTGCTGCATCTTCTGCGTGATGCCCCGGCCGAACGTCTCGGCGATGTGCTTGCGGTTGTTCTTGCCGGCCGCGGTCACCGGCGCGTCGAAGACGGTCGCCGGACCGGCCTCGAGCTGTGCCTTGGACGGGAAGAACTTGGCGATGCCGTTGGCGTGGAAGAACGCCGTGGGCGCCACCGGGCGGCCCAGGAACATGTCGTCGTTGAAGTAGACGAAGTGCTCGGCCAGGCCGGGGATCTTGTGCAGGCGGGACTCGATGGCGTGCGAGTTGAAGGTGGGCAGCACGCCGCCCCCGCCGAACAGGTTCTTGTGGCTGACCACGGTGATCTTCGGGTGTGTCACGTCCAGCCACGGCGGCACCTGGTCGTCGGTGACCAGGAAGATCCGGCGGACCCAGGGCGCGTACGCGTCGATCGAGCGCAGCGAGTACTTGAGCTCGTCGCGGCTCACGAAGCGGGAGGCGTTCGTGGCGATCGTGTTGATCTGTTCCTTGCCGAACGCGGCCAGCGAGGCGTTCTTGCGGTCGACCCAGTCCTCGTCGTTGCCGTCGACCCAGGTGTAGACGATGTCGATCGGGAAGCGGACGTCCTCGGCCGGGACCACCGCGAACTCGGAGCGCGTGCGGTAGCGCGGCCGGTCGTCGTCGAGCGGCATCGTCGGGTTCAGCGCGATCGGCGCGACCGTCCGGTATTCCGCCTGGGCCGGCAGCGCGCTCGCCACCGCGTTCCGCCGGGGCGCGACGATCGCGTCGGGCGCTCCGCCCTCGCCCTT
>Ga0247764_1000965_pt1 | contig 9985 bp, 8 predicted proteins | sample UWRJL051202B4_FD_179932 | JGI IMG/M metagenome (GOLD analysis project Ga0247764, IMG submission 179932) | Plant litter microbial communities from Arlington Agricultural Research Station in Wisconsin, United States - UWRJ-L051-202B-4 | ecosystem: Environmental > Terrestrial > Plant litter >...
CCGGGCTCGGCGTTCCCCGCGCCGCCCTGACCGGTGACCTGCCCGCGCTGACCGGGGCTGATCTCGGCGAGACCCTGCGTTCGGTGGCCGGGCGCTCGTTCGTCGCCGATGCCGCCGGGACGGGCACCGTGCTGCTGGCGGCGCCGGCCGGGGTGCCGCTGGAGCCGCGCTTCGGCGTCGGTTCGGCGCTGGCCCACGCGGCTTCCGGAGCCCGCGCGCTGACCGGCGACTGGCCGGGGTTGCGCCAGGATGTGGACACCGCGGCCGATCTGCGCGAGGTGCTGGCGCTCGGTCCGGGCCGGCACACCTGCGCGCTGCTACGTGATCTCGGACTCACCGCGGATTGCGGCTCAGCCCCGTTGTGGGCCGGGTCAGCCCGGTAACGTGCGGGCTATGCAGGGGACCGTGGCTACCTTTGATCCTGATTCGCACACCGGCACGCTGCTCCTCGACGACGGCACCGAGCTGCCCTTCCCGGCCGGCGCCTTCGCGCGTTCCGGGTTGCGGCTGCTGCGGCTGGGTCAGCGGGTGCGGATCGAGGCCGACGATTCCGGGGCGGTAGCGGGTGTGTGGCTGCCCGGAATCGATTAAGTTGATCAGATGAACCCTCATTTCCCGTTAACCGCCAGCGGGCGATGATGGAGCGATGACCACCCCGCCCCGGCCACCCGATGCCGTCGCGTCCGGTTCACCCCGCCGCGGCCCGGACGGGCGTTTCATCCCCCGCACGACCGGCCGCCCGGCCACCCAGCCCGGCGAAGAAGCCGCCCCGCCCGTTGCCGACGAAGCCGACGAAACGGCCCGCCCCACGGAGTCCGCCATGACAGTCGAGCTCGACACCAGCACCGAAACCGACGACGACTCGCTGCCCGAGGACAGGTTCCTCAATCGCGAGCTCTCCTGGCTCGACTTCAACGCGCGCGTGCTGGCGCTGGCCGAGGACCCGGAGACCCCGCTGCTCGAGCGGGCCAAGTTCCTGGCGATCTTCTCCAGCAATCTCGACGAGTTCTACATGGTGCGGGTGGCGGGCCTGAAACGGCGGCTGAACGCGGGCCTGCCGATGCGCGGCGGCGACCGCTCGTCGCTGCGCAACCAGCTCGAGATGATCAATGAGCGGGCCGCCGATCTGGTCACCCGGCACGCCGCCTGCTTCGGCGAGGAGGTCCGGCCCAAGCTGTCGGCCGAGGGTATCGAGCTGGTCAGCTGGGGCGAGCTGAACGCACCGGAGCGCGAGCGGCTGCGCACCTACTTCCGCGAGCAGGTCTTCCCGGTGCTGACGCCACTCGCGGTCGACCCGGCCCACCCGTTCCCGTACATCTCAAGCAGGTCCTTGAATTTGGCCGTGGCCCTGCGGGACCCGGAGGGCAGCAGCTCCGAGCTCTTCGCCCGGATCAAGGTGCCCAACAACGTTCCCCGCTTCGTGACGGTGCAGAACGACAGCCGCGGCGCGCGTTTCCTGCCGGTCGAAGAGCTGATCGCCGTCCATCTCGATCAGCTCTTCTCGGGCATGCAGGTGCTGGAGTGGCACCTCTTCCGGGTCACCCGCAACGCGGAGCTGGAGGTCGACGAGGACCGCGACGAGGACCTGTTGCAGGCCCTCGAGCGCGAGCTGGCCCAGCGCCGCTTCGGCCCGCCGGTGCGCCTCGAGGTGGCCGCCTCGATCAGCGATCACGTGCTCGACCTGCTGGCCCGCGAGCTGGACATGAACAGCGAGGACGTGCTGCGGGTGCCCGGCCTGCTCGACCTGTCGGCGCTCTGGCAGGTCTTCGGCGAGTGCGACCGCGACGACCTCAAGGACCGTCCGTTCGTGCCGGCCACCCACCCGCAGCTGGCCGACGGCGAGGTGCCGCGCAGCGTCTTCAACCGGCTGCGCGAGTGCGACATCCTGGTCCATCACCCCTACCACTCGTTCTCGACGAGCGTTCAGCGCTTCATCGAGCAGGCCGCCGCGGATCCGAACGTGCTGGCCATCAAGCAAACCCTTTACCGGACGAGTGGCGACTCACCGATCGTCGACGCGCTGGTCGACGCCGCCGCCGCCGGCAAGCAGGTGGTGGTCCTGGTCGAGGTCAAGGCCCGCTTCGACGAGGTGGCCAACATCGGCTGGGCGCGCACCCTGGAGCGGGCCGGCTGCCACGTCGTCTACGGCCTGGTCGGCCTCAAGACGCACTGCAAGACCTCGCTGGTGGTGCGCCAGGAGGGCAACCAGATCAAGCGCTACTGCCACATCGGCACGGGCAACTACCACCCCAAGACCGCCCGACTGTACGAGGATTTCGGCATGCTGACGGCCGACCCCGAAGTGGGCGCCGACGTCACCGACCTGTTCAACGTGCTGACCGGGTACAGCCGGCAGACCGCTTTCCGGCGGTTGCTGGTCGCTCCGCACGGCGTACGCAAAGGTCTGGTCGAAAGGATCGACGAGCAGGCCGAGATCGCCCGGGCCGGCGGCGAGGCCCTGGTGCAGTTCAAGGTGAACTCGCTCGTCGACGAGGAGACCTGCGACGCGCTCTATCGCGCCTCCCGGGCCGGGGTCAAGGTCGACCTGGTGATCCGGGGCATGTGCGCGCTGCGGCCGGGCGTGCCGGGGCTCTCCGACAACATCCGGGTCCGGTCGATCGTCGGCCGGTTCCTGGAGCACTCGCGGGTCTTCCGGTTCGGCGCCGGCGACGAGGCCGAGTATTGGATCGGCTCGGCCGACCTGATGCACCGCAACCTCGACCGCCGGGTCGAGGCGCTGGTCCGGGTCACTCTGCCGTCGGCCCAGGAGGATCTGCGCAACGTGCTCGAGCTGGCGATGGCCGACGAGTCGGAGGGCTGGGACCTGGCCGGCGACGGCTCCTGGCACCGCCGCCCCGCCCTGTCCACCGATCCGCACATCCACCTGCAGGAGGCGCTGCTGCGCCGGACGATCAGGAACGGGCGGACCGACCGTGACCGGTGACGTCGTGCGGGCCGCCGGTGGCGTTCTCTGGCGGCCGGCCGCCGGTGGTGACGGCATCGAGATCTGCGTCGTGCACCGCCCGCAGCTGCGGGACTGGAGCCTGCCCAAGGGCAAGCTCGACGACGACGAGCACCCGCTGGCCGGCGCGCTGCGCGAGGTGCTCGAGGAGACGGGCGTGCGTGGGCTCCCTCAGCTGCGCCTGCCGGACGTCTCGTATGTGCTCTCCGACGGCACGCCCAAGGTCGTGAATTTCTGGCTGATGCGGGCCGAGGACGCCCCCGGCGGGCCGATCAGCGACACCGAGGAGGTCGACGAGCTGGCCTGGCTGACGCCGGCGGCGGCCGGTGAGCGATTGACCTATCCCGACGATCGGCGGCTGGTCGAGCAGGTCGCCGCGCTGCCCCCGGTCACCGCGGTGACCCTGCTGGTGCGGCATGCCAACGCCGGCGCGCGGAAGGCCTGGAAGGGCAACGACAACCTGCGCCCGCTCGACGAGCTGGGCCAGTCCCAGGCCGAGCAGCTCGCCCAGGTGCTGGCGCTCTTCGAGCCGGCCCGGCTCTTCGCGGCGACGCCGTTGCGCTGCAAGCAGACACTGCAGCCGCTGGCCGACAAGCTGGGCCTGCCGATCGTGACCGACTCCGCCTTCGCCGAGCCGACCGAGACCGCGGAGTTGCCGGGCAAGGTCGAGGGTGCCAACAGCCGCCTGATCGAGCTGCGCGCGGCGGCGACAGCCGCGATCTGCAGCCAGGGAAAGATGATGCCGCCGATGCTCGAGGCGCTCGAGCACGACGACGACGTGGCCCCCTACAAGACGCCCAAGGGCGGCGCCTGGGTGCTCACCTGGTCGGGCGACCGCCTGCTCGGCCTGACCCCGCTCTGAGCCGTCCCGGGCGCGACGGCGGCCCCGGCAGCGGATCCGCCCGCCAGTAGCCGACGAGATCGCCGGTCAGCCAGCGCGCCCGCCACAGCTCGTCGGCACGCGGCTCCCAGTCCCGATAGGGCAGCAGGGCCGTGCGCCAGCAGAGCACACAGGTGAGATACCAGCCCCACAAGGGCACCAGGCCCTGCCAGGCGTCCCGCCGCCGGTAAGAGGTGCGCGGGGCGAGCACGATCACGGCCAGCCCGGACCACGCGAAGGTGACGACCCAGTCGACCGTGTCGCCCCCGGTCCAGCCGGCGACGAGGTCGCCGAGCTTCCAGCCGGGCACCACGACCAGCAGGAAAGCCAGGGTGGCCAGCACCGAGCGGCTGACCAGCCCCCGCGGCGCCGGCGCTGTACGCATGCCCGGACCGTAGGCTCAGCCGCCGCCTCCGCGCTCGGACAACCGAAAGGCGTCCACCGTACGGGTGGACGCCTTTCGTCTGCGTGCGTGCCGCTGAGCGCTCTAAATCAGCGGGATTTGCGGGCGGTGCTGGTGGTACGCGCCGTGGTCGCCTTGGCGGCCGGCGTGGTGGTCGACGACGCCGCTGTCGTCTTGCGGGCGGTCGTCTTCTTGGCCGCGGTCGTCTTGGCCGGAGCCGACTTGGTAGCCGGAGCCGACTTGGTGGCTGTGGCCTTCTTAGCCGGCGCCGACTTGGTGGCCGCCGTCTTCTTGGCCGCGGCCGTCTTGGCGACGGTGGACTTCACCGGCGCCGCCTTGGTAGCGGTGGTCTTCTTCGCCGGCGCGGCCTTGGCCGTCGTCGGAGAAGCCTTCTTGGCCGCCGCCGTCTTGGCGACTGTCGACTTGGCCGGGCTTGCCTTGGCAGGGCTCGCCTTGGTGGCCGTCGACTTGGCCGCCGGCACAGCCTTGGCCGTAGTGGCCTTGCTGGCCGTCGTCTTCTTCGCAGCCGCCGTCTTCGCGACGGTCGACTTGGCCGGGGCCGCCTTGGCGACGGTCGACTTGGCCGGGCTTGCCTTGGCAGGGCTCGCCTTGGTGGCAGTCGACTTGGTCGCCGTGGTGGCCTTACTGGCAGTCGTCTTCTTCGCAGCAGCGGCCGCCTTGGCGACCTTGCCGCTCGCGACCATGTCGCGGAAGTTGGTGCCGGGCTTGAATGCCGGCACCGACGTCTTCTTCACCTTGACTGGTTCACCGGTGCGGGGATTGCGCGCCGTACGAGCATTGCGCACGCGCTTCTCGAAGACACCGAAACCGGTAATGGCAACACGATCGCCCTTGGTTACGGCGCTCTCCACCTCGCTGATGACCGCATCCAGCGCAGCTGTCGCCGTCTTCCGGTCCCCCAGTCGGGCGGCGAGCGCCTCAATGAGCTCGGCCTTGTTCACGGTTTTTCCTCCCGGACGTGAGAACTGGCCCAATGCGAGCCATTCTGCGCGCACCGTATGCCCTGTGACCAGCAGACACAAACATCTGCATAAAAAAAAGCCTTGTGTCGCAACGATTTCGCCCCCACCGGCGACCCGATGGGGGCGAAAAAGCGCACTGTGACTGGGAAAAACGGGCTCAGACGGTGACCGGCTTGAACCCCGGACGACCCTTCTCGTAAGCCGTGATCGCCGACTCGTTGCGCAACGTCAGTCCGATGTCATCGAGCCCCTCCAGCAGCCGCCACCTGCTGAAATCATCGATCGGGAAGGTCCACACGGCGTCGTCGGCGCGCACTTCGCGAGCGACGAGGTCGACCGTGATCTGCTTGTCGGGCTCGCTATCGGCCAGCGCCCACAGCGCTTCCACAGCTTTCAACTCGAGCTGCACCGGCAGCAGTCCCTCTTTCAGGGCGTTACCGCGGAAGATGTCGCCGAAGCGGGGCGCGATGACGGCCTTGAAACCCCAGTCGCGCAGCGCCCAGACGGCGTGCTGACGCGACGATCCGGTCCCGAAGTTGGGCCCGGCGACGAGGATCGAGGCCCCCGCGTGAGCCGGATTGTTGAGCACGAAGGACGGGTCGTCGCGCCAGGCGCTGAAGAGGCCGTCCTCGAATCCGGTCCGGGTCACGCGCTTGAGATAGACGGCCGGGATGATCTGATCGGTATCCACATCGGAACGGCGCAGCGGCATGACCGTGCCGTTATGGGTGGTGAACTTGTCCATTACTGCGACGCCTCTCAGCTCAGGTCGGCGGGGCTGGCCAGCTTGCCGGCCACGGCGGTGGCGGCGGCGACCTGGGGCGAGACCAGATGGGTACGCCCACCGCGGCCCTGCCGGCCCTCGAAGTTGCGGTTGGAGGTGGAGGCGGCGCGCTGGCCGGGGCTGAGCGTGTCGGGGTTCATGCCCAGACACATGGAACAGCCGGCGAAGCGCCACTCGGCCCCCGCGTCGAGGAAAACCTTGTCCAGGCCCTCCGCCTCCGCCTGCTCGCGCACCTGGTAGGAGCCCGGCACGATCATCATCCGGACGCCGTCGTGCACCTGGTGGCCGCGGATGACGTCGGCGGCCGCCCGCAGATCCTCCAGCCGGCCGTTGGTGCAGGAGCCCACGAAGACCACGTCGACCGGGATCTCGCGCAGCGGCGTGCCGGCTTCGAGACCCATGTATTCCAGCGCGCGGCGGGCCGCGTTGCGGTCCGACTCCTCGATGAACTCCTCCGGGTCCGGCACCCGGCTGTCCAGCGGGGCGCCCTGGCCCGGGTTGGTGCCCCAGGTGACGAACGGGCTGACCGTGGAGGCGTCGATGTGGATTTCCGTGTCGTACTCGGCGCCCTCGTCGGAGGCGAGCGACTTCCAGTATTCGACGGCCGCGTCCCACTGCTCACCCTTGGGCGCGTGCTCGCGGCCCTCGAGATAGGCGAAGGTGGTCTCGTCGGGCGCGATCATGCCCGCCTTGGCGCCCCACTCGATGCTCATGTTGCAGATGGTCATCCGGCCCGCCATCGAGAGCTTGCGGATGGCCTCCCCGCGATACTCCACGATGTGGCCGTTGCCGCCGCCGGTGCCGGTCTGGGTGATCAGCGCCAGGATCAGGTCCTTGGCCGAGACGCCCGGGCGCAGCTCGCCGGAGACCACCACGGCCATCGTCTTCGGCTTGGACTGCGGCAGCGTCTGGGTGGCGAGCACGTGCTCGACCTCGCTGGTGCCGATGCCGAAAGCCAGCGCCCCGAAGGCGCCGTGGGTGGCGGTGTGCGAGTCGCCGCAGACGATCGTCATGCCGGGCTGGGTGAGGCCGAGCTGCGGGCCGATGATGTGCACGATGCCCTGCTGCTCGTTGCCGAGCGAGCGGATCGGCACGCCGAACTCGGCGCAGTTCTTCCGCAGCGTCTCGATCTGCGTACGCGACGTGGTGTCGGCGATCGTCAGCAGATCACCGCGTCTGGTGTTGAAGGCCGGATCGTCGTACCCGGTCGGGGTGTTGTGATCCTCGGTCGCGAGCGTGAGGTCGACTCGGCGCACCGGGCGACCGGCCAGGCGCAGGCCGTCGAAGGCCTGCGGGCTAGTCACCTCGTGCAGCAGGTGCAGGTCGATGTAGAGCAGATCGGGCTCTCCAGCGGCAGCACGCACCACATGGTCATCCCAAACCTTCTCGGCCAGGGTTCTGGGCTGCGGGGAGAGATTCGGCGTGACTCCCACCATCTGGACATCCTAAATTCTGGGAGGTATGTTTCGGCTTGTGGGACACAGTATGAGCGGCGTAGGCGTTCTCGACAAGGCGGTAGTCATCCTGGCCGCCTGCGTCGACGGTGCCAGCCTGGCCGAGTTGGTCGACCGGACGAAGCTGCCCCGGGCGACCGCGCACCGCCTCGCCCAGGCCTTGGAGATCCACCGGATGCTGGTCCGCGACACTCAGGGCCGGTGGCGGCCCGGGCCGCGGCTGGGCGAGCTCGCCAACGCGGCGCCCGATGTGTTGCTGACAGCGGCCGAGCCATTGCTGGCCGCACTGCGCGATGCCACCGGCGAGAGCGGGCAACTTTACTTGCGCCGCGCGGACGAGCGGATCTGTGTGGCCGCCGCCGAGCGGGCGAGCGGCTTGCGCGACACCGTTCCGGTCGGCTCGGTGCTGCCGATGACGGCCGGCTCGGCGGCGCAGATCCTGCTCGCCTGGGAGCCGCCGGAGGCGGTGATGCCGCTGCTGCCCCGCTGCAAGTTCACCGGCCGCACGCTGGCCGAGGTGCGCCGGCGCGGCTGGGCGCAGAGTGTGGCCGAGCGCGAGCCCGGTGTGGCGAGTGTCTCGGCCCCGATCCGCGACCGGACCGGGCGGGTGATCGCCGCCATCTCGATAAGCGGTCCGATCGAGCGCCTCGGCCGCCGCCCCGGCGAGCGCCACGCGATGGCCGTCGTGCGGGCGGGTCAGCGACTCTCTGGCTTGTAAGTCGCGGCGATGCGACTCTTCGGGCGCGACGCGGAGTGCGCCACGCTCGACTCGATCCTGGCGGCCGCGCGACGCGGGCGCAGCGCGGCCTTGGTGCTGCGCGGCGAGCCCGGTGTCGGCAAGACCTCCCTGCTGGCGTACGCCGACAGAGGCGACCTGCGCACCCTGCGCGTCGACGGGGTGGAGTCCGAAGCCGGCTTCCCGTTCGCCGCCCTGCACCGCCTGCTGGTCCCCTTGCTCGACCGCCGCCATCAGCTGCCACCCTCGCAGCTCGCGGCCCTCGAAGTGGCCTGTGGTCTGACCGACGGCCCGCCGGCCGACCGCTTCCTGGTCAGCCTGGCGACCCTGACGTTGCTGGCGTCGGCCGGCCCGTTGCTGTGCCGGGTCGACGACGCGCACTGGCTGGACGAGGAGTCGGTGCACGCGCTGGCCTTCGTCGGGCGCCGGCTGCACGCCGAGGCAGTCATCCTGCTCTTCGCGCTGCGCCCCGGCTCCACGGCGCTGACCGGGTTGCCGGTGCTCGAAGTCGCCGGGCTCGACCGGGCCGCCGGGGCCGAGTTGCTGACCGAGGTGGTGGCCGGGCCGGTCGAGCCCCGCCTGACCGAGCAGATCCTGGCGACGACCGCCGGCAATCCGCTGGCCCTGACCGACCTCGGCCGGGAGCTCACCGCCGAGCAACTGCGCGGTGGCTCGCCGATCCTCGAACCGCTACCGATCGGCAGCCGCCTCGAAGCCCACTATCTGGCGCAGATCCAGGCCTATCCCCCGGCCACCCGGACCTGGCTGCTGCTGGCGGCAACCGACCCGGTCGGCGACCGGGCCCGGCTCGCGGCGGCCGCCCGCCGGCTCGGGATCAGTGCCGACGACGCCGCACCGGCCGAAGCTGATCGTCTCGTCCAACCCGCGCCGCACGAGGGCTTCCGGCACGCTCTGGTCCGCTCGGCCGTCTACAACGGGGCCACTCCGGGCGAACGCCGCCAGGTCCACCGGGCGTTGGCCGCCGTGACCACCGGCGCCGGTGACCAGGACCGCCGGGCCTGGCATCTGGCCGGCGCCGCCACGGAGCCCGACGAGGAGATCGCCACGGCCTTGGAGCTCACGGCGGACCACGCCGGAGCACGCGGCGGCCAGAGCGCCCGGGCGACCTTCCTGTCTCTCGCAGCCGAGCTGACCCCCGACCCGGCGCGGCGGGCGACCCGGCTGATCGCGGCCGCGCGAGCGGCGCTCAACGCCGGGGCAGCCGTGCAGGCAGAGTCGTTGCTGGACCGCGTCGACGAGCGGCTGCTGGCCGGCGACGACCGGGGCGAAGCACTTCTGATCAGGTCCGCCGCCTTGGTGATCCGCGGGACGCCGGACGGCATCAGAGACGCCGCCGCCACCTGCCTGGCCGCCGCGGCCGCCTTCGGCAGTGAGCGCCCCGAAGCGAGCCGGTCGGCGGTGCTGCAAGCCGCCGAATACGTCATCACGACCGAGTATCTGATCCGCGGAACCACTCCCACCGCTGTCGCCGCGGCGGCCACCGCTGTCCGCATCGACGAGGCACCGGCCGATCTGTTGCTGGACGGCTTTGCCGCGTTCTGGGGTGGGAGTTATGTGGCGGCCGCGCCCCGGCTGCGCCGGGCGGTCACCGCTTTGCGCGCTCCCGACTCCGTGGACCGCGAGCTGCTGAGCCGCATCTCGGTCGCCGTCACCTACTGCAGTCTGCTGTGGGAGGACGGGGCCCGGCAGGCGATTCTGGAGCAGGCGGAGGGGTACGCGCGGCGCACCGGGGCGCTTTCCGCGCTCGATCAGGTGCTCTTCA
>Ga0247764_1000967_pt1 | contig 9977 bp, 10 predicted proteins | sample UWRJL051202B4_FD_179932 | JGI IMG/M metagenome (GOLD analysis project Ga0247764, IMG submission 179932) | Plant litter microbial communities from Arlington Agricultural Research Station in Wisconsin, United States - UWRJ-L051-202B-4 | ecosystem: Environmental > Terrestrial > Plant litter >...
ACGCTCGAAGAAGATCCGGCCTGCGCGGAGCTACAGAGCGTTTCCTTCGCGCTCGGCAACGCCGAGCCAATCCGCGAAGTTTATTCCCAAATCTATCAGGGCGGCCGCCAACGCTACGAAACCCCGACCGGCCACGCGCTCCAGCGTGTCACCGAGCAGCTTTTGGCAGGGCCAACCAACGCGCGTAAATACATCATCTTGATCAGCGACGGCACGCCCGATACCTGCATCACCACCAACCCTCAGTGCGGGCAAGATCGACTGCTCTTCGCGGTGCAGTCCGCGTTCCGCGAACGCATCCAGACGCGCGCCATCGGCATCAGCTTCGGCAACGACTACGGTGGCTGCAGCACGGCCAACGCACGCTGCGGCAGCGAGCACTTTCAAGATCTGGCCAACGCTGGCAGCGGCTTGCCCGTGCAGGCACCGCCCGCGGGCTACAGCCTGTTGCCGTGCGTGACAGAGACGGGCGGCCAGCTCTTGGCGCAGTATTCAGCTGAAGGCGCGACCGCTCGTTTCGCTTGGACGTCGAGTCCGCAGCAGGTGGCGCAAGCCGTCGAAGGCGTGCTCAGCGAAATCCTGGCTTCGAAGTAGTGGTGTCGCAGAAGTAACGATTGTTACTTCTGGGCCAGAGCGCCAGTAGTCACTCCTTGCGCGCTAGGGTCGTGTAGCGCGACTCGGCCGCGTAGTACTCCTCGAAGCCCACGTCCGCGCGCAGTTCAGCGAAATCCAGCAGCGCGTCCGCGGGGTGTTCGCCCGCTCGCAGCCGCGACAACGCCGACTTCATGGCGCGAATGGCCGTCGATAGCAGCGTCAGCGGGTAGGCCGCGAGCCGAAAGCCAAGCTCGTGCAACCGAGTCGCTGGCAGCAGCGGTGTACGTCCGCCCTCCAGCATGTTGGCCAGGTGCACGCCCGGAACATGGCGCGGAATCAAGGCGAGCTCTTCCTCTGTCTGCGGCGCTTCCACGAACAAGATGTCTGCGCCCAGTTCGCTGAAACCTTGTGCGCGCTCAATCGCTTCGCTCAGGCCGTGGGTCTGACGGGCGTCCGTGCGCGCCAGGATCAGAATGTCCGCACCCTCGTTGCGCGCATCGATCGCAGCGCGAATGCGATCGAACGCCTCCGCCCGCTCTACGACTTGTTTACCGCGCGTGTGGCCACAGCGCTTCGGCGCGACCTGATCTTCGATCAGGATGCCTGCAAAGCCTGCCTGCGCGTAGCCACGCACGGTCCGCTGAACGTTCAGCGCGTTGCCGTAGCCGGTATCGCCGTCTCCAATCACCGGTAGGCGCGTGGCATCGCAGATCGCGCGGCCGGTATCGACCATCTCGCCGTACGAGATGAGTCCGGCATCCGGCGCGCCCAGGCGTGCGGCGGACACGCCAAAACCAGACATGAACGACAGCGAAAACCCCGCGCGTTCGATCAAGCGCGCCGACAACCCGTCGAAACAGCACGGCATCACGTGACACGTCTCTTCCGCGAGCAGCGCGCGCAAACGTTCGACTCGAGCTGACATGCCTCAGCGTACACCCAAACCCGCCGGATTTAGCTATGCTGCACGGCGCATGGCAAGTTCATCCGTTTCCGACCGCCTGGGAGCCGCGTGGTTCGTCGATGGCGCGTATGTCTCCAAAGTGTGGCAAAGCTTGCAGCGGCGCGACAAGCCCGATTACCTGAAGCTGCGACGCCTGCTGGAGACTTACCTGCACAGCGAACCCAAGGAAGCGATCGAAGACGCGTACTACTTCACCGCGGAATCGGACCCCGCAAAGACCAACGCGTTTCACAGCGCACTGTCGTTTCCGCCGCCCAGCGGGCCTGGTCTGCGCGTCAAATCCTATTGGCTCAGCAGACGGCAGCTCCAGTGGCCGGCCTCACTGGGTGGCGGCGCGGTCATTCACCCGCAAACCGGGGAGCCGTTCGAGCTCACCCAACAAAAGGCGGTCGACGTCGGCTTGGTCTTTCACCTGCTGCGCTCATTCTCGCTCCGACGCTGGCGTGTGTTGTTCTTGGCCGCGGGAGACGGTGACTTTCACGAAGCCGTCCAGCATCTGGTGGAAAATGAAGGCGTAGACGTGTACCTGATCGGCGCGCTGAACTCGATCAGCGACGAGCTCCGCCCCTACGCGCGCGAGATCATTCGCTTGGACGAACGCGCGGAGGAGCTCGCGCGCGTTCGCGCTTGACACGGCTACGAAGCGGACCGCTGCAACGCCTGCATCCACGCTCCGTAAAACCCCGGCTCTCCCGTCTTGAACAAGCCATACCAGGCTGTCAGCGCGTCCGGCTGGTACACCTCCAATTTCTGCAGCAACAGGCGAGCGAACTCCAGCGCTGCCACCGAGGAGGCCGTGACCACGCCCCGATCCTCCACGACCAGCTCGCGCGAGTAGAGCGACCGGCCCTGATAACCGCTGCTCGCGAGGTACTCTGGATCGTTGCTGGTATGCCGCCGATCATCGAGCAGACCAGCGCGCGCCAAACCGAAGGTGGCACCGCAGATCGCGGCCAGGAGCACGCCCGCCTGCTCGAACTCACGCGCCTTGTTCAGTGCGGGTTCAACCCGAGCTTCTTGCCACAGTGCCGCTCCGGGCAGCAGCAAGAGTGCACTGTCGGCCGGCCGCAGATCGGCGAGCGCGAGATCCGGCAGGATCGTCACGCCGCCCTGTGTGCGAATTGGCTCGCGCGTGAAACCCGCCGTCTTTACGCGATATTTTGGGGCAACGCCGGGACCCGGTGACTGGATGTATGCCACGGCAAAGCCCGGTTCCCAATCCGCCATGGTGTCCAACACGAACAAGTGAACATGCTTTTCGTTTGCCATGCGCGTCGGCTAGCAATCTTGGTGCCGCAAAGCGCTCGAATCCGACCACGCTGTCCGAGCACTTCGCGTCCGCCCAACGCGGACAGTGTCCGCCTCTGGGCGCCGGACAGCTGTCGCTCTCCGCGGCTCGAAAGCGGTGAACCCGGGGATTTTTGGCGGATTTTCTGGATTGGAATGCTTCCTGCTCTAGCGGTCCTTCGTGAGTGACAGCTCCCTACCGGAGCTCAGAAGGACCAAAGTCATGCGTAAATTTGCTAAATCCACGTTCATCGTCGTTGCGGCCTTGTTCACCGGTTTGACGACGCTCGGCGGCTGCACGGAGATCAACGCGGCCATCGACTGCGAGCAGATGTGTGAGCAACTTCAAACCTGTATCGACAGCGACCTGAGCGTGCGACGCTGTTCGGAGCGCTGCGAAGACAAAGCCGAAAAAGACGAGCTGCGCCACAAGTTGGATGACTGCACGGACTGTCTCGAGAGCCGCGTCGCCTGCGAAGAAGTCGCCGACGAGTGCCCAGTGTGTGCAGAGGTTACGGAAGCACTGTTGTGATCGGGCTGAGCGTCCTTGTGCCGCGTAGTCTCTTTGGCTTCAGGCTGAGTCTACGCGGCGCGAGCCAGCGGTTGTCGTTCCCGCTAGCATGCATCAAGTTAGTGGTATGAGCGACATCTTGCGGATGGTCCCGAAGCGGCGCGTGCTGAACGACATCGCCCCCGCCGCGTGGGAACATCCAGCGGACCGCGCAGCGCTGCAAACACTGCGTGCCCTGCCAGGGTTCGACATCTTGATCAAGCGCACGATCGGTATGGTGGGGGAGCGCGGCATCCGCTTGTTGTTTCAGGCCGACGCGGTGCAGGTGCTGCCGGACCAGTTCCCCACCCTGTTCCGGTTGATGCAAGAAGTACGGGCGACGCTCGACTGGCCCACGGAAGTGCCGGTGTTCGTGTCACAGGCGGCTTGGTTCAATGCCGGAACGTACGGCGTCGACAAGCCCTTCATCGTGGTGAACTCCGCCGCGCTGGACTTGCTCGAGCCTGAGGAGCTGCGCGTCGTGCTGGCGCATGAGCTCGGCCACGTGATGAGCGGCCATGCTTTGTATCGCACCATGCTCGCGTTGATCTTGGCCATCGGCATGCGGCAGGTACCGTTGCTCGCGGGGCTCGCCCTGATGCCGATCCGCTTCGGTTTACAGGAGTGGGGACGCAAGAGCGAATTGTCTGCAGACAGAGCGGGGCTACTGGCGGCTCAGGATTTGAGAGCTGCGGTGTCCATGTTCTTGAAGGCCGCTGGCGGTACGCTGAAGGCTCAGTCGGAGCTGAACGTAGAGGCGTATGAGCGGCAGATCGCCGAGTACGAGGAGTCCGAGGGGCTCGACCCGGTATTCAAATTCTTGAATTTGATCGATCGCACGCATCCCTTTCACACCTTGCGCGCGGCTGAGCTCCGACGCTGGTCACGCAGCCCAGAATACGCCGCTATCCTGAACGGCGAGTACCGTCGACGCTCGGATCCCAGCGCGCGCTACGGTGAAGACTTGAACGCGGCAGCCAACTACTACGCCGGTGAAGCGCTGGAGCGAGTGAAAGAGGTGACGACGGTCGCCAAGAACATCGCCCAAGAAGGTTCGCAGTTCGCGCGACGCACCGTCACTGATGCGTCGGAGGTGGCGCACCGTGCACGCGAGGCCACCTTCGACCGCTTCAATCACTGGATGCGCAACCGCAAGTAGCGGCTCAGAACAGATCGACGTCCTGCACCAGCTGTACTTTTGGTGCAAGCTTGCCGGATTCAACCAGCTCTTCGTAACAGAAGCTCCGATTTCTGCCGTTTTGCTTGGCGTAGTACAACGCGGCATCTGCGCATTCGAACGACGCTACCGAGCCCGCCTCGGCCGAAGCTTGACAGTACCCGAGGCTCACGCTCAGCGCGCCCACCTGAGGGAAGCGATAGCTCGCTACCGCATTGCGGAAACGCTCTACCGCGGCCGCCGCGCCCGCGCGATCCGTCGGCGCTAGCAGCACCGCGAACTCTTCGCCACCGAAGCGAAAGAGCGCGTCTTCTGCCCGGAAAGTGGCGCGCATCAGGCGAGCCGTCAGCAGCAGGACCTCGTCGCCGAAGACGTGCCCGAAGGAATCGTTCACGCGCTTGAAGTGATCGATGTCGATCACCGCGAGCCAGACTCCGCCGATCACCTTGGGCGCGCGCCGCCCGACAATCCGCACGTTCTCCGTGGCCTCTTCGCCAGTGGGCTGCCCAGTACGCGCAGCGAACAGCTCTTCGAAGGTCTTGCGATTGAGCAGTCCGGTCAGCTCGTCGCGTTGGCTGTAGTCGAGGATTGCCAAATGATTTCTGTAAATGCTGAGCAGCCCGTCCACAACCTTCAAGTCGGCTTCGGACAGGCTGGGTTTGTGAAGTTCGAGCACGCCGATCCCCTCCTGCTCACTCGTGACCGGCAGAAAGTGGCGCGCCGAGCCATCTGGCGTCGCTACCGACAAGCGTGAGTTACTGCGCCAACACTCATTCATGGCGGGCAGTCCCTCGAGCAACGGCAGGTCCTGCACCTCCACCCACGGATCGGAGATCGCGAGCGGCTCATGCCTACACAGGCCAGCCATCAAGCGCACGCGCGCGCCGGTCGCGTGCGGCAACACGCGCCACAGCTTGAGCTCTTGAGGCTCCAGCAATTTGAACAACACATCCGCAAGCGACGTCTCCAGAATGTCGCGATCCCGCTGGCGGGTCAGATCGGCGACATACGAGATCACTTGGGACATGGCTTCCGCAACACGCTCCGAAAGGCGCGTCTAGGGAGAGCGGCCATCGCCAACAGAACTTGAGCCCGAGGTGTAGGTGCGACTGCGACTGGGTGACCAGCGCCCGACTGCACGAACTCCCAGGCGCGATCAGCCGAAGCGAACGCTGTAAATGGGCGGCAAATTGTTGGCGACGGTGATCCAGGAATCCCCTTCGTCCTCGCTCACATACAAGTTGCCGGTCGTGCTCCCGAAAGCCAAACAGCCAGCCTGGTTCGCGAGTGCATGGCGGTAAACTACGTCATAGGCGCCGTCCTGCGGCAAACCTCGACGGAGCGGCTGCCAACTCTCGCCGCCGTCGCGCGTGCGCGCGACGAACAGTTTGCCGTCGATGGTCATGCGCTGGAAGTCGCTCTTGCCGGGCACGAGCCAGGCTGTCTTGCCATTGCTTTCGTCGACCGCGACCGGAAAGCCAAAGTGCACGCCGGCTTCCGGCTGACTGACTTTACGCCAGGTCTCGGCTCCATCCGAGCTGAAGAAGACACCCGCGTGATTCTGCTGCCACACGTAGTCCGGCTGCGACGCACTGCGGGTCACGAAGTGCGGATCATGCCCCCATTCTGCGGCAGGGTCCGGCAGATAGTCGTTGAGCATGCCGCGGTTGCGCCCCTGCCAACTCTTGCCGCCGTCGCGCGTCTCCAGCACTCCCGCCGTCGAAACGGCGATCAGCCAACGCTGCGGATCGCGCGGGTCGACCGAGATGGAGTGAATGCCGGGGGCGAACTCGCCCTCGGATGCTGGCGTGCCGAACCAATGCGTGACGCCGTTGCCCGGTCCGTCGAACAGATTGCCGCCGCGCGAGTCGTGGTTCCAAAGTGGCAAGTTGAGTTGAAAACTGTCGCCACCGTCGAAGCTGGAAAAGAGCCCTCCAGGGATGGTGCCGACGTGCACGTGTCCAGGTGCGCCGAACGCGATGACCCACAACTTGAGCAGCGTCGCGTCGCGCAGACCGGGACCCTTCGCCGCGTCTTCCTCGCTGGCGTTCGGATCGGGATCAGCCGGCGCCAGATAGCGCGCGCCAGGCGGATACTTGATTTGTGTCGCGTCGGACCAACTGTTTCCGCCGTCTCGCGAGCGTGAGAGCTTGGCTCCCCAGTGACCGTGGCCGAGCGCCGCCCACAACTCAGCGCTGTGCGGATCCCGCGTCACGAAGTTCACTCCAACTCCGGCGTGTCCAGCGAGCCGAGGCCGCCAGCTGCCTGCTTGCTTTTCGACGAAGAAGGTGCCTTTGCGAGTGCCTACCAAAACGCGCATCCGAAATTTCTCCTCAAAGTGCAGTACAGAACCAGGCTTCAACCACCGCTGAGCGCTTGCATGATCAACACGCGCGAATCCTCATCGACCGGATCACTCAGGCGCGTGCGATCCAGAATCCGCTCCTGGCCGACGAAAATATTGACGTGCGTGCGTAAGCAGCCACGTTCATCACAAATGTAATAGGTGAAGCCCGGCGCAATCCGTTCGACTTCGCGGACCACCTCGGCGACCGTTTTCGCGTCCACCGTGAGCGTTCGGTCCCGCAACACGGGCAGGAACTCCCACAGGTGCTTGGTGATCTCCACGCTCGCCATGCCGTGGCTTTGCCTGATTTCGCGGGCGGCGCCTACTGTTTCCGTACCGCGTGAGCCGCCAGCACGTCGGCGACGCACAACGTGAGCTTGCGCGCCGTCGGTAGGTGCAGAAATTCGTTGGGGCCGTGGGCATTGCTGCCCGGGCCGAGCACACCCGTGATGCAAAATTGCGCGGACGGAAATTGCTCACCCAACATGTACATGAATGGGATGGTACCGCCTTCGCCCATGTACATCGCCGGCGCGCCGAAATGCTGCTGCGAACTCTGCGTCAAGCTTTGCTCGAGCCACGGTGCCAACTCCGGCGCGTCCCAGCCCGCGCTAGAGTTGACGTCGGTGAAGCGCACCTGCGCATGGTACGGTGGCTCGGCCTCCAGCGCGCGCTTCACCGCCTCCGCCGCGCGCTCGGGATCGACCCGCGGGGGAATGCGAATCGACAACTTGAGCCGTGTGAACGGCCGCAGGACGTTGCCAGCGCTGCCAATCGCTGGCCAGCCTTCAGCGCCGGTGATGGCGAGCCCTGGCCGCCAGGTGCGATTGAGAATCAGCTCCACTGGGTCATCGGAGACGGGCACGACTCCGGGCTGAAGCGGGAACTTCTCGAACACCTCCCGACCAAGCACCGTCGCTGCGCGCTCGGCCTGCTGCGAGCGTTGTGGAGGGATCGGCGTCGACAACTCGGGCAAGCGTATCTGGCCCGTTCGACTGTCATCCAGCCGATCCAGCAACTGACGGAGCACGCGCTCGCTGGCAGCGATCACCCCTGTGCCGTCACCGGAGTGCACGCCTTCTCGCAGCAAGGAGATCTCCAGCGTACCGGTCACCAGCCCGCGCAGCGACGTCGTTGACCAGAGCTGGTCGTAGTTGGCGCAGCCCGAGTCCAAACACACCGCGAGAGAGAGCCTACCTATCCGCGGCGCGAGATGGTCGATATAGAAGGGCAAATCGTAGCTGCCAGACTCTTCGCACGCTTCAATCAGGATCACGCAACGCGCGTGCGGCGCACCGTCGCGGCGAACCGCGTTCACAGCTGTGAGGGAAGCGAACAGCGCATAACCGTCGTCCGCTCCGCCGCGCCCGTACAACTTGTCGCCTTCCAACACGGGTGTCCACGGCCCCAATCCTTCGCGCCAGCCGCTCATCTCCGGTTGCTTGTCCAAGTGGCCGTAGAGCAACACGGCGTCGTCGTTACCGACCCCGCTGGCGGGGATGTCGATGAAGATGACCGGCGTGCGTTCTCCCAGGCGCACCACCTCCAACGTGGCCCCGGCTGGCAAGTGGGAGCGCGCCCAGGTCGAGAGCAATTCCACGGCGCGTTCCATGTGGCCGTGCGCGCGCCAATCAGGATCGAACGCGGGAGATTTGTTCGGGATCCGAATGTAGTCCACGAGCGTGGGCACTATGGATTCGGAGAAGGTGCGCGCTACCCAGTTCGAGGTGTCTTCGCTGACCGGCATGCTCGCAGCATAAGGCACCCGGGCGGCACATGGCAGTGCATCGACTATTTGAACTGAAACGCCGCAGAGCCGATGTTGGTATCCACCAGGAACAAGCCCTCCTCCACGCGGGGTGCGCGTGCGGCGCCCACTAGCTGACCGGGACGGTCACAGGGGTCACCGGCCTTCCAGTTCGGGGCCCAGGATTTGCTGGGGCAAACGTTCTCCAACACTTGCAGCTTTTGAACGACTTTGCCCGAGTGCGCGTCGAGCACATAGACGTAACGACGCTCTTTGGTGAAGCCGAATGGCGATATCAAATAGTCCCCCAACAGCAAGAGGCCGCCGTTCGACATCACGTCGCTAGACTGCCAGGCGACCTTCCCCGCGCACAAATCCAGCGCGATGATGCGGTTGCCACCCTTCGGGAACTCCTTCGTGTAGCCGTTGAACGAGATGCTGAGCCACGCCAGCGTGCCGTCCCGCACGACGCTCGCGATCGTATTGTGGGGCGGCACTTGTGCGGGCCCGAGTTGCACCGGCGCACCGGTGCCGTCCGCCAGGCGCACGCCGAAGGTGCACTGATTGCCTTGCCAACCGCGACCGCTGACCCCGGCCGGCTCAGCGCTCAGCAAGCGAATCTCCAAGCCGTCCACCAGCGTCGGATTCATTGAAGCGGGACGAACCCCTACTGGTGAGTCGGTGCACTCCGCGTCGAACAAGAGCTTTTCGGAGCTGGCGCGGTCTGGCCGCGCCGCGCGCTTGTCCTTGCCGGGCTCGAGCAGTGGGGGCAGTGCGCGATCGGAGAAGTCTCCAGGCGAGCACGCCGCGGGGGCGCTGGCGACGGGTTGTAAGGCGCCGCGCGCCGACGAATCCGTTGCGACCGCAGCCGGCGGTGAGCCTTGCGGCGTGGAGTCAGCTACCGAGCCCTGTGCGCGCGGTTCAGCCGGCGTCGCTGGCGTGCCGCTCGCCTGGGATGCAGCCGCCGGCCCGCCACAGGCCGAGACCACAACTCCCAACAGCGCGACCTTCGAGCACCTGTGCCAAGCCATCGTTCGCGAACCATACACCACCCGCGCGGAGCGCGAGCCGCGAAACTGGGACCCACGCCGCTCAGCCGCGACGTTTGATTCGGCTGAAGCCGCCGATGTCTCGACGCATCACGAAGTTCCACAGCACCGCGCTCCACGAGCGATGAGACATCAGGCTGTCGTAATACTCCGGTGCAAGGCGGCGAAGCTTGGGCAAGCGTGAGCCCGGAATGTACGGGAAATCGTGGTGCTCGTTGTGATATCCGACGTTGAAGGCCAACAGGTTGAGCGGCCCGTAATA
>Ga0247764_1000968_pt1 | contig 9976 bp, 11 predicted proteins | sample UWRJL051202B4_FD_179932 | JGI IMG/M metagenome (GOLD analysis project Ga0247764, IMG submission 179932) | Plant litter microbial communities from Arlington Agricultural Research Station in Wisconsin, United States - UWRJ-L051-202B-4 | ecosystem: Environmental > Terrestrial > Plant litter >...
CCAGGGTCTTTTGCTGCTATCAAGTTCCGCATGGCCAAATTTTTGCCTCATGCCCGGTCGACTTCAGCGCCGACGTCGCTTATGAGCTCACCTCTGTCATCTCCAAGGCACAGTGCCTCCGAAGTCGCCCAGCAGCGGAAGGCAGTTAGGTTCCACACGGAGGAGCATGCAGATGACGAGTGACTCTCCTCCCCTTGGTACCTCCTTTCCTGGTTTCCCTATATTCACATCCTACTTCACATCATTTTGTTTATTCTTCACTTCAATTTCTATTATCATTATTTTTTCATTCGTAACCACCTTTCTTCCTTTGGGCGCATGTTCTCTCCTCATGAGCATTTATGCTTTCAACGCTTCGTGAAACACCCTAAGACTCAGCAGGAGTCGTGTCATTTAAGTACCCTATTTCACCAAGCGAATAAATAGAATCAGCCTATACCAGCGCCACACGTTAGCATTTAGAACTTAATTAGATTGTACCTTGTCTGCATTCCCCCTGCCACCCTCTATTTATCTCCTCGTACCGCTTCCACAATCCATCCTGAAGAATTGTCGCGGAATATCTCAATCGAAGCCTGTGGCGGTGTGGTGGCACTGCAGTTGACGCAGTCTCGGCATGATCACGTGTTAACCAAATCTAGGCGTAGTCGCACCGCGGTCCAAGTATTCTCCTCGCTTCTCCTCGTTCGACCGCTGCAGCCACTGCCGTCTACTGCGCACGACGTCCACGGCCATTTCACTAATACAAGCTTTATAACGGGCCAGGTAAGCCTTCTACACTGCTCTCATCCTCATTCTCCGTTAAAGTCTTACTTGCTTTCCGTCGATCTTACCACTTCCGACACAAGACTCCGTCGTACCTGGAACAATAAAGCTACCGACTAGATTCAAGACACAAAGAACCTAATTCCTCAACACTTCTAACTACCTAATTACACCTCACAACCCAGTTTTTGAACGATATGGCCCCCGTTGAAACAGAGTACTATGATCTGGTGCGTGTGATTGGAGGTGATATATGGAAACACAGCAGCTGACGGTTATATTTTCCATCGTTCAATTAGCTGGATGTGCCAACAGACGCAGATGATACTGTATTGAAGAAGGCATACAGGAAGCAGGCCATGAAGGTTCGTGTGTGGGCGCCTAGTCGCGCAACACCAACATTGACGATGACGAACCATTCTGTAGTATCACCCAGACAAGAATCCTTCGGCGGATGCAGAGGAGAAGTTTAAGGATATCAGGTATGTTTCTCTTTGAACCAACCAGTGGTTGAATGCTTATCGCGTCATCTATTAGCAAAGCATATCAGGTGTTGTCTGACCCGGTATGCAACGTATAGAAACTCGGATACGACAATTATTAACAATATTGCTAGAATCTACGCGCTGTATATGACAAGAATGGCAAAAAGATGGTATGACATCGAACGATGATATTAGCGCTGCTGTATATTTACCGCTTTCTTATTATAGGTTGACAAGGAAGGACCAGTTAATATGGAAGACGCTGCTGGTTTCTTTGCGAATGTTTTCGGTGGAGAGCGCTTCGTCGACTATGTGAGTTTTGTGCCACCCTCTACGATCACGTCCACTGACAGAGTCGTTTCACAATAGATCGGCGAGATATCCATAATGAAGGATATGACCTCAGTTGCAACAACGATGATGACGGACGAGGAGAAAGCCGAGATTGAAAAGCAGATGAACGCGGGCAACCCCAATGTGACCTCGCCGGCGCCAACACCTGCAGTTGCAGCGGAAGCCAGTAGACCTCATTCAACTGCTGGCCCAGCAGCAGCAGCAGACGTCCATGTTCACACCACTGACGGCTCGGATGGCCCGATAAAGATGCCTGTACCTTCCACCACGCATGCAGTGCCGAGCTCAGAAGTCGTTCAGCATGGTGATACATCTCATCCGCCTACGCCGTCAGTGAAACCCACCAGTCCGGCCGAAAAGGAACGTGAGAGGCAAGAACTTCTGCGTAAGAAGGCTGAGCAACGGGAGAAGTTAAGAGAGCATGATAAAGCAAGACGCAAGGCCATGGAGGAGCGTGTTGCGATGCTGACGAAGAAGATGTTGGAGAGGCTAAGGCCGTTTGTGGAGGCCAAGGACCCTGGAGGTAAAGATGATCCTGAGACGCGAGCGTTTGAAGACAGGATGAAGAGAGAAGTTGAGGACTTGAAGCTAGAGAGTTTTGGGGTTGAGGTTCGTTCAGAATGCTGGGGATATTGTCTGAGAGATGTTCACGAGACTTTTCTTTATAGCTTCTGCACACCATTGGAGGCGTTTATATTATGAAGGCAACTTCGTTCATGAAGTCACGCAAGTTCTTGGGCATGTACGTCTCCTTGTGTTTCCTCCATTGTGTAAAGATTTTTGACCAATATTTTATATAGTCCTGGCTTCTTCTCGCGTCTGAAAGAGAAAGGTACCCTTGCAAAGGATGTTTGGGGTGTCATCGGCAGCGCTTTGAGCGTTCGTGATCTGATGCTGGTAAGCACCTTCACTACCTCTGTTGACAATTACTCACAAAATAATATTATTGTAGGAAATGGAGAAAGCGCAGGCCAAGGGGGAAGTCAACGAAGACGTGCTGAGGGCTCTGGAGATGGATGTCACGGGTAAAATCATGCTAGCTTCGTGGCGTGGTGCACGTCTAGAAGTCATCCAGGTTCTGCGTGAGGTACGTTTCCATGGTTCTGCCCGTCCCATGATTTCGATTTCTGAAATTGATGTCATGTTGAATAGGTGGTGGATAATGTATTGAAGGAACCTGGACAATCTGATCAAGTCCTTTACAACAGAGCTAAGGTAGGGTTTCTTTGCAGCACGTGAACTTCGTTTGGTATATTAATGGCACCTCTCTTCTAGGCGTTGCTCCTTACCGGCGCCATCTTCAAATCCGCCGTTCCCGACGAATCGGACGAAGAACGTCGTGAGCTTGAACGGTACGTGGTTTCCTTATCCTTTTGAAGATTATGAGATCGTTGTCTAATCTCCGCTATCTTATGAAGGATGGTCGCTGAAGCCGCAAACCCCAAGTCGAAGCAGACTATCCTGAAAGCTGCCAAAGCTAGGCGAGAAGAACAACTGAAGCACCAACATGCTGCTGCCGCTAAAGATGGCTCATCAGGTGCTGGCCATGCAGCTGCGTCGACTGCTGAAGGCGTCGGCCATGTTGTGGGATAGAAGTAATCTACGAGAAAATACTACTCTCAGCCCTTCCTAACTCACTTTACGATTTACCTACCCTAATCATATCTCCACCCTTGAGTCTTTAGTTCACATGCCCACTACTCAAACTATTCTACCCGAATCTAGCTTAGATGAGCTTTGCTTGGTTATACATAAGTCCATAAGCCATTGTACATTTGAAAATATGCGTAACGAAGGCGATATCAACAGAAATTACGTGTCTATAGTGATAAATACGAGGTTCGTCAAGAGTGCATACGAAGTAAATTATAGGGGCTGCTTATCTAGGGACTGCGTGACTTTCCATTCATCAAATGAGGTCCGGACCTGACAGATGAAGCCTTGTCAATGAACTGAGAGGATAAGTTGGTATCATACCCCTTTACTCACGTTGTTGAAAAACTCAGTATCAGTGAGAACGCGATAGCCGGTCAAAGCTAGGCCTTTAGTCACCGCCATTGTAGCGGAATGTGCAGCCCAGGTTCTGGCGGCCTTAGCAAAGGCTGGAGTATGATTACCACCATTGGGCTCAGTGGGTATAGCTGGAGGAAAGATAAAACATATTTGATCAGCCTCCTGTTCACGAGGTCCCAAGAAACTATACGGAGAAAGATATTATGCCCACTCACCATAAGAGGGATGTAGGGAAGGTAAAGCTGGTAAGCAGGTTAGTCATTCTGAGAGATTATCATGTGAGATCGGTGTACCATATGATACGTTGCCCTAGAGAGAACCAGGTCATTGCGATAGATCGCGTTTAAGGGAACTGGGTCACTTACGAAGTCAGTGGATGCAGTCGTGTCCAATGTTGATGTCACCAAGCCATATCGACTCCCGACGATATCGGCGTAGCTTTGAGCTGGAAAAATAAAAAGGCACACCGGATAATAAATCGAAGCTGTCAAAGGAGATAACAACAATGTCACAATTTACCCAGTACCGTGTTTTGGTTCAAGTCGAAATAAGGGGACTGGACTTCCAAGGATATTTTACACTCGGTGGCCAAGGCCGCGGCTCTATGAAGAAAGTTAGATTCCTTGTGCTGAGGGTTTTAAGTGGACGTCATACTGGAGACAATTCTTTACACGTCCAGCAAGTATTTTCACCTCTAGGTAAGTTGGTGCTCGTACCAGCCAGATCATTTTCGCATAATCCGGAATCACTGAAAGGAACTCAATAAGAGGAAGCAACAACCCGAGTTTAAAATGCGTACCGTTTGGTTGCCAATGCTTCCCTTCCACCACCCCGTGGACACGATGATCCGGCTTAATCTGTTGTCTCAGAACCGAGATGCCGGAGTATGCAAGAAAAGCTGCATCCAGTGCGTTTGTTCCTTCCCTGTGGTCCAAATATAAGTATGAAGGCTCTGCTTACTGCATGCGAGTCTCCACCTACCACGGAGCTGCCCCAGCATGTGCACTGATTGAAAGGTAGTCAATGTCAGGAATGTGTCCGCCACAAGTCTCACCGACCTATGACCAAAATATTCTACTTCGATTTGTTGCATCGCAGTTGTTTTCCCTATGCTAGTTGATCGAGCAGGTCCTGGACTGGGATGGCACCTTTAGAAAATCGTATCAGATCAAGTCAATTTCGAGGGGGGACGCTTTGCGAACCGTACATTATGCATGCGTCCATTTCGTCATACCCTCCCCTTTCAAGAAGGATAACTTTCCCTCCACCACCCTCTTCGGCTATGGACATACAAAATCAGGGTTGCAAGTTCACAGAAACATCGGAAGATACTGAATACAACTCCATACCTGGTGTTCCTAGAAGCACAATTTTACCGGCAACGTGACTCTGAGCTTGGAGAGCGGCTTTCAGAGCAATCGCGACGCCAACTCCGCTGATAGCAATGAGGTTATGGCCACAGGCATGGCCGATCCCCCGCAGGGCATCCATTTCGGAATTAATGCCTATGACCCGCCCGCCCTTTCCTTGAGAATATTCTGCTCTCCAGGCAGTTTCGAGTCCAAGATAGTGCTTGGTTACTTTGAAACCATGATCGGCCATGAAGCCCGTCAAGAGTTCGTGAGCAACCCTGCACAGTATGTGAGTAGGATTTTAGAGCAGAATGAGAAGCTACGAACCTCTCTTGGAACATGAGTTCAGGATGATCTACCCCAACGCTATTTCATAAATACGATCTGCGTATTCAGAGGTGCAAAGGCGTACCATGTATCTCCAAGCTCAGCCTCCTTAAACTGGGGCTCATTGCAGCTATTGTACGCTCCATCAAATCAGTGATATCCGTTGAATCTTGGCTTGGAGGGATGTCTGAGTAGCACGGTGGTTCCTCATGACCGTCATCCATCCACCATGTTTCTTGCGACCCATATGAGAAGTCGCAACATGGACTGTAGTAATGAATATCTTCCTGTGGATCCGAACGAGTTAATTTTGTTCGACGATCGTTGCAAGAGACTGCTCTGACCTTTTCACTATGAGTTTTGCTAGGTAGCAACTCTTGCTGGCTATGTGGAATCCCCGCGTTTCGAGACGGCCCGCTTTGCGTGACGGACTTGTTCGTACGCGATTTACGCGTAAAGAGCTTGCCAAAGCAGCCTGGCTGGGGCTCAGAGTCGTTCATGATGGCCAGAAAAGAGGGGGGGCTGTGAGAGATGGGAATTTAAGTGCGGTTTCATACTGGCTTGGTTGGAGCAGATCTGAGTCCGCGAGATCTAGTTGAATTCGATCCGTGAAGTTTGCTGCTAAAATTGGCCATGTGCCCGACGTTCCCATTCCGGCAAGTACGGTACAGAGTTTGGGAACCTCTGCATCCCGGCATCGGGCGCAGATAAAACAGAAAATATATTGCATGGTAGTGGGTATGGAGTGGATTATAATGAGACTGAGGATAAAATACAAGTGTTCGATAGAGGAGAAGACGGAGGGGGCATATACGACAAGCCATTAGTATGAAGCTGTGGTGGATGAAGAATTGCCCCGGAAGGCGTTGCAAAAAACCGGGTCGGATGGGTATCGCGGCCGACCAAACTGCGATAACACTCCTGGAGAGGGACCAACTATGCGATGACCCGTTATGAAGCCGTGGTATTGGATGATTTGCCTTGGAAAAGGTGCCAAAAACCTGGCTGGACTGTATAAATGTAGCGGTCACAGTGACAAGTTATTATGAAGCTGTGGTAGATGATGAAGAATTGCCTCGGAAGAGGCGTTGCCAAAAACCTGGTTGAACTGCATAAGTATCGCGGCCGACCAGACCGACGATAATATTCCCAGTTCGAGTTTCCAGTTGACAGTAAGACGCTTCCCGGGATGTGTCGGGATCTTGGGCGCCTACCATGAAGATGATCTCGTGTTCCGAGTTCTTCACGATTTTGATGCGGGCTTGAAGAGCTGGCAGAACCTGCATGGTGCCTCGCCTAGTTGACATAGTCACTACTCCGGAGAATTCTTCTGGGACGAATAGAATGGCGTTTCCTAAATAGTCATCAGCCCGATGTTCACGCACGGGTACATGCGAAGAATAGAAATACATACCTCCGCTCGAAGACACCTCCAGACCCACACTCGGTCGCGACGCTGGGGTAGGGAGCTATGGTACAGACATGTCAGCCAGGTGGAAGAAAAGGGCCAAGAATTATACGTACGAGGTTGATCCTGATGTCCCTCGAGTGATTGGAGACAACGATATTAGCTTTCGGCGCTTTCTCTGCATCGCCAGTGGTGCCGAGATCTAAGGTGATAGGGTTTTGCCGACCACGAAACGAGGCATGGGGAGGCTGATACTGTTTCGACTTTCCGCCTTTGCCTTTCCTATGATGATGTTTTATGCGATGCGAGTCGAGGAGCGGGACAGTTGGGTCGATATAGAACGTTCCTAGGATTTCGTGAGTCTTGGGACTACATAACGAGGTGCTAGAGGAGTCGTACCTTTGATTTCGTTCCTTTTGTCAAAAATGTGCACTTGATCGACAGATGGACTAGGGAGGATGTGGTCGTGTGTCTTGTCCCTTCGGTGCCTTGGATGCCTTGGATGGTGAGCGGAATGGTGAGAGGAAGAGGGGGCGGGAGGTAGATCCTGGTCTCGTCGACTCCGAATAGAACCCATCTCCCCCATACTGTCACTGAAGCTATACGCAGGCGGCTGCTCCACGACCACCTTGTGCACTGTCAGTCGCTTTAGGATGGAAATGTGCAGAACTACGCACCGGATTCTTTTCTATTCCAATCATGTGCAATACTGGAGGGTCTACAGGTGCAGCTCTTGAAGACTCGATAATCATGTTGGAACCTCTTGAAGCGGGTAGATATAGCTCTCTAAGTGGGGCAACGAGGCAGAGAACCGAGCAATCCTACTAGGCTTGTGACTGCGCAGGCTGCGGGATTTGACAACGATAGGGTGGTGGTGTCGTTCACCGAATTCATTCATATCTTCTACTTATGTAGAAGCACGGCCACACTCTGCCGAATGGCAATGAGGCGCAGCTGATGAGAGATTTATATTCATCGCCGTCGAAAGCCGCAGCAGTGGCAGCATGTGCTTACGTACACATCTTTACGCTCAATCAATGTTTGAGTGAAGAAGCTGCTGCGTGAGGGCAGTGCAGACCTTCTGGCATCCGGACTATTCTTAGAAACATGGGTTTCAACTCCTAAGTGATTCCATTCAAAAATACTATATCATGACCACCGCAAGTCACTAATTACCAGGTCGACGAGGAAGCGAAACACTAAGGATCTTTTTCCCTTGCGATTCCTAGGCGCTGGTTCAGCAGCTAGTTCCAGAAGCGGTCAAAAATCATCTACAGGGCCTAACCGGGAATTGAACCCGGGACCTCCTCGAATCAACGCATAAGCGCCCTAACAAGGAATCATACTACTAGACCATCAGGCCGATGAAAGCCGACGCGTGCGTGAGTACGATATCGGTTGGTGACACAGTTTGAAATTAGGCGCCCACCACCTTTTCATCTTTATTTTCAGGAGTAAAACGAGCATGGCGTGGTGGAATTCTTATCTCGTTGGAATTTTTCCAGATGCCTTGGTGTCAAATTTCTGCTTGCATTATCGCCGTATGTCCGAACAAAGGTAGTTAATGAATAGCCGCTCGTGGACAATGTTAAGCGCTGGTCATTAAGCTAGCTCTAGATCTCCCTGGCGATTGACACGACGAATCGGTCCCCAAATTCCGCATAAATGGGAATCGTGAGCTCAACCCTCATCTCCCTTCTCTGCTGAGTGGCTCGTATTGTTCCGACAGATGGCGTCGTCGTGGCTCGATTATACTTTGGTATCTCAGGGGAACTTCAAGGAGAATCTCTCAAGATAAAATACTTCTCTATACAGAAATAAGCAGATGCTGGCAAAATATGGAAGAACTGATAGCGCTACGTGCACCGGAAGCGATGACAGCGGAGAATACGATATGTGACTTGCTTTCGAGGCGGCCGCTGTGAATGCGATGCACAGAGGCGACGCCATTCTCATCGGCCTGGTGGTCTAGTCGCATGATTCCTCCTTTGGGCGCTGTGCTTGTATGGAGGAGGTCCTGGGTTCAATTCCCGGTCAGGCCCTTTTTGATTTATTTTATTATCGCTGGTTTGTGGGATAGAAGGTGCTAGAGGGAGGGGATTTGAGTCAGAATACATAAAAATAAGCCGTTGATACCATGCTCATGCGTGAATCAAATGTAGATCCAACGCAAAAGTTTTGAGGCAACCTAAGGTAAGTTATGAGGTCGCTTGTTATGCCCTAGATGGTAATTCTTCGGATCTCCAACGACTGTCTCGACGTGTCAGAGTGTGACTCGTTTTGAGAGTCGTAGGTAAGCATGGCTTGTTTTGTCGTGAAGTCTGCCTGGCAGACGTCAGGAGTGGTATAACATACTCTCAAAGCTTAGGAATGCTAACTTGCAATATTTCCATGTCCGCTTAAATACCCTCTACTGAGCCTAACATGAATAATCTAAAATAATTTAAGCGCCCATGACACGTGTCCATCAAATGATGTCAGATGTCGCGTCTTCGTGTTCGAAGGCATCTTCCTCGCTAGTCCAGGATTTTGTGCCAGATCTCAAGATTTTTCAAGGGTAGTCCATGTGGAGACATGTCCTAATGTGAAATTCGACGTTTGATCTGTCATGGTCGTGCCAATAGGTACTCCGATTTAAAGACTGGTTAAACAAAGTGTCCACTCTGAATTCAGTCACTTCAACTAAGTGTCAAGGCTACTGTCTGAACTCCGATCGCTGATTGGTCGACCGAGAGGCTGACCTCTTATGGCCCCAGTGCTACCCGATATGGACAGCCACCGAATTTGAATATATAAGGCCCTCTCCTCGCTGTTCCTCTCTTTCCAGTCCACCATCATCTCAAGAGCCTGGCATCGGAGAATTCACAAGAGGCGGTACGTTGCTTCCTGTCTCTGGCGTTAATATAGGCTTCCTCTAGCCTTCACTATTTACATCACCCTGCCTTAGACGCGGACCTACTCATCGATGTCCATTACTTACCCCCGACTACAGAAAGGTGGTAGTATGGGGAATTCGTCCGCCGGATCCGCCGGAAATGGCGGAAACACTTAAGTTCCAGGCTAAAGTCTTTAAGTACGAAATGCCCTACGGTCTTAAGATCGCTCCAAATCCTCGACTTAAGGCTGTACTATAAAGTCTTAAGTGCAAAATATTAAGGTACATGACTTAAAGTTGTTAACATTCGAACTTAAGTGCTAACATGAGTATGTAAATTTTGAAATGTAAACTTAAGTTGCGAGAAATTCATGCTTAAGTTATGACAGCAGATTTC
>Ga0247764_1000969_pt1 | contig 9972 bp, 6 predicted proteins | sample UWRJL051202B4_FD_179932 | JGI IMG/M metagenome (GOLD analysis project Ga0247764, IMG submission 179932) | Plant litter microbial communities from Arlington Agricultural Research Station in Wisconsin, United States - UWRJ-L051-202B-4 | ecosystem: Environmental > Terrestrial > Plant litter >...
TTTCAAAGCATCGCGGAGTTGGACGAGGCGCTCGCGCCGTTCGATCCCTCGGGCGGGACATTGCTGTTGCCAGCGCCCGACAGCGCGCCGGTGGACAACAAAGGTCGCACGATGTTGTCGCAGCCCGGGATCTCTTCGCAAACGCAGCTGGCTGCGCGCGCAGCGAGCCTCGCGCGCCCCGCGCTGGCCGTGTTCACGGGTTTGGGCGCCTTGTGGGTCGTGGCCAACGCGATTGCCGCCGTGGGCGCCGTGACGCGCCAGATTCACGGAGGTGACCTGACACCGTCGGAGACGGTGCTGATCCCGCTTGGCACGGTGTTGGCGTTCGCGACGCCCCTAGTTTTGTTCCTGCGGCACGTGGCTCGTGACTGGCAGAGCACGCCACGCGCGATGGAGCTTGGCGCGCGCGTTCGAATGACGGTGCTGAGCAGCGCGTCTGCCTACGGGCTGGCAGCCCTGTTGGTGCAGCTGTTCGAGAGCGTCTTGCGGCGGACCGCCGCCGAACTGTCGTTGCCCGGCTGGCCTCTGCTGTGTGGCTCGGTGGCGCTCGCCGTCGGTGCGGCGACGTGGGCCTTCTCCCAGAAAACTCGCTGAAGGCTCGTAACAGCAGCTACCCACAGCGAATATTGAAGTATCTATCGAACTTCAATATGTCGGGTATTTGACCGGTTGGGCCGGGCTCGGTAGGACCGGACGATGCGGCGCTCGCTTGCTGGATTCTTGATCGCGGCCAGTCCCTTCGTGGCGGGACTTGCTTTCGGCGAGCGCAAGGCCGAGTCCGCACCCGCGCAGCCGAAGGCGGCCGAAACGGCGAAGGCGGACGCCGAAGCCCGCACCAAGGCACGCGCCAAAACTGCCGACTCCCCAGCCAAGGGCGAATCGGAGCGCGTCAAAGACAAGCCGAAGGCGCCAGAAGTCCCCAAGACCGAAGCCGAAGCCCAATCGAAGGACAAGCCGGAAACCCGGGTGAAGGAGAAGGCCAAACCAGCCGAGAAATCGGACAAGGCCGCGCCGGCGCCCGTCGCCGCGACTGCCGCGACCGCCGAAGCACCCACGCTCGAGGAACTGGAGGAGCTGGATCCGCGCCGCGGCCGCGGAACGCGCAGCATCAGCGACGAGCCACCTGCCAAGCTCGAAAGCCCGGAGCCCTCTTCGCGTTCACCAAAAGCGGATCCTCCGCGCAAACCGGCGCCGGAGACCCGCGACAAGCCGAGCACCTCCGGAAAACGTCCGCCCCAAACGCGCGCCACTACACGGACTGAGCCTGATCGCGCGGCGCGTCGCCAAATTGCCGGTGGTCCTACCGCCGATGATCTGCGTGCGGGCAAAGACGACCGCGAGCTTCGCTCGTTGCGCGAGGCGGAGTTGGTGCTGTTTCCTCAGCCGTTGCCCGGGTTGGTACCAGGTTGGTCGTGGGATCTGCCCGGCGCCGCCGGCGCAGATTTGCCTGAGATCGTGACGGGCACCCCCTCCGTGACGCGGCTGACGGAGACGCCCAAAGCTCCACCGCCTCCTGCCGAGTGGGTCAAGCGCTTGGTGCAGCCCAACTTGCCGATGCGGCTCGAAGAGCGCGTGCTCAAGTACCTGGCGTTTTATCGCGACACGCCGAGCGGTCGGGGCATCGCGCGCACGTGGGCGAAAAAGAGCGGCCGTTATGGCGCGGCGATCCGCTCTGAACTCGGCAAAGCCGGCTTGCCCACGGACTTGGTGTGGCTTTCGCTGGTGGAGAGCGCGCACAATCCGAGCATCGTGTCGCCCGCGGGCGCGGCAGGGCTCTGGCAATTCATGCCCGACGCGGGGCGTGCTTACGGGCTTTCCATCGATCGCTGGATCGACGAACGATTCGATCCGGAGCGTTCGACGCAAGCGGCGTGTCGCTATCTGAGCGACCTGTATCGTCGCTTCGGCGCTTGGGAGCTAGCCATGGCTTCCTACAACATGGGCCACGGCGGCCTGGTTCGCTCGATCCGTAAGTATAGCAGCAACGACTTCTGGGAGCTGTCCCGCTACGAGGCTGGGCTACCCTGGGAGACGACGCTGTACGTGCCGAAGATCTTGGCGACGGCGATCGTGATGAACAACCGTCGGGCGTTCGGCATCGACGACATCGAGCCAGAAGCGCCGGAGAAGTTCGAACGCGTGCTAGTGGCCGCGGGCGTGCTGCTGGAGGACATCGCACGCATTGCGGGCGTCCCCGCCGCGACCATCGAAAGTTTGAATCCGCAGTATTTGGCGGGTCGGACACCCCCGAGCAATGGCAACCCGGCTTCGCAGAGTTGGGCCGTGCGCGTGCCGGAAGGACTGGTCGGGCGGGTGCGCGAGGCGCTCTCACGCGAGGCACTGACGGACGACACCTTCGCCGCGTACGTCGTGCGCGCGGGTGACACCGTGGAGTCCATCGCCCAGGCCCGGGGCGCGACCGAAGCGCAGATTCGTGCGCTCAACCGGGTCGATCCCAGAGAGATCCTGGCCCCCGGAACCGTGCTGCTGGTACCGCGCAGCGAGCGCTCGCGGGAAGACGAACAGACTGGCAGCGTGGCGGTGGTGCCGCCGCGCACGTTCCAGTATCCCGATCGCAAGCGCGTCTTTTACCGCGTGTTGGCGAACGACACCTTGCCCAAGGTCGCGAGCTTGTTCGGGGTGCGCCCGGAGGAGCTCTCGGAGTGGAACGCGATCGAAGTCGCCGCGCGGCTTCAATCGGGCATATCCCTGCAGATCTTCGCGCCGCGCACGCAAGACCTCGCGCGCGTGCGCCACATGACCCAGGAAAAAACCAAGGTGCTGGTGGCAGGCTCTCCCGAGTTTTTCGATCATTTCGAGGCCCAGAACGGGCGTCGCCGCTTCGTGGTGCGGGCCAAGACCGGCGATAGCTTGGCCAACATCGGCAAGCGCTACGGCACCAGCGTTGCGTCCATGGAGCGCATCAACCGTCGCTCCCGCACGGACACCATCGCCGCCGGCGAGCCCGTGGTCGTGTACACGGAGCGCACCCGCCCGATGCCGGGGGACGAACTCTACGCCACCTCGCGGCCTAGCTCGAGCGCGACGCGCGAGCCGGAAGCGCGCTGGGTCGCGGACGGCGCCAGCGCACCGAGCGGTGACTGAGGTTTGCGCGCCCTCCGCAAGTTTTGTAAAGAGCTGCGATGTCCCAGCTCACCGTGATCCTGCTGGCTGCTGGCCAGGGCACACGCATGAAGAGCCAGCTGCCGAAGGTGCTGCACCCGGCTGCCGGCCGACCGTTGCTCTACTACCCGTTGTTTGCGGCTTTCGAGGCTGGCGCGGACGAGGCGGTGATCGTCAGCAGCGGCCGGCCAGAGATCGAGCGGGAGCTGCGGCGCCTGTTCCCCGACAAGCCAATCCGCTTCGCCGTTCAGGACGTGCCGCGCGGCACCGGGGATGCCGTTCGAGTTGGACTCGAACACGTCACGAGCGAGCGAGTGCTGATCGTGTGCGGTGACACACCTCTGCTCGCGGCGGCCGACCTGCGTGAGCTGGTCGGTTTGCTGGAGCGTGAGCCGGGCCGAGATCTGGGCGTGATGACGTGCCTGCTCGACGAGCCGAGCGGCTACGGTCGCATGCTGCGGGACGAGCGCGGGGAGTTGCTGGAGATCCGCGAACACCGCGACCTACAATCCGCCGAACAGCGCGCGGTGCGCGAAGTGAACGCCGGCATGTACGTTGGGCGTACGGTCGCCCTCAAAGCGGCGGTGGCAGAGCTCTCGCCCAACAACGCACAGGGGGAGTACTACTTCACCGACGTGGTGCGCTGGTTCGGCGGGCGCCGCGCTGGCAGCGTGCAGGGCAGCCCTGACGCGCTGGTGGGCGTGAATGACCGTCACCAGCTGCGCGCCGCGGAAAATCAGCTGTTCGAACGCATTCGTCAGCGTCACGCCTTGGCTGGCGTGACCGTGCGCGGCGAGGTCTTGATCGACGATAGCGTGCAGCTGGAGCAAGACGTGGTGCTGGAGCATGGCGTGCGCCTGCGCGGGCAGACGCGCATCGCGCGGGGCGCTTTCGTCGACGTGGGCTGTGTGCTGACGGACGTGAGCGTCGGCGAAGGCGCGGAGCTCAAGCCGTACTCGGTGATGAGCGCGAGCAGCGTGGGCGCGCGCGTGCAGATCGGGCCGTTCTCGCACTTGCGGCCCGAATCGCAGATCGACGACGAGGCGCACATCGGCAATTTCGTGGAGACGAAGAAGACGCGCGTGCGCCGCGGCGCCAAGGCGAATCACCTGGCGTATCTGGGCGATGCCGACGTCGGGGAACGCAGCAACATCGGCGCGGGCACCATCGTGTGCAACTACGACGGCTACCAAAAACACCGCACGCAGATCGGCGCTGACGTCTTTATCGGCAGCGACTCGCAGCTGGTCGCGCCGATCCGCATCGGCAACAACGCCTTCATCGCCACCGCCACCACCGTGACCAAGGACGTGCCAGACGACGCGCTGGCCATCGGTCGCGTCAGCCAAGAAACGAAACTGGGCTACGCGCCGCGGCTCAAGGCTCGCTTGAAGGCTGCTAAAGAAGCCAAAAAATAGCGTCAGCGCGAGACGGCGCGGGACGCTGGCGTGGCATCGTCGTCCTCCCGCTCCTCGCGGGTAGGGACGATCGCATGCGGAAGATCATGCGCCATGCGGCGGCGCTTGACCTCCAGGTAACTCGCGGAGAACGGGTTAGCGGCGATCAGCACCGGCACACGCTTCTCCACCGTGATACCGAGCCGCGTGAGCGCGTTGACCTTCTCCGGGTTGTTGGTGAGCAGCTCCACCGACTCCACGCCGAGCTCGCGCAGCATGGCCGCGGCCACGTCGTAACTGCGCGCATCCACCGGCAGGTGCAAGAGCTCATTGGCTTCGATGGTGTCGGCGCCATCGGCTTGCAGGGCGTAGGCTTTTATCTTGTTCGCCAGGCCGATGCCGCGACCCTCTTGCCGAAGGTAGAGCAGCACGCCGAAGCCGCGCTTCGCGATCTCCGACTGGGCGCGTTCCAGTTGCTCACGGCAATCGCATTTGAGCGAGCCGAAGACCTCACTGGTCAGGCACTCCGAATGCACGCGCACGGGCACGTGGCGCTTGCCTCGCACGTCGCCCATCACCATTGCGCAGTGCTCTTTACTCAGCGCAGGGTGAGCGCCCGGGTCGTCCCAGCTGTAGACCCGCAGTTGAAAGACGCCGTGACGGGTGGGAAGCGGTGCGCTCGCCAGGGCTTGTAGTGCGGAATCTGTCGGACGCTTTGAGGAGGACATACTTGGATTGGGCCGGAAGCCCGGAGTCAACCTCCGGACTGCCGTGCAAGGCTTCCGGGAAGATGGGGCCGCATCTGCAGGCGGTCAAGGACTTCGGGCGGTTTTGCCGCTCGGATTCGGGTGTTGTCAGCCGAATTTGCACGCAATTTTGCGGCAGCCGCGGTTTCTGCGGAAGATTCGCGAAATGACGCGCGTGCGCGAACCGAAAAATGCCCCCTTCACGCAGAAGCGCGCGCGCAGAGCTCCAGCACTCCGCGTTCCAGAATGGAACGCTGCGGCAGCTTCGAGCCGCCTTTCAGGTCGCTGTCGAGCCGCAACAAGATTTCGAGCCAGCCTTCGAGTTGCTCACGCGGCAACGTCTTGAGCTGCGCTTGTAGCTCGCGCGCTTTGAACGGCGGAGCGCCGGCTTGTTGCGCGGCCTCATTCGGATTGAGCCCGTGGCGTAGCCCCGACTCGAAGCGCAGCAGCTGACGGGTGGACCAGGCGAGCAGCCCGATCAAGCGAATGCTCTCGCCGGGATCGAACACGTCTGCCAGCGCCGTCAACGCCGCGCCAATGTCGCGCCGGCCCACGGCGCCGATCAGCTCCCACACCGTGGCTGTGCGCAGTCGCACGATGCAAGTGGCCACCGCATCTTCGTCGATGATCTCGCCGTTGGCGTACAAACTCAGGCGTTCGAGCGCGTCCATGGCCGGCGACAGCGCTGGGCCGCTGAGCTCCGCGATCAGATCCGCAACCCCCGGAGCCAAGCGCGCGCCTCGACGGTGCGCGGCGCGCTCGATGAACAGCGGCAAATCAGCGCGCCCCAGCGCGTCGCACTGCACGAGCCAACCCTCGTTGCGTGCGGTGACGTACAGCTTGCGACGTTTATCGACACCGCTGCCAACCAACAACAGTGTGGTCGTACTGGCTGGGTTCTTGGCGTATTCGACCAGGCGCTCGAACGGGTCCAGCGTGCGCGATTTGCTGGAGACTTCAGCGTCCTCGCCGCCGCCGCGCGGCTCCCAGCGCTCCAAGCGCTGGACGGTGACCAGCCTGCGCCGCGCCATCATCGGCAGGGTCCGCGCCGCGGACAGCGCGTCGTCCACGCTGCGTTCTCCGGCCATCAGCTGATCGTCGTTGAGTCCCGGGATCCCGCCCTCCAGCGCGGCGCCGCGCAGGCTCGACACGACCGCGCTCACCAGGAAATTCTCTTCACCGGCGATCAGGTAAACCGGTCGGAGCTTCTTTTCGGTCGCCTCCGCGATAGCCTCGTCCGGCGTCATGTTTCGGCCGTAGGCGTTGCGCGGGGGCCCCGCCCGGGCAAGAAAAACTTGAGCGGGCGCGTGTTCGAGCCCAAATCTTGGCTCATCGGCGCCCGAAACGTGGCAACCGCATTGGACGAGCGCGAGCGCGCGGAGTAAGAGCGTCGCCGTGCGTAGTCGCAGGCACGCAGGTAGCGAAAGCATTCCGGTCGCGAGGCCGTCGCTGGTGGTCATCGGCAACTTCGACGGCGTACACCGGGGTCATCAAGCCTTGATTACTGCGGCTATCGACACCGCGCACAGCAGCGGGCTCACGCCGCTGATCCTGACCTTCGATCCACATCCAGCGACAGTGCTCGGTCGTGGCGTTCGGCCACCGCTCACGCCCATCGAGCGGAAGACCGAGTTGCTGTTGCAATTGTCGGAGGCGCTGGAGGTGGTGGTGGAGCCATTTACCAGGGAGCTGTCGCTGCGGTCGCCGGAAGAGTTTGCCGCCGAGGTGCTCAGCAGGCGTTTGCAGGCGCGCGTCGTGATCGTAGGTGAGGACTTCCGCTTTGGACATCAGCGAACGGGCGGGCTCGCGGAGCTCCGCGCGCTGGGGCAGCAGCTCGGCTTCGAGGCAAGGGCTGAGGAGCTGGTAGGGGACGCTGAAGGCGTGTTTTCGTCCACGCGCGCGCGCGAAGCGCTGGAGGGTGGCGATCTAGCTGGCGTCGAACGTTGCTTGGGCCGGGCTCACGCCTTGTCTGGGCGAGTGGTCCACGGAGCTGCCCGCGGTCGCACGCTCGGTTTTCCAACGGCGAACCTGGACGGGGTGTTGGAGGCGCTGCCGCCTTTCGGGGTTTACGCATGTCGCGCGGAGCACCTGGACGCGCCGGCGCGCGGTCGCACGCCCGCCGTGCTGAATATCGGACTGCGGCCGACGCTGGCTGCGGGCTTCAGCGTGGAGGCTCACCTTTTGGATTTCTCGGGAGATTTGTACGACCAGCGACTGCGTCTGCACCTGACGGCGCGGCTGCGCGACGAGCTCAGGTTTTCCGGCCTGCCGGCGCTTCAAGCACAAATTCAGCAGGACGTGGAGCAAGCCAGGCGGCTGCTTTCCGCCTGAAAGCTGACGGATCCGCAATTTAGTTGCGGCCGCGCTTGACCGGACTAGCCGTGGGTTGAGAAATAGGGGCGCGTGGATCCACTGAGCTTCGAGCGAATGAGTCGGGATGAGCTGGTCGCCAAGGCCCGAGCGCTCGGCGTCGAGCGACCCGAGTTGATGACGCGCGTCGAGCTCGGTGACGAGATCGTGCGGCGCACGCAGCTGGATCCAGCCACGCAACGGGGCGCGCGTGGTTGGCTCGGCGTGGCGCGCGACATGGTGGCTAGCGTCGTCGAATCGGGCTTGAACCTGCCCGATGCCGCTGCGCTGATCCGCGGCGATCGGGGTGACCTGGACGCGCGCGGACCCGCCCCGGTGGCGACCGTCACGCTCGCGGAGATCTACGCCACGCAAGGTCACGTCGAGCGCGCATTCACCATGTTGGAAGAGGTGTTGGCGAAAGAGCCAGACCATCCAGCTGCGCTCGCCTTGCAGGCTCGGCTTGCGGCGACACCTCGGCGAAGCGCCGGTCACCGCGCCACGGCGAGTCACACCACCAGCGCAGAAAGTTCGACTTCTGCGCTCGATGAAGCGGCAGTCGCGTCCGAGCCAGCGCCGCTCACCACGCTGTCCGAACCAACCTTCGAGGCCGAGCCGGATGAAGTGGACGCGGCTGGTCCCCCTTCTGAAGGCCCGAGCGAAAGTCAGGTCGAAGTCGAGGCTCGCATCAGTGACGCTCCGCCCCCGCTTTCCGAGCCGCCGCCGGCCGCATCGGAATCGGACGTGGCTGCGCGCTTCGAAGAAACCGAGAGCAGCACCGCCATTCGCGTCCGAGAGGGCGGAGGGGAGGCGGCCGCGTTCACGCCCGAACCCAATCCCGCACCGCTTCCACCCTCCTCGACGGAGGCGGTGCCGGCGTCGTTCGCACCTCCTCCGCGCATGGACACGTTGCCCGTACCCAGCGACTCGTCACCGTTCAACGAATTCGTCGCAGCACACCCCGGAACTTTACCGATCAGTCCGCCTGCTGCGCCGCCGGAGCAGGTAGCCATCGATCCCTGGCGCGGCCCGCAGGCGGAATTTCCGCTCGAACAGATGGTTTTGGAGCCCAACTTCGAGGCTTTGGCGGCTCCGATCACGGAGACCATGGAGGCGCTCGCGGCGCCGACGCTGGAGGAGCCCGAACCGCTACCTTCGGGCGCGGAGAGCGCCGACGCAGTCACTGCTCCTCGCATCGTCTTGTCAGAGCTGCTCGAGGCAGCGAAGGAACCCGTCGAGTCGATCGTGCTGGTGCTGCGCACGCGAGGGGCGCATCCCTCGGTATGCTGGGCCATTCCAGAGTCCTTGCTGCGAGACAGCGGTGGCAATCTGGAGCTCGAGTGTGTCGGGTTCGTGCCCGCCAAAGACGGCGCCGAACGACGTGAACTATCGCTCAGTGTCGACGCTCCGCGTGGACGCCTGACGCTGCCGGTGTTCGATACCAAGACCGTCCTGCGCGTTGCGCTGGGGAGTCGCGATGGCGAGGTGTTCGTACCTCGTGTGATCGCCTCCGAATTTTCGGTGGAAAACGACATAATTGGTGTGCGGTATCGGCCACCATTTTCAAGAGCTTCGGCGCCGAGCGCGAGCGAAGTCGCGACCGTTACCGAATTCTTGCGCTGACTCGGAGGAGAGAATCGCGCAACCGCGGCGAATGTCGACCGACGTTCGCGTATGCAGCGGCCGCTCCTCTATCTCCTGTTGCTTCTGTTGTTCGCGCCCTCGGCGTGGGCGGGGCCCTCTTTGCGCGTGGGCGTCTCCGCGCAGTGGATTCGGCGTGAACAGCGCGACGCCTGGCAGGGTTTCATCACGCTCGAGGTCCCGCTGGATCGCTGGGCTACGCCGGCATTGCCACCACCGGCACCTCTCATAGCGTTGGCCGAAGTGCCGTTCGCGGAGCCACCCGCGCCCAGCGCGCCGCCCGCGCCGCAGAAGGGCAAGCCGCCGCCACAGACTTCGTTGATGAAGTTCGAGCCCGCGGTGGTCGGCAAACTGATCGCGGCGGCCCTGCGCGTGAATTCGAACGCGGCCGGGCTGGAACAGCTGAGTGGGCTGTCGACACGCTCGCGGTTTTCAGCCACCCTACCGGAGATCACGCTCAGGGCGTTGCGCTCCAACGACCAGTCGCTGCGTTGGTCCCCTGCTGGCACAGACACCTATGACTACACCCAGAGCGGGGGAGCGGGCACGTTGCTGGAGGCGCGGGCTAGCTGGAAGTTGGATCGGCTGGTGTTTGCCGACGCTGAGCTCGCCATCGAACGGTTGCGGCTAGAGCGCGAGGCCCGCCGGGAAAAGTTGCTGGAGCGCTTGTTCGATCAGCTGCTCTCCTGGCGACGGGCGACGCTGCTGTTGGAGAG
>Ga0247764_1000970_pt1 | contig 9969 bp, 11 predicted proteins | sample UWRJL051202B4_FD_179932 | JGI IMG/M metagenome (GOLD analysis project Ga0247764, IMG submission 179932) | Plant litter microbial communities from Arlington Agricultural Research Station in Wisconsin, United States - UWRJ-L051-202B-4 | ecosystem: Environmental > Terrestrial > Plant litter >...
CGCCAACAAGGATGGCAAGGTGACTCAGGCCGAGAGCGAGACGTTGGTCAAAGAAGGCTTCACGCGCTTCGACGCCAATAAGGATGGCGCGCTGACGCAGGATGAAATGCCCCATCGCGGCCATCATCGCGGCGGCAAACACAAGGACCAGGACAAGAAGTGAGCTTTGGCCGCAAAGTTCGAGTAAACGAGAGCCGTGACGCGCGCACGACAGCTTTCGCCCGGCGACGCCGATGCTGAGCTGGTCACGCGCGCGGCAGAAGGCGACGCGACGGCTTACCGGGAGCTCGTCGCGCGCCACGCCGCGCGCCTGCATCAATACGCGCTGCGGTTGACCCGCAACGCGCACGAAGCAGAGGACGTATTGCAAGAAGCTTGGCTTCGCGTGTGGCAGCGCGCCGCGGACTATGAACCCACGGCGCGCGTGACCACTTGGCTGCATCGCATCGTGCACAACTTGGCAGTGGACAAGCTGCGCGTGCGCGGGCGCTTCAGCGAACTGACGGACGAAGAGCCGGCGCCGAGCTCGACCGAACAACCCGCGCTGTTGGAGGCCAAACGCGACGCACAAACGCTGCGCGCTGCCATCGACCGACTGCCGGAACGCCAAGCGGCCGCGCTTTCACTCGTGCATTTGAGCGGGCTTTCCCCAGAAGAAGCTCAGGAAGTGCTGGGCGTCAGCGCGGAAGCGCTGGAAAGTCTGCTGTCACGCGGGCGTCGAAAGCTAAAAGACGAGTTAACTGCTCCGAGGAAACAGCATGTCGCAAATTGAGTCTGAAGAGCTGTCCCTCTCGCGCTTCCGCGAGCTCGTCGCCGCCTACGGCGCGAATTTCGAGCGCTGGCCGGCAACACTGCAGGAGCCGGCGCGCGCTCTGTATGCACGCGCACCGGAAGCGCGTGCGTTGTGTGAACAACACGCGCCGCTGGATGCCTGGTTGTCATTGGATACGTCCGAGGCATTGCCGGCAGGTCTCGAGCAACGTTTGCTGAGTGTGCCGCAGCAGCGTCGCAAGGTGCTGCCGTTCAAACCGCGCAGCTTGGTCGTGCCCGCCCTGGGTTGGGCCGCAGCGGCGGCGTTAGGGCTATGGCTCGGCGCGAGCGACATCGCAGACCAGGTTGCGACTACGGAGGACGTGAGTACGCAGGCAGCAGAAGCTACCGACGACGAAGCTACGGACGATGACGAACAATTGCTCGCGTTGACCACCGGCTCGTTCGAAGACGAATGGTTGGAGACACCATGACACCCTGGGTCAAACGCCTATCGATCGCGTTGTCCATCTCGGTAGCCGTGAACTTGCTGGCCGTTGGTTTCGCCCTCGGGCGGCGCACGCACCGCCCCGGTAAGGACATCGGTCCGCCGCACGCCGGCATGCCCGGCAGTCACAAGCGCGGGATGTGGCGCAGCACGATCGAGCCGCACCGCGCGGAGTTGCGGGGGCAACAAGAGGCGCTGAGAAAAGCGCGACAGGCTGCGCGAGAAGCGCTGGTCGCCCCCACCTTCGAGCGGGAAAAGCTGGATCGGGCGCTGAGCGATCTGCGCAGTGAAACCGCCAAGGGCCAGGAGCTCCTGCATCGGGCGCTCGGCGATGCCGCCTCCCGCGCGGAGCCGGCAGCGCGCCGCGATCTGGCGCGCTCGATCGAACGTTTCGGTCGCTAGTACACGAAATGGCGAGCTTGGCCGCGCCCGAGTGGAGGCGGGCTTTCGGAAACCGGGTCAGCACCGAGCACTGACTTCACCGTTCGTACGAAGCTCGCGCGAGTGCTAAAAATCGGCATGTCGGTCATCTCGAAGCTTCCACTCTTCGCGCTCTCGTTCGCCCTGTCGGTTGCTGCGTGCGATGGCGACGGCAAAGACGGCAATGCCGGCGGTGCCGCGGGTCGATCGAGTAGCGGTGGCAGCACGGCCGGTGGCTCGAGTGGTGGCGGTGTGGCGGGCGAGGTCGACGACCGTCCGCTTCCCTCGGATCCGCCCGCCAGCACCGGAACGCGCAATGTGCCTGAGTTCGAGCCTGCGTTCCCGGAGCAGACGCGCGCGCCGGGGATGACCACGCAGACGCCGTTCGACGTGCTGGAGATCGCACAGGGCTTCAACAGCCCTTGGGCGATCGCGTTCTTGCCCGACGCGCGCCTACTGGTGACCGAGAAGGCAACGGGCAGTCTGTACATCGTGACCGCGGAAGGCGCCAAGTCGGCCGCGGTCGCCGGCCTGCCTGAGGTCGACGCGCGCGGTCAGGGCGGCCTCTTGGATGTCGAGGTTGGCCCCGACTACGCCACCAGCGGCCTCATCTACTGGACGTACTACGAGCCGCGGCAAGGTGGAAACGGCCTCGCGGTAGCACGCGCCAAACTCGATGCGGGCACGACCCCGAGCGTGAGCGACGTGCAGATCATCTTCCGCATGATGCCCACGCTGGAGTCGACCCTGCACGCGGGTGGACGCCTCGTGTTCGCGCCCGATGGCAAGCTGTTCGTCACGTTGGGCGAGCGCTCCATTCTCGAGGGCCGCATGCAAGCGCAGAAGCTCGACAGCCACTTCGGCAAGATCGTGCGCATCGAACCAGACGGCAGCGTGCCCAGTGACAACCCGTACGTGGGCATGCCCAACGCCAAGCCGGAAACCTGGTCCATCGGTCATCGCAACGTGCTCGCCGCCACCCTCGACCGATCGGGGCGACTGTGGGAAGTGGAGATGGGCCCCAAAGGCGGCGATGAGCTGAACCTCGTCCAGCGCGCCAAGGACTACGGCTGGCCCACCATTGGCTACGGCGAAGAGTACTCGGGCGCCGCCGTTCACCAGACCACGCAGGCGACCGACATGGAGCAGCCCGTGTACTACTGGGACCCCGTAGTTTCGCCCAGCGGCATGACCGTCTACTCGGGCAACCTGTTCCCGGAGTGGCGCGGCGACTTCTTCATCGGCGGCCTATCGAGCACGAACCTGATTCGCCTCATGGTCCGCAACGACAAGGTAGTGGGCGAAGAACGCTTGCTGAAAGATCGCGGCGAACGCATCCGCGAGGTGGTACAGGGCCCCGAGGGCGCGCTGTATCTGCTCACGGACGACGCGAATGGCAAGCTGTTGAAGCTCGTGCCCAAGGGCTGACAGCGCCGCCGCGGACCAGTTGGCGGCGCTGCGACCGGGGCGCCTCGTGTTAAACATCCGGCGTGCCCAACGTTCCGCTGCGCTTAGTAGAACCCCATGAGTCGACCCTGGTCTTCAGCTTTCTCACGCTGGCGGCGCGCATGGCCGAGTCGAACGAACCCATCCAGCAAGCTTTGGTCGACAAGCAACTGACCAAGTACTGGCAGGGCTGGGGTCGCCCGGGTGATCTCGGCGTGGTCGCCATCCGCGAGCTCGACGCGCTGCCAGTGTGCTGCGCTTGGGTCCGCCAGTTGCCGCCTGGTGACGGATACTACCTCGGCGAGGGGATACTGGAGCTCGCGTTCGGCACGCTCGCGAGCGAACGCGGACAAGGCGTCGGAACCGCGACACTGACGCGCTTGATCGACGAATGCCGCCGCGTAGACGCTTCGGGAATTTCGTTGAGCGTGCGCGCGGACAATCCGGCCGTACGGCTATACCAGCGGCTCGGCTTCGCAACGCTGTCGGAGATTGTCAATCGCGTCGGGTCGCGCTCGCTGGTGATGAAGCTCAATTTGTCGCCGAGCCACGATGTGATGTAGACGTCGCCGCGTTGCCAGCGTCCGTCGGGTCGCGGCGCCTGCCGCGACGTGAGCTTGATGCAGTCGTCGCCATGCAAACCTCTAACCGATTCAAGACGCCCGAGCAGGAAGCGCGATCTGAGGCGGAGCGTCGGGCAAACGATCAAGCTCGGCAGAGAGGCGAACCGCTCCCTTTCCCGAACCCGTGGGATGCTTTCGACGCAACCAAGGTCGAGGCTGGCGCCGCTGAAGCCGAAGTCCAAAGTTCCTACGCTGCCTTCCGTGCCCAATGTCGGCCCCGAGCGCGCAAGCAACATCGGCTCTAGCTGACTACATCGAGCTCTTCGAAGCTCTGGGTCGGCTCGGCGTCGAGGTGGTGGTGATTGGCGGTTGCGCAGTCGGCGCTTATGCGCGCCTATTGGGAGAAACCGTTCTATCGAACGATCTCGATCTGCTTCTCACAGCCCGTGACCGTTCTCCGCTGGAAGGGGCGCGAGATCAACTTGCTAACGGCGACCGACGGGCTAGCAGCGCCCGACGTGGAAGCTCTTCCTCGATGCGGAGGTCGTGCATGGATTTCTGCAGGAGCATGAGCCTCGCGCGACAATCAGCGCAGCTGAGCGCCTACTCGAAGTGCTCGATGCGGAAGTTCTCGAGGCGTCACTCGCCAGTCAGCTCGTGCCTCTAGCTCGAGTCGGCGCCGACTTTCGATTCCTAGCGCACCGCGCGCCGACACCGTCTTTGGTGGCGGAACTTGCCGACCGCGCCCCCACGCCAGAAGACCGCGCCGCAGTAATAAGAATTGCCCGCAAACGAGGGATTGTCGTTTAGGGATTGTCGTTTAGAGATTGCTGCGCCCCGTGCCGCCGATACCCGCATCGCAGGCTGCCCGAACAATCCGAGGATCTTAGGGCTCGCCGAAAGTCACGGCATACACCTGCTCGTGTACGAAGCTTGCGCCACGGGCGATGACCTCCGGGAGCTCTGCCCGCGCGTCCACGCTCGCCAACTGGCGAATCTCGGTCGCATTGGCGTAGAGCGCGGAGACCTCTTCGGGCGATACCGAGAACGGCGGCCCGCCCTCGGCGTCGAAGTGCAGGGTGATGAGCAGCAGCGCCGCCCGCGGAGTGATCAACCGTTGCAAGTGTGCGGCATACGCGCGCCGTAGCTCAGCCGGCAAGGCGATCAACGCGGCGTCATCGTAGACCGCATCGAAGGGCTCGAGGGCTGCGTCACTCACGGCGAAGAAATCGCCGACCCAGATCGCGAGATTGCCGTGCTCATAGACGATGAATTGATGCTGCTCACGCCGCGTCGGCGCGATGCCGCGCTCGGAAAAGAAAGCCTGCGCCGCGATGTCACTGAGCTCCACGCCCACCACTTGGAATCCATTCACGACGAGCCATTCGAGGTCCGTTGACTTGCCGCACAACGGCACGAGCACGCGCGTGCATTCGTCGAACGTGGCGCGGTGCTCGATCAAGAACGGATTGACTTCGCCGCGATGAAACCCAATTCGTCCGTCTCGCCAGCGCTCGTGCCAATAGTCGGGGTCCATCGCTTAGCCTGGCACGAGCCGAAGGCCGGAGCCGTTCCAACGTTCAGTGCGGCATGTCCGTGAACTGTGGAAGATCGAGTGGTTTCGCCCAATCGAGGCGACGCTTGGTGAACATCTCGATCGGCGGAGCGACCCCCTTTGCATCGTCGAGCGGGACGACCTGAACGAACACCACGCCCGGGGAGCTCGTGTGAATCGCCATGTTACGCCATGGAGAACTTTCGAGCTTGAGCACACCATCAGTTCAGTGAACAAAACCGCGGTCGAGCTCGAACACTTGCGTGAACATCCTAACGTGGCGAAGCTTAGTCAAGTTCTGGTCGGACCTTGAGTCCATGCTACTCTGCTAAGAGATCGGGCGACTTATTGGCTTGGGGATGGAGACATAGTGATGGGGTACTCGGCGTCTGGGTGGCAGCTGTCTCGAATATTCTGTTGCGTGCTCGTGGGGGTCGGAATTGGTGATGGGCTAGCTTGCAGCAGTACAGGCAACTGCGAACCCAGGCCGACGACGCGGCAGACCGCAACCGCTATTTCCGCTGAAACGCTGCGCGACATACTTGCGTTGGGAGGCACGGAACGCGAGAGATGCTTCAGGCTCTGTGGATGGGATGTGGAGACTTGTAGCATCTCTTACGACCGCGACGCGTTGATGAAGGCGTGCCAAGATTCAGTTCAGAGTGGAGGCGCGCCGGGGAACGGTGACAACGGTGTGAGCGGCTCGGGCGCGGGTGAATCCAACGCCGGCTGTCGTGACGTACTCCTATCGATAGCGTGCTCGGCCCCTGACACGATCCCGTGTGTGGGACGCCGCCATGTTAGCTGGAAGTTGAAGCCGGCCTCCGTTGCTGCTCAGGCGTCGAGCGCAGCTCTGTGGTACGCCCGCGCTGCGGCGAACGAAGCGGGCAGCGTTCGCAGCTTTCGTGCCTTGGCTGGCGAGCTCAGAGATTCGAGCATAGGCAGGCGCTTCGCAAAACGCCTACGAAACGCGGCGCGCGATGAAATCAGCCACGCTCGACTCATGCGCGAAGAAGCCAGGCGGCGGGGTGCTGAACCACTGAAGCATGACTTTCGAGCTCACAGCGGGCGATCCCTCCTCGAGATCTCCGTCGAGAACGCACGCGAGGGCTGCGTAGAAGAAACCTGGGCAGCCCTCGTCGCACACGTTCAAGCCAGGCGCGCTTCGACAGTTCAAGCCAAGCGTCTGTTCGCCCAAATCGCGCAAGACGAGACGCGCCACGCAGAGCTCGCGTGGGATCTTCACTTGGAGCTCAAGAACCAGCTCGGGGAAGACGAGCGCGCAACCCTAAACGCCGCTCTCAACCAGTCAATCGAGCAGCTCGCGGCTAGCACCACCGATTCGTTCTTGCACCTCCCGCACGAGCTCGGTCTCCCCAACCCAGATATGGAACGCGCCCTTCGGACTAAGCTTGCAGACGCTCTGCGCTTGAACGCCAAGTTGGTCGTCGCACATGCTGAGCAAACGTCAAAGGTCTTGAACTGGAAGTAAGCCAGCGCATGACCAAGCAGCAGAAAGGCCGCGCGCGCAAACGCCTGACCCCGGCGCAGAAGCGCGAAATCGAGTTCCTACGGGAGCTGAAGTCCGAAGAGCCGTTTTCGGGTACGCGGCTCCAAGCGGCGGACGGCGATGAGCACAGGATCAGGATCTTGGCTCGCGGCGAACAAGCCTTCTATCAAGAAGGAACGCGCGCCTTGCTCCTCGAGATCAGCGCCGGATACGGAATCATCCTCAAGAGCACCATCCGGCTTTGGGACGACGGAGGGACCGTGACGGAAGACGAACGCGAACGAGTGATAGAGCGCATTGGGCGCTACTTAACGGCTCGCGGCGATCCGGCGACGTTTACTGTCAGATGAGGGTCGAGCTGCGCGCGACCGCGATCATCGCGCGACTTACCATAAGCAGAGGGGAACTTATCTGCTCCAGCTTGCCAAGCAGCGACTCGCCGTCCTGGCGGTGCCCGTGCCGGTCATCGCCGAGTGGTGGCGGGAAAGAACTGACGTCCGCGAGAGAATGCTCGACGTCGTCAACGTCGAGCCGCTGTCACTGGCCGTTGCGAAGGCCGCAGGCCAGGCTCAGGCAGCGGACGCTCATCAACGGCGATTGACGCGATCGTGATGGCCTTCGCGGCCAGCCGTGGCGACGTGGTATTCACTGGAGACACCGCCGACCTCGAAAGGCTTCGGCGCTTCTTCCCGTCGGCGCGAGTGCTCGGATGTGCCGCAGACTTGTAGAGCGCCGCTCGCGTCCTAGGCACGCTCCTAGGCGCTTGCTCCGAGCTCGGAAAGCTGAGGCTGCAGGGTCCCCAATTTGTCAGCAACGATTTCGGATTTCGCTTATATTCGCCGAGTATGGCGGGCCGCTCGGAGTCACGGGCGCAACTGTTGATAATTGCGAAGAATATCTCATTTGGGGAGGGTACAATGACGAATCATCGATTGAGCAGGCACTCGTTTAAGTTGGCGTGCACCGTGTGCGCAGCGCTATCTGGCGTCGGTTGCGGCGCGGAATCCACGGTAGCGGAAGAGGATATTTCCTTCACGGAAGAGGCGTTTTCCAACTCGAGCTGTGCGGCCGTCAGCGCGAATGTCTCCACCATTCATCCGCAATTCCAAACACTGAGTAATACCACGGTCACATCCCCCACGACTTACAACAACTGCTCGAAGGGCTATGTCGTGGATATTACCCACTCGGAGTCGAGCTTTGGCTACTCGGACAACTGGCGTAAAGAAGTGACCGTGAGCTGGGCCGGGGCCTCGCCCACTACGCAACAAGGGTGTGAAGACACCGAGGGCAGCGCAATCCTATACGACTACGACGACAGCTCGCCCCACTGGGTCAGTCCGGAGCGCAAGAGCGCGGTAGGACAGTGGGTTAAAGTTAGCGGCGTGCCAGGGCTTTGGACCTGCACCTTGCCGCGCTTCACGTACACCGTCTATCCAACGCCATACACGCGCATCGCGGGGACCATGCGCCGCATTTCCGGCGGAAACCCCACAGTAGCGGTCAAGTTCACAGTGGCGTATACCCTCGTTCCGTCGGCGCTCTGACACCGTCTGTGCATACGAGTGTCGTGGTCCATACGCTGCTGCCAGATTTCATCCGGCTGCGGATGGGCCCGAGATTCGCCCGGAGGCTCGCGCTCAGCTCTACTACGACAGTTCACCGTCTTGAAATGGCGACCCTGAAGATGCAGATGCGGCGTCGACGAGAGAATCCGCGAGCTCAGTGCCCGCGCGCGAGCGCGCGCTCCATCGCCGCCTTTCGCTCCGGGTACATCCCGGCGATTCGTTCGCGCACTGTTTTGAGCACGCTCGCGGGCGCGTTCTCCGGGCGCCCGCAGTCGAACGGCGGTGCCGGCTCGTATTCGATTCCGAGCTGAATGCCCTGCGCGACTTCGATGCCCGCGAGCTCCGCTGCGACCGCGAGCGCGAAGTCGATCCCGGCAGTCACGCCACCTCCAGTGATCACGTTGCCGTCTCGCACCACGCGGCGGGAGTCGGGGATCGCGCCCACGTCCGCGAGCATCTCGCGCCAGGCCCAGTGACAAGCTGCGCGCTTGCCCTCGATCAGCCCGGCGGCGGCGAGCACGAGCGAGCCCGTGCAGACGGAGGTCACGTAGCGCGCCTGCAGGCCTAGCCGGCGGACCTGTGCGATGTACTGGTCGTCCAACACGGCCGCGGCCTGACCGGCGCCGCCGACGACGCAGATCAGCTCGCAGCGCTCGATCGACTCGAGTCGCACCAGCCCGTCAAAGACGAGGCCACTGTCGGCCGTCAGCTTGCCGCCCTCGCGCGACGCGACCACGGTGCGCGCGCCGGGCACGCGGCGCAGCACCTCGAACGGACCGGTGAAGTCGAGCTGCGTGATGTTCGGATACAGCGCAAAGACGATCGTGATGGGTTCGGGCATGGGGACTCTCCTGGGAGCGGCGTAGATGGCGTCAGCTTGACAGACGGACCGAATGGCTGAAATGTCAAACAAACCTCCTTTTCAGCCAGACGCCTTAGCCATGCCCCGCGGCCTGCTCTTCGTGATCTTCCCGCACTTCCAGCTGCTCGATGCGACGGGCCCGATCGCTGCATTCGAGATCGCCGCGCGCTTCGTGCCAGGGGCATATCGGCAGCGGTTGGCGGCGGTCGAGCCCGGACGCGTGCTCTCGTCCGCGGGCATCGCGCTCGACGCCGAGCGGCTCGGCGGGCTCGCAGGTGTCGATACGCTGATCGTCGTTGGGGGCGACGGCACGCGCCAGGCCTATCGTGACGCGCGGCTGATGCGTTTTCTGCGTCGTGCCGCCGTCCGCGTCCGGAGAGTGGCGAGCGTGTGCTCCGGCGCAATGCTGCTCGCGGAGGCCGGCCTGCTCCACGGCAAGCGTGCCACCACACACTGGTCGCGCGCCCAGCAGATGGCCCGGCTGTACCCCGAGGTTCGGGTGGAGCCCGATCGCATCTGGGTTCGCGACGGCAAGTTCTGGACGTCTGCTGGGATCACCGCCGGGATCGATCTCGCGCTTGCGATGATCGGGGACGACCTCGGCCCGGACGTGGCGCGCGATGTCGCACGCCAACTCGTGGTCTACGCGCAGCGCCCGGGCGGTCAGACGCAGCACTCAGCGCTGCTCGAGCTCGGCGCCCCAGAGGGACCGTTCGCGGCGCTCAACGCCTGGGCGCGCGCGAACCTGCGCGCTGACTTGAGCGTGGAGGCCCTCGCAGCTCGCGCG
>Ga0247764_1000972_pt1 | contig 9965 bp, 8 predicted proteins | sample UWRJL051202B4_FD_179932 | JGI IMG/M metagenome (GOLD analysis project Ga0247764, IMG submission 179932) | Plant litter microbial communities from Arlington Agricultural Research Station in Wisconsin, United States - UWRJ-L051-202B-4 | ecosystem: Environmental > Terrestrial > Plant litter >...
ATAGAGAAAGCCGATGGCGGTGAGGGCGACCATCGAATTCAGGCCCGAGCACGCATCGGCAATCAACAATTGATAGCTACCCGCGTAGATGAGTACGCCATCGCGCGCGATGGGCAACCCCGCGGCGAACAGGGCATTCGTAACGATGATCGATACCAGTTCCTTGAGCGGAATCAGGATGGCGTCGAGCAACGTGCCAGGCACTGGCACGATGGACAACATGAAGAGCAGCGGAAACCACAACCGCCTCAGTGCGTGGCCACCGACCAGGATGAGGATGACGCCCGCACACAGCAGCGCCTGCGAGGCAACTTCGAGCGGGATGAATCCCTGCGAGCGTCCGATCGCATAGAACGAAGCACCTAGCACGAAGAACAACCACCCTCCGATGGAAGTCTGCGATTGCAGGCCCCGGCGCAACAGTAACCTGCGCTCCCGCCAGATGAGCCAGGTCGACACTGCAAGGAACAACGGACCGTGAACAGCAAGACCGTTTGCCCAGAACACCGAGGCCATATCCCGATACGTGGGAAGGTATAGCGCCAACAGGCCCAGAACGACCGGCATCCACAAGAGAACGCGCCGCCGATGCGTGCCGCGCGCAGAATTCTCTCCTGCGTTAGTCACAGCGCAATGCTTCCTTGACGGCGCGAACTAGTCATTTAGAACGGTACCCAGCAGCAGCGAACCGGAGGCCTCGAGCTGGGACCGGGAGCGCTCCAGGTCGGCAAGCCTCGTGCGGTGCCGCCGCGCCACCAGCAGACATCCGCCCGCTTTCGCCGCGATGATCTGCGCATCGGCGAAATCGAGCACCGGCGGCGCGTCTACGATCACCACGTCGAAGCTCGCCGGCACGGTTTCCATCAGGTAGGCAAAGCTGATCCTGCTGAGCAGTTCCTGTGGATTGGGCACATAGGGGCCTGCACATAACAGCGACAGTTGGGGAAATTCCTCGACGCTCGACAGCGCGTTCTTGAAAGAACTCCGGCCCGCCAGGATGCTCGACAGGCCATCGGCCTTGGCGATTCCGAACAGCGTCTGCTGATTCGGCGAGCGCAGGCTGGCGTCGATCAGCAGTGTCCGTTCACCCAACTGTGCGAACGCTATTGCAAGGTTTGCGGCAACGATGCTGCTGCCCGCATCCGGGTCCGACCCCACGACTGCCAGCGACCTGCGTCGTTCGTTGAACCAGGTGAGCGCCAGCTGGCTGCGTAATCCTCGTATCGCTTCGGCACGCGCGCTGAATGGGTCCCGCGCGGAGAACACATCCGCGGCTAGTTTCGAATCGCCTCCCTGGACCACATAGGAATATCCAAACTGGCGTGCCAGCACGCGCGTGACGTCATGCTCATGCAGAAGACCGAGACTGCGACCGGCCTCGCCGAACCGCATGCTGCCCTCCCGTTGAGTAGCAACGATGCGCGCGATGTCGCGCTCGGTGAGCGTTCCTTCGTGTAGAAGTAATTCACCGATCAGCGGGAATTCCGGCTGCGCGGCGACATTATCCATTGGGGACTTGATGACGGTCGCCATATCGGTTCCTGTGAGGTAGACGTCTGTTCAAGTCGATTGCAGCGACAGAATGTCGCTCGCACGCAGCCGCTGCATGCGGTGCCAGAGCTTTGGCCTGACGACCGCTCCCGGAATTTCCGCGAGAACCGTCAGGCCCGTGATCTGCGTGATCACGATCGCGCTACGGGCACGTCGGTCGAGGGCCTCCGCCACTAAGGCCGCGCCGACACCGAGTGCCGCTCCCAGCAGCAGCGCAATGAAGGCGTTCAGAAGCAGCTTCGGCGAAGCAGCCTCCGAGGGAACGATGGCTGGATTCAGTACTGCTACCGCACTCTGGTCCAGTTGGCTTTCCAGCCGCAGCTGGCTTGCTCGTTGGAGCGCGGCATCGTAGGCAAACTGCGAATTGTGAACTTCCTGCGCCAGCACGTTGACGCCGTCGTGTTGACCTCTCAATTCCAGAATCCTGGTCTTCTGCTGTTCCAGCGCCGCGCGACTCTCGACGGTGCGTTGTTGCGCTATCTGTGCCGCCTGGTTGATCGAGCCCTTTGCCGTAACGAGCTCGGCGGCCAGACGCTTCCTCAACGTCCTGACCTCCGCCAGCGAACTGCGATACTGGGGATGATTCTTGCCGAGCCGCTCGGCAGCCTCGGCCAGTTTGCTTTCGGCACGAGTGAGGTCCGCCTTCATGCTCTGCAGGAGTCCGTTGCCGAGAATGTCCGGCAACTGTTCCAGGTTGCCGCGAGCCAACGCGTTGTTCATCTGCTTCTGGCGCGTCTGGGCGTCATACATGGCTGCCTGGGCCGCCACCAGCTGGCTGGACATCTCCGCGAGCCCACCGCTTTCGACATCGAGACGATCGTCGTTGCCGACCACATTGTGGAGCCGTTGATACTCCGACAGCCGGTCCTGGGATGCTTCGAGTGCCTGGCGCATCTGCTGCAGCTGTTGATCGAACCACGCCGATTGCCTGCGTGCCGGATCCATGTTCAGCTCGAGGCTCGTCTGTATGTATGCTTCCGCGAATGCATTGGCGAGTTCGGCTGCGAAATTCGGATCGGCCGCGGAGAAGCGGATATTGACTACATTGCTCTCGCGTGATGGCCGGACATCGAGCTTGTCGAGCAGGGCTTCCGCCGTCCATTCACGGATCGATCCATTGCCGCCGGTCGCGGATCGAAATTGCGCCTGCACCTCGGCGATCTGCGTGAGCTTGTACTTATCGACCACTCTCAGCGCCACGTTGCGGCTGGCGATGACATCCACCTGGGTGCCGAGGCTGCTGGGGAGCAATTGCGATGGCAGGATCATGCCGGTCAGCGGATCCCTGCCTTTCGAGTCGACCACCAGGTCGACCTCTGCAACGTAAGTCTTCGGCAGGACCAGGCTCGTTACGATGACGAGCGCGGCCACCGCACCCAGCACGATCGCGGCGAGCTTGCGGCGCGCCTGCAACACTTCTACCAGTTCAGTCAGGTTCATGGTGCTCGCTTTTTTTAAAAAAGGGTTCGATCAGAACAGGCTTTCTTTGACGAACAACACATCGTCCGGCTGCAGAGCGCCGCAGTCGCGAGCGGCAATCGTTCGTTCCTCGCCGGAACCGTCGCGCCGTTTGACTATTACGCGAGCTTCGGAGCCACGAGCGGTCAACCCTCCGCCGGCGGCGATCGCCTGGGAGACCGTCATGTTCCGTTCGAGTCGATACAGCCCGGGTCGCTGCACTTCTCCATAAACATAGAACTGCGGCGCGCGGGGCACGAAGATCGTATCGCCGGCATTGACTGGTGGGTTCTGCGATAGATCGCCGTCGAACAAGGCGCGCAGGTCTATCGCCAGACGCGTGCCGTCGTCGCGCATGAGCGTGGCACTATCGCTTGCAATCGCACTCAGGGGACCGCCGGCAGCAGCAAGCAGGTCGAGCACCTTGGTGGAACTCGTCAAAGCGTACTGGCCAGGCTTTGCGACCTGTCCCATGACCGCGATTTTCTTGCTCACGTATTCGGCCACCAGCACCGACACCTGCGGATTCTTGATGAATCCGCCATCGGTGAGTCGCTGGCCGATCAGTTTCTCGACATCGCCGGTGGAGAGTCCCGCCACGGCGAGCTGCCCTATCAGTGGAAATGTAATGTTGCCCGATTGACTGACGCGTACGTCGGATGTCAGGTCCGGATAACCGAAGGTGCCTACCTTGAGCACGTCTTCCGCACCCACCCGGTAATCCTGGTCGATTACGCCGGCGCCTGCGCAAGACAGTGTGAGCAGCAAACACACGTATCCCGCGGAGAGACTGGTCAAGCAGGCGTTGATCACTTGCATGGCCATGGTTAATTCAGTCCCGCCGCGCCTTTCTTGAAAGCATCGGGTGTCACCGCACTGGAATCAGCGAGGGCGGCCGGAGTCGCGGCACCCGCAGGCGCGTGTGTCTCGTTCAGGACGTACGTGATTTTTGCAACGGCGCGGCTTTGCTGAAGATAGTCTTCGATTGCCTGCTTGTTGCGCGCGTTCGCGAGATAGGTCTCTATGAGCGGCTTTGCGCGCTCGAGCGTCAGCGGGACATCTTCTTCGACGGCCGTCACCGACATCAGCGTCACCTTGCCCGACGGCTGCTCCGACACGAACAGGTCGCCGACTTTCGCGGCCTGGAAGGCAGGCAGCTGCGCCAACGGCAACTGCTCGGGCGCCACGCTGGCCATTTGCGTGACGTACTTGATGGCGTGTCCGTCGAGGATGGTGCGAACGTCTTCGACCGAATCCACACCCTCTATCTCGGCGTTCACCGCCGCGGTCATATCCTGTTTATCGGCCACGAACGTCGTCAGGCGAAATTTCTTGCGGTTCGCGAACAGCAGCGGCTGTGCTGCATAGTACTTCGCCACTTCGTCGGCGGAGATCGTCGCTTTCGGATACACAGTTTTCTCGGCGAAGAACTGCGCGAGCAACTGGCGGCGGGATTGCTCCATCGCCAGGACGAACGCCGGATCGCGATCGATCTTGCCTTCGAGCGCCGCCTGCACCAGCAACTCTTCGCTGGTCAAGGATTCGAGCGCGCGCCGGGTGACTTCCGGCGTGACCTGCGAAACACCGCTCGACTGCAATACGCGGTTCAGTTGCGTCGCCGTGATTTCCTTGTCGTTCACCGTGGCCACGACCTGGGAATTCTTTCCATGAGTCCCCTTGGCCGAACAGCCCGTGAGAGCTGTCATGAGCATGCCCGCGCACGTCGCTGCGACAATGACATTCCAGGTCGGCGCCCGCGCGCCACCGGACGCCGTGTTACTTTCACACGCCATCGACTGCTCCTTCTCGATCGTCATCAGTAAGCGCGCTTGTCACCAAGCACCAGCGTCATCGTTTTCAGCAGGATCACGAGGTCCAGCCACAGCGACCAATGCCGCAGGTACTCGAGATCGAAATCGATCCGCCGGCGCATGGATTCCAGATCGTCGCCGCCGCGATAGCCGTTGACCTGCGCCCAGCCCGTGATGCCGGGCTTGACCTTGTGGCGGACCATGTAACTGGGTATCAGGCGACGGTACTGCTCATTCATCGCAACGGGATGCGGCCGCGGGCCGACGATGCTCATGCTCCCCTCCAGTACATTGAAGAGTTGCGGCAGTTCATCCAGCGACGTCTTCCTGATGAAGGCGCCGAACGTCGTCACCCGTGCATCTCCCCTGCTCGCGGCGACATGGCGGGTCCGGCCATCCTCACTCACGGTCATCGAGCGGAATTTGTAGACGGTGATTTCCTTGCCATCGAGCCCGTAGCGCTTCTGCTTGAAGACGACGGAGCCGCGCGAATCCAGGCGGACGCCGATCGCCAGGACAATCAACAGGGGAGAGACGATCAACACGCCCAGCCCGGCAATGGTCATGTCGCAAAGGCGCTTGGTCAGGCCGCGGATACCGAAGAAAGGCGATTCGCAGACGGCCACCAGGGGGATGCCGCTGATGTGATCGAAGCGTCCCTGGATGAGATTGAACACGAACAGGTCAGGCACGAAATAGATGGAGACGGTGGAGTCGCGCAGCGCTTCGAGCATGCGCAACACTCTTGAGTCCCGGCTCATCGGCAGGGTCACATAGACGACATTGATATCGTTGCGCAATACATAGTCCACGAGATCGGCCGAGGTCCCGAGCAGGTGACTCGACTTGCCCGGTGGCACGCGATCGGGACTGCGATCCTCGAAATATCCCACGACCTTCATTCGCAACAGCGGATCGTCACACAGCGCCGATTCCAACCGCAGTCCCATTTCCGTGACGCCCACGATGACGGCCCGACGTAACGGTTCGCCAGGCCGCAGCAACAGCGACTGTGCCCCCCACTGCGCGCACCAGATCGCAGCAGGAGTAAACAGCACCCATGCGGTCAGCACGCGCGAATCGAAACGATCCGCGAGTCCCGAGATATGCAGCAACGTCCAGATCGCACCCGCCAGCAGCAGGCATCGCAGGGTGATTTCGGCAAGGCATCGCAGCGCATGGCGCCAGTTCTTGCGATTGCCGAGTTGACCGACGCCGAGAAAATCGGCCGCGCCGAGAAAGCCAAGCACGGCAACGAGGAAATACGGTCCCTGCAGCGACTCGTCCCACATGTTCATGCAGGCAAGCAAGGTCAGGACCACGATCACCGGGTTCAGCAGGGACTTGATGACGAATACGATGGAGGGATCCGCCGTACTGACGCCAGGGTCTTCATAGCTGCGCGCTCTCGCGCCCATGATGTCTCTGTCTGCGCTCATAAATCGAAGTTCATCGGGCAGGCGTCAGGAACTGCTGAATAAACAGCCGATGCGTAGCCGCCATACCGGCCACGCAGCTGGTGATCTGATGGTGGAAGGCCCGGACCGCCAGGCACCGGTTAGGCTTGCCTGCGGTCGCGGAACCTTTATCGAGCGCTCAGGCGGGCAGCAGCGACTGCTGGCGCAGTGACTTCTGCTTACGCTGCAACTGGAAAGCCACGAGTCCCATGCCGATGACGATCATCAGCCAGGTCTCAGGTTCCGGCACCGCCGCGACGCTGTAGAAAGCTGCATAGCCGCCGAACAACCGGTTCGATCCGGAGATTCCCAACGAGTAGTTACCGGGAGCCAGGTCCTCGAATGAATAACTGCCGCTGGAGAACGCGCCCATGGCGACATCCAGATTCGCTGTCAGCGACCGCAGCACGTAGGTCACATCCGGCATGAGTCGGAACGAGTTCGACCAACCGGAGATGTTCGACGTCGAGCCCAGCGAGAAGGTGATGACATCGGCGAAGCTTCCTGCCGAGCCGAAACCGTTGGCGATGAAGCCGAAGTCTCCATCCTGGAGTGCCCCCAATTCGGTTGTCTTCACCGTCGCATTGACCGTGCCGATGAATCCGCAACTCAGAATGACCGTCGCAAAGAAACTTGCCAACTTCATAACTCAACTCTCCCGGTGATTAGGACGCTACGAGGACTCGCAGTGAGGCTTGAACAAAGCATTCGTGACGATCGTCGATATCAATAAATTCAGCAGGCGCGCAATCGCAAACTGATCCGGATTGGAACGATTCCAGCAGCAGGCGAAATCTAATTCCGCGTCGATTCTTAACGACGACCCGCAATCAGCTTAGTGATTCGTTTTTGCACGCGTGCAAAAATTTACGAATGCATACATGAGATTTTTGTGGCGGTGAAATAGCGCCGGGAAAGATGCAGTCGCTTGTCGTGGACAACCGCAGATTGTTCTATGTCGTAGGTAGTAGCGCGTACGCCAACTTTTGCGCAAGCGCAGAGAGCGAGGTGTTCGAGCAGGAACGCGCGTAGAGGGAGGCAGCTTCCTCCCCCCCGGCGACCGGGGGGAGGAAGTTAGAGGACGTCGCGAGCCCTCACCGCGCCGACGTTGCCACCGTCCCCGTCTGCTGCTTCACCACGCTGGTCGCCAGCGCGATCATCGACGAGATGTCGCTCAGGTTTGCCGGCACGATCAGCGTGCTGGAGGCCTGGTCCGCCAAGTGGCCGAACTGCTTCACGTACTCCTCGGCAACGCGCAGCTGCATCGCTTCCATGCCGCCGCGACCGCTGAGGGCTTCGCCGACCTGTCGCAATCCTTCCGCCGTCGCAGTGGCGACGGCGAGAATGGCCTCGGCCTGGCCCTGCGCCTGGTTGATCTGCAGTTGCTTGTTCGCTTCGGATTCCTTGATGACCCGCTGCTTCTCGCCTTCCGCCTGGTTGATCTTGGCGTCGCGGTCGCCTTCGGAGGTCAGCACGACTGCACGCTTCTCCCGCTCCGCGCGCATCTGCTTTTCCATCGCGTGCAGCACATCCTTGGGCGGATTGATGTTCTTGATCTCGTAGCGCAGCACCTTGACGCCCCAGGTACCGGAGGCATGGTCGAGTTCGTTCACCACGTTGGAATTGATGGTGCCGCGAGCCTCGAAAGTGCGGTCGAGTTCGATCTTGCCTATCTCGCTGCGCAGCGTAGTCTGGGCGAGCTGGATGATGGCGAAGCGATAGTTGGTGATGCCGTAGCTGGCCTTCGCCGCATCGAGCACCTGCAGGTACAGCACGCCGTCGACGCCGACCTGGACGTTGTCGCGGGTGATGCAGATCTGCTCGGGAATGTCGATCGCCTCTTCCTTCATGTTGTGCTTGTAGGACACGCGCTCGACGAACGGAATCAGGATATGAAAGCCGGCCTGCAGCGTGCGGCTGTAGCGTCCGAGATTCTCGATGACGAAGGCAGTCTGTTGCGGCACGACCTTGGCGGTCTTCGCCAGGATGATGAAGGCAAGGACGGCAAGGACCAGGGCGACATAGAAACCCATGATGTTCTCCACGACAATCTCCTGCTTTCGATTCTTGGTGACGGGCGCGTATCAGGACGACAGCGGTTTCACGTGCAGTGTCAGGCCATCGATATTGGTGATCACAGCCTCGCGTCCCGCTTCGATTGGCTGTACGTCGACGTTACGCGCGGTCCACGACGAACCACGGTAGTCGACGCGACAGCTCTGCCCCGCTTCCAGCAGCGCCGGCACGACGACGCGATCGCCGAGCGTCAGCCGCTGTTCGACATGGCCGCTGCGATTACGAACCAGCGCATAGATGCGGCTGCGAAAGGACACCATGGTGATGATGGACAGCGCGGCAAACACCAGCCACTGCGTCCACGCAGGCAGATCGAGGCCGGCCAGTCCGATCAGGCCGACGATGGCGGCGGACGCACCCATGAACACCAGGTAGAACTGCGCATCGACGACGAACATCTCGACGCCCAGCAGGCCGATTCCGATCACGAGCCAACTCCACCACGGCATGCGACCTCCCGGTTACGGTAATGGCGAATCAAGGCGGATGCATTCAGCAGCGGCATCTTATCAGGAGCGCCGCAGGATCTGCGGAATCGGCCGGTGGGCAGCCGCATCTGGCCGGCAGCAACGCTCAGCGCCCGCCCGGATGTTCCTGGTGCAGGAATCCGTGGGAGCGGATCGCAGGCAGCAGTTCGTTGTCCGCAAATGCACAACCGGTGGTCAGCGGATCGATCTGCCGATGCGCATCGCTGCTGTCGACGCAATCCGTGCGGGCGGCGACACTCGCAAGCATCGGCGTGTATCCCGGTTTCCAGGCTGCGGTGTTCGCGAAACGGGCCCGCAGCGATTTGAGAATCTGCATCCCTGAGAAATCCAAGTCGCCCCAGAAGAATGTAGGCAGCGCGTGCGCTTGGCCAGCGAACCACCAACCTTCGAAAGACTCGCGCTTTGTATCGAGGCCCGGACCGGCGAAATGCAATCGCGCACCGTCGCGATTGCGAATACGCGATGCCGTGCCTCGGAACCCCGCGATATAGACGAGTGCATGGTCGCCGACGGCCGCCGGCACTCCATCGCAGGCAGTCGTATACGTATCCTGGTTTTCGATGAACAGAACGGCGCTCATCGTTGCGGGCAGATGAGCCGCGACGACGATGGGACGTTCGCGAATCTGCAATTGCGGGAACAGCGTAGCGACCAGCTCCGCACGATCGTCCAGCACTTTCGAGTCGCCCCAGAAACAGAGCGCACTGAGCTGGCGCAACGTGTATGACTGCGTCAGCTCGCCAAGATGCGCGAACGCGTCGACGACTTGGGCAGGCGTGCGTCCCTCGATTGGAATGCGGCGCGCCGCGAGCGCTGTCACTCCACCCGGGAATCGATGCGCTTGCTCTTCAACCGCGCGACGCCACGTTAGAGTTGCCGACTCAACAGCCGCACGACCGAGCCAGGCCCTGAGAATATTTTCACTCGCGGGCGGAAAGGCGAGTTTTGCGCCATGCCACGGCGGATCGTAAGGACCCCGCCGTCCCGCGCGGATTTCGAGCACGCCCGCTCGCACCAGTTGATTGACGAAAGCCCAGATCTGGTCGGCGCCGGCGTCGTTTCTGTCCAGCGCCGGCAACTGCGGAAGCGCCGACAGTACGATCGCCTTCTCACGCGAGTCGCCC
>Ga0247764_1000973_pt1 | contig 9959 bp, 7 predicted proteins | sample UWRJL051202B4_FD_179932 | JGI IMG/M metagenome (GOLD analysis project Ga0247764, IMG submission 179932) | Plant litter microbial communities from Arlington Agricultural Research Station in Wisconsin, United States - UWRJ-L051-202B-4 | ecosystem: Environmental > Terrestrial > Plant litter >...
TCCCCAATGACATCTGGGGCTTCAATCTCAGCGGCTTTGCATGGATCATCATACTCCTGGTCAGCCTGGTGCGCATTTTCGTGCATTTTCATTCCATCACCATGCCCGGATGGGTATGGCTGCCATGGATCACATATATCTCCTTCCAATGGATACAGGATCAAAGTTTCCTGGGTCTTCAATCGACCCTCCAATACATGGTGTTCCCCGTGGTAGGAATGGCGGCCAGCACCTACTCCTATTCGGATGAGACGATGACGCAGCTGCGACGCTGGTTTACCTGGTACGCCGGCATCGTATTGATCAGCATGTTCCTGGCGTTGGCCAATTTCAGTGATTTTGGAAAAGGCGTCGGCTCCGTGATGACCCTGGTGGTGCTGGGCGCCATCGTCCTGAGCGACTTCTGGCTGTATAACAACAGGAAGATGCTGGTATGCTTCGGGCTGATGGCCATCATTCCCATCATCGCCATGGTAAGGATGGGCATTGCCATGATGTTCGCCATCGCCGTCCTTCATTTCGGGAACAGAAGCCTCTCCATGCGCCTGGTCATCGGCGCCATCGTATGCAGCGTAGGCCTGGCCGTCTTCTACTCTCCGTCATTTCAAAGAAAGACCTTTTATTCCGGTCAGGGCGACATCACGAACTTATCCATGAGCAATGGAGACCTGAATACCAGCGGGCGATCACGCATGTGGAGCCTGGCGGAGAGAGATATGAAGGACCATCCCTGGCTGGGCGCGGGCAGCAGGGCGGACCTGAGAATGCTGATCAGGTACCGGTACAAGCTAAAGGAGCTTCACAACGACTTTATTGCAGTGCGGTATAACAGCGGCTGGCTGGGGCTGGGTTGTCTGCTGTTTGGCTTTACCCTGCAGTGCTGGCTGCTGTACAAGCAGAAAGGCAACGTCGAAGACGCCTACACGGCCCTAGTCTTCTATGCCGCGCTGACCATCTTCATCGCCTGGATCGGCTTTATGTATACGGACAACGCGTTGAAATACTCTCCCTTTTTCGGCAATCTCCATTTCTGTCTTATCGGCATCGTGTACAGCCGCCTGAAAGAAGACCAGCATACGTCCATAAAAATACCCGACCATGATCTCGATAGTCATCCCGCTATATGATAAGGCGGGGCAGGTTGCTACCACCCTGGATTCCGTCAGGAACCAGGTCTTCGATGCCTATGAGGTCATTATCGTCGATGACGGCTCGCAGGACGGAAGCCTGGACGTCGTAAAGGATTACCTGGCTGTCCATACCGGGTTCTCTCAAAAGGTCCGGTGCTTTGAACAGCATCACAAAGGGGTTTCGGCTGCAAGAAATAAAGGTATACACGAGGCCATCTACGAATGGATAGCCTTTTTGGACGCCGATGACGTATGGACACCCGCCTATCTGCAGACCCAGCATCACCTGTCCCTGAAATACCCGGAATGCGATGTGCTGGCTGCCGGGTACACGGTCCTTTACGGTGGAGGCAAATGTATGCAGGTCAAAATATCGAAACTTCCGTTCAAAGAGGTCGACGGAGTAATGGACAATTATTTTGAAGTGGCAGCCTGCTCCTATCCTCCCCTGTCCACCCTTGTCACCGTTGCAAAAAAGCGGGTGCTCCTGGCTATCGGCGGATTCCCGGAAGGTATTTCCTCCGGCGAAGACCTGCTGACGTGGGCCAGGCTGGCCGTACGCTGCAAAATAGCCTACCACAGGGACAGCCTGGCGCTATATGACCAGGACCCCACACATCATAATGTTGACCAGCGCAGCCGCATGCCGGCCCGAAAAGACCTGGTCGGCGAGGCTCTCGCCGGCCTCTGCCGGCAACATCCCCATATCCCCGGCCTGAAAAAATACGTGGGCATATGGTATAAAATGAGGACCCGGATCTACCTGACCCATTCGATGAAAAAAGAGGCCTGGGCGGAATGGAGAAAGCTGGTAAAGTTTAACCCGGTACATTATAAAACCTGGGCCTATCTGCTCATGCTGATCAGCCCCGTAAGATCGTTCCAATGAGAGTGGTTATAACACATACGGACCTGAGGATCTACTGGCCATCCAGGATCGCAGCCCTGCAGCAGGCGCTCGAAAGCAGGGGGGACGAGCTGTATATAATTGAGATCGCCGGCGCAGGCAGTCACTACGATTTTCACAACAGCCGCCCATCCGGGCCAACGGCATCCGACAGTAGTCCTGTCACTTCCGCCGGCGTCAAAAACTGGATCTGCCTTTATCCCACCACCCGGATGGAAGATATCTCCCCGGCCCGCGCAGCCCGGAAGCTGGTGGCCGCTCTTAATTCACTGATGCCTGATGTGGTCATGGCGGGAAGCATCGCCTTCCCCTCCGGAGCGGCCTCCGTATACTGGGCCAAGAAAAATTGCAGACCTGTCGTCATGTTCGATGACATCCGGTCCGAAGACGTTCCCCGCAATGGATTCGTCAACTATATAAAGAAATTGATCTATCACCAGGTCGATGCAGTCCTCTGTCCGGCCGCAGAATGGGTAGAAGGCCTCCGCCGGTGGGATTTTAGTCCACGGCAGCTTTTTTTTGGCGTAGACGTGGTGGACAACGACTTCTGGTCAGCGCCCGATCCGCAGACCGCGCCACCCGAAGGGTTGCAGGAATGGCCCGCTCCCTTTTTCCTTGCCGTCGGCAGGCAGATCCCGGTGAAGAATTTCCCTTTCCTGCTGGAAGTATATGACACGTACAGGAATATCGCCGGTGAAAGAAGCCTCGCGCTGGTGATGATCGGCGAGGGACCCGAGCGGGTTTTGATCCAACAGATCATTCGCGAAAAAAGGATGCGCCATGTGTACCTGTTCCCATTCGCGAACCCGGAAAAGCTAAAAGCTTTCTACCACCACGCGGCGGCCCTGGTAATGCCCAGCAAATGCGAGACCTGGGGCCTGGTGGTCAACGAAGCCATGGCGGCGGGATTACCGGTGCTGGTAAGCAGCCATTGCGGCTGCGCGCCCGTCCTGGTAAAGGAGCATGTCAACGGCTATACCTTTCACCCTGACAGAAAGGATAAGCTTCTCACGGCGCTGCTGTCCTTCACCAACAAGAGCTCCATCGAAAAGGCCGCCATGGGGCGGGCGTCCAGGCGCATGATACGCCCGTGGGGTCTGCAGCAATTCGTCAGCGGCAGCCTGCAGGCAGTGGACTATGCCTTTGCCAACAAAAAAACATGCCGCTCCATGCAAGCCCGCTTTGTCATGGGGCAATGGAAAGGAAGATACAGACCCGTATAAAACCCGCACTGATGAAATAAACCCGTACTGATGAAAATACTTATCACGCACAACGATTATGGAAGATACAGCGGCGAAGAGGCCGCCGTGGACGGCATGAGCGAAATGATGAGGTCCCATGGCCACCAGATCTGCTTCTACCGGGCCACCACAGCCAGCCACCAGCAGGGTCTTGCCAGCAAGATCCGCATCTTCCTCTCCGGCATCTATTCATTCCGTGGTGTCCTCGGCATCAAAAGAACATTGGATAAGGAGCGCCCGGATATCGTCAATATCCACAACCTTTACCCTTTCATTTCTCCCGCCTCCCTCTTTGCCTGCAGGTCCGCCGGCATACCCGTGGTCATGACCGTCCATAATTATCGCCTGGTATGTCCCACGGGACTCTTTCTGCGCGATGGCCGCCCATGCGAACACTGTCTTCAGAAAGGTGACGAATGGGGCTGCGTCCGCTACAACTGCGAAAAGAATTTCTTCAAATCATTGGGATACGCATTACGGGGATATGTGGCGAGAAAGATGGGCGCCTACCGGGATAATGTCGACCGCTTCGTGTGCCTGACAACCTTCCAGAAGAGAAAACTGGTAGAAGCCGGGTTCAACGCCGACAAGATCACCGTGATCCCCAACAGCATTCCTGTAGTTCCCCGGTACTCTTCCACCCATGGCGAATACATAGCTTATGTAGGCAGGCTCAGCCACGAGAAAGGCTGGGATATGCTTATCGAGATAGCACGCCGGAACCCGGCGCTCCGCATAGAAGTGGCAGGATATAACCTTTCTCCTTCCGGCGCCCTGCCCGGCAATATCCATTTACATGGCCACCTGGCAGATACGCAGCTCGCTGAATTTTATCGCAACGCCCGCTTCCTCGTCATCCCAAGCAGATGCTATGAAGGCTTCCCCGTTGTCGCCCTGGAAGCGATGGCCATGGGTAAACCTGTCATTGCACCCGATCACGGAGGGTTCGCAGAGATCATCGGCAAAGGTCCCGACGCCATCGGATGGCTTTTCCGTCCACAGGACATCACAGATCTCGAGGCTGCCATCCTGAGACTGTGGAACGATGAACAGCTTGTCCAATACCTGGGCGAGAAAAGCCATGAAAAAATAAAGACCTCTTATTCGTCCGAATTGATCTATAGGCAATGGGAACACCTGTTCCAGGAATTACTGCAAACCCAAAAGAACTGACATGACACCCCCTATTCCCATAAACGAAAACCCAGGCATTCCCAACAACTTCGATCTGATCCGCTTATTGGCAGCCATACAGGTATTCATAGGACATGCTTACCTGGTAGGATTCCTCAAAGAGGACTGGCTTTATCATATCATTTGGTTTATCCCGGGTGTGCCCGTATTCTTCGGCATGAGCGGGTTCCTGCTGGTGTGGTCGCTTCATCGCCGGCCTGATCTGCCGTCCTACTGTAAACACCGCTTTCTGCGGCTCTTCCCGGCGCTCTGGGCCACCATGATCCTCACCGCTCTTATCCTGCTGGCATTCCACACGCTTACCTTCAGGGAATTGCTCAGCCCCAGCGCGCTGATGTACCTCATCGGCAGATGCACCATCATTTATTCATTCGTCCCTTCCATCATAAAAGGTTTTGCGCAAGGTAATCCCAACGGCTCCTTATGGACCATCGGCGTAGAGCTCCAGTTTTACCTGTTTCTTCCCTTTCTTTATTTCCTGGTCAGGAGGAGACCACTCTTCGTAAAAAACATGCTATTACTGGCCATCGCCGCAATGTCCTGGTGGATCGACCGGCACGACCCGGCCCCGCCCTTCAATGTCGGCCGCCTCAATGGCTACCTGCAGATCCTCGTAAGCGAATTCCGGATACTCTATTATCTCTTCTTCTTTATCATCGGCATGCTGTTCTATATCAACTATTCTTACCTGCGAAAATTCCTGGAACACCGATTCCTGGCCAACCTTGCATCTTATGTCCTCTTCTGTGCCCTGTCTTACCATTACACCGATATCTCAAAAGTAGACAGGTATGCCCCGGACCTATTGTCCCTGGTGCGTCACATTTTCCTGATGTCCCTCGTATTCTCGGCCGCCTTCTCCCATACAGGGCTATCGAAAAAATTATTGGGCGGCAACGACTATTCCTATGGCATCTACCTCACTCACCTGCTCGTGCTGAACTCATTTTACCAGCTCCATATGTTCAACGGCGCCCTGAATGTCCTTTTCTCCGCCCTGGCTACCGGCCTGCTGGCCTTCCTTTCCTGGCATGTCATCGAGAAAAAGGCGCTGGAGCTGAAGAATGGCAGCTCGAAATTGAAAGTTAAATACATCCGAAAAATACCAGTATGAATAAAGCAACACATTTTTTAGCAAAGGTCGCCGTGAAGATCGTTGAGAAGCTGTACCATACCTATGAGCGTATCAACCTGTATAAATTAAGGGGTGAGTTCAGGCGCATCGGCAGCAATGCTCTTATCGAAGGGCCCTCCCATATCATGAACCCCCAATGCATATCGATCGGCAACAACTTTATTGCCAGGTCGGGGCTGAAGATGAGGGCCTATACCGGGTATGACGACATGGTCTTCGACCCGGAGATCGTGATCGGGAACAATGTACACCTGGCCGCGGACGTCACGATCAATTGCACACACCGCATCGAGATCCATGATCACTCCGGCATCGGCGCCAATGGAAAGATCATGGACCATGCCCACGGCCTGCCAGGCTATGAGGACATCGACGTCACGGTGATGAAAAGGGATATCACATCCAAAGGCGGTGTGATCGTCCGGGAAAATGTCATGGTCGGCGCCAATGTCGTAATACTCGCGGGCGTAGAGATAGGCCGCAATTCGATCATCGGTTCCAATTCAGTGGTCACCCGGTCCATACCTCCCAATAGCATCGCCGTAGGCGTGCCCGCAAAAGTGATCAGGTCCATCAAAGCACCCACAGAGACTACAGCATGACAGTATCGGTGATCATACCTTCCTACAACGGCAGCCGCCATATCCGGCAGGCCATCCTTTCCGCGCTGCATCAGCAACGACCGCCGGAAGAGATCCTGGTCTGTGATGACAATTCCACGGATGGCACCCTGGACATATGCCGGCAATACGAGGGGCGGCTGTCGATATACAAAAATCCCAACGGTCCTTCGGGATTTGTCAACGGATGGAACAATGCCATCGCCAGGGCCAGCACGGATTATGTCTCCATCCTCCACCAGGACGATACATTGGCGCCGGACTTCCTCCGCATAGGAATGGCCGCGCTGGAAAGGCACCCCGGCATACGCCATCTTTTCAGCACCTGCCGTTACATCGACGATGAGAGCAGGCCATTCTCCTGTTCATACACGGAGCGCACCCCGGATGAATCAGGCATACGTCTCACCGGCGCAGAATATGTCCGCTACTATCAAATGTTGGGACATCCGCACATCCATCGCTGTCCCGGCGTGATCACTCACCGGAGTATATTCGATCAGTGCCGCTATGAGGCGGGCGCGGGCCATATAGCGGACGATGATTTTTTTTACAGGGTCGGCATGTACACCGACATCATCGGCATCTTACAGCCACTGGCGTCTTTCCGCATTCATAAAGATTCCGCCACCGGCTCCTTACAGGATGCAGAGCTATCACGAAAATTAATGGAAGATTATATCTACCAATGCCGGCAGTGGATGGGCCATCCTTTCATGAATGACGCCGCCTACAGCTATTTTGTAAGAAATGCCCATAAATATATCCGAAGATCCATCGGCTATGGCATAAAGCAACGCTCTATCGACAGCATCGTCCGGGCCATCCGGCAATGGAAAGCGCTCAAGGTCATAACCTGGCAAACCTCATCCGGCTAAAGCTAAAGCCCCCTTTGTCCGCCACCACCTTCAGCTGGTTAGTCCCCGCGCCAAGCTGTACATTCTTTACCTGCAGCGAGGAGCTGTTGACCGCAATACGGGTGATCACTGGCTTTTCATTGCACATCAGCGACAGGGCTCCTCCGTCGCCTGTGGAGGGTATGTCGAAAGTAATATCGTATTTCCCTGCCTCCATTACTTCCACGGTGTATTTCAGCCATTCCCCATCCTCGATGCTGAAGACGCTGAATCCATCTCCCGTCGAATCCCGCCGTATATCCACTCCGTCATTGCGATACGCGCCTCCCCTGTTGCCCGTCGTGCGCACCGGCGGCTGCACATACTGGTAGCGCGCCGTATCGTTGTCATTATACGCCACTCCATTCCGTCCCAGGTCGAAGTCTACCGCGCGGATGACAGATCCGTTCCTGATCTCTTCCCTGCCGAATGGTATCGCCCCCGCCGAAGCCACCTGCCGGAACATAGCGTCGATGACATCCCTGTGATATACGTTATTGGCGATCTTTACACTTTCCAGCCATTCATTCAATGCGTGCTCCGCCTCCTCCCCGGTAGGCCTGCGTCCATTGTTCAGCCAGTAATCCAGCAACATCTGGTAACCGGGAGCAACCTTGATCTCGAGAGGATTATTGATCCCCATCTTTTTCAGCTGCCACCAGCACCACCCGATATTACGTGTCTCCACCAGCTGGATGGCCTGCGTAAACCATGTATTGGAATTCTCTCCGGACTCACCCAGCCACAGCGGCACATCGTATTGCGTCTGCCAGTCGAGGAAGTTCTGTATGCTGGCCTGCGTATTGAAATTGCCATATTTATGGAAGCTGAGCACCATATTGTCATCCCACAGGGGGAATATGCCATTATAGTTGTTGCCAAATCCATTCCCTTCGATGATGATGATATGTTTCTTATCCACTTCCCGGATTGCGGCTGTGATCCGCATCATCAGCGTTCGCAACGGCTTATTGGTCTTTTCCCTCGTCCCCCTGACGTCTTTTGGATCGTCGAATCCCCAGTTAGGTTCATTGATGATGTCATACCCCCCGATGCCCGGCTCGCCGGCATATCGCGCGGCCAGCTTCTGCCAGAGCGCGATCGTTTTTTGCTGGTTGGCCTCGCTGTCCCATAAGGACGGCAGGGAAGGATCACGGTCCGATATGTTAAGGTCGTTGCCCTGACCGCCCGGGGCGGCGTGCAGGTCCAGGATCAGGTACATATGATTGGCCTTACACCAGGCCAGCAGGCTGTCTGTCAGGTCGAATCCCTTCTTCAGCCATGTGTTCTCTCCGGCCACCCGTTCCTTTTCCACCGGCAATGTATATAATCCATAATGCATGGGCAGCCGCACTGAATTGAATCCCCAGGCCGCCATCGAGTCGATGTCCGCCCTGGTCGTATGGTCATTGAGCCAGTCGTCATAAAACCTGGCCGTCTTCTCTTCCCCCACCAGCTCCCCTATCTTCTGCCTGATGCGATGCTGCTGCCCGATGGGGCCGAGACGGAACATATAACCTTCCTGCAACATCCATCCCCCCAATCCCATTCCTCTCAAGATAAATGTCTTCCCATTGCCATCGACGATGAGCTTACCTTTTGCTTTTAAGAATCCATTGGTTTGCGCGAAGGTCAGGGTCGAACAAAGGGCCATCCAGATCATCGCTGGAAGAACGATACTTTTTTTCACGGTGAATTAGTTTAATGCTGTTGTAAGATGCCGTTGTCTGATTTACTTTGACCCGAATTGCCGATGGTGGCCAAAAAGTCGAACAGGGATACCTCGTTGTCCAATAACAGCTTTTTCCGGAGCCGATACCTGCTGCTTTCCACTCCCCTGATGGAAAGGTTCAGGAGCTCTGCGATGGCCTTGGTGGACAGGTTAAGCCTGAGGTATGCGCATAGTTTGAGGTCCGCGGCGGTCAGCTGCGGATAATGCTCCTTTAGTATCTTTAAGAAGTCGTTATTGGATTTATCGAAATATTGCGAGAATCGCTCCCAATCGTCAATGCTTTCCAATTGCTCATTGATGATCTTGATAAGCCTGCGCATTGTCCTGGTCCTTTTCTCGGGCTCATGCTCTTCCTGTATAATGAGTATCTCGTCCTTGATCTTGTTCAGCAGCTCCCGCTTCTGCAGCAGGTTCATCGTATTGGACGCCAGCTGCGCATTGTTGTGCTCCACCTCCGCTTCCAGCTTGATGTTCTTCAGACGGATGATCTCCTTCTCATTGTGCTCTATCTCCAGCTGGTGCTGATATTGCAGGCGTCGTTGCTCTTCCACGAATTTTTCCCGCTGCTTTTTCAGCCGGTTGGCATGCTGGATGACATATTTCTTCTGCTGTCGCTTGTAAAAAAAATATAGAACAGCGACAAATAAAGCGATATATACAAGATAGGCCAGGATCGTATTGTACCAGGGCGGCGAGATGGTGAAAGTAAAACGGCTCACGGCAGACTGGCGGCCGGCGTTGTTCCTGGCCATTACTTCGAACTCATAATTTCCCGCGGGAAGATTGGTGTAGGTCCTTTCCGTCCTTTTCGACCAGAGCGACCACTCGCGTTCATACCCCTTCAGCCGGCAGCTGTACTCCACCACCCCTCCGAAATAGGGCGAGGAGTATTCAAAGCGCAGTGAATTCCACCGGTAGCTGATGTCCTTCTTAAGATCATAGGCGTCGCTGGCATCGGCCGTGTCTTTCCCGGGCAGATAGCCGCCGAACAGGAGACTGTCGCGTTTATAGTAGGCGGCCACCGACCGCAGGAGCACGCGTACGCTATGACGCTGGCTGGACTGCCTGTACTTTTCGCAATTGATATAAAAACCCGTCTCG